>Ga0310810_10010010_pt1 | contig 11017 bp, 11 predicted proteins | sample NCmetagenome_FD_207641 | JGI IMG/M metagenome (GOLD analysis project Ga0310810, IMG submission 207641) | Soil microbial communities from experimental microcosm in Duke University, North Carolina, United States - NC | ecosystem: Engineered > Artificial ecosystem > Soil microcosm > Unclassified ... | reverse complement strand
AACCCACTCCCTTCAAGTTTCGCGGGATTCGGATCGGTGATGAAATCAAGGAAGCCGAACGAAATTTCATTTCCTGGAAAATATCCTCTCTTTCTTCGAAACCCGGCTTGTGTAGCTCCGATGGGATCGAGCGGATCGAAACTTGCACCACTGTTTTGAATACCGGGAGTACGTGAATATGACGCATCGGGGAGAACGGGCTGCTCAAGCAACTCACCAAAGCCGTGCTGGAACCGAGGCAAATGCCCGCCTGCTGCTGGAAAACTACGGTGGATTGCGGTTTCTCCTAGTTTCGAGGTTGTCCGGGCTGCCGTAGTCCTTTGCCAACCCAAGCAGGTAACTGTCATAGGTGTTGCCCTCTGTGCGACTGTGTTTCCAACTGCAAGTCGCGGGCGGTTAGCTCTTGTCTGCTCTGGACCGCTTCTTGTTCAAGCACATGCCCATGATAACGGACGAGTACAAACAGACATGCTGTCAACAGGAGCAGACATGAATTGGCAACAATAATGTTGTCAAAACCTTGCTTAGGCTAGCATTCCTCTCCCTGTCAAATCTCGCGAAGATGCTAGTCCCCGCCAGAGATAGCGAAGACAGAAGCCCACGAGCCCTATCCATGTACTCCTTACCTTCGTCTGAATCCACCAGTATGAATGCGCGGTCTTGGTGCCCCTGTTGCGCAAACTAATAGAGCGCTCCATCTCAGCGTGCTTTGAGTTAGTCAAAGACTCGAGCTGCGACTCCAGGGACACTCTTGGCGTCCGGCCCGATTAACTAACCTTACACGAAGGCCGGCAAAATCGGTTCCGATCCTGCCCTTCGCGTCTGTGTAGGGCTGCAAGTACGAAGGGTCCCCAGTAAGCAGATATCCGCGCTGACCTGTTTCCATATCGGTCAAGTCTGACCGAAGATGTCCGCCTGGATCAGGGAGCTTCTAGTTTGGAAACATAGAAAATTAGAGGGATGCAACCTGATACTCGCGTCGTTTGCCAATCCTGGCCCTGGTCATCGGAATGTCCGTAAATCAGAACGACGCGATCTGATTCCCTGCGTAGGTTGATCCTTGCGAACGCATCGACTCGCGAAGGACTGAGCCGAGTGCGTGACGATCACAATCAGAATAGGCGCAGTAGAGCATCCGTCAATCGACTATGTCCCTCAGGAAATGGTATTCATCAAGCGCTTCGACAGAAACAGAAGGCGGCTCAGTCTTCGATTCCAGTATCCGAAGGGTCGTGGAAGATAATGCCGGGTTGTCGTCGACAAGTTGCTGTATGCGTTCTTCAATCTGGATCCGATCCTTATCGGTCAGCGAGTTCCTGAACTGAACCCGTTCCGCATTCGCTGGCCGCTGTTTTCCTCTAGCCCACTCACGCATTGCCGGATCATCATGTTTGCGATTCGCATTGATTCCAGCCTGCTTAGTGTTCATCCGTTCCCGTGCTGCGTCGAGTTTCACTCTTAGAGTCTCGTCCATATTGTTGCCTTTTTCAGTCCGTTGGGTATTGCCTCTGAGATTCACTGAGCTTCGATGCTTGTGCGAGTTGCTTCACAGCCGCCATAGTTCGTGCGGTGTAGTCTGTACGCTTCCCCGACTTTGGGCGTCGGTGGCGTTTAGTGACAGAATGCTGGTTTGACATTGGCTCCTCCTGTTGCTTCTTGAGTACTTCAAAGGTCTTTGTGGAGATGTTTTCAAGGAATCCATGATGCAATCCCTGCGTGATCTCGTGTCTTTCGAGTGAGTAACTGGCGATCTCCCTTCTCGAGAAAGCGCATGCGCGGGCCGCAACGTACCGGCCTTCCGTCTCCCGCCGTACGTTACTGTGGGCTCTCAGGCTGTTGCTTTTTCTCGCGGTCTCCCCGGTCGCTCTCTGGATTGACAGCTTCTTTGATTCCGTGGCCCGCTTTCTTGCTTCCGCGGCCGACTCCTTTACCCATTTCTTTGCCTGCCGCGATGGGTTTACCTTCCATTATTTCCTGTCCAGCCTCCTTGCCACCCTCTCCGACCTCTTGGCCAGCACCTTTAAAGCTCCCTCCGACAGATTCTGGCCCCACCCCGAGTTTGCCCGCAGTCTGGGCATCAAGGCGGCCCGTGACCGGCAGATTCTCAGCTTTCTGATATTGTCGAATGCCTGCTTCGGTTTGGGGACCTGCGATGCCGTCTATCTGCCCGTTATAGTAACCTTTCTCGCGCAGGTTCTCTTGTACCGTCTTGACATGGGCCTTGGTCTCTCGCTGGTCTGTCTGGCTCCAGAGCAGCATTGTCCCGCTTGCAGCCAAAAGGGCTCCTAAAACAACCACGCGTCTTGTCCACTGCTTCGCTGTTTCCATCGTTTTCTCCTCTAAACGCCTCTATTTATGAATCGAGTGATATCGCGACGTCAAAGGCGAAGATGAGGAATGATGTTCCGCAATGGATTGCTCCTCGACCGTGCAATGCCACTGGGTCATGACAAACTGCTACCCGTCCTCGCCGCACCTCAAGATGATCAACTCTAGAAGCTTTGAATATCTGTTCCGTATTGCTCACTTCTACGACCCGTGGAGCCTGACGTTCCGATCCTCAGATCCTCGGCTGCCGCGTTTAGTAGTTCCAACATGCGTGGAGACGATCAGAACGGGATGTTCAGCTATATCTCATTCCGCAAGAGAGTGCTGCTGGATCATCCGTTGCGGTGGATTCGCACCATCGTGGATCGCGTCTTAGAGCAACTCTCACCACGGTTCAACAAGCTCTATGCACGCGCCGGGTTCGACCATCGGTCCGGAGAAGCTATTGCGGACATTGCTACTTCAGTGGCTTGTACGCGGTGCGAAGCGAGCGACTTCTGATGGAGCAGTTGAATTACAACCTGTTTTCGCTGGTTCGTAGGGCTGAGCCTGGATGATGGGGTCTGAGATGCCAGCACGTTCTCCAACAACCGCGAGCGGTTGCTGGCGGGGAGACATCCGAAGCCTTCTTGGAAGGAGTGTTGCAAGAAGCAAGGCTGGACAGTTGCTCAACGACGAAAACTTCACTGTAGATGGGATGTTGCTGGGCGAGTCGCACAAAGCTTACCGCCCGGTCCGATCCTGTGCCCAGGAGCAGTTCTTGCACGGCATTCGTTGGAAGTTAATTCACGCTGCGGCGTTCAGATCGTTCGTCTGAGTTCTTTCGGGGGTGTGCGGTGCCCTGTGGCCTCTCAGTTCGCCAAGCAGAAAGTTGATTTCTCCACCGACTAGGATGGCAAACCCGGAGAGATAAAACCACACGTACAAGCCGATGGCGGAACCTAGCGGTCCATAAGTCTTATCCAGACTTTCGAAATGCCGGAAGTAACTTCCCAGCAGGTATGACAAACCAATCCAGGTCATGACTGCAACAATTGCCCCGGTCAGGCTATCCCGGAAGCGCTGCTTCACATCCGGACCGAAATGATAGACCAGTTCCACCGCGAGTACCGCAAAGGCTATGGCTATACCCCATCGGAGGTAACGCCAGGCAGCAAGTATGCCAGGATTGAGGTTAAGTCTGCCTGTAAACCAGATCCCAAGGTGCGTCCCCTCAATCATCAATCCTACAGCCCCGAGTAACAGTGATCCCGAGAGCAACGTCAGTCCCAGAGCAATGGGCCGGGTCTTCCAGACAGGGCGAGTTTCGCGGACTCGATAAACAACATCAAGGCCGTCGATCATCGCAGCAAATCCGCTGGAAGCGGTCCAAATCGTAAAGACTAATCCCAGCGTGAGAAAGTGCGTGTGTTTGTGACTGATGACGTCAGAAACGATGTTGCGCACCAAACTCATTCCATCTCCTGGGACGAGCCTGGCCATTAAGCCCAGAAAGCCCTCAAATAGGTGAGGGATGGGTATATACCCGAGCAGCGACGCCATGGAGACCAGCAGCGGAAACAGTGAGAGCACGAAATAGTAAGACAGCCCGGCGGCAAATACGAAGAGGTGTTCGTCGTAAACATCATTGTAGATGGTTATCAGCGACCGTTTGAACGTGAGCCACGCGGCTTGCACACCTAACGCGAGCACCGAATCACCTCCGAGGTTGTCATTCCATGCTGCTTTTCGCAATTTTAGCGCTTTTTGTGGCTCAGCGGATGTGCAAGTTTGGGCTCACAGCGCTGCACCGGAAGCGCTGTTGCGCTTGTGATCGGCACAGCTAGGAAACCTCGCTTCAAAAACAAAATGACTGAGTTGGGCAACGCTCGCCTCCACGTTGGGCTACAGCTGTTCCTCAGCTCCGTGCCAACCGAGGAGAACTTCTTCACCAGCACAATTGCCCGGCTGCCCGGAGCCACATTGATGCATGAAAAAGCCACACCTTGAGATTACCCAAAACGACAAATCGGGCTGCACGGCAAGTGCTCAAGTTGCGACACGTACTTCACATGTGGCGGGCCTGGATTGGCCAGAAATCCGGAAGCAGCAATGAGAACCATGCAGCGGCAGTTTGACAAGCACTGTAAGCAGGTACACAATGCGCGAGGATTCAACCAACTACTGAGCGGATTGTGAGAACATCGGTTCCATTCTAAAGTGCTAGCAACTGATTGTTACGCTATTTCGTTTGGGACACGTTATGCCATATATGATTCCGTATTATCACTCTGGGATTTTAGTCAAATTCCGCTGCACCGATTGCAATTGGACTTACTGTATCCAAAGTCCTTGTTCAGCCACGGTCCTTCGCGACGAAGAGCAAAAAGCTAAGGAACAGTACATGGCTCACCGCTGCTCCGAGTTTTCAAGGAAGACAGCGAAGAAGTAGCGCGTGCTACCCTTTTGCCCCGCCCTGGTCATGCCGCCCAACGGCTCACGATGGCAGCGAGTCGTTACAACGGACTCAACACAGAATGACAGCACATGAAGAGAAGGACTAGCGTGCGGATGAACAGCCATCCGGCAGTTTGACAATAGTGGTTTAGAAGCTTAGCATTGTGATTGAGCAAGTTACTTCTTCTTACTCTTTCAGGTCCTCTGAACTAAGTCAGCCCATCTGGAGTTTTCCCTCTTAGTTTCCCCTTGAAGGAGGATTGCGTCATGACACTATTGACCCGTTGGGAGCCTTTCCGTGAGTTATCTACCATGCACGACCGCATGAACCGCATGAACCGTCTTTTCCATGAGTCGTTAAAACCCGAAGGCCCGGAAGACGCGTTAACCACCGCTGGCTTCGCGCCGCCAGTCGACATCTACGAAGACGAGCACACTATTACGCTCAAGCTTGAGGTCCCGGGCATCGACGAAAAAGACATTGACGTTCGTGTTGAGAACAACATACTCACCGTCCACGGCGAGCGCAAGATCGAGAACGAAGAGAAGGAGGAGAATTTTCGCCGAGTCGAGCGCCAGTACGGAAGCTTCACCCGCTCGTTCACGCTGCCCAGTTCGGTGGATACAGGGCAAGTGAGTGCCGATTATGAAAAGGGCGTGCTGAAGATCAAGCTCGCCAAGAAGGCGGAAGCCAAGCCCAAGCAGATCAAGGTCAACGTTGCTGGCGAGAAGACTCTCGAAGGCAAGGTTCACGGCAAGGCCGCATAGATCCCGCCGGTTGTCAGCGGTGACTTGTGAGTGAAAAATGGGAGGCAGCCTATCCCGCCTCCCATTTTGTTTTATCGGCTATAGCCTGCAGGAGAAATTCATGAAAAACACCAAATTTGTCGTAAGAGTAAATCGTGGTGGTAATCGCGCCCCCCAGTACGTACAGCGGATTGATCGGACTCCCATTCAGACGACAGGCAACCGGAAGCTGGCACTTGCCATGGGACGATTCACGGCCGAAGATGCTGCCAAATCAATACAAAACTCTCGGTGCAGCCCGGAGTTAGTTCGCGTGTAGGCCTTGCCTGAAGGTCGGTGCTGGCTCCACCGACAAACGCGGGAGTCCTCCTGTAATCCTCGTAACGACGAAAAAGAAAACGCGCTTCGCTGGAGAGAAGAGCGCGTCCGACAAGAGGCCTTTAGAAGCCTCAACTTTGCGTCGTATTGAAAGTCAGGATAAGCCATGTAGCGGTTTGCTTCTGTTCAATATTGCTTAGGCTGACATTTAACTCCTGTGTAGCGTCGTGACACGCGACATGAAAAGCGGGAAACAGGGGCAGGCAAGGGTCCCGCTGTTCCATGGGTACTACAAATCGCGAGAGATGACTCGTTCGCCCATAGACCTCCAATTAACAAGCTGGTCTGCGTTTAATCAACGGCTCAATTTCGTGGCTAATCTCAAAGTTCACCGGCGAGCCGCATGACTGGCAGAGCGTTTGATGTACACCACCGTTCAATCCTATCGATTCCACTTTGCTGGGACGCAGGCATTTGGGACACGTGATCAGCAGGTAACCCGCCTTGTCTCGGGGCACGAACAGCGGCGCAATGTCACTCTTCTCTCTTTCGGATCTGATAGGAGAGGCTGCTAGAAGCCTGGCGACTTCCAGGAAAAGCTGTTTGATCGTGTAGTGCCCCTTTTGCAAGAATGCGTCCGCCAACAAACTCGAATCATCGCTCGTGATGTATTCTCCGCTTATAGCAATCGTCGGGATATGCGGAAATCTCTTCCGCACGACCGCCAGAAATTCGAATCCCGACATCCGGGGCATTTCCAGATCGGAAATGATCATGTCGGGCAAGGACTTGCTGAGCGCTTGTAAGCCCTCCAGTCCGTCCGCGGCAGTGTGGACCTCATAACCCTCGCCTTCCAGGATCGCCGCGGCGCTTTCGCGTATGGACGCTTCGTCGTCCACGACCAAAACACGATATAGGAATTGAGGTGTCTTGGATTCTGCAGCGAGGGTACTTTGAGTCGAAAACGATGCCGTGTTTACTCGTGGAGACGGTTCCTTTATTTTCTCGATGTCTAATTCGGGCGAGACAGCTCCATCAGAATCTTGCTCTTGGTTACGCGGCATGGGAACCTCCTCATCTCATGACATTTCCGGGAAACTCAACCATACCGGGCAGAAGTAGGCGAATCTGTTGCATATTGCTCATAAAGCCTGAGTCACCCGGTGCACGAACCTTTTACACTTCGTGTCTTGGAGATAGCTTGCAGGCACCAGCGTCTGATCGGCTGACGGAGTCTATGCGTGAGCCGAGGCAGCCCATCCAGGCAGAAGGAGAATAGCTTGCAGCTTTGTGCCAGGATCAGCTGCTTCTATTTCCAGTCCACCTTTTAGCTCGTTTAATCGCTCCCTCATGCCCGCCAGCCCTACTCCTGAACCTCGGCTCGTAGGGCCAATGCAATCCAACAACTTTCTCGGCATGCCACGTCCGTAATCCCTGATTTCAAGAATTGCGGCTTCTGGCTCTCGGCGAAAGCAAACGTCCACCTGCGAGGTTCCAGAGTGGTAATCTGCGTTCGTCAGACTCTCCTGCAGCACACGGAACAACGCCATCGCAATGGTGTCGGGCAGCCGTTCGATTTCTGGCGTGAAGTCCATGTGAACCTTCATCCCACTGCGCTGCGCGAAACCCTCGACATACCATTGCGCTGCGCAACTGAAACCGGCTTCATCCAAGCCGGGCGGATGAAGCAGGTAAGAGGTTGTACGAATCTCTTGCAGCGGCGGAAACTATCTCATTCCAGAGTACCTTCCTTCTGAGCAAAATTGCACACATGTCAGATTTCATGCCAAGCGAGCCCGCAGACTACCCGGGCGGCTATCAACGGTCCTTCATAATCAGGAATATAAAGGTCCTTGTGAAACGTGATGAATTCCGGCCGTTTTTCCACAAACATTGGATGGAATAGCTGTGGAACCCACGATATCGGCGAATGCCGCTCGTTTGGATGACTGATAGGCGTCCCCACGCCAACAAAAGCGCAAGGAGAGCGTTGCTGGGGAGGATCCAGGCAGGCATTGCCGCAACTATTCAGGGCGATCTGAGCAATATGGAACAGTTCTTCGTTGAACCAATTCTCTAAATTTATCCGCAGAGGCCAGAGTTGCTGCAGACATTCGAAGAGCACACGTGCCCCAATTCCGGATCCTGGTAGCTGACGACCACGAAATCGTTCGCCAGGGGATCTGCTCGATCCTGCAGAGATGTGCAGGCTGGCAGGTGTGTGGCGAAGTGGCAGATGGCAGGCTTGCCGTCGCCAAATGTCGCGACCTCCAGCCCGATTTGGCCATTCTGGACATTGGAATGCCCAATCTGAACGGACTGGAAGCAACTCGTCAAATTACGAATTCGAGTCCGCATGTTAAAGTGCTGATTCTCTCCGTAAGCGGATCCGAGCATACGGGCAGGGAAAGCGCTTGAGGCAGGAGCTCACGGATACCTGGTGAAAAGCGATGCTGGAAACGAGCTGATAAATGCTGTCGACGCCTTGCGGAATAACCGTCCGTTTTGACAGTTGACCGCTCAAGGCGGATTCTTCCGTAGATCCCTCAATTCCTATTGTGCTTCCTCCGAGAAAGTACTCCACCAGGTTCTTAGCAGACGTGAACTGGAAGTTTTACAACTGATTGCCGCAGGCAAGGTTTCCAAAGATATTGCCACGGCATTACGTGTTGGGTTAAAAACTATCGAAACCCACCGGGCACACCTCATGCACAAACTGGATTTGCACTCGGTAGCGGAATTGGTTCTGTATGCCGTAAAAAACGACCTTGGGCAGCTGCCGAGCCGGAAGTACTAGCAAGCACCTGCCCGTCTGGAACACGACCGAAAGCCGCACTGTGCCTTTCTGGATGTAAAAACGGCGTCAGCCGGAGCCCCTTGGGTGAAGATCGCTTGCTTCTTAACGACGGGCAGGATCCTCCGACCTTCGCCAATGGTGGCGAGGAAGGTGCCAGGATCGAACCCGCGCTTATTTCTGGCTGGTGCCGCTGAGGCCGTCGTCTTTAAGTATGTGCAACTTCGCTGGCATAAATAGTGCCCACTCCAACGCAGCTATACTTGCCCCAGTCCGGCACAATTCCTCAGCGTAATCCCGCGATAAACGGTTTACCTGTCGGAAGCGGCCAGTCGCCGATCTCGATGCGGATCAGTCCGAGGTAGCCCCGTGCTGAGTTCGCATTTTTCTCCCGGCTTAGCGCCGCAAGTGGGACACCGCACTGCCAATACTTGTTTTTCCGTGACTTTCATAAATTCATAATGCGTCTTCACCAGAAGAGGAAGATGATCAATTTTGACCTGTATCAAACAAATCAGAAAGCGAGTCTTTTGAGAATTGCGAAATTACACGGAGTCCATGCCCTCGGCGCCTGCCGAACGATTCAACGAGTTGCCTGTGCCTCGTCGGCAACAGAATGCGGAGTATGCTTCCGCCTAATGCCAGCCTTTGTGTTTAGTACAGCAATGTGAGCATTATTGAGCAGAATGCGCAACGGTGCCTTGGTAACGTTTACCTAGGACGATTCGTCTCAAAGGTGACCGTATGGTCTTGGGCAAGATAGTTCCGTTCTCCCCACTCCTGTCTTCTCTGCCGGATACGGCTTCGCGATGTTCTGAGCCCAAAGCTCTCCCCGCAGATGATGACGGCTCCTCACGAATGGGCGACGACGGTTGCCCCAACGAACAATCTGGGGACGACACTACTGGGTACTCCGCAGAGGAGCAAGACGTTCTCTTTGAGGAGGCGAATTCTGCCTCCGTCGGTACTGCTGCTGGCGAGATCGGATCTGATAAATGGTGAAGCCCAATTGTGCGACTTGGCGGCTCTGGCTCGGACTTGGTCTTGGCGCTTTGGGGACGGTCAGTGCTGTCCTTAGCATCTACAGCAACTTCACGCTGATGTTTTCCGCCGTATCCGTCTTGGTGGTCATGATGGGGCTGGTCCAATTGTCGCTATGGTCTATGCTTCGCCGGTCCTGGCTCTGAGCAGCGTCAGTTCTCAAAGGCGTTCACGCTAATAACTCGGGAACGAATAAAAGGAGTCTGCAAATATGGCTACAAAGTTTACTCCGCTCCACGACCGCATTCTGGTGCGGCGCACAGAAGAAGCTGGCACCACTCGAGGGGGCCTCATCATTCCTGATTCTGCCAAAGATAAACCACAAGAGGGCAAAGTCATCTCGGTTGGCAAGGGGAAAACCAATGATGAAGGCAAATTGTTCCCTCTGGCAGTAAAAGAGGGCGACTGCATCTTGTTCGGCAAGTATTCAGGCACTGAGATCAAGCTGGACGGGGAAGACTTTCTCATTATGAAAGAGGAGGAGGTCCTCGGTGTCGTTACCGGCGCGCCGAAGAAAGAAACTGTAGGAGCTCAGAGGTAAGGTCGGATTTTCTCTTCTCGCTCTCACTGCTGCGAGTCGCGGCGCGAGCGTTAAGAGCATCCGCCCCGGAACGATAATAAATCTCACAGTCTTAGGAGAAAACAGTTATGGCAAAGCAAATCGTGCACGGGGAAGAATCGCGGCAGGCGATCCTACGAGGCGTCAATCTACTAGCGAATGCTGTAAAGGTAACCCTCGGCCCCAAGGGGCGCAACGTTGTCATAGAGAAGAAATTCGGTTCACCGACGATCACCAAGGACGGCGTTACGGTCGCAAAAGAGATTGAATTGCCGGATGGTCTCGAGAACTTGGGCGCGCAGATGGTACGTGAGGTTGCCTCCAAGACCAGTGACGTCGCCGGCGACGGGACCACGACGGCCACCGTTCTGGCGCAGGCCATCTATCGCGACGGCGTTAAGACCGTTGCTGCCGGAGCTAATCCAATGGCGATGAAACGCGGCATCGAGAAAGCCATCACCGCGATTTGCGGCGCAATCGACCCGGAGACCGGCGACCGGGCCAAGGGTGAACTGGATAAGCTCTCCAAGCCGGTCACCGGTGACATGATCGCCCAGGTTGGCAGCATCTCCGCCAACAACGACGAGACCATCGGGCACATCATCGCGGACGCAATGAAGAAGGTCGGCAAGGACGGCGTCATCACCGTCGAAGAGTCGAAGACACTTGAGACCCAGCTCGAGGTTGTAGAAGGCATGCAGTTCGACCGCGGCTATCTTTCCCCGTACTTCGTTACAGACCCTGAACGCATGGAAGTTGCCTTCGAGAACGCTTACATCCTGATCTATGAAAAG
>Ga0310810_10010008_pt1 | contig 11017 bp, 11 predicted proteins | sample NCmetagenome_FD_207641 | JGI IMG/M metagenome (GOLD analysis project Ga0310810, IMG submission 207641) | Soil microbial communities from experimental microcosm in Duke University, North Carolina, United States - NC | ecosystem: Engineered > Artificial ecosystem > Soil microcosm > Unclassified ... | reverse complement strand
CAACTCGGGAAATATCAGCGCATAAGCTGCCTCGTCCCGCCCGAGATTGTTGTTGATTTCCTGATCATGTGTTTGAGAGCAAGAAACCGCTGAGCCTTGGTTTAGGCAAATTAGGCCGCCGGATAAAACATAATCAGTCGGTGAGCCGCCAGGTGCCCCTGTGGGGGCTGCGCCGGTTGAAGTGTAGTTAGCAACGTCACCAAGGAAATGGCCACCACTCCCATCGAATGCTCCGGCGTACTTGCTGTTGTTGTTGGTGAAATCGTAGGTTCCGATTATGTTGCCGAGGTTGTCTCTAATTGTGATTCTCATCCACCCGGCCAGATTTTCATCCAGGGCAGTACCAGACTTTGTCTGGTTGTTATTGAAAAAGAAAACTAGATCACTACCGCCGAGAAAACCTTTGAGAGCACCCAGGGTGGTATCCCATGTGTTGTCAGCGTCACCTGCAAATTGTCCAAGGCCGCCCGGATCTGCACCTGGATAGGTGTTTGAGCTTACTGTGACGCCACCAGTTCGAAAAAAGCTCTCGCCATTGGTGCCATTCGGGGTCTGATAGGCATTGTCCATGTTTGGGAAGTTCTCATTAACTGGTTGTCCGTTGGAGCCGGTCGCCACTACGACCAAGTCCTTGATCTGTCCGCCAGAGGGAATGTAGAACGGACATCCCGGGTTCGTGCAATTGGTGATCAGTTGCGAAACGGCCAAAGAATAGGATTGGGCATCACCGTATTGCACGTACGGTTGACCGGCGAATGACAGCGCATATGCGACTCGCGGCGAGATCAAAGCGGTCGCCAAAATTGCCACTCCCAACCAGACTATCGATAGTTGTGGCTTTGCAAGCTTCACCCCTCAGCCTCCTTCTATGGCATCCAAGATAAAGAATTTACCGCGCAATGAGGCAACAACTGGGCCAAAAGCCGCCCTGCTTTACGCAGAACTGCCAATGATTTTGTAGCAGCTAAAAGATAAGGAAAGATAAGGAAAGGGGAGCTGTTCATGTAGGTTGGCAACTTTGTACTGGTTCAACCAGTACAAGGTATAAGTTGTATAGTAATCTTACAGGTTAGGCATATTTGCGGCGCCTCTAAAAACTCCATTGAATTCAACATCTTTGGAGCATCGAAATTGTCCAAACAGTTTACAGTTGTTGCAGGTTTTGCAAGCTTTTACTGCAACTATTGTAGGTGGTCGCTCAGCTGTTAGTGCCCGGGATTTTCCCAGATCGTCAGTGCGGCGCGGCAGCAGAGGGCGTCTTGCTCGGGGCGAGTGGCGCCGGCGACGCCGATGGCGCCGACGATGGTAACACCGTTCAGGATCGGCAGGGCACCCCCGACTGGCATTATGCGGCCGCGATGGGAGATCATCAGGCTTCGCATCCATGGCTCGCGCGCTTGCGCCGCTAGTTCCGTGGTAGCCATGTGAAGCGCTGCCGCGGTGTACGCTTTGTTGAAAGCCAGCTCGACCGATCTAGACTCGGCTTTGTCCATACGACCTACGGCAATCGGCACACCGGCTTCATCCACCACCACAGCGCTTACCGCCAAGCCGACCATCTGCGCGTACTCGTGCGCCGAATGAATCATTTCCCACGCCGTGTCGAAAGCGACGGGACCGACGGCTGCTTTGTTCTTGCGGAAAAAAGCGGCGTTGACTTCGATCGATGGCGCGTGCTCGGCGGGAATATCTACGTCTTTGAAGATTGCGTCCACCGGACAGACGATTTCGCATTGCTCGCAGTCGATGCAGACTTCGGGATCGATATAGAACTGTGCTGCGCCCGGGGTGGTGTGGATGCAGGCGACGGGACAGACTTCGACGCAGGCGCCGTCGTTAGTGCAGAGGCTGGTGATAATGTAGGGCATAAAAACAAGTAAAAATTAAAAAGGAAAAATTAAAACAAATTATTCTTGCCCGTCCGGGGCCAGCGGCAAATCGGTGCGGATGATGTTGGCGATATGGACGTTGGCGCCAAATTTTTCTGTTACCAATCGGCCGCGTGCGTCGAGAGTTCCGAGGCGGGCCGCGACTGCCAGCTTGTTCGCATTGCTGTCCGCTGCTGTGCTGGCGCGAAATCCCATCTCGCGGATCCAGGCGCTCAAGACAAAGGCTATGAATAAGCCGTTCTGCACCGGCACCTGGCCGCCGATGCCGGGCGAAGTACGCGGGTCGTAGTCGGCATGCACCGCGCAAATCACCGCATAGGGAAAGCTTTCGGCGACATCCTGTTTCAGTTTCACGACACCGACCAGCTCGGCGCCAAAATAGGCCGCCATGCCTTTAACGTGGCTCGATGTTATCTCCGGCGTGTGCAGCTCGGTTTTCGCCGGGAAGACGTTGCCTTCCGGCGCTTTGCGGATCATCTCGGTTACCGTGTTAGCGAGATCTGCCGGCGGCGTGTTGATGAAAAAATCCCAGTAGGGATCGTTTCGGTGAGAATCCTTGCTAGACCAGGGAAGCCGCATCGAACCGAGTCGCAAGGCCGCTAGGCGTCTCGTTTGACGAAGCGGTTGGTGTTTTCTTTGAGCGGCGCGTAGTAGCCGGTGTTTCCGGAAACCGCGCTCGCGGAATTTTTCTCGTGGGACGCGTTGCAGCCCGCCACCGTGCAGGCGTGCTCGCCGGGCTTGACCCCGGAGTCATAACCGAGCCAAGTTACCCGATTGTTGCGCACCACGCCCCAGAATTTATCGTCGATCCATTTGAGGAACCGCACCAGAGCGGGCCGCGCAAAGTATGGGCAGCCATGCAGCAGCGCCACCGTCATGATGTGCCACCAGACGTTGGGTTTGGTGAACGGGCAGACTGCCGCGCAGGTGAGGCAGCTCCCCCAATGCTCATGCACGTAGGGTCGGAGCTTGTAGCAGGTAAGCCAGTTGATCTTGTATTTTTCGATGCCGTTGAAGACGACTTTGTCGCCGAACGGGATGCTGTTAGTCGGACAGGTGTTGGCGCACTTGCGGCAGATTTTGCAGAAATCTTCGACGCCGATGTCGACCGGCTCGTCGGCGACCAAGGGGAGATCGGTCAAGATCGGGTCGGGCATGTGAATGCGCGCGCCGAAATTCTTGTTGATGACGAGGCCGTTTCTGCCGAGTTCGCCGATACCACCGGCGACCCCCGCCGCCTGCGGTGTTACCACGCCGCGAATCGCCGTGTAGCCGAGCTCTTTGATGTAGCCCTCGAGCGCCTTCAGCACCATCACGCCTTTCATCTGCGAGACATGGTAGGCCGCGTCACCGATCTGGTGGCGGTGCGCTTGAAGCTTGTTGTAATCCCAGGCGGTGGTCGCCTGAATGATAAAGGGAAAGCGGCGCGCCAACTCTTCGGGCGTATTGCTTTGAAAGTCGTCTTTTGCCGTGCCGTCTTGCACATAACGTCCACCGCCGGCAGCGTAGAGAAATGACGGGTGAGCTTTGGCAATGCCGACCACATCTGCGCCCATATAGAGCGCGACCGCTTTGATGTGGCGGGCCATTGCGGCGGGATCTTCCACCGCCATCTTTGTCGGGTTGATCTTGCCGTCGCTCGATCGGTTGATGATGTTGGTAAGAAAATGTCTCCGGTCGGCGAAATGATTGGGCGCGGACACGCGGGTGAGCGGATCTTTAGAGACGGTATTGCGATACCAGTTGAATAGCGGTTTACCGAGCTCGCCGCGCTGATTTTTCGGGTGGGGCGATTGGTTCATGTCGACGTTGACATGACCGCCGACCAACTTGACCGAGCGGCCGAGATACGGAGTAGGAAATTCATCACTGCTATGGCCGCTCTTCGGTTGGTCGAGCTTTTCAGCTTTGGACATTTCCAGTCCTCCGTCGTTCGAAAAAATAAAGGATTAGGGATAAAGGATAATCTAAAGGCAAGCTCAGAAATTTATCCTTTTGCCTTTATCCCTTAGCCTTCAATTATTATAGCTTGCCAGCGCCGTTTCCGCACATTGCTGGTCCTGCTCGTCGGTGCCGCCCGCCACCGCGACGGCGCCCACCACGGTGCCACCCTCAACGATCGGCAGAGCGCCGCCGCCGGGCATGATTCGACCGTTGCTTGATACAACCAGACTCTGAAACCAAGTCTGTCCGGCGACGCCGGCCAATTCCTTGGTCGGCTGCTGAAAATTGGCCGCCGTGTACGCTCTGTTCAACGCGATTTCCACGGTGATCGGCCGCGCTTTATCCATCCGCCCGAGTGCGATCATTCGGCCGCTGGGGTCGACGACCACGGCCGTCACCGCGATGTCCAATTGCGCTGCCTGTCCGTGCGCGTTGCGCACCATTTGAATAGCCTTCTCGCCGGGGATTGCCATGATCTTGCGCGAGGCCTCCTTGGTTGTCGATCGGGCGTACTTTAACAGAGAGGTGGGAGAGGCAGTCAAGAGCCGGAGGGGCGAATCGGTTGCACTATCGCCAAATTCGGTCAGACTGGGACCTGCGGGGGTGACGCCATGTATCTGCGCGCGCTACTGACTATTATTTTGTTCGGTTTGATCGCGTTGTTCGCGTTTCTGAATTGGAACGTATTCATGACGGAGACCAATTTGTCTCTAGGCTTCACGACCGTCCGGGCGCCCTTCGCTTCGGTGCTGTTGGGTCTGGCGTTGGTATTCTTGCTGTACCTGGTCTACCTCTTATCGGCAGCGCTCTTGGAAAGCCGGCGTCAGGCGCGGGCGCTGCAAGCCCAACGCGATATCGCCGAAAATGCCGAAGCCTCGCGGTTGTATCAACTGAAAGTTGCAGTGGAAGAGGCGCTGCGCGAACGGAATGATCAAAGCGCGGAACTGCGCCACGCGCTCTTCGACCGGTTGGAGAAACTCGAGCGCGATCTCCAAAACGCTCTCGAGCAGTCGAGCAATTCGCTCGCCGCCTACATCGGCGAGATTGAAGACCGTCTCGAACGCGCTGCCGGCGATAAGAAATGATCCGCCGTCGTTAGAATTCACGGCCACGCGTACTGCTATGGTTAGACTTCAGGATCAGGTGGCGATCGTCACGGGCGGCAGCCGCGGCATCGGTCTGGCGGTGGCAAGGGCCTTCGCGCGTGAGGGGGCTCGGCTGCTTCTGGCGGCGGCGCGCGATCGAGATGCGCTCGATAAAGCCGGCAGCGAGATCGCTGCCCTCGGCGCCGACGTGACAACCCTTCTCGCCGACGTGGGCCGGCGCGGCGACGCCGAGCGGATCGCGCAGGCGGCCATCGCCAGATGGGGCCGCATCGACATCCTCGTCAATAACGCCGGTGTTCTGCGACCGGCGCCCCTGGAAAATATTTTCGAAGAACAGTGGGACGAAACCCTGGCGGTGCATCTCAAGGGCACGTTCAACTGCACCCAGGCCGTGCTGCCGTTCATGAAAAAGCAGCAGGGGAGGCAAGATCATCAACGTTGCGGCGCCGTCGGCGCTGCGCGGCTCTTTCGGCGTTGCCGATTACGCCGCCGCCAAGGGTGGGATCATCGCGTTTACGCGCAACGCCGCCAACGAGCTCAAAGCCTACAACATTCAGGTCAACTGCGTTTCGCCGACGGCCGACACGCGCATGACCGATGCGCTGATCGATTTTCGCCGGACCCATCTTGGCATTGCGCGGCGCGAGCGCGCCTTTGTGCCGCCGGAGAAGATTGCTCCTGCGTTCATTTTTTTCGCCAGCGCCGAATCCGACTACGTTTCCGGTCAACTGCTGGAAATCGGCCGCACCTAAGCACGCGGCAACGGCCGGCGTTCTCCACCATCGTGAACGACATCGAACACATGGAATCGTTGTCGATCTGGAGCCGATTAACCACAGAGACAACGGAGCAAACAGAGGCAGCGCGGCGGCATCTGCTTATCTGCGTTTGATATTGTTCCTATCTCTTTGCGCTGACCCGCCAGATTCTGCCCGCGCCGTCGTCGGCGACGAGCAGTGAGCCGTCGGTCCCGACCGCCACGCCCACCGGACGGCCGTAAACCTGGCTGATTTTCGGATTGGCGATAAAGCCGGTGAGAAAATCTTCGAGCGGCCCGCTCGGCTTGCCGTTTTGAAACGGCACGAAGGCCACTTTGTAGCCCACCAAATCGGAACGGTTCCATGAGCCGTGCATACCGATAAACGCACCGCCGCGGTAGCGCGTCGGAAATGAGTTGCCGCGATAAAAAGTCAGACCGAGCGGTGCCACGTGGGAGCCTAGGGCGAAGTCGGGCTTGATCGCCTTGGCAACCAGATCCGGGCGTTGGCCTTTTTTGCGCGGGTCTTCATTTTGGCCGAAATAGGAATACGGCCAGCCGTAGAACGCACCGTCGCGCACTTGAGTAAGGTAATCGGGAACCAACTCGTCGCCGAGCATGTCGCGCTCGTTGACCACCGTCCAGAGCGTGTGCGTTTGCGGCTCCCAATCCATGCCGACCGGATTGCGCATTCCGCCGGCGAAGACGCGCATTTGGCTGCCGTCCGGATTGATTTGCAGTATGGCAGCCCGGCGCGAGTCTTTTTCATCGGCTCGCTGCTCATCCACGTTGCCCGACGACCCGACTGCCACATAGATCTTTTTGCCGTTCGGGTCCGCCAGCAGGTTGCGGGTATAGTGGCCGCCGCTCGGCAGGTCGAGAATCTTTTCGGGCTGGCGCTTGATCTGAGTATCGCCCGGGGTGTACGGAAACACGACGACGCTGTCGGTATTGCCTACGTAAAAACGATTGTTCAGCAGCGCCATGCCGAAGGCCATGTTCAATCGACGCAGAAACGACTGACGCATGGTGGCCGTGCCGCTTTTGGTCGTGTCGCGCAGCAGCACGATACGACTGGGGGATTTTTCCGGTACCGATTCGGTCACTAGCACGTCGCCGGTTGGCAAGACATAAATCGTCCGCGGATTGTCGAGGCCCTGAGCGAACAAGTTGACTTCGAAGCCCGCCGGCGCCGTCGGGGTCTTGTCCCCGGGCCAGGGAATAACGCCGGCAGGGTTGGCCACCGCCCGGGTCGCATTGGGCGGCGGCAGGACCAATTGTTCCGACGGTCCGATCTCGACGATTCGAGGTTTTGCCGGCTCGGCGGCGTGCAAAGCGGACAAGAGAGGGAAGGAAACCACAAAGAGCACAAAGGCCCAGGCGAAAATCGTTTTTGACTTTGTGGCCTCTGTGTTCTCTGTGGTGAAAAGTTTTTTCATTTCTTTGCGCTGACCCGCCAGACTTTTCCGCCGCTGTCGTCGGCGACCAGCAGCGAGCCGTCGGGCGCGACGGTGACGCCTACCGGACGGCCGTGGGCTTCAAACTTGCTTTCGTCGGCGATAAAGCCGGTCAGAATATCTTCCATAGCCCCGGCGGGTTTGCCGTTGGCGAAAGGCACGAAGGCCACTTTGTAGCCGATCATCTTCGAGCGGTTCCACGAGCCGTGCATGCCGATGAAAGCGCCGCCGCGATACCGTTCTGGGAAGTTTTGGCCCCGATAGAAAGCCAGACCCAAGGCGGCGACGTGGGAGCCGAGGGCGTAGTCCGGCTTGATCGCCGCGGCGACCAGGTCGGGTCGCTGCCCTTTCTTGCGCGGATAGGGCCAGCCGTAAAAGCCGCCGTCCTTGACACTGGTCAGATAATCAGGCACCAGATCGTCGCCCAGGAGATCGCGCTCGTTGACCACCGTCCATAGCGTCTTGGTGCGCGGCTCCCAATCCATGCCCACCGGATTGCGCAGACCGCGGGCGAAGATTCGCATGCCGCTGCCGTCGAGATTCATTTCCAGTATGCCGGCGCGGCGCTGATCTTTCTCCCAACCGTTTTCTTCGTCAACGTTGGATGCCGAGCCGACCGCGACGTAAATCTTTTTCCCCGCCGGATCGGCGAGCAGATTGCGGGTGTAGTGGCCGCCGCTAGGGAGATCGAGAATTTTCTGGCCCGCGCCCTCGATCTTGGTCTGGTTGGCCCGGTAGGGATAGCGCACCACGCCGTCGGTATTGCCGACATAAAACCAATCGGCGGCCAGCAGCATGCCGTGCGGCATGCGGAGACCGCTCAGAAAAGTCTCGCGCCGCTCGTATTTGCCGTCGTTATCGGCCTCGCGAAACAAGGTGATGCGATTGCTCGATTTGGCCGGACGGTCGGGGAACTCACGCACCGCTTCGACGACTAGAATATCTTTGTTCGGTAAGACGTAGGCCTGACGCGGATTGTCGAGCTTGTCGGCAAACAAAGCGACTGCGAATCCGGCCGCCGCCCGGGGCATTTTCCCGGACGGCCAGCCGATGACTTTGGAAGTATTGCGCACGGACGGAGTGGCGAAGGGCGCCGGGAGCGCGACGCGGTCTCCCGGCCCCGTGCCGGTCTCGAACTTATGAGCCGGTTCGTTGGAAACCGCCGCGCAGGCCGCGGCAAAGAACGCGAACGCGAAAATCAGCCGAGAAAGCCGACGATGCTTCATAAATTGTCCTCCGTAGAGTTATCTAAACACCGCGGTCCGAAGGACAATATAACAATTGTTACCGCGTGGAAAAGCGCTGCCCGTGGTTGTGTGCGCCGGCCCGGCGTTTTAAGATCGCCCGGCCCGAGGAGGAAGGGATGCACTATCGCGATTTGCGCGGTTGGCTCGAGGAAGTCGATTCGTTCGGCGAGCTGCGGGTGGTCGAAGGGGCGGATTGGAATCAGGAACTCGGTGCCGTGGCGGAAGTGGCGGCGCAGTCGGAAAAGCCGCCGGCGGTGCTCTTCGACAAAATCAAAGACTATCCCGCCGGCCGGCGCGTGCTTACCGGCATTCACAATCCGACTCTGAAACGCCAATGCCTGACCAGTCATTTGCCGCTCGATTACAGCCGTGATCAGTTCATCAACGCGTGGAAACAAAGACTGGGCGAACCTCGGTTAATTCCACCACGGACAATAGATTCGGGGCCGCTCTTGGAGAACGTCTTCGAGGGAAAGGACATCGATCTTTTGTCCTTGCCTGCGCCGCACTGGCATGAGGGTGACGGGGGGCGCTATCTGGGATCGCTCGACATCGCGATCAGCCGCGATCCGGACGAAGGATGGATCAATCTCGGCTGCTACCGCGTGATGATTCACGATCGCGATACCTTGGCTCTGTATATTTCACCGGGCCACCACGGCCACATTCACCGCCAAAAATTTTTCGATCGCGGCCAGCCGTTTCCCGTCGCCATCAGCTTCGGTCCCGACCCGCTGCTGTGGTTTTTCGGCCAGATGGAAATTCCCGCGGGACAATCGGAATACGATTACGCCGGTGGCGTCCGCGGCGAAGCCTTCGAAGTCATTTCGGGCAAGCACACCGGCCTGCCGATTCCGGCATATTCCGAAGTGGCCATCGAAGGCGAAGTGATCCCCTGCACGAAAATCCCCGAAGGTCCCTTCGGCGAGTTCACCGGCTATTACGCCGGCGGACTTCGTTCGGAGCCGATGCTCAAGGTCAAAAGACTCATGCACCGCAACGACCCGATCATCACCGGCGCGCCGCCGTTCAAACCGGCGCCGGGCGCGGAATCCAATCTGATCCGCGCCGCTTATATCTGGCACTACCTGGACCAAACCGGCGTACCCGACGTGCGCGGCGTGGCGTATTATCAGACGCGCATGCTCGTCGTGGTCGCGATCAAGCAGCGCTACCCCGGTCATGCGCGCCAGGCTGCGCTGATCGCCTCTCAATGCCGTGCTGCTGCGCTTTTGACCCGCTACATCGTCGTCGTTGACGACGACATCAATATCTGGGACAGCAACGAGCTGCTCTGGGCGCTGTGCACGCGCACCGATCCGGCCAAGGACATCGATATTCTGCGGCGCTGCTGGAGCAATCCCATCGACCCGATCATTCCGCCGAGCGAGCGCGGCTTTCAGTCGCGCGGCATCATTGACGCATGCAAGCCTTACGAATGGTTGAGCGAGTTTCCCAAGGTGTCGGGCGCAAGCGAAGAGTTAAAGAAAAAAGTCGCGGCAAAATTCGGCGCCAGCCTGGCGGGTAAGGGGAACGGAAGTTAACTGCAAATACGCAAAGAGTAGGGGGGGCCGCCCGATACGACGCGATCACAGAAATTGTAGGGGCGCGATTCATCGCGCCCGGTTTGAAACCGAGGCAGGGCATGAAGTCCAACAGAGTTTTTCAAAGCGCAGCGTTGTTGATCTCGTTGTGCGGAATTTTTTCGGCCGGGCAAGCCCAGCAAAAGCCGTTGGAAAAAATTCGACTGACGGTTCCGGCGAAAACCCTCACTTTCGTGCCGTACTATTTCGGCAAGGCCCAGGGAATTTTCGCCAAGGAAGGTATCGATCTGGAGATCATCGTCATGCGCCCGCCGCTGGGCGTGACCGCGCTTGTGGCAGGGGATCTCGACTACACCGCCGCCGGCGGGCTCTCGTTTCGCGCCGCGCTGAAGGGCGCGCCGCTGCGCACCGTGGCGTTCATCCAGACCCGATTGAGCTTCAGCCTGATCGCCCAACCCGGCGTGATCCCGGCGCGCATCCGCAACGTCGCCGTGAGCGGCATCGGCTCGCTCGCGCATTACGCGGGGCAAATCATGATGAAGCGATTGAACCACGAAAAAGTCGCTTACTTGTCGACCAACACAACCGCGAGCAGCTACACATCGCTGCTCGCCAAGGCCGCCGACGCGGCGATCCTCACGCCGCCTTACACGTCCATGGCGACGCTCGCCGGCTGCACGGATTTGGGCAACACCTATGATGTCCGCGATTTGCAGGGCGGTCTGGTGGCGCGTCTGCCTTATATTCAAGAGCATCGCGATCGGGTGAAGGCGATGATCCGCGCCACGCTCCGGAGCATGGAATTGCTCGTCAAAAACGAGGCGGAAGTGATCCCGTATCTGCAGAAAGATTTCGCTCTCGAGCCCAAGATTGCCGCCGACACGTACCGAATCCTCAAACAGGTCGTGAACACCGACGGTCATATCGAGGAGCCAGTGCTGAAAACGATCTTCGAGAAGATTAAACAGGAGTCCGAAATTACCGCAGAAGTGCCGATGGATCGGCTCGTCGATCTGTCGCCTTTGCGCGAAGCTCAAAAGGAGCTGCGCCGGAAGTAATACGGTGGGTTAGAT
>Ga0310810_10010007_pt1 | contig 11018 bp, 10 predicted proteins | sample NCmetagenome_FD_207641 | JGI IMG/M metagenome (GOLD analysis project Ga0310810, IMG submission 207641) | Soil microbial communities from experimental microcosm in Duke University, North Carolina, United States - NC | ecosystem: Engineered > Artificial ecosystem > Soil microcosm > Unclassified ... | reverse complement strand
CCGCCTTGGATATTTTTTGCAGGCCACTAATGGCACGCTCTATGGCGACAGGGAATTTGCGCTTTCGGATCCAAGACTGAGGAGCAATGTAAAATTTAACGATCTCAATTCACCATACTTTGATTACACTGAGGCATATCTCCGTGCAGATCTGAACTGGTTCAACTTCGAGTTCGGGAGAGAATATTCCCAGGTGGGGACCGGCTACGCCGACCGGCTGCTGCTTGGCGATAACGCCCCGGCGTTCGATTTCATTAAACTGGACGCTCGCTACAAATCTGTTCGATTCCTCTTCATGCACGCATCGATTCTCCAGGACGAGTCACCGGGCACGGAGCTTATTCAACAGGAGCCGGTCAACAGCAATAAGTACGTTACGCTGCACAGGGTCCAGGTGTCGTTATTTGATAAGATTAATTTCGGCGCATCGGAGATGACTGTTTATCAACGATATTCTCCGGAGTTTGCGTATCTTAACCCAATTATCTTTTATAAATCGGTCGAGCATTCGCTTCGCGATCGCGATAACTCTTTTTTGAGCTTCGATCTGGAATTCTTTCCGATTGCGAACTATAAACTCTACGGAACCTGGCTCATCGATGACATCGACTTTTCAAAGTTGGGCACCGGGTGGTGGGGGAATGAATTCGGCTGGCAAGGTGGGGTCTATACAACCGATGTAGCCGGCTTTTCCAATCTGGACGCGCTTATAGAGTATGTGCGGCTGGAACCTTATGTGTACAGCAATAGAGTGTCGGGAAACGATTACACCCACAGCGGCGTATCATTGGGTTCGCGGCTGCAGCCGAATTCGGATGAATGGACAATTCAGCTATCATATCGCCCCATGAAATCACTCCGGACCTGGCTATCCTATTCAGGAAGCCGTCACGGGGAAAATGTCTGGGACGTGACCGGCCTGTCGATGAGGAACGTCGGCGGCGACGTGCTCCAGGGACACAGGTCAATAGATTCTGATGTTGCAACATTTCTGGATGGAAATCTCGTGAAGAGTCACACCTTCCAGGCGCGGGCTATTCTCGAGCCGGTCACAAATTTCTTTGTCTCGGGAATCTATGAGTATCGTACGTCTGATCAAGTCGCGGCAGGGACTTCGACCAGAGATGGCTACGCAGCGCTGCGTGTTTGGATCGAATACTAACGAATAATCATGGCAAAAATCCTTGTCGTAACTCCGACCTACAATGAGTCGGAAAACATAGAACAGTTCATCACCCAAGTCCTCCAACAGCGGGAGGACGTGGAAATTCTTATCGTCGACGACAGCTCACCAGACGGAACGGGTGAGATGGTGGAGCGCATGATGTCGAAGAATCCGCGCATTCATTTACTCCGCCGCGCAGGCAAAATGGGGCTGGGCACCGCATACGTCGCAGGATTCAAATACGCGCTCGAGCGTTCGTACGAATTTGTCTTCGAAATGGACGCCGACTTTTCGCACGACCCTAAGGAAATTCCCCGCATGCTCGACAAAGCTGCCACGAACGATCTCGTCATCGGTTCGCGCTACACAGACGGCGTGCGTGTTATCAACTGGCCTATCCGGAGACTTCTCCTGAGTTATAGTGCCAATGTGTATACCCGGATCATCACAGGAATGCCAGTGAAGGATGCGACCGGCGGATTCAAATGTTTCCGCCGGGAGGTCCTTGCCGCGATCGACCTGGAGAAAGTTAAATCCAACGGGTACGCATTTCAGATTGAAATGAACTTCAAAGCCTTCCGTAAAGGCTTCAAGCTCGTCGAGCATCCGATCATCTTTGCCGACCGCACGTCGGGAGTCTCCAAAATGAACAAGAAGATCGTCTACGAAGCCGTTTTCCGCGTCTGGAAACTGAAGGTCCGCCAGCTCATCGGTAAACTCTGAGGCACCTCTGGATCTCTCTGTTCTCATAGTCAATTACAACGTCCGGGCATTTCTTGAAAATGCCATCCTTTCCGTATGCAAGGCGTCGCAGGGGATGCAGACGGAGGTGATCGTCGTCGACAACGCCTCCGATGACGGGAGCGTGGAAATGATCCGCCAGAAGTTTCCTTCCGTGAAGCTTTTTGCCAATTCCCGCAACCTGGGATTTGCCGCAGCAAATAATATCGGCTTGAAGGAGGCAACAGGAGAGTATGTTTTGTTATTGAATCCGGACACGATCGTCCAGGAAGACACTTTCCGGGTCATGCGGGAATACCTGGAACAACATCCGGATGTTGGTTTGGCGGGCTGTAAGATTCTCAATCCCGACGGCACGCTCCAGCTCGCTTGCCGGCGCAGCTTCCCGACACCGTGGGTCGCGTTTACCAAAGTGGCAGGGCTCAGCGCCATGTTCCCCCGGTCCAAGGTCTTCAATAAGTACAATCTGGAATATCTTAACCCGGATGATTCGTACGAAGTCGATGCGGTGAGCGGTTCGTTTATGTTCGTCCGGCGTGACATCCTTCAGTCAGTGGGAAATCTGGATGAGCAGTTCTTCATGTACGGGGAAGACCTGGACTGGTGCTATCGGATAAAGAATGCCGGATGGAAGGTTTCGTACGTTCATAACACTCAAATAATTCATTACAAAGGCGAGAGCGCGCGCCGCAGCGATATCGACGAGGTCAAGGTGTTCTATCAGGCAATGCGGCTCTTCGTCCGGAAGCACGTTCGGCGCGGAGTTGCATTCGAGCTTGCGTTGCGCACCGGAATCGCCCTGCGTGAGAGATTTGCTGCGTTTGGAAAGATTGCGAAGCAGATGGCGGCTCCGCTCATCGACTTCGTCATCGTGGACGCTTCACTGCTGTTCGGCGAGCTCGTGTGGTTTGGAGCCGTGTTTCACTTCCCGAGTTATGGGTATCCGGTCATCTTATCGATCCCAGCGCTTATGCTCGTCGGTACGATGATGTGGATGGGAGTCTACACTGTTAATAAACTTTCGACCGCGCGCGCTGCGAGCGCGGTGATCTTCGGGTACATACTTATCTCAGCGTTGACATTCTTTTTCAAACAGTATGGATTCAGCCGGATGGTTGTCCTCATCTCGGGACTCGTCAACGTCGTCAGTCTGCCGGGCTGGAGGTTCATGGCAAAGAGAATGTTCCGTGTCCAGGGGGGCCGGCGAAGGACGCTCTTCGGACGGCGCACGCTGATCGTCGGCGTTGAAACCTCCGGGCAGGCGGTGCTGCAAAAGTTGCGCGCCAGGGTGGATGACGGCTACGATGTCGTCGGTTTTGTCGATACGAGCCGTCGCAGGGTGGGAGAGAAGGTCGCGGGAGTTGAAATTCTCGGAAGTATTGACAATATTGGAAAAGTTATTGAAGAACAGCGTGCGACGGAGGTAATTTTTTCGACAGATTCGCTCTCATATACAGAAATTCTGTCGGTCATCGGTCGCAGCCGTAATAAATCTGTGAATTTTCGTCTTGTGCCGAACAGCCTGGAAGTCATTATCGGCAAGACGCATGTCGACACTCTGGATGATATTCCGCTTGTCGACATCGAATACAATATTCACAGAACCTCAAACCGGATAGTGAAACGGACTGCCGACATCGTCATTGCGACGCTGCTCATGATTTTTGTGTACCCGTGGTCGCTATTGAAAGGAAGGCCGTCGGATTCCCCGGCAAAGAGTTCGGGGATCATGCTGGTACCGGAAGTATTGAAAGGCCGGATGTCCATCGTTGGCCCGAAGAGTGAGCCGAACCGGGCTTCATCCTCCTATATGGGAAAACCCGGACTTACCGGAATCGTACAAATCAACGAACATGAGGATGTCACAGAAGAAGAGGCTGAAAAGTACAATCTCTACTATGCAAAAAACCAATCCCTGCCGCTCGATCTTGAGATCATGCTGAAATCTATGACCTTGCTACTACGCTAATCAAAATGCCGAAAACTGTTCTGGATTTTGAAAAGCCTATTGTTGAGCTCGAGTCGAAGATCGAGGAGATGCGGAAGTTTTCCGACTCGCTCGACATCGCTGCGGAGATCAAAGATCTCGAGGAGAAAGTTGTACAGCTCCGGAAGACCATTTACACCGGCCTGACGCGCTGGCAAAAGGTACAGCTTGCCCGCCATCCCGACCGTCCGTATACGCTTGACTACATCGGCATGATGACGACCGATTTTATCGAACTCCACGGAGACAGAAACTTCGGGGACGACAAAGCGATCGTTGGGGGATTTGCGAAGCTTGAAGACGAGCCGGTGATGATCATCGGCCATCAAAAAGGGCGCGATACGAAATCCAACGTTTACCGGAATTTCGGGATGCCCAATCCCGAAGGGTATCGGAAAGCTCTTCGCTTAATGAAGCTCGCGGAAAAATTTCACCGTCCGGTGATATCGATGCTCGATACGCCCGGCGCGTTCCCGGGCCTTGAGGCGGAGGAACGCGGTCAGGCCGAGGCAATCGCACGCAACTTATTTGAAATGTCGCATCTCCAGACTCCGATCATCGTCGTGATCATCGGCGAAGGAGCCTCGGGCGGAGCGCTCGGCATCGGAGTCGGCGACCGCGTGCTGATGATGGAAAATACATGGTACTCCGTAATCTCTCCCGAATCCTGTTCGAGTATTCTCTGGCGAAGCTGGGACTTTAAGGAACAGGCCGCAGAGGCGCTAAAGCTGACAGCGCCTGATCTCCTCGCGCAGAAAATTGTCGACCGTGTCGTGAACGAGCCTTTAGGCGGCGCGCATAATAATCCGCAGGAGGCTGCCGAGATTCTGAAGAAGGTTCTCGTCGAAGAGGTCAAGAAACTTACTAAGATCAAAGCGGACAAACTCATAGACCGCCGCATCGAAAAGTTCGGTAAGATGGGGGAATATGAGGAATAGTCTGCAGGCCACCCGCAATTGATCGTCTCCGAAACAAAAATTCGCGTCCGGTACGCCGATACCGACCAGATGAAACAGGTCTATTACGCGAAGTACTTCGAATATTTTGAGCAGGGACGCTCGGACCTCCTTCGCGGGATGGGCATCCCTTATCCTGAGATCGAAAAGAAAGGCTATTACCTTCCCGTCGTCGAGGCGCTTGCAAGCTACAAGAAACCTGCCCGTTACGACGATCTTCTGAACGTAAAGATTTTCGTCAAAGAAACACCCCAGGCGCGCATCCGCATCGAGTATGAGCTGACGAACGACGAAACGAAAGAACTTCTTGCGACGGGCTACACGATCCACAGCTTTGTCGACGCCGGAACGCGAAAGCCCGCACGGGCACCCGCCTTCTTTATGGAACGATTTTCTGCTGCATTCGCGTAACATGCTCTCTCCCGAACTTCTCAAAATTCTCTGCTGCCCGAAGTGTCACGGCAAACTTAAGTATGTTGCCGACAACCTGACGTGTATCTCCTGCGCCCGCGTGTACCCGATCCGGGACGACATTCCGATCATGCTCGTCGATGAATCGCCTTCCTCACCCTCGTCCGATGAATGAATTTCACGCCAATAGCAAGATCAACCATCTCCTCGAAGAAGCGCTCCTTGAGGATATCGGCATGGGAGACATTACGACGGAGAGCACGGTCGCTCCGGACGTCCAGGGTCGTGGAAACCTGCTGTTTAAGGAATCCGGTGTTGTCGCGGGCCTGTCTATTATAGACGAGCTCTTCAGAATCGTTGACCATGAACTGGTCCTGCAGGCGTCGCTCCGGGATGGCGAACAGGTTGCAAAAGGAACGAAAGGTGCCGTCATAACCGGATCGCTCGCGAGCATTCTCAAAGGGGAGCGGGTCGCATTGAATATCCTCCAGCGAATGAGCGGCATTGCGACCTTAACGAGAAAGTTCGTTGACGAAGTGAAACACACTTCCGCGAAGATCACCGACACGAGAAAAACAGCTCCGGGGCTTCGGATGCTGGATAAGCTTGCTGTGAACATCGGGGGCGGAATCAACCACCGGTTCGGCCTCGATGACATGATTCTCATTAAATACCGGTCATCGCACAACTATCCTGTGCAGATCGAGGTCGAAACGAAAAACCTCGCCGAAGTCCGGGAAGCGTTAGCTCATGCCGGTATTCAGAGAATCATGCTGGATAATTTTACAATTCCCGACATGATCGATGCGGTCAGGCTGATCGCCCACAAGGTCGAGGTTGAGGCATCCGGCAATGTGACGCTGCAAACCGTCCGCGCGATTGCCGAGACCGGCGTCGATATTATTTCGGTAGGCGCGCTCACGCACTCGGCTCCCGCGCTGGATATTTCTCTCAAGATCGAAGCATAATCCCCGATGCGCGCGCATCTCCAGAGGCTTGGAACAGATACTGCGATTTACGGGATCAGCACGATCGTCGGCCGGTTCCTGAACTTCCTCCTCGTCCCGTTCTACACCAATATCCTTGTCCCCGCCGAGCTTGGCATCGTCAGTTATATCTATTCCATTATCGCGTTTGTCAACGTTCTCTACGCGTATGGGATGGAGTCTGCCTACTTCAAATACTCGTCTTCGCTGGAGATAGGAACTCAGAAGCAGAATTTCAGCGCGCCGTTCATCTCGCTGCTCTCGACTTCCGCTCTCTTCTCACTCCTGATCGTCCTTCTGCGGCAGCCGCTCGGAGCCGGCCTGAACATTCCGGCCGCGTATTCCTCGATCGTGTTGTATGCCGCGGGAATCATGGCACTTGATGCGCTTGCGATCGTTCCCTTTGCCATACTCAGGGTCGAACGCAAGGCAAAATTGTTCGCAACGATCAAGATCGTCAACATCGTCATCAACGTGGGGCTGAATGTACTTTTGCTCGTAAAAGTGAAAATGGGGATTACCGGGATCTTCCTCAGCGGGCTTGCCGCCTCCACCGTGACAATGCTGCTGCTTCTTCCGACGATCCTGCGGAACATATCGTGGGACTTCAATGTACCCCTGTTGAAAGCAATGCTTCGGTTTGCTCTTCCGTATATCCCCGCGGGGCTTGCCACTCAGGCGATCCAGGTGATCGACCGCCCGATCATGCGTGCCCTCACGAACGACGCCACGGTGGGTATTTACCAGGCAAATTACCGGCTGGGTATTTTCATGATGCTCATCGTACAAATGTTCGACTTCGCCTGGCGGCCGTTCTACTTTGCCACCTCCAGCGATCCCAATGCGCGGAAGATATTTTCACGCGTTCTCACGTATGTCGTCTTTGTCATGGGGGCCATCTTTTTGGTCCTGACATTATTCATCCGCGACATCGTGCGTTTCCAGATGTTCGGCCATCACCTCATTCACCCCGATTACTGGATCGGGCTGGGGATTGTACCGATAGTTCTCCTGGGGTATTTGTTCCTGGGGGTCTCGAACACGCTCTCAGCCGGCGTGTATATTGAAAAGAAAACACAATACCTGCCGGTGATAACGTTTATCGGGGCCGGGGTGAATATTGGCGCAAATTACCTACTTATCCCATCTATGGGAATAGCGGGAGGGGCCTGGGCGACGCTGCTCGCCTACGCAGTGATGGCGGCGGTCCTCTACGTTGTCGCGCAGCGAATCTATCCAATCGAATACGAGATGGATCGCCTGGGTAAAATTGTGGCAACTGCCGTGATCGTTGTAATACTTTTTCTTCTTATCCCGTTTAATGCCATGAGTGAGCTTGCGGGGCTCGGCGTTAAGCTGCTTCTTCTTGGCCTCTTCATGTTCCTGATCTGGATAATGAACTTTTTTAGAAAAGAAGAGATGTCGTTCATGAAGGAATTCCTCGCGGGCTTGAAATCGCAGAGATTCCAGTCAGACGTTAAGGAGGCGGAAGACTACGGCGCGTAGGGATGGTTAAATTCCCCCGTTTTGGAACTCCTCCAATAAAAAATTATATTAGTAGGACAAGTAGTGAATTTATCATCGTTTGAGGCAATTGTTTGTCAGAAAATCATTCAAATTATTATAACTTGAAGTTCGATCCCGATAAGCCGCTGCAGGTAGGCGGCCAGGCAGTTATCGAAGGGGTCATGATGCGCGCGCCCGGCCGGATAGCGACGGCAGTACGCCGGTCCAACGGCGAAATTGTCGTCCAAAACCGCAAGTATGTCTCACTCGCCGAGAAAAATAAGATCTGGAAATTGCCGGTGCTTCGGGGAGCTGTCGGGCTCATCGAGATGATGTTCATCGGAATAGAAACGCTGAACTTCTCCGGCGAAGTTGCAATGCATGACGCGGAAGCGGACAACCACAAGAATGGCAACGGCAAGGCGCCGAAAAAGACCGGCACTTCCAATATAAAGCTGGCGCTGACCGTGCTTTTTTCGCTTGCAGTCGGCATTGCCATCTTCTTTGTCACTCCGCTGTTTATTACCACGAAGCTTTTCAATGTAGAACAGAACGCATTCTGGTTTAATATCATTGCAGGTGGCATCCGCCTTACGATCCTCCTCGGATATCTTATTATGATCTCCCTGATGAAGGATGTGAAGAGGTTGTTCGAGTATCATGGCGCCGAACATAAGGCGGTGTTCACCTTCGAGCAGCTCGGCGATCTGACACCCGCTTCGGCGGCGAAGTTCACCCGCTTCCACCCGAGATGTGGGACGAGCTTCATCCTGATCGTCATGGTGATCTCCATGCTGATGTTCTCCGTGTTCGACTCGGTCCTCATTATGCTCATCGGAAAGATTTCCCTGCCAGTCCGGCTCCTGACGCATTTGCCCCTCATCCCGATCGTCGGCGGAATTGCCTATGAATTCATCCGGTGGTCCGCGAAACGAAGCGACACTACCTTCGGCAAAATGCTCGTCGCCCCTGGGCTCTGGCTCCAGCGTATCACCACAAGCGAACCCGATCCTTCACAGCTTGAAGTCGCTCTGGTCGCAATCAAATGCGCGCTGGGAATCGAGGACTCGCAGGAAGCACGATATATCCGCCACGCTTCGGAACTCGTCACGCAGTAACCCATGTTTGACAGACTTGAAAACGTCGTCGCTCGGTATGACGAGCTGACACGGTTGTTAGCCGACCCGGCTGTTATCAGCCAGCAGGAACGCTACCGCGAGCTGAGCAGGGAGCATTTCAATCTCACGCCGCTGATCCAGACCTACCAAAAGTATAAGAAGTCGAAGTCCGAGGTCGAAAACCTGAAATCGCTGGTTCTCGCTTCGGGCGATCCCGAGATGAGCGCGCTCGCTGAAGCGGAGCTAACCGGCGCAAGCGCGACTCTTACGGCACTTGAAGACGATCTGAAGTTTCTCCTGATTCCGAAAGATCCCAATGACGACAAGGACTGCATCGTCGAAATCCGTGGCGGGACCGGCGGGGAAGAGGCCGCGCTGTTCGCAGCCGACCTTTACCGGATGTATACGCGGTACGCCGAACGCCAGGGGTGGAAGACGGAGATGATGGACTGGAACGACACCGGCAAAGGGGGTTTCAAAGAGGTTATTTTCTCTCTGAAAGGTGAGGGAGCCTTCGGAACGCTGAAATATGAAAGCGGCGTCCACCGCGTCCAGCGTGTCCCCGAAACGGAGGCGCAGGGGAGAGTTCACACTTCAGCCGCAACTGTCGCAGTGCTTCCGGAACTTGAAGAGATCGATTCAGACATTGAGATTAATCCGGCCGACCTGGATTTTGCCACGTACCGGGCGGGCGGAAAAGGTGGACAGAACGTCAACAAAGTGGAAACCGCCGTCAGGATTACTCATAGACCCTCGGGCATCGTCGTTGCCTGCCAGCAGGAACGATCGCAGTTTCAGAACCGGGAACGCGCGATGAAAATGCTTCGCGCAAAGCTCTATGAGATCAAAGTTCAGGAACAAAACGCATCGGTGACCGAGCAGCGCAGATTGATGGTGAAGAGCGGCGACCGCAGCGACAAGATCCGGACCTACAACTTTCCTCAGAACCGTGTCACCGACCACCGCATCGGTCTGACATTGTACAATCTCAACGATATCATCGACGGAAAACTGGATGAGCTCATAGAGCGTCTTAAGGTCGCCGACAGGCAGGAAAAGCTACAATCAAATATGGGGTGAGGCCTCGCCTCCCCCGTTTTCACGTCCTCGTTTCACGTCCTGCATTCCCGTCATCAAAATCCTAACTCCGGCATCAACCCCGGGTGCCACCTGCTATAGGTGAGCATGCAGATCAATCTTCTGATTCGGCGAGCGTCAGCTATACCTTCCTTCGTTTCTTCTTCCCTCAAAAAAACCTCTTAGCACACTTCCGCATTTATCCTGAAGCACTCCTCCGGTTGTATGAACGCGGTGATTGAGCCGTGTGTCATTGGTAATCGTGTAGAGTGAGGTACATGCGCCTGCTTTAGGATCGTATGCGCCAAAAATCAGCAGCGGGAGCCGCGCAAGGACAATCGCTCCCGCGCACATGGGACACGGCTCGAGAGTTACATACATCGTACACTCCTCCAATCTTCGGCTGCCGAGATGCGATGCCGCCGCCGTGATGGCAATGATTTCGGCATGAGCCGTGGGATCCTGCAGCATCTCCGTTTGGTTAGAGCCCTTGCCGATCACCGACCCGTCCTTCACGATGACGGCTCCGATCGGGACCTCTTTTCTCTCGAGGGCGACCTCCGCTTCCCGAAGCGCAAGCTCCATCCAGTACTCATGTTGTTTCCGGTCAAGCATGTATGTTCAACAATTCAAATGGGTTAGAAAAGTATAGTGAAAAAAACCTGTTTTGACAATCATCACCCTAAACCTCTGTTTTTCATCACATTTTCATTGATTCCGGGCCAAAAAATGGTTATCTTTAACTTCCGGTAGCATTTATAATAAGTAAAATTCATGAAGAACCGCCTCCAGTTGATTCTCGTGATTGCGTGCGTGCTTTTTTCAGCGCGAACTCAATCTCAAACATATAACGTCTATTTCGGCGATATCCACTCCCAGACATGGTACTCCGACGGCAACCAGGATATCAACGGCGGAAGTGCTGCCACCAATGCTACGGCGTATCCAAAGCCCGTCGCACGGGCAATCACCTACGCGCGCGACGTTGCAAATGACATGGATTTTCTCGGCGTCAGCGATCATAACCATAACGAGAGCCTCAACATGACGCTTGCGTATTGGAACGCCGGG
>Ga0310810_10010006_pt1 | contig 11018 bp, 13 predicted proteins | sample NCmetagenome_FD_207641 | JGI IMG/M metagenome (GOLD analysis project Ga0310810, IMG submission 207641) | Soil microbial communities from experimental microcosm in Duke University, North Carolina, United States - NC | ecosystem: Engineered > Artificial ecosystem > Soil microcosm > Unclassified ... | reverse complement strand
GGACGATTGCGATGAGATCGGCAAGCACGACGTACAACATGAATTACGAATTCTGCGCTTCGAGGGGGGGTAACGATGGATAGGTGATTCGGTCGTGTTCGATCACGGCGAACGGCGTCACGCGATGCTGATCGGCTCTGGTCTTGGTCATGATATGCCGCACGGTCCATCCACGGGTGACGAGTGCATCTGCGATCAATGATCGATGGCAGCGCCATGGTACGGCTTCGGCGCACATGATGGCCGTCGGAATATCCGCGGCATCCTTCATAAGTGTTTCGCGTGCCGTCGAAAAGTCTTGCGTCTGCATATAGTCCGCATATCCCCGAAAACTCGCATTGTTCCATCCTGCATTGAGGGAGTCTTTTCGAGGCTTGCGCAGTCCCCCGAGTCGAGGCTCGTGCCTATAGGTGATTCCGCCCGCGATGAGATTCCTTGCCAAGGCAGTCGTGTCAAATTGCGGGTTGTGTCGGGAATGAGGCACCGTCCGAACGTCGATGAGAGACTTGACGCCGTGAGATCTCAGAAGTGACAGGAATTCGTCGAAGGGCTTCGTCGAATGGCCGATCGTCCAGAGCTGATGCTCCATACGGCATTGTCCCACGAGTTCCTCTTCATTCCCAACCCTGCAGTCCCCGAGTTGAGAGTGAGGTGCTCGTTCAGGATGCTCTCATTCGGGCGGCATCTTTCGCGGATCCACTTCAAGAAGTTTGAGGCGGCCGTTGCCCACGTGCTCGGTCTTATACAGGCGGTCCCCGCACCGGAGGCTACCGACGAGAAGGTTGCCACTGGCCACGAGCGTAAAGTCACCGCGCGATGGAGGTTTGAATGAGCCTCGAATCACGGCCGTGTCATTAAAACGAGACACTGTCGACGTGATGTCCAATTCATGGCGATTCCCGTCGAAGAATTCGACGGTGATTCGTGGGTGCGGCCTGGCGGTCGCATCCTTAAGAATCTGCAGCAGCTGCACATCCACTGCAATCTCCCGCTCCCGGAGCACCCAGGGCTTCCGTTGTCCCGTCGTCTGATCCGGTGTCGAAGCTGGCGCCGCCCCGCGCCAGAGACTTGTCGACTCAACGCTCTCGCCTGCGGTAGCGTCAGGCAGTTCCAAGCACGGGAACACACTGATTATCGTGATCATGACGAACACGACCGACATCACGCGCGACAGAATCCTTTCCGACCTCATCCTCCGCTCAGGGCGCAGACGATATAGATGCGGTCCTGGGGATCTATTGGCGCCAATAACCCCTGGGCCTGTTCGTCGTTCACGAAAATCCTGATGTGAGGCCTGATTTTGTCCTGCTCGGTCACGATACGGAAACGAAACCCTGGATACCGTGCATCCAACGACGAAAGCACATCTCCAAGCGTCGCCCCTTCAACTTGCACGTCACCCTGCTGATTCGTATATGACCGTAGCGCGCTTGGGATATGGATGTTCATCGTCCGAATACGGCGGCCTCAATGCAATAGATTTCGGGAAGGTGACGGGCGACGCAGACCCAGCTTTGGCCCTCGGTGCGGCTGGCCCAGATTTCTCCACTGGTCGTTCCGAGGTAGAGGCCGATCGGGTCATGGCTGTCGCGGCTCATGGCTTGACGCTTCACGGTCCACCACGCATCGGCCCGCGGAAATCCCTTGTCGAGCCGGATCCAACTTGTTCCGGCATTCCGGGTGACATAGGCGGCGGGTTTCCCGCCGAGGCTGACTCGAGGCCAGACCGTCGAGCCGTCCATCGGGAACACCCAGGCGACATCGGCGTTTCGTGGATGAACGGTCATCGGAAAGCCGATGTCGCCGATGGCCTTTGGCATGCGTGTTCCGATCCGCACCCATTCGTTGGACGGACGATCGAGACGATAGATTCCGCAATGGTTCTGCTGATAGAGTCGGTCCGGATTGCTCGGGCACAGCCGCATACAGTGCGGGTCATGGAAGGTCACTGTGGCGGGATCGAACCCTTCGACGACTTCGAGACCTTTGATTAAGGGCAGAAACGTTTTGCCGCCGTCCACCGATTCATGCACACCACCGCCGGACATGGCGAAGTAGAGGTGTCGAGCATCGCGCGGATCGACGATGATCGAATGGAGCTTGGGTCCATCGGGCGTCCCGTCTTGGACGGTCCCCATCCATTTCAGGTATTGCGGGTCTTCATTGATAGAGGAGAACGCGTTCCAGGTGACACCCCCGTTGTCGGACCGGAAAAGCCCTTGAGGTGATGTGCCGGCATACCAGGCGTCCGGTTCGTTGGCATGGCAGGGGGTGAGCCAGAACACGTGGTTCACGGCACGGCCTTGTTCGCCTTCAGGCACCTTGCGAAACGCCGGAGGTGCCGAGGACTCTTTCCACGTCTTGCCGACATCCGTTGACCGGTAGATCGTCGGTCCAAGATGGCCCGTGCTCGCCGCCATGAGTAGGGTGCGCCGATCCCGCGGATCCAGGACCATATGATGCACGATATGTCCGAGAAACATCGGCGCGGACAGCTTCCACGTCCTTCGGGACGCATCGCTGCGCAGCGTGAAGGCGCCTTTGCGCGTACCAATTAACAGCGTCACCGCTCCCTTGGTGACGGCCGGTGGTGTCGTCGATGCCGTTCGAGCCATCTGCCCCTCCCTTCCCGTGACGTGCGGCGTATATCGGATCAGCGTCGCCTTCGCTTCGGTCTGCTCTTGCTGCGTTTGGCCGCCGGCTTTTTTCTGGGTGATTTCGGTTCCATTTTGGATTGCCACAACCCGAACGTTGCTCCGGTTGGATCGTTGATGATGCTCAACCATCCATATTGGCCGGCGACCATCACTTCCCGATGAATGGTGGCGCCGAGGCTTCGTGCCTTTTCGGTAACGGCAGTGATGTCATCCGTCACGATGTAGGGGATCCAAAACGATTCCGATCCGGTTTGAGGAGTCTTCATCATGCCCCCCGTGGGACACACGTGCTCATTGAACAGTGAATAAGGCATGTCCGGCAGATCGCGGACTTTCCAGCCGAACAGTTTCTGGTAGAAGTCCTTCGCCTTCTCCAAATCCTGGGTGATCAGCTCGATGTGCCCGAAGTTGGTCGCCATGGTCGTTCCCCCGTAAATTGCGTGGCCATCACCTGATGGTTTGCAACGTCTCGCGCAGTTCTTTCAGCTCCGAGATCGAGAGATCGAGATGCTGATCACGCTGTGGCTGATCATCTTTGAATTTCCATAGGCGTTTGAAAATAGCGATCAATTCCTTTTTGTGGGTCACGGCGAGATCATAGGCCGGTGTCTTTTGCTTCTCCTTGGCGACCTCGCAATACGAATCGAGGAGGGCGTGCAACTGATTGTGGTAATCATCGAAGGCGGCATCGTTCCCTTTCCCGCCCTTCGCCTTCGCCGCCGTCTCTTCCATCATCGTCGTCAGGTTGACCATCGTATCTACCGCTGTGGCGCCCTTTGCCTGCGCCGCGTAGTCTCCGGCGCGCGGATAGAACAAGTAACTGCACCCGCCATTCACGACTAGCAGTACCGTCAAGACGATAAAGCGCAGCATGCGTGTCATATGCTCCTCCCTGTGCGTCATGTGGGCGGTAGTCAATCACGTTCCAGGGGGATGGTCAATGCTTGCCGGCGCGTGAACGAGGCGCCGGCTCTTTGACTGCACGGGAGCTCCTATTGTTTACGGGTATAAACGATCTCCAGCATCTTCGTCTCTTTGTCGCCTTTGTGGGCCCCGTACATGTCGAACGTCTGCGTATTGTTATCGACGATTTTCCAAACCGCGCGATGCGTCATCTTGCCGCCGTTCGGTTCGGGGTGTGAACCTTTCAGCGTGATGGTTTTCCCGTCCGGGCTCGCGGTTCCCTCCATCATAAAGATGCCCGTGCCCATCGAATCCATCCAGGCCGTCACGTATTTCTTGGACATGTTGTCGTACGCATCGATGCCGATCCCCGAGAAAGGCTGGCCCATCATCTGACCAGTGTATTCCTGGTAGAGGAAGCGTCCGTCGAGGAGCATCTTCATCTCGGCGGTACCATTAGCTTCCATCGGCGGTTTGCCCGGCTCCATCCATTCCTTGGTCGTGGTGGTCCAGCTGCCGGCCAAGGACGCAAACAACTTGTGCGGCTCGCCGGGCATGGCCATTTGCTTCCAAAGCTCCATCATCGCCTCCTGATCCATTTGTTTGTCGTGTTTCTTTTCTTTGGCCGGCGCGACAGACACCAAGAGCATCAGGCATAGACAAGTGAGCATACCAATGATCAGACGCATCATGACCTCCTTCGAGAATGTCGGCTGCCTTCTGCCGTCCACGGCGGGCAGTCGGTTGTCGCATTGCAAGAATCTTTCTCGTTGATCGCGCCGCATTCACGGCGCCGCATGAATCATCCAGGACACTCCAAACCGATCGGTCAGCATGCCGAATCGGGGCGAGAAGAACGTCTTCATGAGTGGTTGGGTCACTTGCCCGCCCTCTGCCAGTGCGTTGAATCGCCGGTCGGCCTCCGCTTCGCTCTTCACGGTGAGTGAGAGGGCAAACCCTTGATACGCCTGTGACCCCTGACATTGTCCGTCTGACGCCATGATCGTCTGATCGCCGATTTGCAAGGTCATGTGCATGACCTTATTGGTGTCCGCAGAGCCGCAGAGGCTCGGATCGGGACTATCCTTGAAGCGGATGAGCCTGCCGATTTTTGCTCCGACCGCCTTCTCATAAAACTGGGCCGCTTCTTCGCAACGACCGTCAAAGAATAAATAGGGTTCTAACTGCATCGCCGTTTCTCCTTTCCTCAGGGGTCCGTTGTCTTCTTAGCGCGTTTTTGCCCCCTCCGCGCGAATCCGTTCTTCCTGCTCTCGAAGCTCCGGAGTGAACTCAGGGCCAAAATCCTCGGCCTCGAACACCTGGCGTATTTCGATCTCACTGTCTCCGGGGTGCGGATTCGGACAGCGCTTGACCCATTCGATGGCCTCTTCTTTCGACTTCACCTGCCAGAGCCAAAAACCGGCAATCAGCTCTTTGGTTTCCGTGAACGGCCCGTCGACCACCGTCCGCGTGTTGCCTGAGAATTTGACGCGTGCGCCCTTTGAAGTCGGGTGCAGACCGTCAGCCGCCAGCAATACACCGGCCTTTACCAATTCCTCGTTGAACTTGCCCATCTCGGCGAGGAGTTTCTCGCTGGGCATGATGCCGGCTTCAGAGTCCTTGCTCGCCTTAACAATGATCATGAACCGCATTCTGCACCTTCCTTTCGTTCGTCTTCACTGTGAAGTCAGGTTGCTGCACTCGTTCTTTAGTCGATCGACCAGAACCGAATCGACAGCCGCCCAAGTGAAACAAAGTGGATGTCGCTCCCGCACCTCGTAAAACACCTAGCACCAATCTCAGGCTTCCGAAGTGTGCGACGCGCTCATCGACGACGGACGGTCGCTGGGTCAGCACACGGCGGGCAACCCGGGGACGTCTCTGATCGGCCGAATTTCGACGGTGCCGATTTTGGCGCCGGGAACCTTCACGGCAATTCCGATGGCCTCATCCAGGTCTTTCGCCTCGATGAGGAAATAGCCCGCGAGTTGCTCATGCGTTTCCATATAGGGGCCGTCCGTGACGACGGTCTTATGGTCTCGTACGCGAATGCATGTGGCCGCCGAGGTCGGCTGGAGCGGTGCCGCAAGATACTGGCCAGGCGACCTGACCCGATGGGCCAGTCGAATGGACTCTTCCAGCATTGCCGTATGTGTCGTCTCTCCAAGTGCGGCGAACTGCTCTTCATTGTGGTAGACAAGCAACATGTATTTCATCAGGACCAGTCCTTTGCATCGCCCGACATAACATAGTCGTCTGCGACGGCCGAAATCGACAACAGAGTCTCCACGACCCCGTAGGAGCGATAAGCTGCTGAAAAATCTCATTAATACGCTGCACTTTTCTACGACGCTCAATGGGGGAGGGTGCTGAGCCGCTGCTCAAGGAACCGACGCTCTGGCCCCTGCTTGGCGAGTCCCAATGCTCGCTCGTACGATTGTCGAGCGTCCTGGCTGCGGCCCAGTCGCCGACATAGTTCGGCCCTGGCTGAGTGCGCTAAATGGTATTCAGTCAGTTCGCCTCGAGATAAAATGGCTTCGACTAGTTTCAAACCTGCGAGAGGACCGTCGCGCATGGCCACCGCGACCGCCCGGTTCAATTCCACGACGGCAGAAGGGTCCACACGAAGCAGTACGTCGTAGAGCCCGACGATCTGAGGCCAATCCGTCTCGGAGGCGTGTGACGCGTCTGCATGGACTGCCGCGATCGCGGCCTGGATGGTATACGCTCCGATGCGTCCCGAGGCCAGTGCCCGCTCGACCAACTCGAGCCCTTCTGCGATCTGACTACGATGCCACCGCGCACGGTCTTGGTCTTCCAGAAGAACCAAATCCCCCTCCGGAGAGGTCCTCGCGGCTCGTCGAGATTCCTGCAGGAGCATGAGCGCCAGCAATCCGGTCGTTTCCGGCTCCGGCTGCAAAGCGAGCAACAGCCGACCCAGTCGAATGGCTTCGGCCGACAGCTCGGCCCGCGTGAGCGAACCCCCGGATGATGCAGAATACCCTTCGTTAAAGACCAGATAAATCACCCTCAGCACCGCATCCAGCCGTGCCGGCAATTCCGAGGCCACGGGCACTTCATAGGGAATGCGTGCGTCACGGATCTTGGATTTGGCTCGGACGATCCGTTGTGCGATCGTGGCGGGTTTGGTGAGGAAGGCGCGGGCAATCTCTTCGGTCGTGAGTCCACAGACTTCCCGCAGGGTCATAGGAATTTGGGCTTCCGACGAAAGCGCCGGATGGCAACAGGTGAAGATCAATCTCAGCCGGTCGTCGTCAATATCATGAGTTTCCGGCTCGACGGGTTCCTCGGCGGCGGCCATATCGACCTCCTTGGCGAACTCCGCCAGGGTTTCGCCGTAGCGGGCGCGGCGCCGCATGGCATCGATGGCCTTGAACCGACCGGCCGACACGAGCCAAGCCCGAGGATTGTCGGGAACCCCTTCACGCGGCCACTGCTCTAAGGCGGCGGCGAAGGCCTCATGAAGGGCTTCCTCCGCGACGTCGAAATCGCCCAACAGCCGGATCAACGTAGCCAGGACGCGGCGTGACTCGGTCTTGTAGGCCTCGTCGACCTGTGCCCGCGCCTCGTCGCCTGTCGACTTCATTGCTGGATTGCCGTCCATCCTACGGGTGTCATTCGGCGCAGCCGAGCTCCTTCATGGGGCGCACCTCGATGCTTCCGATACGCGCGGCGGGGAATTGGCCCGCGATTCGAATGGCATCGTTCAAGTCACGCACGTCGATGGCAAGGAATCCGCCCAGCTGCTCCTTGGTTTCAGCAAAGGGACCATCAGTGGTCGAGGGTTTTCCGTTCCGGACGCGGACAGTCATCGCCGTCTCGATAGGGTGGAGGGGTGATGCGGCGATGAGTTGCCCTTTCTGTTGCAGACCAGCGCAAAAGGCCATGGACTCGTCTGAGAGCGACTGTCGCTCCGGCTTGGGCATCGCATTCAAAACCCTTTCTTCTACGTAGACGAGACAAAGATACTTCATGTGTGGCTCCTCCGCGTGGTGTAGAGATCACTGTTGCTGCCAGATAGTCGTATGAGGTCTGCTCAATCGACAGCGCGCTTCAACAAAAACGGTCGAACGCCTCTCTTATCCTGCTAGCAAATGATGACGAATGACAATATGTAGGCCTCCGGTTGTAGGTCTGAGGAGGACGCCGGGTGCCCAAACCTGCATGTTAGTCTTTGTCTCGCACGTGTAGCTGTGGTATTGTTCGCTCCTCCACATCCATCGCCCCGTGGCCGAAGGAAGGCGGATCATGTCCACACACCTCGTCGTCGGGTCTTTGACCGTAGTGCTTACCCTCACGGGCACGACTCTTCACGCCCAAGGCCTTTTTGAGGGCATGTTCGACAAGGCCAAGCAAAGTACTGAACAAAAAGCACGTGACCGACTGAATCAGCGGATCGACCAAACCATCGACAAGGGCCTGAATAAGACCGAAGACGCCATTCAATGTGTATCCACGGATCAGGAATGCCTGAAGCGGGCCAAAGAAGAAGGCAAGGCGGTGACGATCGTCAATGCGCCGACGCCTGTTTCCGATTCCGTCAAATGCGTAGCGACAGATACGGGCTGCCTCAAGCAAGCCAAGGCCCAAGGCAAGAAGGTGGAGATCGTCGATGAAGCACAGCTGGATACCTTGCGGTGTTCCGTTACCGATGCCGATTGTTTGAAGCGGGCCAAATCGACAGGGAAAAAGGTCGACATCATCGACTAACCGGTTCTTCCGAATCTTCCGCGCCTTCATCCTTACGGGTTGAGGTGTTCCCGTGAAGGCACTTCGTTCGTGTTTCGATCATCCCCTCCCTTCCCCCACGGGTCTTCTATCGTTTGAAATGGGTGCCATCGTGCTCTTCGGGCCGTCGACAGCGCCGATCATAAATGGCTTCGTTCCAGCTCCGCAATGACGGTTGGAGGCGCCGCCGTGGACATCACTGACCGAAATAAAATCGAGACGGCCTTGCGGGAAAGTGAAGAGCAGTTCCGGCAAGTGACGGAGCATATTCAAGAAGTCTTCTGGCTGAGCGATACGCTCAAGAACGAAGTGCTCTATGTGAGCCCCGCCTATCGATCGATCTGGGGCCGATCCTGCGAGAGCTTGTATCGCTCACCAAGATCCTGGCTCGAAGCCATTCATCCGGAAGACCGTGAACGAGTTCTTCAGGCCGCGTTGACGAAGCAGATGGTGGGAACCTACGACGAAGAATATCGCATCGTCAGACCCGACGGGTCTACACGGTGGATACGTGACCGCGCGTTTCCCGTCCACGACGGCGCTGGCTCAGTCAGCCGCATTGTCGGCGTTGCCGACGATATCACTGACCGCAAAAAGGCCGAAGAGGAGCTCTGGCGTACGCGCCACGACCTTGAACACCGCGTGGAGGAGCGAACGGCCGCGCTACAAGCCAGTCAAGAACGCTTGGAGATGGCGTTTCACGGTGCGGGGTTGGCCTCATGGGATTGGTATATCGAAACCGGGGCATTTTCCTTCAACGAGCGATGGGCGCAGTTGAGAGGGTTCGTGGCGGAGGAACTGGCGCCTCACATCGCCACCTCCATGGACGGCATTCATCCGGACGACCGGCCAGTAGTCGACTCCAATTTGAAGACCTGCCTCGCCGGACAAACCCCTGACTTTGAAGCGGAGATGCGAGTTCGCACGAAAGCGAACGAGTGGACATGGATCCTTAACCGCGGCCGGGTGATCGAGCGCAATGAGCAGGGGGCGCCGGTCCGGATGGCCGGCATCGAGATCGATATTACCGCTCGCAAGCGGACGGAAGAGGCTCTGAAGGAGAGCGAGGTGCGGTACAGTTCTCTCGTGTCGCAGGCAACGGATATCATCTACACCGCTGGACTGGACGGCCGATTCACGTTCGTCAACGCTGCCGCCTGTGAGTTGATGGGGTATGAGCAACATGAACTGTTGGGCAAGCATTACCTCGAGTTGATCCGCGAAGACGTTCGAGCGAAGGCGCAACAGTTTTACAAAGAACAGATCTCAGGCCGAATTCCAAGCACCTATTATGAATTTCCCGCCATGAACAGGCGGGGGGCGGAAATCTGGGTGGGGCAACACGTCCGCTTGCGCTTTGTCGAGGGACAGGTTGTTGGCGTGGAGGCGATTACCCGCGACATCACGGCCAGAAAAGTCGCCGAACAAGCCCTTGAAGAACGCGCCAAGTGCGCGGCCTTTGCCGCGGAAGTGAGTCTGTTGCTGAACCATGACGAGCCGCTTGACTGTCTGTTACAGCGCTGCACTGATGCTGCCGTAAAGCATCTGGGTGCGGCGTTCACACGCGTGTGGCTGCTCAAACCGGGGGATCTTTGTGCGAGTTGTCATAAGGCCTCGTGGTGTCGAGATCGCGCCGTGTGCCTCCATCTGCACGCCAGCTCTGGTCTCTCGACGAATTTGAATGGCGAGTATCGCCGCGTACCGCTCGGCGCGTTGAAGATCGGACGCATCGCGCAGGGACATGGCGTGCTGTTCACCAACGACGTGCTCAACGACGATCGGTTGCCGAACAAGGATTGGATGCGGGAACACGGGCTTCGATCGTTTGCGGGCTTTGCGTTAATGGTAGAAAGCCAAGTCTTCGGCGTTCTCGGTCTCTTTAGCAGGGACGTCATTTCCGAGCCCATGCGGCAAACCATCGAATCCGTGTGCAATAGCGTCGCCGCCTCCATCGCGCGCAAACAAGCGGTCATTGACTTGCAGGCTAGTGAAATGCGCACACGCGCGATTGTCGAATCGGCGTTGGATGCGGTGGTGACGATGGACGAACGGGGCGCCATCACCGGCTGGAATTCACAAGCCGCGTCGATGTTCGGCTACCAGGAGCAGGAGATCAACGGCAGGTTATTAAGCGATACCATTCTGCCGGAACGCTATCGAGTGGCGCACAGCAGCGGTCTGCAACGGTATCTCGCGTCCGGTCACGGACCGATCCTCAACCGGCGCGTGGAGCTTTCGGCGCTACACAAGGATGGACGGGAGTTCCCCATTGAATTGTCGGTCACGGCATTGACGATCGAAGGCCGAAAAGTCTTCAGCGCGTTTCTCCGAGACATCAGTGAACGCAAACAAGCCGAACGCGCGTTGAAAGAAGCCTACGAGCAACTCCGTGATCTCACCCGACGCTTGACCGAAGCGGAAGAAGTCGAGCGCAAGCGGCTGGCTCGAGAGCTTCACGACGAGTTTGGCCAGGCGTTGACGGGCCTGAAATTTGATGTGGCCTGGCTGACCAAGGAATTGTCCCGGCCGACCAAAGGACGAACGCCCCCGGACATCAAGTCCAAGGCCATGGGCATGTCGCAAGCGATTGACGGCCTCATTCAATCCGTGCGTGCCACTGCGGCCTCGCTGAGGCCGGGCGTGCTCGACGATCTGGGGCTTGTCGCCGCCCTAGAGTGGCTCGCGACCTCCTTTCACGAGCGCACCACT
>Ga0310810_10010005_pt1 | contig 11019 bp, 10 predicted proteins | sample NCmetagenome_FD_207641 | JGI IMG/M metagenome (GOLD analysis project Ga0310810, IMG submission 207641) | Soil microbial communities from experimental microcosm in Duke University, North Carolina, United States - NC | ecosystem: Engineered > Artificial ecosystem > Soil microcosm > Unclassified ... | reverse complement strand
GCGGCTGAGCGCGTCCTCGGCGCCGCTGTCGTGCGCGGGCGGCGCGTCGACCAGCGCCGCGGCACGCTCGAGGCGTTCGCGGATGCGCCGGCGCAGTTCCTGGGTGGCGGCTTCAGTGAAGGTCACCGCGAGGATCTCGCCGACGCGCAGGCCACCTTCGACCACCAGGCGCGTGGCTAGGGTGGCCAGGGTAAAGGTCTTGCCGGTGCCGGCGCTGGCCTCGATCAGGCGCAGGCCGTCCAGCGGCAGGTCGAGGTAAGGATCCCGGCACGGCGGCACGAGCTGCGCGGGCGCGTTCATGCCGCTGCCTCCGCCGCGTCGGCGCCGTCGTGCGGATGGCCCTGCGTGAGCGGCACGAACACCGCGCGGCTGATGTCCGCGAAGCGCTGCGTCAACGCGGCATCGGCGAACACCTCGCGCCCGCGCAGCGTCAGCGCGAACGCATCGCCGCGGCCTTCGCCCCAGCTGCCGTTCTGGCCTTCCCAGCGCTTGCGCGCGGCGTCGAAGCCCGCCTCGGCATCGCGTGCGGCGAAGAAGCACCAGCCGGCGTACGCGCCCCACGGCAACGGTTCGGTCAATCCCTGCGCGCGCAGGTCCAGCAACGCGCGCAGCGCGGCGCGCGCGGTGTCGGCGTCCAGTCCGGGCTGTTCGATGCGCGCGGGACCGTCGTCGGTGTCGTGGAATCCCACCAGCGGCAACCGGTGTCCGCTCGCATTGAGCGCGAGCCAGTCCAGGCCGTTGCGGATCACGGATGGCCCGTTCGGGGTGCCGACGCGCAGGCGCGCGACGCCGTGCGGATACACGCCGGCGACCTGTCCGTGCAGGCGCACGTCGCCGAGGTCGAGGTCGAAGCTCAGGTCGATTGCCAGCGATGATTCCTCAGCCTCGTCGCGCCACGCCGTGAACAGCGCCGCGTACTGCCTGGCCTGCGTCGCCAGCACGTCGAGGTGCGCCGCGGCGATCGGGCCCGACGGCAGCAACCCGCGTGCGCGCAGGCGCGCCGCAAGGCCGTCGCCGTCCACAGACAGCGCCGCATGCAGCACCGCCTGGTTCAGTGCGTAGCCATCGAGCCCGCCCGCGGCCGGCAGCAGCGGCTCGATGTCCTCGACCGTCGCGACGTCCTCCGGCAGGCGCATCGCCAGCCGCTCGCGCAGGAACGCCTTGGCGGGATCGCGCAGGAAGCGGCGCAGCTCATCCAGCGTCAGCTCCTGCGTGAGTGCGTCGGCGTCGCGCGGCAGCGGCGCGTCGCACCACGGACCGAGCGGCCTGCGCACGGCGCCGGCGTGGCCCGCGGCCGGATGCCACTCGGCGCGATAGCTGTAACGGCGCGCGTCCCCGCCGCCGAAGGCCGCGGGCGCGAACGGCTGCAACGGATGCTGCACCACCAGCTGCCCGCGCGCGCTCGCGGCATCGGCGTGCTGCGCGGCGGCGGCCTCCAGCAGTTCGGTGACCAGCATCGACGGCTCGCGCGCGCTGCCGTCGCGCGCGTCGCGGCCGAGGTAGCTCAGGTACAGCACGTCGCTCGCCGCCGCGAACAGCTGCAGGAACAGGAAGCGGTCGTCGTCGCGCAGCGAGCGATCGCCGTGCCGGCGCGCCGCGCCGCCCAGCTCGGCGACCAGGCGGTTGAGGCCACCGGCCGGATCGCGGCGCGGATAGTCGCCGTCGTTGAGGCCGAGCACGCAGATCACCCGGAACGGCAGCAGCCGCATCGGCACCATGCGGCCGAAGCTGACGCCGCCGGTGAGCAGCGGCGCGCGCGTGTCGGCCTCGGCGAGCGCGGCCGCGAAATGCGCACGCACGACCTCGGCGGGCACGGGGGACTCGACACCGGCCTGCCGCGCGCTCTCGGCGAACGCATCGAGCAGCTGCCGCAGCCGCTCGAGCGTGCGCACGGTCGCGCCATCGTCCGGCGCCGTCGGCAACACCGCTTCGAGCAGCGCGAGCAGGCGCTCGCGCCATTGCGCCGGCGGCAGCGCCTCGGCCAGCGTGCGCGCATGGCGTTCGAGCACGCGCAGCAGGCGCAACAGGACATCGAGCGCGTCGAGCGCGCTGCCCTCCAGGTCGGGCCACGGCGCGAGCACGCCACCGCCGGGCAGCGCGATGTCGGCGGCGTCGCCGCTGGCGTGGCCCAGCAGCAGACGGTCCAGCGCGAAGCGCCAGGTGAACGCGCCATCGGCCGGCGCTCCGTGCGCGGCGCGATGCGGCGCATCGATCGCCCAACGCGCACCGGCGGCTTCGAGCCAATCGGACAGGCGCTCCAGCGCGGCGGCGTCCAGGCCGTTGCCCGCGGCGATCGGCGGGCTGGCGACCAGGTCGAGGATCTCGTGCAGGCCGAAGCGCGACACCGGCAGCGCAAGCAGGCGCAGGAACACGTCCGCGAGCGGCTCGCCGGCCAGCGGGCTGGCGTCGGCGAGCGCATGCGGAATGAAATCGGCGTGGCCCGCGCGCGCGCCGAACACGGCGGCGACGTGCGCCGCATAGGGATCGATGTCCGGCGCCAGCACCGCGATCTCGCGCGGCTGCAGCGGCGGATCGAAACGCGGATCCTCCAGCAGCCCGCGCAACTGGTCGTGCAGCACCTGCACCTCGCGCAGGCGGGTGTGGCAGGCGTGCACCTGCAGGGTCGGATCGTCGCGATCGACCTGCGCGCGCAACGGCGCGGCCGTGGTCGCGCGGCGATGGAACAGGTCGCGCTGCAGGCGCTTGAGCAGGCTGTCGGCGAGCGCGTCGCCGGCGCGCGGCAGCGGCTCGGCGTAGGCCGCGATCTCGCCGGCCGGATGCACGACCTCATAGCTGCCCAGCACCGCGACGAAATCGCGGCCGGCCGCGCCCCAGGCCTGCAGCAGCGGGTTTTCCTCGACGCCAGCGAAGGGATCGCCGCCGGCACGCAGGCGTTCGGCCAGCGTCTGCAGGTCGCCCCAGTAGGCGCGGGTCGGCGTCGGCAGGTAGAAGTGCAGGGTGCCGGCACGGGCCTGGGTCGCGATCACGCGCAGCACGTCGGGCGAGACGTTGAGCGTGGCGAAGGCGAACAGCCGCGCGGGCAATCCCGCCGGTGGCGGCGAGTGGTCGCCGGCGAATCCGCGCAGGTAGTCGTCGATCCGGCGCGCGCGATGGCGGCGGCCACCGGCGACCTCGCGCCACAGCGTTGCCTGCGGATCGCGCGGCGCCTGCCCGGCTTCCCAGTCGAGCAACCAGTCGCGGCGCCAGGCCTGGTACTTCTCGAACACGCCGGCCAGCTCACCGGCCAGCGACCACGGCTTCAACGGATCGGCCGTCGCCGCATCGGCGTCGCCGAGGTAGCCGCGCAGCGCGTGCAGCGCCGGCAGGCGCAGCCGCTTTGGATCCCGCAGCGCCGCGTACAGCCGCCAGCGCAGCGCCTGCGCGTCGAGATCCTCGGCGGCGCCGGCGACATTGGCGTCGAGCGCGCGCCGCACGAATTCGCCGGGCGTGAGGAATTCGAGGTTGGCGGCGATGCCGTGCTCCTGGGCCAGCGTCGCCTGCAGCCAACGGCGCATCGCCACCTGCGGCACCAGCACCACGTCCGGCGCCAGCAACGGCTGGCCCGGCGCCGGCGTGCGCAGTTCGTGCGCCAGCAACCGGGCCAGCACGTCCAGCGCATTGGAGTGGTAGAGGCGGAAGTCCGGCGTGCGGAGCGGAGGCGCGGTCGGCATCGGCTGCAGTGTGCCGGACTACCGTCGCAATGGCGGAGACCCGGGACGGTCGCCCGGGACGCGGCGACGAAGCTGCGACAATGCGGTTTCGCTCCGCCGCCATTCAGCCCGCGACGGCCAAGCTTTCCCGCTTTTTTAAACCGGTGCCGCCGCGCCCATGACCGCCGATCCGACCGCCGTGCAGCTGTCCGCCGTCCGCCTCGAACGCGGCGGCCGCGCCGTGCTCGACGGCATCGACCTGGTCGTGCCGCGCGGCAGCATCACCGCGGTGCTGGGGCCGTCGGGCAGCGGCAAGTCGACGCTGCTGGCCGCGCTCACCGGCGAACTGCAGCCCGCCGCGGGCACGGTCGAGGTGCTCGGCGCACCGCTGCCGCGCGACAGCCGCGCGCTGCTGCAGCGGCGCAAGTCGATCGGCGTGCTGCTGCAGGGCAACGGCCTGCTCACCGACCTCAGCGTCGCCGAGAACGTCGCCTTGCCGCTGCGCACGCACACCGACCTGCCGCGCGCGGTCATCGACCGGCTGGTGGCGATGAAGCTGCATGCGGTCGGCCTGCGCGCGGCCGCGGATTTGTATCCACGCGAGTTGTCCGGCGGCATGGCGCGGCGCGTGGCGCTGGCGCGCGCACTGGCGCTGGATCCGCCGCTGATGATCTACGACGAGCCGCTGACCGGCCTGGATCCGATCGCCTCGGGCGTGATCATGGCGCTGATCGCGCGCCTCAATGCCAGCCTCGGCCTGACCAGCATCATCGTCAGCCACCACGTGCACGAGACGCTGCCGGTCGCCGACCGCGCGATCGTGATCGCCAACGGCCGCATCGTGTTTTCCGGCACGCCGGCCGAGCTGCAGGCGACGACCGATCCGCTGGTGCAGCAGTTCCTGCGCGGCGAGCCCGACGGCCCCATTGCATTCGACAGCGCCGCGCGCGCGCAGGCCGCCTGATGCCCTTCATTGCCGCCACCCGTTCGCTCGGCCGCGCCGGCCTGTTTTCGCTGTCGGTGCTGCGCGCCTCGACGCCGACGCGCGATTTCTTCGCCGAACTCGTGCGCGAGATCTACAAGATCGGCGCGCGCTCGCTGCCGATCATCGCCGTCGGCGGCGCCTTCGTCGGCCTGTCGGTGACGCTGCTCGGCTATCGCGCGCTGGAGACCTATGGCGCCAGCAACCAGATCAGCGCGCTGGTGGGGCTGGGCCTGTATCGCGAACTGGCGCCGGTGCTGACCGCGCTGCTGTTCGTCGGCCGCGCCGGCTCGTCGATCGCCGCCGAACTCGGGCTGATGCGCGCCACCGACCAGATCACCGCGCTCGGGCTGATGGCGATCGATCCGATCGCGAAGGCAGTCGCGCCGCGGTTCTGGGCGGCGGTGATCTGCGTGCCGCTGCTGACCGGCTTCTTCTGCAGCCTGGCGATCACCGCGAGCTGGTTCGAGGCGGTGCACGTGATCGGCATCGATGGCGGCACGTTCTGGCAGGTGCTCAAGGACGCGGTCGACTTCCGCCATGACTTCCTGGTCGCGCTGGAGAAGTCGGCGGTATTCGGCGGCACCGCGGCGCTGGTCGCGTCCTATGTCGGCTTCCACGCCGAACCGACGGTCGAAGGCACGTCGATCGCGACCACGCGCGCGGTGGTCAACGCCTCGCTGCTGGTGCTGATGTTCAACTTCGTGCTGTCCGCGTTCCTGTTCGGCAAATAGTCCGCCGCTTCCGATCCACCGCTTCGTTTTTTCCTGACACGCGCTCCATCCCGAGGAATCGATCATGTCCGTCCGCGGTCCCCGTCTCGAATTCGCCGTCGGCGCCTTTCTGCTGCTGGCGCTGGCCTCGCTGCTGGTACTGGCGCTGGCCTCGACCAACGGCAAGTTCGGCTTCGGCGCGCACACCTATCCGCTCAAGGCGCGCTTCACCAACCTCGGCCAGCTGCGCACGTCGGCGCCGGTGAAGATCGGTGGCGTGGTGATCGGCAATGTGGCCGATATTCAGCTGGACCCGGTCAAATTCGACGCCGTCGTGACGCTTGCGATCGACGACCGCTACAAGGACCTGCCGACGGATACGTCCGCCGGCATCCTCACCGGTGGCCTGCTCGGCGAGAGTTACATCGGCCTGCAGCCTGGCGGCGACGAACAGGCCTTGAAGCCGGGCGAGGAGATCGCATTCACCACGCCCGCGGTCGATCTGATCCAGATGGTCGGCAAGTACATGTTCGGCGGTGGCGGCAAGACCGCGACGCCCGATGCCAGCGGTACGCCCTCCACCAGCATGCCTTCCAGCAGCCCGCCCCCGACTTCGACGCCCTCCACGGAACCCACGCCATGACGCGCACCTTCCTCTCCTTCGCCCTCGCCACCGCGCTCGCGACCGGCGCGCTGCTCGCCACGCCCGTGCAGGCGCAGGACGCCGCGGTCGCGGCGACGGCATCGCCGAGCCAGCTGGTGCTCGACAACAGCCAGCGCGTGCTGACGACGCTGGAGAAGCGCCGGCCGGAGTTCACCAGGAACCGCGCCGCGCTGCGCCAGTTCGTGTCGAGCGAGTTCAGCAAGATGTTCGATCGCGACTACGCCGCGCGCCAGGTGCTCGGGCGCCACGCGCGCGGTGCCGACGATGCCGACGTCAAGCTGTTCGCCGACGCGCTCGCCGACAACCTGATGCAGCGCTACGGCGATTCGCTGCTGGACTTCAACACCAAGCTGCGGGTGCGGGTGAAGTCGGAGACGGCGTTGCCGCGCGGGCTCGGCGTCAAGGTGTCGAGCGAGATGCTGCGCGCCGGCGGCGAGCCGGTGCCGGTCGATTACCTGATGCGCCAGTCCGGCGGCACCTGGAAGGTGTTCGACGTGATGGTGGAAGGCGTGTCGTTCGTGCAGACGTTCCGCCAGCAGTTCGATGCCGAACTGACCCACAAGTCGATCAAGCAGGTCGCCGCCGACCTGCGCAGCGGCCAGCTGCAGGCCGATGCCACGCACTGACGCCGACGCCGCGTCGCTGCGGCGCGAGGGCGACACGCTGCACGCCAGTGGCGCGCTCGTCGCCGCCGCGATCGCCGGACTGTGGCCGTCGGCGCTGGCGCAGCTGGCCGGCACGCGCTGCATCGACCTGCGCGCGGTCACGCGCGTGGACAGCGCCGGCGTCGCGTTCCTGGCCGAGCTGGCGCAGCGCGCCGGTGCGGCGGTCGAAATCACCGGCGATCCGGCGGGCCTGTCGGCCCTGCGCGCGGCGTACCGGCTGACGCCGACGCTCGGCTACGCCGCCTGAGCGACGCGCATTCCGGCCGTTGCGGCCAGCCACTACACTTGCGCGCATGAACCGAATTTCCAGCCCGCTGCTGCTGGCACTGCTGCTGTGCGCGACCGGCGCGCAGGCCCAGGACAGCGCGCCACCGGCCGCTGCCACGACCACGCTTCCGGCGGCGACAACGCTTCCACCCGCGCCGGCGCCGACCGCCGACGCGCCGGCCAGCGCCGTGCCCGCGAGCACACCGAACGCCGATCCGCGTACGCAGGCGGAGCAGGATTACGACGCGCTCTACGGCAGCGGCCAGGACTACAACCCGGTCGCCGATCCGACCCTGCCGCCGCCGGCCGAACTGCCCGCCAGCTACGACCCGTGGGAACCGCTCAACCGCCGCGTGCACCGCTTCAACAACGCGGTCGACCGCCGCATCGCCAGGCCGCTGGCCAAGGCCTACGTCAAGGTGGTGCCGCGCCCGGTGCGGTTGGGCGTCAGCAACTTCTTCAACAACCTCGGCCAGCCGGTGAGCGCGCTCAACGCGCTGCTGCAGGGCAAGCCGAAGGCGGCCGCGCAGGCGCTCGGCCGCTTCGCGCTCAACACCACGCTCGGCGTCGGCGGCCTGTTCGATCCGGCCACCGACGCGCACCTGCCCAACCACAGCGAGGACTTCGGCCAGACCCTGGGCGTGTGGGGCTGGAAGCGTTCGCGTTACGTCGAACTGCCGCTGTTCGGGCCGCGCACCGTGCGCGACGTGTTCGGCCTGGTCGGCGATGCGCCGCTGTCGCCGCTGCGCCAGGTCCAGCCCGACCAGGACCGGATCTTCCTGCAGGGCCTGCAGCTGGTGGACGTGCGCACCCAGCTGTTCTCGGTCGACCGCATGCGCGAAGGCGCCGCCGACGATTACGCGCTGGTGCGCGATGCCTGGCTGCAGCGCCGCCGCTACCAGATCTACGGCGACCGCCAGCACAAGCGCGACGAGTCGCTGCCGCCGTACCTGCGCGACGACCAGGACAACCCGACCGTGCCCGCCGACGCGATGCCCGGCATCGACGCGGTGCCATGAGCGCCGCGGCCGCCGCTGCTGCCGCCAGCCAGCGCCGCCAGCGCGAACTGGTCGCCGCCTTCGCTGGCGCCGGCGCGGTCGATGCCCTCCATGCCCGCACGCTGGAGGAAGTCGGCGCGCGCGATCGCCTGCATGCGTTGCGCCACCTGCGCGACCACGGCGTGCTGCACCTGGCCGGGCCGGATCGCTACTGGGTCGACCTGCCCGCGTGGCAGGCGCTGCGCCGGCGCCGCAAGCGGCTGGTGCTGGTGGTGGCGCTGATCGCCTTCATCGTCGGCGTGATCGCCAGCGGCGCCCTGGCCGCGTGGCTGCCGGCGATCGCGCGCTAACGCTCGACCGCGTCTTCGTCGGCGTCCAGCGCGGCGCCCAACAACGGCAGCGTCGCCGGGTCTTCCGGATCGAAGCGATCGGGCTTGAGTTCGTCGCGCAGCGGTTTCTTCCCCTGCACGCCCAATGCCGCCAGGCGCCGCGCGCGCGGGATGACCGCCTTGGACGATTCGCTCAGGCGCTGGCGCGCGGTGGTGAAGGCTTCGCTGGCATGCGCCAGCCCTTGGCCAACGCGGTCGAATTCGGCCAGGAAGGCCATCAGCGTGTTGGGCGATGCGAACACGACCCTGCGGTCGAACGCATCCGTCTGCAGTGCGGGATCGAAGCCGAGCGCCGCCGACAGCGCGCCTTCGATCGGCACGAACGCGATGGTGATTTCCAGCGCCGAGTCGCCGATCGCCTTCGGATAATTCTTCTCGCCCAGGTCGCGCACGTGCTGGCGCAAGCCGGCGGCGTGCCGGCGCATGGCCTCGTCCTGCTGCTCGGGCGTCTGCGCATTCATCGCTTCCTGCCAGGCGATGAGGTTGACCTTGCTGTCGACCACGACGCGGCGCTCGTCGGGCAGCCGGACCACGACGTCCGGATGCAGGCGACCGCCGTCATCGTCCAGCGCCTTCTTCTGCCGGTCGTAGTGCCTGCCTTCCTCCAGGCCCGATCCGCGCAGGACGCTTTCGAGCATGAGCTCGCCCCAATCGCCGCGGATCTTCGCGTTGCCTTTCAGTGCGCGCGTCAGCGCCTCGGTGTGGCCTGCCATGTCCTGGTTGAGGGTCTTGAGCTCGTTCACCGCGCCGAGCAGCATCGAACGCTCCTTGGCTTCCTCCGAATACAGCGTGTCGACGCGCGTGCGGAATTGGCCGAGCTGGTCGGCGAACGGCTTGAGCAGGGTTTCGATGTCGCTGCGCGATTGCGTGGTCGCGTGCCGCACGTTCTTCTCGAACTGCTGGCCGCGTTCTTCGAAGACTTTCCCCGCCAGCTCCGCGAACGCACCGGACAGGCGCTCCTGTGCCTGCACCAGGAACGCCTGCATGTCGGTGTTGGCCTGTTGCGCATGGGCCAGGTTCGCCGCCGCCTGCGCGTGTTGCACCTGCAGCGACTGGTTCTGCTCGCGCAGCGCCGCCACGTCCAGTTCCAGCGCCGCGCAGTGGAGCTTGAACTGCGCCAATGCGGCTTCGGATTCGGCGTGCGCGGTCGCGGCCAGCCGCTCGCGCGCGCTGTCCTGCTCACGGCGCTGCTGTTGTTCGCTGGCGTTGCGTTCGAGCCGGGCGATTTCTTCGATGCGCGCCGAGAGCTCGGTCTCCAAGGCGCCAAGGCGCCCATTCAGGCGTCCATGTTCCGTGGCCTGTGAACGCGCGGCTTCACGCTCGCCCTGCAATTCCATCGCCAGGCGCTCGCGCTCGGCGCGCAGCACCGAGGCATCGGCGTGCGGATCCTTTCGACGCAGGAGTGCCAGCAAACAGGCGCCGCTGACAAGTCCGGCGAGCAGGGCGAACAACACGGCGGGATCACTCATGCGGACAGTGTAACGACGCCGGTCTCACCGGCTGCGCCACTTCATCGCATGCACACTTTTGCCGCCATACGATCGGGCGCATGGAAGCTTCAACCGCGCTAAGGATGCCGCCGTTTCACCGCTACCGGAACCAGGGCGGACATTCCGGCGTGGTGGCCTATGCGCTGATGCCCGATGCGATCGCGGTGCAGTTCAACGATGGCCGGGTCTACCTCTACAGCCACGACTGTCCCGGTCGCCGCCACGTCAGCCGGATGAAGGCGATCGCGCGCGAGGGCCACGGCCTGGCGACCTACATCAGCCGCCATGTCGGCAATCGCTTCGCTGCGCGGCTGGGGCGCGAGGAGTTCGCGCCGCCGCCGCGGCGGGTTCAGTCCAGCACCCGGCAGAACACCGCCTTCAGGTAGCGCGATTCCGGCACCTGCGCCAGGAACGGATGGTCGGGACCGGCGCCCGCCACCTTCAGCACCTGCACCGTGCGCCCGGCATAGAACGCCGCGCGCCGCAGCATGCCGAGGAACTCGTCCTCGCTGACCAGGCCCGTGCACGAGAACGTTGCGAGCAAGCCACCCGGCTTCACCACGCCGAGCGCGAGCTTGTTCATGTCCAGGTATTTCTTCAGCGCCGGGATCACCTGGTCGCGATCACGCGTGAGCTTGGCCGGATCGAGGATCACCACGTCATAGCCATCGCCGCGCGCGGCGGCATCGCGCAGCCACGGGAAGATGTCGGCCTGCACGAATTTGACCCGCGCGTCGTTGAGTTTGGCGTTGCCGCGCGCGATCGCCAGCACGTCCTCGTCGATGTCGATGCCGGTGACTTCACTGGCGCCGCGCACCGCGGCGTAGACGCCGAAGCCGCCGGTGTTGCAGCACAGGTCGAGCACGCGCTTGCCGGCGACGTGCTGCGACAGCCACTGGCGGTTGTCGCGCTGGTCGGCGAAGAAGCCGGTCTTGTGCGCGCCCGCGGGATCGGCGCGGAAGCGAATGCCGTGCTCGGTGATGATCGCCGGCTGCGCAGGCTCGGAGCCGCGGAAATCGAAGCTTTCCTGCTTCTGCACGTGCTCGTCGGCGAACGCATGGAAGCGGCAGCCGGGGAACTGTGCGCGCAACGCGTCGTAGATCCACTCGCGGTGGCGGAACATGCCGGCGCTGAAGTATTCGACGACCAGCAGGTCGCCGTAGCGGTCGACCACCAGGCCGCTGAGGCCGTCGCCTTCGGA
>Ga0310810_10010004_pt1 | contig 11019 bp, 10 predicted proteins | sample NCmetagenome_FD_207641 | JGI IMG/M metagenome (GOLD analysis project Ga0310810, IMG submission 207641) | Soil microbial communities from experimental microcosm in Duke University, North Carolina, United States - NC | ecosystem: Engineered > Artificial ecosystem > Soil microcosm > Unclassified ... | reverse complement strand
TACTTGGAAAAACACTTGGGAAATCCGACATGGCGAAGATCAACCGTGATGGGGTCGATATCTATTACGAGGTTCATGGCAACGGCCCGCCGCTGCTGTTGACCCACGGTTACTCCTCGACCTCGGGCATGTGGCAGGGCCAGATCGAGGCGCTGTCGAAGCATCACAAGCTCATATTGTGGGACATGCGCGGCCACGGCCAGTCGGATTATCCCGATGACCCGAATGCCTATAGCGAGGCGCTCACGGTAGCCGACATGGCCGCCCTGCTCGACGAGGTCGGCGCCGGCAAGGCGATCGTCGGCGGGCTTTCGCTTGGCGGCTACATGTCGCTGGCCTTCTACCGCAGCCATCCCGACCGGGTGCGGGCGCTGCTGATCATCGACACCGGGCCGGGCTTCAAGAAGGACGATGCGCGCGAGGCCTGGAACAAGCGCGCCCATGACACGGGCGACCGTTTTGAGCGCGAGGGCCTTGAGGTCCTGAAATCCGCCAGCCGGGAACGCTCCGGTGTCACCCACCGCAACGCGTCGGGACTGGCGCGGGCCGCGCGCGGCATGCTGACCCAGCGCGACGCCCGCGTGATCGAGTCCCTGCCCGAAATCAAGGTGCCGTCGCTGGTCGTGGTCGGCGCCGACGACACGCCGTTCCTGGCGGCCTCCGACTATATGGCGGCGAAGATTCCCGGCGCGCAGAAAGTCGTCGTTCCCGCCGCAGGGCACGCCGTCAACATCGACCAGCCGCAGGCTTTCATCGACGCGGTGTTGCCGTTCCTGGATGGCCTCGATAGCAAGGCCGCGAGGGCATCATGAAAGCGCTTGCCGCCGTCTTGATGATCGTGGGCGCCTCGGTGCCGGCGCTGGCGCAGCATCTGCCGCCGATCGGCGGCCCCGCCCCGCCCTCCTTCATCGCCACGTTGTCGAACAACACGCCGCTGGCGTTCGGGATGGATGCGCAAGAGGCCGAACGCGCACTTGGGAGCCCGCTCAATTATATCAGCGGCCGGCCGGGCAATGAGATCTACCTCAGCTTCCGCAATCTCGGCGGCAGCGGATTGTTCTACAACAAGCACCGGCTCTATCTGCAGTTCCGCAACGGCCGGCTGGCGGGCTGGAAAGGCGACTGGGGTCACAACTGGATGTGGCAATAGCGCCCGCGTCGATCTTCACTCAGCCGACCTCATGCGGCGGCAGCACCTTCACCAGCGGTTTCCCGCGCACCTTCGACGCGCGATCGGCGGTCGACCGCAGGGCCCGGACACTAAAAAGCGAAAACAACCCCATGCACAGTAGAACGGGCCCGGTTCGCAGACGATAATGGGAGAATTCTAGAGCCAGTGTTCGCCGACCAGCACGGTATTGTGCGTAGGCGGCGCGTGGTCCCGCAGCAAAGGCTGAGCGGAGCGCGGTGATGGCGTCGCCGCTGGAATCTGCGACCGCGACAGGGCCGGCGCGCAAGTCTGGCCGTAGACCATTGCATCGAGATTGGCTCGCGGCGCGACCGCGACCGGCCCGGTCGTGCGCATGACCCGGACAAAGCGAGCGCGGCCATCATCGCCATGGTCGAAAATCGAAACGCGCGCGTAACCCGGTTGACTTCTGACTTCTATATAGAGCGTCGCGCCGATTGCCGCAGCCCTGTTACCGTCAGTCCCGCGAATAGCCGATCAGCGGTTTGCGGGGGCGGAACAAAATCATCAGAAGAATGCCGGCCACGCCGAGGACGGCGAAAACCGGCTGGTCCAGAAGGACCTTGATGACGCTATTCCAGAGAAAGGGCGCAGCACCTTCCAGCCAGGTGCGGAACGCCTGCTGGCTCGACTGATGGATGTCGTTCCAGAACTGCCCGAACCGCGTGAAACGCAGGGTCTGGTCGGCCACGAAACGCGCGCCGTCATAAACCATGAAGACAAATCCGCCGGCCAGGAGCAGCAGGCCAATCAGCCGAAAGAAACCGCGGATCATGCGTCACCTTATGTCTGTCGCACCCGGAAGGCCGTCAGCCCAATAACGGGGGCCCTCGATAAATTCAACCTCATCAGCACCTTATGCGCCATTTCCGGCCGGATTTTATGCTCCCTGGGGGGTCCGGAAAGCGTTGACGGTGCAGAACTCGCCCTCTATAAGACCCCCAATGGCGGCGGGCGCAATCCCGCCGCCGCTGTTCTTTGAGCAGCGCTGCTGCGGAGGCATTTGGCTCTCGCGCATGGCATCCTCAAGAACGCTTTGAAAAATACAACCAGCGTCGATCACGCAATTTGAACGGCCGGCGCGCTCAAGCCCGACCACCCGAGCGATGACAGCCGAAGGATAGTTGAGAACATGGCCAATACCACTTCCGCCAAAAAGGCGACCCGCAAGATTGCCCGCCGCACCATCATCAACAAGTCGCGCCGCACCCAGATGCGTGGCGCAGTCCGCACCGTCGAAGAAGCCATCAAGAGCGGCGACCGCGATGCCGCGTTGAAGGCGATGGCGCGCGCCGAACCGGAACTGATGCAGGCCGCGCAGCGAAATATCATTCATAAGAATAATGCGAGCCGAAAGGTGTCGCGCCTGACGCACCAGATCGCCAAGCTCGCGAAATGAACTGACTGAATGTGATATTCGTCAAGAAAGCCCGGCCTCGGCCGGGCTTTTCTTTTTTCCAATCCAATTGTCCCGTTGCTGCACAGCGAGCCTCGTGTCATATTTCTTTGCGCCCGTAATTTTACGAGGCGCAACTCGTGGCACCGGCAATGCTGTGCGCGGACGCGAGAAGCGCAGGCTTTGATGCTGCGCAAACCCGGCAACGCCTGCGACTTTGGTTCGAAAGCGCCGCGCGGGAGTTACCCTCAAAATGAAGCGCGAAAAACTTCGTCTCGCTAATCACTTATCCACATAGTGAGTTCAAGCGGTTTGAAAAACGCTCCTCGCGCGCGCGATTGTAACGGTTTCTTAAAAATTTTTGCGGGTGCATCGAAAATTGTCACGGTGATCGGCGGCGCGGGATTCTGCACGCCGGATCAAAAACTTGGTGCGAAGCTTCGTCATGGCAGCGCGGCAACACCAGCGAAGAGTCATTCGCGCACGTCGAATCACGGATTGTCAGAATTTTCGCTTGGTGTACATCTAAGGGCGTTCGCGACATCCACGGCTCTCCAGATCAGCGCGGTTTGAGACCCAAGGGTGGACGTGCAAATCGGCGGCGGTGTGCGCGTTAGCGACGCTTTCCAAGCGATGCTAAGTTGGTGACTCATAGCAATATGAGAACGGTTGTTCTGTGTCTGAATTTTCCCGAGTGTGGCGCGCGGCTTTCGCGGGTCACGGATGAGAGGAATACGGCACTTCCCGGCAACCGCAGCGATTGGGAACGCGCAGCTCGTGAACGTGTTGATGACGGCAGACTGAGGTTACGCGGCGGCGCAGCGCTGGGCATGGTGATGTTCGGTAGCGGCAGGCTGACTTTGAAAAAACACTCGCGACATGACAAACTTGCCGCGCGCAATCGCGGCGAGAGGGGGAGGTAGTATGCTTTACGGAGCCATCGCGGCATTCGACATGCGCATTTCATACGGGACCGTTTCCGTCACCCTGGAAAACATTTCCAACCGCCCCTCCACGCGAACTCCGAAGAGACCGTCGAGTACGCGCTGACCTCGCGGGAAGCTTCACCTCCAGCCGATGATCTGACCGACGGCCTTGGCGCCGAACGGCTGGTCTATGACCGGAGCTGAACGCCCGCTTGAGGTCGCGCCTTGCCGGAACCCTGTTGGCAGGAACCCTGCAAGGCGATTTCGCAAACACCATTACTCTTTCAGAAAAGCTTTCAGGCAATGACAAATACGGAACAGGATCGCTGGTCGCGCGTGAAGGGGCGGTTGCGCACGAGCGTCGGTGAAGACGTCTATACGAGCTGGTTTGCGCGCATGGATCTGGAAGGCGTGCAGGATGAAAACGTCCATTTGTCGGTTCCGACCCGCTTCCTCAAGAGCTGGATCCAGGCGCATTACGCCGATCGCGTCCTCGCCTGCTGGCAGGCCGAGATGCCGGAAGTGCACCGCATCGACCTTACCGTGCGCACGGCGATGCGCTGCGCGGCACCCGCCAAGGAAGCCGCAGCACCTGTCGATCAGCGCCGCGTCGAGCGCGCCGATGGCCGCCCGGCGCCGGAGTTGCGCTCGACCGCGACCGCACCGGTGTCCGCAAGCCACGATGCGCTCGGCGGCTCGCCGCTCGATCCGCGCCTGACCTTTGCAAGCTTCGTGATCGGCCGCTCCAACACGCTGGCGCATGCCGCGGCACGCCAGGTCGCCGAAGGCCGCCGCGGCGACGCCGTGATGTTCAATCCGCTTTATATTCATGCCGGCGTGGGCCTTGGCAAAACCCATCTGCTGCAAGCGGTCACGTGGGCGGGAAATTCGGGCAACGAGCGTAAGGTGCTCTATCTCACCGCTGAGAAGTTCATGTACGGCTTCGTCGCCGCACTGAAGACGCAGACGGCGCTGGCGTTCAAGGAAGCATTGCGCGGCATTGATGTGCTGGTGATCGACGATTTGCAGTTCCTGCAGGGCAAATCGACCCAGGCCGAGTTCTGTCATACGCTGAACGCGCTGATCGATGCCGGCCGCCAGGTCGTAATCGCAGCCGACCGGCCGCCGTCCGACCTCGAAAGCCTCGATGATCGCGTCCGCTCACGGCTGGCCGGCGGGCTCGTCGTGGAAATGGGTTCGCTCGGCGAGGAACTGCGGCTCGGCATCCTGAAGTCGCGCGTGGCCGCGGCCCGCGCCCATCATGCGAGCTTCGACGTGCCGGAACCGGTGCTGGACTATCTCGCCCGCACCATCACCCATAATGGCCGCGACCTCGAAGGCGCCATCAACCGGCTGCTGGCGCACTCCAAGCTCAACGCCCAGCCGGTGACGCTGGAGATGGCGGAGCGCGAGGTCCGTGACCTGATCCGCCCGCAGGAACCCAAGCGGATCAAGATCGAGGACATCCAGCGCGTGGTGGCCCGGCAGTATAATGTCAGCCGCTCGGACCTGTTGTCGTCCCGGCGCACGGCCAATGTGGTTCGCCCGCGCCAGGTCGCGATGTATCTGGCCAAGACCCTGACGCTGCGCTCGCTGCCTGAAATCGGCCGCCGGTTCGGCGGGCGTGACCACACCACGGTACTGCACGCGGTACGCAAGATAGAGGCACTGGTGGCCCGGGATACCGCGCTGTCCGAAGAGGTGGAATCGCTGAAGCGCCAATTGCAGGAATGAATTCTTCTTTTGCCGTCTCCTTTTGCGGAGGCGGCAGAAGTTTTCCTTATGGCAAAACGTGGGGAACGGCCCGGCGCTCCCTTGCACTTGGGCCCTATCCGCGCCACCTTGGGGTCCCCCTGAGGGTTTGATCAAGTCCACCCTTGATCCGGCTTTTGCGGGTTTCAATTGCCGCGGCGCGCCTGCTCAGGCCGCCCGGCTTTTCCATCTCTGAGCATAGTCCCGAAAAGTGGGTACCGGTTTTCGGAAAAGACCATGCTCCACGATCTAGGATCAGGCGGGTATTGCAATGAAGGTCACCGTCGAACGCGCGCAACTCCTGAAATCGCTGGGCCACGTGCATCGCGTGGTCGAGCGCCGCAACACCATCCCGATCCTCGGCAACGTGCTGATCCGCGCCGAAAACGCCAAGCTGTCGCTGAAGGCGACCGACCTCGACCTCGAGGTGACCGAGACGCTGGCGGCGGAAACCGCGACCGGCGGCTCGACCACGGTGCCGGCGCACATGTTCTACGACATCGTCCGCAAACTGCCCGACGGCGCCCAGATCGTGCTGGAAGCCGACGGCGACCGTTCGGTGCTGGCGATCCGCGCCGGCCGTTCGCGCTTCACGCTGCAGACCCTGCCCGAGAGCGATTTTCCGGATCTGGCCGCCGGCGACATGACGCATTCGTTCTCGCTCGCCGCCGCCGACGTCAAGCGCCTGATCGATCGTACGCAATTTGCGATCTCGACCGAAGAGACCCGCTATTATCTCAACGGCATCTATCTGCACGCCGCCGGCAGCGCCAAGGCCGCGACCTTGCGCGGGGTGGCGACTGACGGACATCGCCTGGCGCAGATCGACCTGCCCCTCCCCAAGGGAGCTGTCGGCATGCCCGGCGTGATCGTGCCGCGCAAGACCGTCGGCGAAGTGCAGCGGCTGATCGAGGACAATGAAGCCGAAGTGTCGATCGAACTGTCGCAGGGCAAGATCCGCTTCATGCTCGGCAATGTGGTGCTGACCTCGAAACTGATCGACGGCACCTTCCCCGATTACGGCCGCGTCATTCCGCAGAACAACGACAAGGAACTGATCGTCGACAAGAAGGATTTCGAGGCCGCGGTCGACCGCGTCTCGACCATTTCGAGCGAGCGCGGCCGCGCCGTAAAACTCGCGCTGTCCGCCGGCAAGCTGGTGCTGTCGGTGACCAACCCGGATTCCGGCAGCGCCACCGAGGAGCTGGAAGTCGAATACGCATCCGACGCGCTCGATATCGGTTTCAACTCGCGCTATTTGCTCGATATCGCCGCCCAGATCGAAGGCGAAGTCGCCGTGCTGCGCCTGGCCGACCCCGGCTCGCCGACGCTGGTGCAGGACAAGGACAGCAAGGGCGCACTCTACGTGCTGATGCCGATGCGGGTGTGATTACTCTGCTGTCATTGCCGGGCTTGACCCGGCAATCCATCAAACCAAATGACCTATTGGGTGTACATCCTCGCAAGTAAGGCCGGTGGAACGCTATATGTCGGCGTGACAAACAATTTGGTGCGGCGCGTTTACGAGCATCGAGAAGGCTTGGCTGATGGCTTCACCAAGAAGTACGGCATCAGGACATTGGTATATTTTGAGCCGTACGAAGCGATCGCCACAGCACTGCAACGGGAAAAGAACATTAAACATTGGTCGCGAGAGTGGAAAATCGACTTGATCATCGCGAGCAATCCCGACTGGCGAGATCTATACGAAGATATTGTCCGCTAGCGCGGACGATGGATTGCCGGGTCAAGCCCGGCAATGACAGTCCGTCATGACCCCATCCCGCATCCAACGGCTGGCGCTGACGCACTTTCGCAATTATCGCGCGGGAAGCGTGCAGACCCGCGGCGATATCGTGGTGCTGGTGGGCCCGAACGGCGCCGGCAAGACCAATTGCCTCGAGGCGATCTCGTTTCTGTCGCCGGGGCGGGGCTTGCGCCGCGCCACGCTGGAGGATGTCGCCGACAACCAGGGTGACGGCTCCTGGGCAGTCTCCGCCGAAGTCGAGGGCGCGCTCGGGCTTGCCACGCTCGGCACCGGCATCGATGCGCCCGGGAACGAAAACAGCGCGACCGGCCGGCGCTGCCGGATCGACCGCGAGCCGGTGGGTTCGGCAACCGCGTTCGGCGATCATCTGCGCATGGTGTGGCTGACGCCTTCGATGGACGGGCTGTTCCTCGGCGCGGCCTCCGAGCGGCGGCGTTTCTTCGACCGCCTGGTGCTGGCGATCGACAGCGAGCATTCCAGCCGCGTGTCGGCGCTGGAGCGCTCGCTGCGCTCGCGCAACCGGTTGCTCGAGGTGCGCAATTACGACGACCATTGGTGCGACGCGATCGAGCGCGAAACCGCCGAGCTTGCGGTCGCGGTCGCCGCCACCCGCGGCCAGACCGTGACGAAACTCGCGCGCATGCTGCGCGAGCGCGGGGCCAATTCCGCCTTTCCCTCGGCGCAGATCATGCTCGACGGCTGGATGGAGAACGCGCTGGTCAACGAGCCCGCGACATCAGTGGAGGATCGTTACCGCGAGATCCTGCGCGCAAACCGCGCGCGCGACGCCGCGGCGGGCCGCACGCTGGACGGTCCGCACACGACCGACCTCGAGGTGGTGTTCGCCCCGAAGAACATGCCGGCGCGCGACGCCTCGACCGGCGAACAGAAGGCGCTGCTGATCGGACTGGTGCTGGCCCATGCCGCGCTGGTTGCCGAGATGACCGGCATCGTGCCGCTGCTGCTGCTCGACGAAGTCATCGCGCATCTTGATCCCGCCAGGCGCAAGGCGCTGTTCGACGAGCTCGCCAAACTCGGCGCCCAGGTCTGGATGAGCGGCGCCGACCCGGCAGCCTTCGCCGATGTCGGCGCCTCAGGCGAGATTTTCGACGTGGATTCGGGCCAGGTCACACGACGCGCCTGACGGTTTCCGGACCGTCTCCGATTGAACCTATCGCCGCACCGGCGCGACTAGCTCTTGGAAATCGCGTCACTGACGTCGCGGCCCCTTGCGGCCGTGCGGCCGCAATGCGCGTGGCCTGACAATCACCGGAGATGAACATGCTGGCAACGACGCGCGGGATCATCCCGGCCAGAAGACACCTGCTGCCTGTCCTCCTGCTGATCGCCGCCAGCGCGCCGCTTGCGGCGCGAGCCGATGACGGCATCGTCGACGTCCGCACCCAGCCGCGCCTGGAAGGCGCCGTGGAAGATACCTCCCGGACCGAATCCTCCCGCCTGGAATACCGTGTCCCGACCGTGGTCGCGGTGACGGCCGCGGCTACCAAAAAATTGCTCGCCGCCGACGGATGGGTGCAATTTCTGGAGCCACTTGAAGAGAAGAGCAGTTCGCTCAACTTCAAGAAGGCCCAGCAAGGACTCGGCGTACATTTTACCCAAGGCCTCGGCAGGCCCGACCAATCGGTGGTGTACTACTCCCCGGACCGGATCACGGCGAACGTGCCGTTCCCGCCGGATGCGACCGACATCATATTTGACCGGCACCGGCCCTATCTCGGCTGCATCGCACCTGCCGCGCTCGATGCGACCGCCGACTTCTTCCGCAAGGAGATGGAAGCGATCGGCTGGAAGCCGTTGTCGGCCGCGGGTGCCGCGGCGCGCTGGCCGAATGCGCCGCTCAATGAGACCGTCGCAAACGGCATGCGCGCCTATTACACCCACGAAGACGGCGACGGCTTCTACCGGCAACGTCCGGTCATGGTGACGCTGCTGCGCCGCGATGACGGCCGGACCGGCGTCGACATCCGGATTGCGCCCTTTGCGTTGCCGCAGACCCTCGAGGTCGATTCCGACATGTCCGGGCTGCCGAAACCCAAATCGACCAAGAGCGCGCAAGGCTTGGGCGATTCCAATTCGGCCCGCCGCAAGCTCGACGTCGCCGTCATCGCCGAAATTCCCGCAACGCTTGCCTTCTATCGCCGCGAACTCGTCGCGCGGGGCTGGACCGAAGAGACCAATGGCACCGTGGTCGCGCCGGACAATGTCTCGCTGAATTTCTCCTCCACCGAGCAGACCGCAACGCTGAAGCTCAGCTACAGATACGATTTCACGATCGTCAACCTCGTGACGCAAATGAAGGAATCGGCGCTCGCCGCGCGCGCCAGGGCCAAGAAGGAAGCCGACGACCGGTTCTTCCGCGATGCGGCAGCCGCCGCAAAACAGATCATCGCCGCCGACGAGGCGCGCCGCGCCGCGCAGGCCGCCAACCTGTCGGATGCGCCACTTCGTGCGCTGGTCGACAACACCAGGCCGGTGCCGCTGCCCGAGAACGCCGAAAACATCAAATTCGACGGCGCCGACGGCAGGCTCGAATTCGACTCCTCATCGAGCGTGCGGGCGATCGCCGCGTTCTATCGCGCCTCGCTGAAGGCGCAGGGCTGGAGGGAGCAGCCGTCGGTCATCAACAAGTCCAGCATGGTGGTGATGGATTTTTCCAAGGGCGGCAAGGCGATGTCGTTCACCGCCATGCAGATGGGCCCCAAGCTCAATGTCAGCGCCGACGGATCGGGTCTGGTGATGGCGAACGCCAAAATGGCCGCCAAATCAGGCACAGGCAGCGCCCAGACTGTTGCCGAGCCGACGTCCAAAACGACAGATCAGCCGCTGGAAGCCGACCCGGAGTCGGCGCTACCCGTGCCGAGGCAGCATACGATGACGTCGCTTGGCACCGGCAAGATGCCCGGCAGCGACGCCCCCTTCCGCCGCGAGCTCGAAGCCAGCATCCCGGCCGATCTCAGTGCCGTGCTCGCCTTCTATCGCAGCGAGCTCGGCAAGCGCGGCTGGAAGGAATCCGCCGACCGCGCCGTCGTCAAGCCCGAAGAGGTCCAGCTGGCATACACCGCGCCAGACGGGCCGGCGCTGCTAAAACTCGGCCGCAGCAATGGCGAGACCTCGGTCAGCCTGGCGCAGAAATATCCGGCAGAAGCCGTCAAGGCCAACGTCATGCCGAAGCCTGGCCGGGCCAAGCTCGTTCTCGGCAATATGGGCGGCAGCGCCGCCGACCTCACCATCAACAAGCAGACGATCAAGATCGCGCCTGGCGCCGGCGGACCGCAATCGCCGGATCGGCCGATGCTCGAATTGCCGCCGGGCAAGTACCAATACTCGGTGAGGCTCGCGGGCCGCAACGCGCGGAACGATACCGTCGAGGTTACCGCCGGCGACGCCTGGGGTTTGATGATTGCCCCGAGCGGCGAAGTGTTGGCGCTGCAGATCTACTGATCGAGGCGGGCCGACCGCGGCCCCGAAATGCCGCTCGAAATGCCGCGCCTGGGGTAGCGGAATGAGCCCTCGAATCACGCTTTTCAAAGGCTGCAGAATCGGCCTTTGGAGGCCTTGAAAAAGCGTCAAAAATCACCATTTATTCAACAACTTGTGGATGGAGACTTTGCGCTAGGCGCATGGCCTCTTTCATGGCACAAATAGAGCAATCAGCGCCTCATTTTGCGCAGCTGATTCGGGACACCCTCGAAGGCCTCACATGACAGAACCTGCCCGGCAGACACCTGCCGAACCTGAGCATCCAATTCCCGTCGAATATGGCGCGGAATCGATCCGGGTGTTGAAGGGCCTCGACGCCGTGCGCAAGCGGCCGGGCATGTATATCGGCGACACCGATGACGGTTCCGGCCTGCATCACATGGTGTACGAGGTCGTCGACAACGCGATCGACGAAGCGCTCGCCGGCCATGCCACCGCCGTCGAAGTCGTGCTCAATGCCGACGGCTCGGTGACGGTGCGCGACGAC
>Ga0310810_10010003_pt1 | contig 11019 bp, 7 predicted proteins | sample NCmetagenome_FD_207641 | JGI IMG/M metagenome (GOLD analysis project Ga0310810, IMG submission 207641) | Soil microbial communities from experimental microcosm in Duke University, North Carolina, United States - NC | ecosystem: Engineered > Artificial ecosystem > Soil microcosm > Unclassified ... | reverse complement strand
GAATGCGTACCGAAGGTCGCGCATCGATGGCGGAGGTGCGGGTGGGCGGCGTCGAGACCTCTGGTCGGACAGCCGTTCAGCGCCGGAGGTTTGGACCCTACTCGCCAACTCTGCTTCGCCTGAACCCACAGCTTACGGCCGTGTCGACGATCGTGTCGATTTTGGCCGGTGTCGTTCGACGTGTCAGTGAGGCCGCGGACGGCCCGGCGACCGAAACGAACCGAATTCAGGAGCGACAATGCGATTCATCGTCATGGCCATGGCCACGAAGGAATCCGAAGCGGGCCCTCCGCCGAAGCCCGAAGCGTTCGCCGCGATGCAGAAGTACAACGAGGAGCTGGTGAAGGCCGGCATCCTCCTCGCCGCCGAGGGGCTCACGGCGACCTCGCAGGGTGCGCGCGTGAGGTTCAGCGGCCACGAGCGCATCGTCATCGACGGTCCGTTCGCCGAGTCGAAAGAGGTGGTCGCGGGCTTCACGATCATCAAGGTGAAGTCGAAGGAGGAAGCGATCGAGTGGGTCAAGCGCGCGCCTAACGTCTCTCGCAACGGCGAGGGGCTGGTCGAGATCCGCAAGCTGATGGACGTCGAGGATTTCGGTGACGGGTTCACGCCGAACGAGGAAATCGCGAAGGTGAAGTTCAAGTAGCGGCCACGTCGTTCCTCAGGCAGCGCTTCACTGACCCGTTCGAGCTAACCCCACGCATGCCGATACGACTGCCGCGCCTTGCTCTCGCCACCCTTTCGGTCGTGGCGTCGAATGCGCTCGCGCAGACCACGGCCGGATCCGCACCGACGGACTACGGCGACCCGCGAGTCTGGCTCTGTCGCCCCGGCCGCCCCGGAGCGTGCGATGTGGATCTGACGACCACGGTGCTCGGTCGAGACGGGCACGCGACCGTCGAGCGCGCGCGGCTGGATCCCAAGGCGCCGGTGGATTGCTTCTACGTCTATCCCACGGTGTCGACGGATACGACCACGGTCAGCGATCTCGTCCCCGACGACGCCGAGCGCAACGTCGTTAGGCTGCAGCTGGCGCGGTTCGGCACGACGTGTCGACTCTTCGCGCCCATGTACCGGCAACTCACCCTCGCCGCCATGGGTCGTGCTCACGCGGCCGCCATCGAGTCACCCGATTTCCTGGGGCTCGGATACCAGGACGTCCGCGCCGCGTGGCGCTACTACCTCGCACACGACAATGGCAATCGCGGGATCGTGCTGATCGGGCATTCGCAGGGCACGAGCATTCTGACCGAATTGATCCGCCGCGAGATCGACGGCACGCCCGTGCAGGCGCGGGTGGTCTCCGCGTTGCTCGTCGGCGGACCGGACGGCGTCCTCGTGCCCCGCGGGCGAGACGCGGGCGGCACGTTCACGCACATGCCGCTCTGTCGCGCCGCGACACAGACGGGCTGCGTCGTGGCGTATTCATCATTTCGCGCCACCGAGCCGCCGACGGCGAACACGCGCTTCGGCCGGTCGGCCGACTCGACGCTCGTTGCGGCGTGCACCAACCCGGCGGCGTTAGGCGGAGGCGAGGCTGCCCTCGACGGCTATTTCGATGCGACAGGAAGAACCGCCCTGCCGCTCGGGCCCGCCGATCCGTGGACCGTCGGCGGACGACCCATCGCGACGCCCATGGTGCGTGTCGTGGGGCTGCTCGAGGGCCAGTGCAGGGCCAATGCGTTTGCCACGTATCTCGAGGTGTCGGTCCAGCGTGGGCCTGACAGTCCGGCGAGCCGTGACATCCAGGGAGACCTGGTGGAGGGGCTCGGCCTCCATCTGGTCGATATGGAGGTGGCCATGGGCAATCTGGTCGCTCTCGTCGGCCAGCAAACCAGGAGCTATCTCGCGAGCGCCCGCCGACGTTAGGCACCTCCGAGATCGGGTCACATCGCAGGGCGAGGGATGCGGGACATACTCATCGCTGCGCGCGTGTGCGGGCGAACAGGATGTTGAGCACGCGCACCCCGCTCACCCCGCCGCTTCCGTCGGGAACGAACGTCAACACCGTCGGCCGCGCGCCGTCGCTCGGCTTCGTGCGGAACGCCTCGAAGCTCACCGGCTCGAGCGGCGCCGCGGGATCGGTGACGACCGCGGCCTTGAGGGTGCCATTCTCGAACGTGACGCGTACCGTGCCATACGCCGAATCGACGTACGTCCCGGCGTAGCGCTCGAGCGGGAGCGACGGCGCCGACGCCGCAGGCGCGGTCCCTGCCGGGGTGGCGGCCGCAGGTGCCGGCCGCGCAAAGATCGGCTGGAGGTCCTTGCTCCAGTCGCGCCGCGGACCATTCTCGAACAGGTCGAACACCGTGTACATCAACCCGTGGCGAAGCTCGGCGTGATCGAGGTTCTCGAGCACGTAGACGCCGAGTCGCTTGTTCGGCTCGAGCCCGATGATCGCGCACAGGCCGTTGATGCTGCCCGTGTGCATCCAGACCTGCTGGCCGCGATAGTCCTGGATGAACCACCCGAGCCCGTAGCTGAAGAAGTCGGGCTTCGCGAGCTGCAGGGCCGGGTACTCCGCCATCGGCGCCTCGATCTGCGGCGTGACCAACTCGGCGAACGTTTTCTGCTGGATCAGGCGCTTGTCGCCGACGCGGCCGCTGTCGATCACGAACCGCATCCACTTCGCCATGTCCGATACGCTCGACCACACGCTCCCCGCCGACGCCACGCCGTCGGTGGACCGGATCGGGACGATCGCCACGGAATCGTTGACGAGCGCGTGCGGCACGGCGACGTTGGGCTTGCCCACGATCATCGAGACCAGCGGCTCGGTCTCGTTCATGCCTAACGGCTCGAAGATGCGCTTCCTGACGAATTGCTCCCAGGGCATGCCCGAGACGCGCTCGATGATCGTGCCGTTCAGCGCGTACAGGACGTTGTGGTACTGCCACTTCGAGCGGAACGACGCCGTGGGTTGGATGTAGCGAAGCCCCCGGATGACATCCGCCTGGCTGTATTTCCAGCTCGACGCCCAGAACAGGTCGGTGCCCGGCAGACCACTGCGATGCGTGAGCAGGTCGCGGATCGTGAGCTCGCGCGTGACCCACGGATCGGACAACTGAAGCTCCGGGATATACTGCGAGACGCGGTCGTCGAGCTTGAGCTTGCCCTCGTCGACGAGCATGGCGATCGACGCGGCCGTCATCGCCTTGGTGGTCGATCCGATCGCGAAGCGCGTGTGCTCGTTGGCCGGCTGCGACGTTCCCTTCTGCAACACGCCGTAGCCTTTGGCGAAAACGACGGAATCGTCCTTGACGACCGCGATGGCGAGCGCGGGGACGCGCCAGTCAGCGGCGGCCTTCGCGACGTACTTGTCGAACGCCGCCCAGTCGGGCCTGGCCTGCGCGGCGAGCGGCGTCTGCGCCGCGACGAGCAGCACTGCCGTCGTCAACCATCGAGCTGCACTCACTTGACCGTCCGTAGGGTGAGAATTTGAATCCAGCCTCCAAGCGTCCGCCAATGATGAGCGGCGATCCGGCGACGGGAAAGGAGGAAGGGGACCTGTGAGCCACATGCGTGACCTCATCACGATCACTGTCGCGAACACGTTCGTCTTCACGGCGAAACTCCTGACCGATCGCGCTCCGAAGACCTGCGCGGCCTTCGCCGCCCTGCTTCCCTATCGCCAGCGCGTGATTCACGCCCGCTGGAGCGGCGAGGCATGCTGGATTCCGCTCGGCGACTATCAGCTTGGTGTCGGCTACGAAAATCACACGAGCCATCCGTCGCGCGGCGATCTCCTCTGGTACCCGGGCGGAATCAGTGAAACGGAGCTGCTGTTCGCCTATGGCTCGTCACGCTTCGCCAGCAAAGTCGGTCAGCTCGCCGGGAATCATTTTCTCGAGATCATCGACGGCAGGGAACGACTCGAGGAGATGGGGCGCTACGTGCTCTATCATGGCGCGCAGGACATCGTGTTCGAATAAGACCGCGCGACCTTGCGAGCGCCCGGAACGCGGGCCATGCTCACACGATCCGATGGCGCGCTGGTTCTGCCGACTTCGTGTACTCAATGACCTCGCCCATCAGAACCCCCGATCAGCGGCTGCGGGTCTTCGTGAGCTCGACGCTCCAGGAGCTCGCGGACGAGCGTGCGGCGAGCAAGGAGGCGATCCAGCGCCTCCGCCTGACGCCCGTGATGTTCGAGCTCGGCGCGCGCGCGCATCCGCCGCGCGACCTGTACCGCGCCTACCTCGCGCAGAGCGATGTCTTCATCGGCATCTACTGGCAGCGGTACGGCTGGATCGCGCCGAACGAGACGGTCTCGGGTCTCGAGGACGAGTATCTGCTCGCGAGGCAGATGCCCAAGCTCGTGTACATCAAGAATTCAGCCTCGCGAGAAGACCGGATGACGGATCTGCTCCGGCGCATCAGAGACGACGACAAGGTCAGCTACCGTTCGTTCTCGGATACCAGCGAGCTCAGAGAGCTGATCGAAAACGATCTCGCGCTCATGCTCACCGAGCGCTTCGCCGCAGCGAATTCCCACGCCGCGACCGATTCCACACCGGAGCCGGCGTTCGAGGCGCTCCCGCTCAGTCTCCCGCCGGTGGAGCGCGGGGAGCTCATCGGCCGAGGCCCGCAGGTGGACCTCATCGCCGAGCTGCTTCGCCGTCCCGATGTCGGCCTGATCACGCTCACGGGTCCCGGTGGGACGGGCAAGACGCGGCTGGCGATCCACGTCGCCAACGCCATTGGTCCATCGTTAGGCGACACGACGTTCTACGTGCCGCTCGCCGGCGTGCGCAACGCGAGCGACGTGGTGCCGACCATCGTGTCCACCCTCGAGATCCCCATGCCGCCCGCCGGCGGAGATCCGCAGAAGTTCCTGCTCGGCTTCCTGCGCTCGCGCCGCGCGCTCCTCGTGCTCGACAATTTCGAGCAGGTGCTCGAGGCCGCCGACGATGTTCGAAAGCTGCTTGGAGCCTGTCCGCACCTGAAGATTCTCGTCACGAGCCGCGAAGCACTGCACATCCGCGGCGAGCGGGAAGTCCCCATCCCGCCGCTGGCGCATCCTGCGCACGCGAGCCACGACCTCACGCCCGCCATGGCGCTCTTCGAGGAACGCGCGCGCGAAGTGCGGCCGGATTTTGCGATCGATGAGAGCAACCGGGCCGCGATCGCCGAGGTATGCCGTCGCCTCGACGGGTTGCCTCTCGCAATCGAGCTGGCCGCGGCGCGCGTACGCGTGCTGTCGCCTCAGGCCATGGTCTCGCGCCTGCACACGTCGCTGTCGCTGCTCAGCGGCGGCAAGCGGGATTTGCCGGAGCGCCACCAGACGTTGCGCGCTACGCTGGACTGGAGCCTCGACCTGTTGGGCCCCGCCGAACGCGTGTTTTTCCGCCGCCTCGGCATCTTCGTCGGCGGCTTCTCCGAAGACGCCGCCGCGGCGGTGACTGCCGACGCCGGGCTCGATGCGCTGGATGGACTGACGTCGCTCGTCGAAAAGAGTCTGCTCGTTCGCACGGAGGTGAACGGAGAGGCGCGCTTCTCGATGCTCGAGACGGTGCGCGAGTTTGCCCGCGAACGCGTTGCCGAGGCCGGGGAGGAACGGGCCGCGCGACTCCGGCACGCCAAATGGGTCACGCAGTTCCTCGGCAGGGAGCGTGGTCGACTGCAGCAGGTGCACACGCGCTCGGCCACTCACGATCGTGTTGCGGTCGAGCAGATCGGCGCGCGCGAAGCGCTCCGCTTCGCGGCGAGCACCGATGGCGATCGCGAGCTCGCGTGGCAGCTGTTCATCGACTTCGGCGTCGCGCAGATCGAGAACGCCCACACCGCCGACGTGCTCGCGTGCTATGACCTCGTGAAGGCGCTCCCGCTTTCGGCCGATCCGGTGCGCGCGGCACAGGCGCTGGCGACGTGTTCGTGGGCGCGTGCCATCATGCACGACCCTGCGGCGGCTCGAGATCTCGAGGTGGCCTGCGCCGCGCTCGAGGACGCCGGCGAACGGGACATTCTGCCGGCCGCCATGACCGCGTGGGGGATGCTTGTGTCGCAGGTTGCCGCGGAGCTCGCGCTCGTGATCCTCGAGCGGGCGCTGTCGCTCGCGCGTGGTGCGGGTCAGGCCTTCGTGGAAAGCTGGGCGTTGACCATGATCGCCCAGGCGCATTTCTATCGCGGCGCCCTCGACGACGTATTACGCTACGCCGACGAGCTCGAACACCTGGGGAGCCGCGAACACAATCTAGAGGCAGCTGCCTTTGCGCTGGCGCTGAGGGCGCGCGTCAAGCTCATTCGCGGAGATCTGGCGAATGCACGCAGCCTGTTCGCCGACTCGGCGGCGGTTGCGCGTGCACGTACCGCGGGCTGGCCGCGCTCCATAGCGCTGTGCGGTCTCGCCAGCGCGACGCTCGCGACCGGGGATGAGGTGGGCGCGCGGGCGATCCTCGAGGAGGCACTCCTCTTTTGCGGCGGGGTGGGTTACGTCGGCATCGACAGCCTGTGCGGCGCGCTGGCTCTCCTGGCTCTCAGGGCCGGAGAGCGAGGCCGGGCGCGCCGCATCTTTGGTGTCGTCGCGGCGGGGACCGAAGACCGAGCGGATTATTCCGCGACGTTGACGGATCCGAGTGGTGCGCTGCGCGAGGCGACGCGGGAAGCCCGCTCGCTCCTCGGCGACCCGTCGCCGGGTGACCCGTCCGTCGTGGATCTCGATGCGGTGCTGGAGGCCGTCCTGGGCACGCACGGAAAGCGAGTCAGGCGTTAGGCAACCGTTCAGCGCGACAGCGCGTCGCCGAACGCTCTCGCTTCCAGCGTGTAACGGTTGCCTTTCCCGGCTCCACTCGTGAGCGCGACGATGGCGCGGCCCGCGATAGCGCGCGCGGCCGCGACGTCGCCTAACGATTTCGCCGCCTTCGCGCGAACGAGCTCGGCCCGTCCGACGTACGCGCTGCGCTCGAGCGCGAGCGAGTCGATCGCGGCGGCATCGCGCGCGAGGAGCGCGAGTGAGTCCGCCGCGCGCGCATCCCCGGCGGCCAGCCGCCACTCGGCGGCGGTCACGAACGGCATGGCCAGCGACGGTGGGGGCTTCACCGCATCGCCTCGAATCGCACGGAGCGAGTCCTCGAGCATCGCCACGGAAGCGCGCGTGTCGCCTTCTCCGTACCGCACGCGCGCCGTCAACCACGCGCGGTTCACCCGCCGGATCAGCGTGCCGCTTGGCAGCGCCGGGAGACTCCGACGCGCCTCCGCGATGCGACCCTGCTCGATGAGGAGCTGCGTCAGCGTCGGCGGATAGTAGGCGGACCGGCCGCCGTTGTCTTCGCTCGTGTCGCGAAATGCACGACCGAGCCAGACCGCAGCCGTATCGGTTTCGCCGAGCCGCAGTTGCACCTGTCCGACGGTGAAGACGAGATACGTGTCCGTGTGCGCACCGGGCACACGCTCCGCTTCGGCGAGCGCCCAGCGGACCACCGAATCCACCTGCGCAAGCTCGCCCAGCTCGTAGAGCGATCCGACGAGATACGTCATCACGTTCGACATGATCGAGGTGCCCGAAAAACCGGAGGCAACACGCTCCATGATGACGCGGCGCTGATACTCCGCGGCCTCACGCGTCCTGCCGATGCCGCGGAGCGCGAGGGAGAGGTCCATCATCGCCGACTGATGCGCCGAGCCAAACCGGTCGTCCTCGGTCAGTGCAACCGCTCGCCGCAAGAACGGGACGGCGGAATCGGGCTTGCCCGCGGCAATGAGCACCTGCCCTTCCGCATCGACGCACTTGGCAGTGGAGAGCTCCGTGGCGCCGCCGGCCTGCGACAACGCGACATGTGAGGCGGCAATCGCGGCGCGCGCGGAGTCCACGGCATCGTCGTACGCCAGACTGTAGGCGCGCGCGCATTCGACGCGCGCGAGCGCCGATGGCAACCCGGCTCGCTCCGCGATCGACCGCGCGCGGGCGAGCATTGCGCGCTGCGCTTCGCGGTCACTCATCTCGTACAGGCGCTCCGACAGCTCGGCCATTCCCTCCACGACGAGCCACGGCTTGGCGATGAACTGCTGTCGCAGCACCTGTTCCGCGAGGACGATTCGCTGAAGGGCGGTCAGCGCCTTGCCCTGGGCGTCGCGCGAGTCGCTCGCGAGAACGGACTGCACCTCCGCGAGGGCGTGCTGCCGTTCCGCCTCGCGTACCGCTTCGTCGCGCTGGCGCTGCGCCTCACGCATCTGGAGGGTCGAGAATGCCGTGGCGCCGAGCAGCGCGATCGCGGTCATGCTCAACGCGGCGGCGATGCTGCGATTCCGTCGAACGAACTTCCGCAGTCGATAGGCGCGGCTCTCGGGCCGAGCGTGGATCGGCAGTCCCGAGCGATACCGCCGCAGATCATCGCGCAGCGCCGACGCCGACGAATACCGCCGCACGGGATCCTTGTTGAGCGCCTGCATGACGATGAGATCGAGATCGCCGCTCAGCGATCGACGCGATTTCTCGGGGGCGACCGTCGACGGGCGTGGAGGTTTGGCGTCGCAGATGATCCGCTCCACCTCTGCCGGCGACCTGCCGCGGACCTCGTACGGCCGCTGGCCGGTGAGCAGGAGGTACAGGAGGACGCCCAGCGCGTACGTATCGGTCGCGGTGCTCACCGGCTCACCGCGAATCTGCTCCGGCGCCGCGTATTCGGGTGTGAGCGCGATGACGCCAGTCTGCGTTGCGCCGGCGGCATCCGACGCCCGCAGAGGATCGAGAAGCTTCGCGATCCCGAAATCGAGCAGCTTGAGCTGCCCATCGCCGCGAACGAGGATGTTCGACGGCTTCAAGTCGCGATGGATGACGAGATGCTCGTGCGCGTACTGTACCGCGTCGCACACCTCGATGAACAGGTCGACGCGTTGCGCGACCGAGAGGCCATTCGCATTGCAGTATGCATCGATCGGCTCGCCTTCGACGAGCTCCATCGCGAAGTACGGCAATCCCTCGCTCGTGAGCCCGCCGTCGATCAGATAGGCGATGCGAGGATGCTGCAGGAGCGCCAGAATGCGCCGCTCCTCCACGAAGCGACGCCTGACGGCATCGCTCGCGCCGAGCTGGCGCACGAGCTTGAGCGCGACGCGCTGCGTGAATTCCGCGCCCTCGCGCTCCGCGAGGTAGACGACGCCCATCCCACCATGCCCGAGCTCGCGAATGATGCGAAAGGGACCGGCGTGCTCGGGCGCCGTTAGTGGCGGCTCCTCGAGGAGCACGGCCGCGAACTCTACCGCCGGCGAGTCGAGGAACCCGCTCGAGCGATCGTAGGCCTCGAGCAGCACACGAACGCGCGCGCGCAGGGCATGGTCGGTTCCGCACGCCTCGTCGAGGAACGCGTCTCGCTCGTTAGGCGCGACGTCGAGCACCGCGTCGAAGACCTCGTCCGTCCGCTGGAAGCGATCGCGCGCGGATTCGTCCATCTCGGCAGCAGGTCGGTGGCGAAGATCTCGTGTTCTCGTAGCGACACGGGCGGGGCTCCAACGACGGCGTCGAGACCGCCATACGAGGGAGCCCAACATGCCCACCGCCCGCGAGCTTTGCAACCTATTTCGAGTTGAACAGCTTGACCGATGCCGTCACATCGGCAGCAAGGAACCCGACGGCGAAGGTGGTTGTCCGCACGCGACCTGTCGCAGTGCCATTCTGGAATTTGCCATTGCTCGGGGTGACCGCCGCGGTCCATGACGATGGCGTCGTACCGCAGAGGGATACCAACGTCCCGCCAGCGCCCTCGGCGATCGACGTGAAGCGGCCATTTACCTTCTGCGTTTGGCTGAGCGTGATCGCGAGATTCGCGAATCCCGGGCGTGAGCACGAGATCGTTCCGCTTGCGGTCAAGACCCCCGTCTTTGCGTTGACGGTCAGGTTTGGACCTATCGTGATCGTGAACGTCCCATAGTCATTGAACTCGAACGCCCCGACGTCACAACTCGTCCCCTGGTTCCGAACGACATAGCGCTGATCGGTCGCTTCGGAGCAGAGCGTGCCTGCGTCGATCGCGGGACTGCCCAAGAGGAGCGCGTAGGTTTTGGTCGGGCCACCGTTGTTCGCGAGCGGACCAAGCTTCGGGTCGATGTCGATGATGGCAGGGTCTGTCGCGCAGTTCCCGTTCGTGATGTTGATGCCGCTGAAGACGGCGGTGCCGGTCGGGCTGATCTCGCAGTTCGCGCCGGTCGGGCCCGCGAGGTTGGCATTGTTCGCGATGATCGAGTTCCTGATGCTGATCAAATCGAGCTCCGCGAACAGTCCACCACCATCGCCGTAGCTGGTGTTGTCGGCAATCGTGACATTGCGAAGCGTGAGCGGGCCCTTGCTCTCGATTCCGCCCGCCCGCCCCGCCGAAGCGTTGCCGGAAATCGTGCTGTTCAGGATCGTCAGGTCTCCACCGCCCTGGATGCCCGCTCCGTTCGATGTCGCCTCGTTGTTCGCGACGATAGCGTGATCCAGCGTGAGCTTTCCGCCGTTGGCGATTCCTCCACCCGCACCGGCCCGGCCGTTCACGATCGAGAGGTTGCGGAGTGTCACGTCGGCTCCCTGCGCCACGGAGAACACGCGAGAGCTGAATCCGCCACTCACGGTCATGCCCGTCGCGAGGGGACCCTCGATCGTCAGCGCCTTGTCGATCGTCAGCTGCCCGGTGGAGAGCACGATCGTCTGCCCCGCAACGGGGGCAGCAAATTGAATGACCGAGCCGGGCGCCGCATCGGCGATCGCCTGCCGCAGAGACCCTGGCCCTGCGTCGTCGGTGTTCGTCACGGTCACGATCGTTGCGGCGGTCACCTGCAGCTTCGGGAATGTCGCGGCGTTGGGTTCGACGGGCGATTCGTCGCGACATCCGATCGTGCCTGTGATGAGGAGGAGCGCAAGAACGCGCGCGAGGTGGCGCGTGGGCGATGCGACGACCATGGGATCCTCGGGAGTGGGAGTTCGGTGCGCTGGAGTGCGCCTGGGCATTCAATGCCGTCTTCCAGAGACGCGACATTCCGACGCGAATCGAGCCACTGGCCCGATTTGCGGGGCTACGTCGCGTTCCCACGGATTGAACCGGGACC
>Ga0310810_10010002_pt1 | contig 11019 bp, 11 predicted proteins | sample NCmetagenome_FD_207641 | JGI IMG/M metagenome (GOLD analysis project Ga0310810, IMG submission 207641) | Soil microbial communities from experimental microcosm in Duke University, North Carolina, United States - NC | ecosystem: Engineered > Artificial ecosystem > Soil microcosm > Unclassified ... | reverse complement strand
GACGCTGACGCCCGCGGTGACCAGGCGGGCCGCGGCCTGACGCTTGGCGGGGGTGATGAGGTTGATGGTGCCCAGCTCGTCCTCGCTCCCCCATCGGCCCCAGTTGGACAGGGACGTCAGGTACCCGTGGACTTCCGATTCCGACGGAACCTCCGGGGGAGCGGGCACGCGCCGGGCCGGGGCGGCTACTTCTTTTCGCCCGAGTAGATCTTCATCACGGTGTCCAGGAACCGGAGCGCGTGGTCGCGCGGCCGCTGGAACGAGTTGCGCCCGATGATGGAGCCGAAGCCGCCGCCGTCGCGGATGCCGCGGCACTCGTCGAAGATCGCCTCGTCGTTCTCCTTGGTGGCCCCGCCCGAGAAGATCACGATGCGCCGGCCGTCGAAGGAGGACTGCACCACGTGGCGCACCCGCTCGCTCAGCGTGGCCATCGGGACCTTGGCCTTCTCGTAGGCCTTCTTGGCCTCGGCCTGCTCGATGTGCTCGGTGGGCGGCTTCACCTTGATGACGTGGGCGCCGAGCTGGGCTGCGATCTGGGCCGCGTAGGCGACGACGTCCAGACCGGTCTCGCCCGCCTTGCTCACGTCGGTCCCGCGCGGATAGGACCACACCACCGCGGCGAGGCCGTTGGCCTTCGCCTCCTGGATCATCTCGCGGCACTGCTGGTACATGATCTGGGCCTGCGAGGAGCCGGGATAGATCGTGAAGCCCACCGCGACGCAGCCGAGCCGGAGCGCGTCCTTGACCGAGCCGGTGACCGCGGAGAGCGGGTCCTTCTCGTCGTGGAGCACGTCGTGGTTGTTCATCTTGAGGATCAGCGGCACCTCGCCCGCGAACTCGGCGGCGCCCGCCTCCAGGAAGCCGAGCGGCGCCGCGTAGGCGTTGCAGCCGGCGTCGATGGCGAGGCGGAAGTGGTAGGTCGGGTCGTAGCCGGCGGGGTTGACCGCGAAGCTGCGCGCGGGCCCGTGCTCGAAGCCCTGGTCCACCGGGAGGATGACGAGCTTGCCGGTGCCGGCGAGCCGCCCGTGATTGAGCAGCCGGGCGATGTTGGTGCGCGTACCGGGGCTGTCACTGCTGTACCAGCTCAGGATCTCCTTCACTCGCGAGTCCATGGGGTGCCCTTTCTTTCCGGTTGCGGAGGTTATCGACGGTAGAACCCGTCGGCCGTCGCCACGTCGTCGGGGCTGCCCAGGATGACGGCCGCGCGCTGGTGATACTCGGTGGGGACGAGGTCGAGCACCCGCTCGAAGCCGGTGCTGGCCCGCCCGCCCGCCTGCTCCACGATCATCCCCATCGGGGCAACCTCGTAGAGCAGCCGGAGCTTGGCCTTGGGCTTCTTGGGATCGCTCCAGTCCGCGGGGTACATGAACAGCCCGCCGTCCAGCAGGGTGCGGTGGACGTCGGCCACCATCGCCCCCGAGTAGCGGAGCGAGTAGGGCCGGCCGCTCGGCTTGTCGGGCGTCTTCAGGTGCTCGACGAAGGCGCGCTGGCCGGGATGCCACGAGTGGAGGTTGCCCTCGTTGATGCCGTAGGTCTTGCCGCGCCGGGGAATGCGCATGTCGGGATGGGTCAGCAGGAACTCCCCGGTCTCCTCGTTGAGCGTGAAGCCGTGCGTGCCCTGCCCCACCGTGTAGACCAGCGTGGTGGCGGGACCGTACATCACGTAGCCGGCCGCGATCTGCTCGGTGCCGGGCCCGAGCGCCGCCGACCCCGCGGGCCTCTTGCCCTCCGACGCGCGCACCCCGAAGATCGTGCCCACCGAGCCGTTGACGTCGAGGTTCGACGAGCCGTCGACCGGGTCGGTGCACACCACCAGGGCGTTTGCGCCGCCCGCCTCTTCCATCTCGATGGCCTCCGGCGCCTCCTCGGAGATGACCGCGGCGCAGACGCGGGTCTCGCGGAGCGCGGCCACCATGATCTCGTGCCCCCACACGTCGAGCTTCTTCACCTGGTCGCCGGTGACGTTGGCGCCACCCGCGTAGCCGAGACGATCGCGGAGCGCCGCATGCGCCAGCTCCTGCGCGATGACCGCGGCGACGCGACCGATGCGGCCCACCACGACCGAGACGTTGGAGTGTGCGAGGCCCAGCGAGGTCTGTTGGCGCGCGAGATGTTCCGATAGCGTCATCGGCGATTCGGCCATGGAATCCTCTCGTCGTTGAGTCGGATGGCGCGATGCAGGGCGCCTTTTCCCGATGCTAGACGATCGGTTGTGCCCAGTCAACACGCCGCGGCGTCCCAATGAGTCAGGCGCGTCTCACGTGGCGCATCTCCTGCGTGCCTCGTCCGGACTTGTGATTAGATGCAGCGATCATGAGCACCGCCCCGGGACGCTGGCGAGCGCTCGGCCTGCTGTCCCTGGCCGAGCTGCTGGCGCTGTCGCTGTGGTTCAGCGCCTCCGCGGTCCTCCCGGCTATCTCCCGCGAGTGGGCTCTCGGGGACGCCGGGCGGGCGGGCCTGACGATCGCGGTGCAGGCCGGCTTCATCGCGGGCACGCTGGCGGCCGCGCTCACCAATCTCCCCGACCTCGTGTCCCCGCGCGCGCTCATGATGTGGGGCGCGCTGGCCGGCGCGGTGATCAATGCCGCGCTCGCGCTCGGGACCGACCACCTGGGACCGGCCCTGGTCCTGCGCTTCCTCACCGGGGTCTGCCTCGCCGGCACCTACCCGCCCGCCATGAAGATCGCGGCGACCTGGTTCCGTGAGGGGCGCGGCCTGGCTATCGGGCTGCTGGTCGCCGCGCTCACCGTGGGCTCCGCCACCCCGCACCTCATCCGCGGCCTCACCGAGCTCCCCTGGCGCCACACCCTGCTCGCGGCCTCGGGCCTGGCCGCGGGGGGCGCGCTCGCGGTCACCCTCGTCACGGAAGGCCCGTATCGCTTCCCGCCCGCCCGTTTCGATCTCCGCATGGCCACCGCGGTGCTACGCGAGCGCGGCCCCCGGCTGGCCTGCCTCGGCTACTTCGGGCACATGTGGGAGCTGTATGCCATGTGGACCTGGCTCGGGGTGTTCCTGGCCGCGAGCCTGCACGCCCGCGGCGGCGGGAGCTTCGCCGGGCTCAACGCGAGCGCCGCGACCTTCGCGTGCGTCGGCGTGGCCGGTGGCCTGGGCGCCTACGCGGGCGGGGCCCTGGCCGACCGCCTGGGACGCACCGCGCTCACCATGGCGGCCATGGCCCTGTCCGGCCTCTGCGCAGTGCTGATCGGCTTCACCTTCGCGGGGCCGCCGATCGCGACCCTCCTGGTGGCCTTCGTGTGGGGGGGAGCAGTCATCGCGGACTCGGCCCAGTTCTCGACCGCGGTGACCGAGCTGGCTCCCGCCGCCTATGTCGGGACCGCGCTCACCACCCAGACCTGCCTGGGTTTCGCGCTGACCATGGCCTCCATCTGGCTCATTCCGCCCGTGGTCGGGCTGGTCGGCTGGCGCTGGGCCTTCGCCACGCTCGCGATCGGCCCGGCCCTGGGCGTCCTGGCGATGGGCCGGCTCCGGGCCCTGCCCGAGGCCGCGGGCATGGCGAGCGGCCGCCGCTGATCCCCCGCATCCCCCCGGGCGCGGCGGACATCAAAGGAGGTAGGAGGCAGCCCCCATGAGGAACGCGATGAAGTGCCTGGTGCTCGCCGCGATGGCGGTGCTGGCCCTGGCCGCCGGAAGCCCCGTCCGGCCGGCCGCCGCCTTGAGCGCGACGTCGAGCGTCGACGCGCGGATCCGGCTCGACTGGCAGGTCGGGACCACGCGCGGAGGCCGGCCGGTGATCCAGGGCTATGTCTACAACGACTACGGACGCCCCGCCTCCGACGTGCAGCTGCTCGTGGAGAGCCTGGATGCCTCCGGCGCGGTGATCGGCCGCAACGTGGGGTTCGTGCGGGGCGTGGTCCAGCTGAACGACCGCACCTACTTCGAAGTGCCGATCAAGGTGACCGGCACCTCTTACCGGGTCTCGGTCACCGGGCTCGACTGGAGAGGCGGCGGCGGGGGCGCCTAGGTGACCTTGCTGTAGACCCCGGGCGGGATCACGCGGTACACCGCCAGCGGCTGGGACACGTTCTTGAAGGCCCGCTCGCCGAGCGACTCGAGAACGAAGACCCCGGCGATCCGGTCCGCGGTCACCTGCCCGACCACGATGTCGCCGCCTTCCGCGGCGCCCGCGAACCGGGCTGCGATGTTGGTGGTGGGGCCGGTCGCGGTGAAGGTCCAGCGCTGCGACCCGGCGCCGCCCAGCTTGGTGGCGCCCAGCAGGGCCTGCCCGGTGTTGATCCCCATGTGGAGCGCCACCGACGGAAACACCCCCGCGTACTCCTCGTTCAGCGCGACCGTCTTCTGGCGGATCGCGAAGGCGGCGCGGGTGGCATTGAGGGCGTGGTCCTCGTCGCCGCCGCTCTCCCCGCGGCGCTTGCGCTGGAAGATCACCATCAGCCCGTCGCCCGCGGTCTCGTTCACGTCGCCGTGGTAGCCGCGGATGATCTCGAGGAACGTGGAGAAGTAGGTCTGCACGAGCTGGTTCAGCCGCTTGGCGTCGACCGTCTCGCTGAGCCGGGTGTAGCCCGCGATGTCGAGGAACAGCACCGAGACCTCCTCGTTGCGCTTCTCGAGGCTGGTCGCGGTGGGATCGCGCTCGAGCAGCTCCTTGACCGCGTCCGGCACGAACTTCGAGAGCTCCCCCTTGAGCTGCTCGAGCACCTCGAGCCGCTGCTGCGAGGCCTGCAGGTTCTCGAGCGCAGTGGCCAGCTCGGTATTGCGCGCCGCCAGATCTTGCTGGGCGCGGGCCAGGTGCTCGGTCATGTCGTTCAGCGCGCCGCCCAGCTCGCCCACCTCGTCGCCGGAGCCGGCCCGGGCCCGCACCGCGAAGTCGCCCTCGCCGATGCGCCGGGCGACCCGGGCCAGCTCGTGGATGGGGCGGACCACCACGTAGCGCATCGCCACCGCCAGCACCACCGCCGCGGCCACGATCGTCATGAGGCCGATCATGATCTGGCGGTTGCGCTGCAGCCGCACCTCCGCCATGACCGGCTCCATCGAGGTAGCGACCTGGACGACCGCGCGCACCTTGTGGTCGGAGCCGTGGCAGCCCTGGCAGCGCTCCTGGTTGGGGATCGGCTGGTAGAGGGTGAAGGTGGTCGCGCCGTCGCGCGACTCGAGCGCCTCCTGGGCCTGGAGAGTCTCGAGCGCGCGGGTGAAGAGCGGGCCGGCCATGGTGCGGCCCGGATCGCGGCGCATCTTCTCGATGGAGGCCATGACCCCCTTGGGCAGCTCGGCCTCCTTCGAGACCTCGCGCAGGGTGGCGAGGTCGGTGAAGGCCTCGACCCCGTTGCGGCGGTAGACCACGAGGCCGCTGACGAGCTTCGAGCCGCGCAGGTCGTCGATCAGACCGCGGGTGATGTCGGGCCGCTCCGAGAGCATCGCGGTCTCGATGCTCGCCACCAGGGTGCCGATCAGCTGCCGCGCCGCGATCTTGTTCTGCTCCACCAGGAGCATGCTCTCCCGCTGGATGGTCAGGATGGTCGCGACCCCGAAGCCGACCACCAGCACCAGGACGATCATCACCGTGATCTTGGCGGTCAGGCGCGCGCGCGGGCCCCGCACCGTCACACCCGCGCGGCGCGGCCGGCCCAGTACGGCTCGCGGAGCTGTCGCTTGAGCAGCTTGCCCGCCGCGTCGCGCGGGAAGATGTCGTGGAAGGAGATCTCGCGGGGCACCTTGTAGCCCGCCATGTGCTGGCGGCAGAAGGCGGTGATCTCCTCGGGAGTGAGCGTCTCTCCCGGGCGCACGTGGAGGGCCGCGTGCACTCGCTCCCCCCACTCGTCGTCGGGCACGCCGAACACCGCGGCGTCGAGCACCTTGGGGTGCCGGTGCAGCACGTCCTCGATCTCGGCGGGATAGATGTTGACCCCCGCCGAGATGATCATGTCGCGCTTGCGGTCGCAGATGTGGTAGAAGCCGTCCGCGTCCACATAGGCCACGTCGCCCACCGTGTACCACTCGCCCCGCTGCATCCGGGCCGTCGCCTCGGGGTCGCGATAGTACTCGTCGAGCAGCCCGGGGCATCGCCGCACGTAGAGCTCTCCCGGCGCGCCCACCGGCACCGGGCGGCCGTCGTCGTCGAGGAGGGCGATCTCCTTGCCGGGGGCGGCCCGCCCGCACGAGCCGGGCTTCCGGAGCACGTCCTCCGGACGAAGGATCGTGTTCACCCCGAGCTCGCTCGAGCCGTAGAACTCGTAGAGCGCCGGCCCGAAGTACGCCACCACCGCCTCCTTGACGCTCATTGGGCAGGGCGCCGCCGCCATGATGATCGTGCGCATCGACGAGACGTCGTAGCGGGCCCGCACCGCCGGGGGCAGGTCGACGATGCGCTTGAGCAGGGTCGGCGCCATGAAGGTGCTGCTGCACCGGTGGCGCGCGATCTGGGCCAGCGCCTGCTCGGGATCGAACCTGGGCATGATGACGACGGTGGCTCCGACCAGGTGCGCGTAGAGGGCGAGGCCGCCCGGCGCGGAGTGGTACATGGGCCCGGCCACCAGGTGGACGTGGTCGGGGTCGAGCAGGTCCAGCGCCCGCAGGGTGTCCATCAAGTCCTGAGGGTTCATGCCCCGGCGCAGGGCGCCCTTCGGTCGGCCGGTGGTGCCGCCGGTGTAGATGATGGACGCGCCGAAGCCAGCGCCGCCCGGCGGCTCCACCGGGTCGGGCCGGCCGGCGGCCAGCAGGTCGTCGAGGTGGACCGCCCACGGCCGCCGCTCCGCGCCGAGCAGGATGACGTGGCGGACCTTGGGGGTCTCGGCCCGGACCGCCTCGATCACGGGAAGGAAGCGGTCGCTCACCAGCACCGCCACCGCGTCGGAGTGGTCGAGGATGTAGGCGACCTCCTCCGCGACCAGCCGGTGATTCATCGGCGCCGGGATGAGCCCGGCGGCCCGCGCGGCCGACCCGGCCAGGTAGTGCTCGAGCGAGTTCTCGGCGTAGACGATGACGTGGCCGCCCGGGGGCAGGCCGAGGGCGAGGAGCCCGTGGCCGAGACGGTTCCGCCGGCCGATGAGCTCGGCCCAGCTCCAGACACGCTCCCCCTCGATGAGGGCGTGCTTGTCGGGGTGCCGGGCGGCGTGCGCGGCGAGGACGTCCATCGCTCCCGCGTGTGTAGCACAGGTGGGGCGGGGGCGGCAACGGGCCGGCGTTTCACGCGCGGTGGACGGCGGGGTTACAGTACGGGCACGAACTCGAGGCCGAGCTCAAGGAGATCGACATGGCGGCGGATCGCTCGTACGTGGCGGAGAACCAGGCGCAGCTGGCCCGACTCCGGGCCCTCGTGGACCGGCTGAGCGACCAGGAGCTCGCGCAGCCGATGCCGGCCGGCTGGACGGTGGCGGGCGTGCTCGCCCACCTGGCCTACTGGGATCAGCGGATCGTGGTGCTGATGGATCGCTGGGGCGCGGACGGCCGGGGCACCCCGCCGCCACCGATCGAGGAGGCCGCGGTGGAGTGGGTCAACGACGCGGGCAAGCCGCTCTGCCTCGCGCTGCCGCCCCGGGCGGCCGCCCGGCTCGCGGTGGAGGCCGCGGGGGCCGCGGATCAGCGGGTCGCGGCCGCCTCCGACGCACTGCTCGCCGCCAACGCGGCGGCCGGCTCTCCGATCAGCGTGAGCCGCGCCGCGCACCGGCGCGAGCACCTGGACGAGATCGAGCGGGTGCGCGCCGGCGGTTGACCGGCGCCCTACCAGCCGGCGTAGATGCCCTCGCGGGTCGTGGGATCGGGCCCGCGGGTCTGATCCCACTGCTTCTGCATCAGCACCTGGTAGAGCCCGATGGAGCCGTTCGCGAAGGCCACCGACGAGCACGTGAGGTAGAGCAGCCAGGTCCGGTAGACCTGCTCGCCCACGATCTCGCGCGCCTCGTCGGCCCGCGCCCGGAGGCGCTCCGCCCAGTGCCGGCAGGTACGCGCGTAGTGCGGGCGGAGGTTCTCGAGATCCAGCAGCTCCCAGCCCGCCCGCTCCATCTCGGTGAGGGTCTGGGTCACTCCGGAGAGATCGCCGTTCGGGAACACATAGCGGTAGAGGAAGTCGGTCTGGCTCGTCTCCTGCCAGTGGAACTCGTGGTGGATGCCGTGGTTGAGGTAGAGCCCGCCGTCGTTGAGCATCTGCTTGACCCGGCCGAAGAAGGACGGGTAGTTGGGGATGCCGACGTGCTCGATGACCCCGATCGCCGCGATCTTGTCGTACCGCGCGTCCTCGGGCAGGTCCCGCACGTCCCGGTACTCGACCCGGCAGCGCCCCTCGAGCCCCTCGCGCTTGATCCGCGCGGTCGCCCACTCCGCCTGCTCTCGCGAGAGCGTCACCCCGTGGGCCTCCACCCCGTAGTGCTGGGCGGCCCAGATGCTGAACCCGCCCCAGCCGCACCCGATGTCGAGCACCCGCTCTCCCGCCTTGAGGCGGAGCTTGCGGCAGACGAGATCGAGCTTGTCGGCCTGCGCCTGCTCGAGCTTGCCGTCGGGATCCCGGTAGTACGCGCAGGTGTAGACCATGAGCGGATCCAGGAAGAGCGCGTAGAAGTCGTTGGAGACGTCGTAGTGGTGCGCGATGGCCTCGGCGTCGTGCTGCTTCGACCGGGGACGTGCGGACCGGGTCATGGAGCCACCTCCCGCATACCGAAGATGGAGTTGAACACGATGCGGCGCCGGGCCCGCTCGGAGCCCAGCACGACGCGGACACCCAGGCGCGCCACCGCCTCGGGCAGGCTCGAGAGCCGACGCTGCAGCCAGCCGAGCTCGCCCGCACCGTAGCGGTCGACGATCTGCCGGGCGTAGCCGTCGAGTGGTGTGCCGTGGCGGACGAGCGCCGCGACCGCCTCCGCGGCCAGGCGGCCGCTCCGGATCGCGGGGCCGATCCCCTCGCCCGACAGGTCGCGCGCGAGCCCGGCCGCGTCGCCGATCAGGCAGAAGCGGGCGCCGTGCAGCCGGCGCGGCGCCTGGCGCCGCACCACGTACGCGTGGCCCTTGAAGGGCGCGAGCGGCAACCCCTCGGGCAGCCGCCCGGCCGCGCGCAGGCTCGCCACCAGGGCGTCGCGCCGCCGGGGCAGGCTGCCGTCGTCGCCGTGGGTGCAGCCCACGCCCACGTTGAGGAAGTCGCGCTTCGGGAAGTACCAGCCGTAGCCGCGCAGGTCGGGCTCCACGTAGATCTCGGGTGCGCGCAGGAAGGGCTCGAGCCGGGCGGCCCACTCGGGGGGCAGCCGCGTCTCGCTCTCCTGGGCCACCACCACCTCCTCCCGCTCGGACACCTGCCCGAGCGCGCGCGCCACCGGGCAGCGATGGCCACCCGCCCCGATCACGACCGGCGCCTCGAAGAGGCCTCGATCGGTCTCCACGCGCACCCGGTCGGCTCCCGCCGTGACCCCGGTCACGCGGATTCCCCAGCGCACGTCGGCGCCCGCGCCCGCCGCTCGCTCGAGCAGGTAGTGGTCGAACTCGCGTCGGATGATGCCGTAGCTGGTGGGACGCCGCCAGTCGGTGGGATGGCGGGCGCCCTCGAACTCGAGCACGCAGCGGTCGAAGGGCTGGATCGTCAGGGGGTACTTGTCCGGGTCGACCTCGAGATCGGCCAGGGCCTCGGGAGTCACCCACCCCGCGCAGATCTTCACGCGCGGGAACACCGCCGCGTCGAGCACCAGCGGCCGCAGCCCGGCCAGGGCCAGCCGCCAGGCCGCGGTGCTGCCGCCCGGACCGCCCCCCACCACGATCGCGTCGTGGTCCATCACCGCCTCCACAGGGAGAGGAGGATCTTGAGCTTCTGCAGCGGCGTCACCCGGACCGCCTCCACCGCGTTGGCCACGTCCATCGCCTGGAAGAGGTCGCCCTCGAGGTCGAGCCGGCTCTGCACATAGGCTTCGGCGAAATTGTACGGCGAGGGATCGCGGATGAGATCGAGAAAGATCTGCGGGCTCTTGATCACCGCGGTGCACACCGGAGCCTCCGGGCCCACGCGGACCTCCTGGCCGTCCCAGAGACGGAACGCGAACGACGCGGGCAGGCCCCCGAAGATCTGGCGCAGGATGGCCGCGGCGCGGGTCGGCGTCGGGGTCGGCGCGAGAAAGGCGAGCATCAGATCAGGCGCTCCATGAGCCGATACCATGCCTCAACTGCGGGGGGCCTTCAACCCGGAACTGCGCGCCCGGCCGCCCCGGCTCGGCCCCCCGCTCCACCGGTTCGGCGGCGCTAGCGACCCTTGAACTGCGGCTCGCGCTTCTCGACGAAGGCGCGCGCGGCCTCGCGGTGATCCTCGGTCATCCCGGTGCGCGTGTGGTGCCACGCCTCGAGGTCGAGCATCTCCGTGAGCGAAGCGCTCTCCGCCGCGTTCATGTTCCGCTTCATGTAGCGGAGGGCGACCCGCGGCCCGCGGGCCAGTCGGGAGGCCAGCGCCATCGTCTCTTCCTCCAGCCGGGCGTCCGGGACCACGCGGTTGACCAGCCCCAGGCCGAGGGCCTGCTGGGCGTCCAGCAGGTCGGCGGTGAAGTAGAGCTCCCGCGCCTTGGCCGTCCCCACCAGCTGGGTCAGGTAGTAGCTGCCGCCGAAGTCCCCCGAGTAGCCAACGCGCGCGAAGGCGGTGCCGAGCCGCGCGGTGTCGGAGGCGACGCGCATGTCGCAGGCCATCGCGAGCGAGAGCCCGGCGCCCGCCGCCGGCCCGCGCAGCATCGCGATGGTGGGCTTGGGCATCTCGTGCAGCCAGCGCGACGCCTCCATGCGCGCCCGCAGGGCTTGGGCCTTCTCCTCCATGGTCTGGCCGCCCAGCTCGTTGCCCTCGGCCATGGCCTTGACGTCCCCGCCCGCGCAGAAGCCGCGCCCGGCGCCGGTGAGGACCACGACGCCGACCCCCGGATCGTCCGCCAGGCGGGGCAGGGCCTCCAGCAGGGCGTCCAGCATCGGGCGCGACATGGCGTTGAGCCGGTCGGGCCGGTTGAGGGTCAGCACGGCCACGCCATCCTTCACGGTCTCGAGCAGGTCGGTGGTCATCGGGGCGCCCCTCCTTCCGGAGCCGCGGCGATT
>Ga0310810_10010000_pt1 | contig 11020 bp, 8 predicted proteins | sample NCmetagenome_FD_207641 | JGI IMG/M metagenome (GOLD analysis project Ga0310810, IMG submission 207641) | Soil microbial communities from experimental microcosm in Duke University, North Carolina, United States - NC | ecosystem: Engineered > Artificial ecosystem > Soil microcosm > Unclassified ... | reverse complement strand
TGGACGATGCTCGGGGTCGTGTCGTTCGTGCTGCTCATCGCGTGCGCGAACGTGGCCAACCTGCTGCTGGACCGCGCGGCGCACCGCACGAAGGAGGTGGGGATTCGCACGGCGCTCGGGGCCTCGCGGCTCGCCGTCGTTAGGCAGTTCCTGAGCGAAGCGCTGGTGCTCGCGGCGATCGGCGCCGCGCTCGGCGCCGGTGTCGCGCAGGTCGGCGTCATGCTGTTCAATCGCGCCATCGTCGACACGGATCCACCGTTCTGGCTCGACATCCGGCTCCATCCGCCCGTGCTGCTGTTCGTCGCGGCAACGGCGCTCGTCGCATGCCTGTTCTCCGGCGCGATCCCCGCGTATCAGGCGTCGCGCGCGGACATCAACGAGATTCTCAAGGACGAGTCGCGCGGCGCGTCCAGCTTCCGCATCGGACGCCTGAGCCGCGCGCTCGTGGTGTTCGAGATCTCGCTGTCCTGCGGGCTGCTCATCGCATCGGGACTCATGGCGAAGAGCATCATCAAGCTCCGCACCCTCGATCCGGGCATCGCCACCGAGAACATCCTCACGGCCCGCGTCGGGTTCCCGGAGACGCAGACCGACACGGCAGCGCAGACGCGCTTCTTCGAGGCGCTCGCGCCGCGACTTGCCGCGCTGCCGGGCGTGCAGGCGGTGTCGCTCACGTCACGGATACCGGCTACGTGCTGCGGCGGATCGAGCTTTGAGATCGAAGGCAAACAGTACGAGAAGGAGCGCGACTATCCGTCCACGCAGACGCTGACCGTGTCGGATGGTTTCTTCCCGACGTTCAGGGTCGCCGCACTCCAGGGCCGCGTCTTCTCGACCGACGACAAGGCGGAGTCCGTCCCGGTCGTTGTCGTGAACCAGTCGTTCGCACGGAAGCACTTCGCGGCCGAGAACCCGATCGGGCGGCGGATCCGCCTGGGTGGCGCCAAGTCGACGCAGCCCTGGCGCACCGTGGTGGGAGTCATTCCGGACATCTTCACCGGCGATCCGAGCAACCCGCGTGACGCCGGCATCCTGATCCCGCTGGCCCAAAACCGGCAGCGCTTCGCGAGCATCGCCATCCGTGCGCCTAACGCCATGGGCCTGACGCCGCAGGTGCGCGCGGCCGTCGCGTCGCTCGATCCCGACGTCCCGATCTTCTCGGTCTCCTCGATGAGCGAGACGGTGGAACGGAGCGTCTGGCACGTACGGGTGTTCGGCGGCCTGTTCATGGTCTTCGGCGTCGCGGCGCTGCTGTTGGCCGCGATCGGGCTCTACGCCGTGATGGCGTTCTCCGTCAGCCGCCGCGTGCGCGAGGTGGGAATCCGCATCGCCCTCGGGGCACGGACGTCCGACGTGCTTCGCCTGGTGTTCCGCCAGGGCATCGTCCAGCTCGCGATCGGCCTGACGTTAGGCCTCGGCTTGGGCGCCCTGGTTTCTCAGGGCATCGGCGCGCTGCTGTTCGAGGTGCAGCCCCGTGACCCGGTCACGTTCGCGGGGGTCGTGTCGCTGCTCACGGCGGCGGGGCTGCTGGCCTGCTACATCCCCGCGCGCAGAGCCGCGAAGGTCGACCCCCTCAGCGCCATGCGGACCGAGTAGGCGGCAGAGATGGCTGGCCGCTCGGCGGCGGCTGGCCCTTCCAAGCCATCTCCCGATCCCTTCGAGGCCGCCGCTAGAAGAACTTGGAGATCGAATAGAGCAGCAGCCCTACCAGGCCGCCGACCAGCGTCCCGTTGATCCGCACGAATTGCAGGTCCTTGCCGATCTGCAGTTCGATCTTCTTCGACGTCTCCTGCGCATCCCACTGGCCGACCGTGTACGAGATGAGCTGCGCCACTTCCCCTCGGAACTGCTCCACGGCGTACAGCACGGCGTCAAGGATCCAGTGATCGACCTTCGCCATCAGTTCCGCGTCGCCCAGCACCGCGTTGCCAAGCTTCATCAGCCCCTGCTCGACCGCGCCTGGCGGGTCCGTCTCCTTGCGGTCTGCATAACGCACGAGAGCCTCCTTCGCGTCGCCCCAGATTGTCGCGGAGAACTGGCGGACGGCCGGATTGGCCAGCATGTCCTCCTTGATCGCCTCCGCGCGGGCGATCACCTCCGGTGAGGTCCGCAGCTTCTCGATGAAGCCCGTCAGCGCATGATCGAAACGCTCGCGCAGCGGGTGCTCCGGGTCCGCGGCCACTTGGCGCAGCGTGTTCTCGATCGCCGCCACGACCTTGTCGTGAATGCGATCGTCAACCGCCTCGGGAAGCCACCACGGGCTCTCTTCGCGGATGCGCTGCCGGATGAGCTCCTCGTTGCGCGACACGCCTTCCGATACCAGTCGCAGTGCCTCGTCGAGAAGCTCCTGGTGCCGGTTGTCCGCCGTCAACAGTGACAGCACGTTGCCTAACACGGGCGCAACCTGCGTCTTCCGGACGCGCGTGACGACGGCGCGATCGATCATCGCCTGTACGTCTTCGTCGCGGAGCACCTGCGCCGTGCCCGCGAGCCCGGATGCGACGTGGTGCGAGATACGCCGGCTGTTGGCCGGGTCACTGATCCATCTCGCGATCCGCTCGGCGATTCGCAGCCCGTGCAGTCGCGCGGCGATCACCTCGCGCGACAGGAAGTTGTTCTGCACGAACCCGCCAAGGCTGCGACCAATGCGGTCCTTGCGGCTCGGGATGATGGCGGTGTGCGGAATCGGGATGCCGAGGGGATGGCGGAACAGGGCCGTAATGGCGAACCAGTCCGCGAGCCCCCCGACCATCGCCGCCTCGGCCGTCGCGCGAACAAAACCGAGCCACGGAAAGTGCCGCTCGAGCAGCAGCGTCACGATGAACAGTACCGTAGCGCCAATCAGCAGACCCGTTGCCCGCCGCTTCATGCGGTCGAGCTGGATCTGCTTGTTCGGGTCTTCCTTGTGGATCGGGACCCGCGGCACCACCGGCACCGGGGTCACGCTCGCGGCGCCAACCGGTTGCGCGGCAGCAGGATGATCGGGCTCGTCAGGTGGGCGAAGTTGCGGAATCGCCATGGTCTAAAGCTGAAACGGCGGCAGAGTGGGTGGAAGGGTTGTGCCAGCCAGTTACGGGGCGTTGCGCCACCGCGGCGTCCCGCACAGGATGAAACATGGAAAAGCGCGATTACCTACTCCGGCAAATCGAGGCCCTCCGACAGGTCCTCTCCCGCTTACGGGAGCTCATCGTCGGAGGTGCCACCGCACAGGCCGACAGTCAAATCCGCGAGGAGATGCGAAACGTCGGACTCGACCTCGCGATGGCGAGCGCGCTCGACCCCGCGACGCTGTTGATGCTCTTGGGTAGCCCGGTTTTGGACGCCAGGCGCGCGTTCGCCGTGGGCGCGCTCCTTCACCTGGACGCGCTGCGGGCGCGCACCGACGGCGACGAAACCCGGGCGGCGCGCAGCAGTGCCAACGCGCTCGCGTTGCTCCAGGCAGCCAAGCCGATGCTGGAGGGCGAGCGTGCCGAGCACGCGGTTCAGATCATCGAGGAGCTCCGCGCGCCTTCTCCGATGACCTAACGCGTCGACTCGGCGATGCCGAACGGCGCTTCCCGGTCTCGCTGGAGCTGTGAGATCGCGTAGTAGAGCTGGGCGTAGGCGACATCCTCGGCCGTCGGCAACTCGACGCCATCAGCGTTAGGCCCCATGATCGAAGGCCATCCGCCCGTGTGGCCAAAGCCGATCGCGTGAAGCAGTTCGTGCATCGCCACGCGTGGCTCGCCGAGGTAGGCGCTCTGGCTCACCGTGAGCAGGGCCTCGTAGATGCGGCCCGAGCCGTCGTAGGTGATGAACGTCTTCCCGGCGGCGGACATTCTCCTGTTCACCGCCACGAAGATTCCGTCCGCCCCGGCATCGACCTCCTCGAACGACGCCGGGCGGAAGAGCCTGCGGCCGAGGAGCCGCTCGAGGTTTGCCGCGAGGTCCCAAAAGCGAAGGGAGTCGTTCGGCGAGATCAACGGATCGCCGGCGGCGTGGCGGAACGCGATACGGATCGGAAAGCTGTCGGCCACCCAACTCACCGCCCGTCCGGACCGCCGGCTCAAACGCCAGTAGCCCGGACCGTCCCCGAACCGCGTGGTCGCACGCGCCGGGTCGATCGGCACCTCGCGACCGTCGAAGGGACCGCCCCGCACTCGCCACCGCCGCGGCAGCAGCACGATTCGCGTGGCCTCGCCCGGGACCCCGGGCCCGAGTGTGACCACGCTCGTGTGATAGCGCGGCGCGGCCGAATCGCTGAAGACGCGCAGCGTGACCCGGCTCGACGGCTGGGTCGGAAACGCCCCGACGAAGGTGCCTGACGAGTCGATCAACGCCTCGTACGTACCGCGCGCGTCGATCGCGATGACGTGCACGCCGTCCAGCGACCCGCCGTCCGCCGCGATGATTCGCCCGCCAAAGAGGTACGAGTCTGCCGCGCGGCCCGTTGTTCCTACCCGCGGCGCGGCGGCCAACAGCACCGCCACACTACCAAGCGCGATCATGCGCACCTGTCACATCCTGCCTGCTCCCGCACCGAATTTAGCCCGCGGCACGGAACGAGGGGATGACGGTCTCGCCCGGCGTCGTGCCCACCGCGTGGCGGCGTTAGACCTTCACCTTCCGACCACGGGTGGCGCCCTCTCGCGCACGCGCTCGCAACGCCGTCGCGTCGACGATCTCGAATCGTCCGCTGCCGAGCGCTCGCAGGAGACCCGCGTTCCGCAGCGATTGGAGCTCGCGCACGACGACCTCCCGCACGGTGCCCAGTTCCTCGGCGAGCTGCTGCTGGGTCATCCCGATCGCGATGACCGCTCGGCGGCGTGCATCGGCTCGCGCGACGAGATACTCCGCCAGACGCGCCGAGACCGGACGAAGCGACGCGCGGTCGAGTCGCTCGACGAGCTCCCGGACGCGCTGGCTGAGCCGTTCGAGTAGCACGAACGCCGTTTCGGGATTCGATTTCACCGCGGCGAGGAGTACGTCGCGCGCGACGAGCGCGCAGACTGTCGGCTCGGCGGCGAACGCGGTTGCCGGGTATCCCCCGCCGCTGAACACCGGAACCTCACCGAGCGTTCCGCCAGCGCGTTCGACGTGCACGACCTGCGCGCGTTCGGCCGCCTTTCGAACCACGCGCACCTTGCCTTCGAGCACTACCAGAAGACCCGCGGCCGTCTCGCCCGCGCGGAAGAGAATGTCTCCCGTGGCGAACCGCCGCTCGATCGCGCGGTCGGCGAGGACGCGAAGCGCGCTTCGCGGGAACGCGGCAAAGAACGAGACGGCCTTCAGTCGGTCGGGAGCGATCATTTGGTTGGTCCTCGACGGCCACCACGATAGGCTGAACGCCGGTCACGCGAAGTGACAGAAGTCTCACACTGGCGCCAGATCGAGCGTTAACGTAGCGGCACCAGCTCAGGGAGACTTATGCGAAGAGCGATCACCGTCTGCGGCACCGTTGCCTTGGGACTTGCCGTCGTGGGTACTCAGGGTCGGGCGCAAAACGCCGGCGCCATGGACCACGCCAGTCACGCGGGTGCGAGCCCCTCGGTCGCGATTCCACCAGGCCAGGCTGCCTACGCGACAATGGCCGCGATCGTCGCGATGCTGGAGGCCGATTCAACCACCGACTGGTCGAAGGTAGACATCGAAGCGCTCCGTCAGCATCTGATCGTGATGAACGAGGTGACGCTCGGGGCGCGTGCGCGACAAACCAGCATCCCCGGCGGCGCCTCGATGGACGTCACCGGCGACGGCCACGTTGCCGAATCGATCCGCACCATGCTGCGCAACCACTCCACGATGCTGGCCAAGGAGGGACCGTACCGCTCGGGCGTGGACGATATTCCCGGCGGCGTCCGCTGGGTCGTCACCGCGGCCAACGCCGACGATGCCAAGACCGTAGCGAAAATCCGCGGGCTCGGGTTCGCCGGTCTCTTGACGTTAGGCAACCATCACACGCCGCACCACATTGCGCTGGCGCGAGGCGAGCCGATGATGCACCGCTAGGCTCAGGCGCGGCCGCGCTGGCGCCGGTACCGGCGAATCAGCGCGGCCGTCGAGCTGTCGTGCCCGAGCGTGGGCGGCTCCTGGCCGGTGAGCTCGGGCGCGATCTTGAGCGCGAGCACCTTCCCCAGCTCGACGCCCCACTGGTCGAACGAGTCGACGTTCCAGATCACTCCCTGCGTGAACACGGCGTGCTCGTAGAGCGCGATGAGCGCGCCGAGCGTCGCAGGGGTGAGCCGCTCGGCGAGAATGGTCGTCGTGGGGCGGTTGCCGTCGAACTCCTTCGCCGGAACGAGCGCATCGGGCACGCCCTCCCGCTTCACCTCCTCGGCCGTCTTGCCGAAGGCGAGCGCCTCGGTCTGGGCGAACATGTTGGCCATCAGCAGATCGTGATGGTCACCGATGTCCTCCAGCGGTTGCGCGAAGCCGATGAAGTCACACGGGATGAGCCTCGTCCCCTGGTGTATCAGCTGGTAGAACGAGTGCTGCCCGTTGGTGCCCGGCTCTCCCCAGTAGATCGGGCCTGTCTCGTAGTTCACGCGCGCGCCGTCGACCGTGACGTGCTTGCCGTTGCTCTCCATGGTGAGCTGCTGCAGGTACGCCGGAAACCGTGCGAGGTACTGGCTGTACGGCATGACGCCGATCGTCTGCGCGTCGAAGAAGTCCGTGTACCAGAGTCCAAGCACACCGAGGATGACCGGCAGATTCCGGTCGAACGGCGCCGTGCGGAAGTGCTCGTCCATCTGGTGAGAGCCGTCGAGCAGCTCGCCGAACCGCGCCGGGCCGATCGCGATCATCGTCGAGAGCCCGATCGCCGACTCCATCGAGTACCGGCCACCGACCCAATCCCAGAAGCCGAACATGTTCGCCGTGTCGATGCCGAATTTCTGCACCTCGGCGGCGTTGGTGGACACGGCCACGAAGTGCTTGGCGACCGCTCGCTCGTCGCCTAACGCCTCGAGCAGCCAGGTGCGGGCCGTGCGGGCATTCGTCATCGTCTCGAGCGTCGTGAACGTCTTGGACGCGACGATGAACAGCGTGTCGGCCGGATCGAGATCCCGCGTCTTCTCGTAGAAGTCGGCCCCGTCGACGTTGGACACGAAGCGGCACGTGAGCGACCGGTCTGCGTAGAACCGCAAGGCCTCATAGGCCATGGCCGGACCAAGGTCCGATCCACCGATGCCAATATTCACGATCGTACGAATCCGCTTCCCGGTGAAGCCCGTCCAGGCACCGCTGCGAACGCGATTGGCGAAGTTCGCCATCCGATCGAGCACTGCATGCACGTCCTCGACCACGTTGCGACCATCGACGAGGATCGAGGCAGATCGCGGCGCGCGCAGCGCGACGTGCAGCACCGGCCGGTTCTCGGTGACGTTGATGCGATCGCCGCGGAACATCTGCTCGATCCGGTCGTTGAGCCGAACGGCGCTGGCGAGCGCGAACAATCGCTCGAGCGTTTCGCTCCTCACTCGGTGCTTCGAATAGTCCATGTAGAGCCCGGCCGCCTCCGCCACGAGTCGCGTGCCGCGCGTCGCGTCGGCGTCAAAGAGGGACCGCAGGTGTACCGATCGCATCTCCTCGGCGTGCGCGGCAAGGTCACGCCATTCGGGAAGCGTCGTGAGCGTTGCGGTGGCGGCAGACATCGCGGGCGCGGTAGTCATGTGGGATCGCTTCGCGGAAACTGGTTCGCTTTTTCGTCGCGGCTGCTCCAACATACACGCGCAAGCTTCGAGTAGCCCATACGTGTTAGCTGCGGGACCGCCGTGTCCGCCATCGAACTTTTGGCCAACCTCGGAACTTCCGGGAGCTCATCATGAACCTGTTCTCGACCGTGCCGACGCAACGGCAATTGGGGTTGGGGCTGCTCGTTCTGCGGATCGCGCTCGGCGCCGTGTTCATCATCCACGGCGGCCAGAAGCTGTTCCAGATGGGGCCCAGCGCGACCGGCGGGATGCTGACGCAGATGGGAATCCCCGGTGCCGGCGTGATCGGTCCGATTCTCGCCTTTGTCGAGCCGCTCGCGGGGGTTGGCGTGCTGCTCGGACTGCTCACCAGGCTCGCGGGGCTCGCGATCGCGTGTGACATGTTGGGCGCGATCCTTAGTTTTCACATCCACCACGGATTCTTCATACCCATGGGGATCGAGTTCGTGATGATGAACTGTGCAGCGGGACTCGCGCTCGCGGCGCTCGGCGCCGGTCCATTCTCCGTCGATCACACCATCGACCAGCGGCGTAGCGCAAGCTGAGGACACGACATGTCACCAGAGCCCATTGGCATGGCCCCGAACACCGCCGAGTCCGAGGACCGCGGCGTCGCGGCGCCGCGGTATCGGCTGCCACCCGCCACACGAATCGGCGTCGTCCGGCTACAGGTTGCGGACCTTGCGCGATCCCTCGCCTACTACGAGCGCGTCCTGGGCCTTCGCGTGGTGCGGCGGGACGCCTCGGGTGCCGCACTCGGCGCGGCCGGCGACGACTCGCCGATCATCGAGTTGCGCGAACGGCCAGGCGCGCGGCCACACCCGAAGCGCGGTCAGCTCGGACTGTTCCACTTCGCGATTCTGCTTCCGGATCGGGCATCGCTGGGGCGGCTCGTGCGCCATTTGTCGGAGATCGGCGCGTATGCCGGCATGTCGGATCATCTCGTGAGCGAGGCGCTCTACCTCACCGATCCCGATGGACTGGGTATCGAGGTGTATGCCGACCGCCCTCGTCCAGACTGGCGTTATGCCGGCCGCGAGCTGCAGATGGCGACTCTCCCGCTCAACGTTGAGGATCTCGTAGCCGCGGCCGGGACGGAGCGCTGGACCGGGATGCCTAACGGCACCAAGATCGGCCACGTGCACCTGCACGTCGGCGATCTGGAGGAGGCAGCCGCTTTCTATCACGAGGCGCTCGGCTTCGACAAGGTCGTCTGGAGCTACCCGGGCGCGCTATTCCTCTCGGCGGGCGGCTACCATCACCACCTGGGGACGAACACGTGGGCGACCGGAGCGGCGTCGGCGACCGACGAGGACGCGAAGCTGGTCGAGTGGGAGCTCGTCATGCCCGACGCAGCGAGTGTGTCAGCCGCGGGCGCGAGCGTCGAAAGGTCCGGGGGTACGATCGAGCGGTCGCAGGATGGCACCATCCTCGCCCGCGACCCGTGGGGGACGGCTGTGAGACTGGTAAGCCGTTGACGGGATGACCGAGAACCAACCACGCATTGCTGGGCACCAATGACTCGCCATGACATCTCGAGATGTCATGGCGAGTTGTCGGTCATGCGCGGTAGGTCATTGGTGATCGGTTGTCGGTACCGAACGACGCCCTAATCGGCGCGGATGGAGATGACGGGATCCACCGCCACCGCGCGGCGCACGGGTACCAGACACGCCGCCAGAGCCGTCGCGAGCAGCGCGGCTACGCCGATGGCGAATGAAAGGGGATCTGTGCGGCCAACCCCGTACAACATGCTCTCGAGCAGCTTCGACGCCCACCGCGCGCCGAGTACACCCACGAGGGCGCCGGCCGCCGCCATCAGCGCGCCCCGGCGGAGCACGGACGAGGCGATCGCGGATCGCGTGGCGCCGAGCGCGATCCGAATGCCGATCTCCCGTGTCTGCTGTGCGACCGCGTACGCCATTACGCCGTAGAGCCCGACCGCTGCCAGCACGAGCGCGAGCCCCGTGAACGTCACGAGCAGCGTCATCGTGAAGCGCGGCCGGGCAATCGACCGCTGCATCACGCTCTCGACGTTCGTCACGTTAGGCGTCGGCAGCCGCGGGTTCGCCTGTGCGACCACGGCGCGGATCGACGGGATCGGGTCGGCGCCGGGAGCGACGCGGACCAGCACGGCCGGCTCGTCGTAGTCGGTGGTCGCCAGGTACATCATCGGCTGAGTCGCGTCCCCTAGGAGCCCGGACGTCAGCGCGTCCGCGACGACCCCCACGATCGTCATCCACTCGCCCTGGCCCTTGTAGACGACACGGATCCGGCGACCTAACGCCGACCCCTGCGGCCAGTACTTCTTCGCGAAGCCGGCGTTGACGACCACCTGGCCCGCGGCCTTCGAGGTGTCCGTGATCGTGGAACCTTCGACCAGCCGGATCCCGACGAAGCGGAAATACTCGGGCTCGATCCGGTTGTAGTCGATGAACGACGTGGCCCCCGGAGCCGGCAGCGGATCGCCCTCGATCTGCAGCGCGCCGATGAGGAAGCTCCGCCACGGCGGAACGGCCGTGGAGATCGTTAGGCCCTCGACCCCGCTCACCCGCCGAATTCTCGCCGCGACCTCGGCGAGGAACGCCTGGCGCGCCTCACTCGTCGGGTACTCCCCCCGCAGTGAAAGCCGTACCGCATAGAGCCGGGCCGGATCGAAGCCGGGATCGACGGTCTGGAGGTGCACGATGCTGCGAATGAGAAGCGTCGCTCCAACGAGCAGCACCGTGGAGATCGCCATCTCGCTCACGACGAGCAGCGAGCGAAGCCGGCGCTCTCGCCTCGACTGCGATACCGAGATCGCGCCCGCCTTGAGCGCATCGTTCGCCGAGAATCGCGCGGACTGGAGCGTGCCAAGGAGGCCAACGATGATTCCGGTGAGCGCGGCGAGTCCGGCCGTCACGAGCAGCGTCGTCCCGTCCATCCGCGCCTCCGCGAGCTCGGCGAGCGAATCCGGGCGCATCGCAACCAGCGCGCGCAATCCGAGCCAGCCGGCGAGAAGACCACCGATGCAGCCGGCCCCGGCGAGCAGAAGGCTCTCGGTGAGCAGTTGTCTGACGATCCGGACGCGACTCGCGCCCATGGCGGCGCGGATCGCGAGCTCCCGCTGACGCGCCGCCGTCCTCGCGAGCAGCAGGTGCGCGACATTCCCGCAGGCGATGAGCAGCACGAGCGCAACGGCGACCGACAGCAGCAGCAGCGACTGGCGGAAGCTCACCATCTGACCCGGCGACGTGAGGGTGACTGTGAAGTCACTCGCATCGAGCGACTTCGGCTTTTCGGCAGAGGATCGGGTGTAGATCGCGTCGAGCTCCCGCTTTGCCGCGGCC
>Ga0310810_10009999_pt1 | contig 11020 bp, 9 predicted proteins | sample NCmetagenome_FD_207641 | JGI IMG/M metagenome (GOLD analysis project Ga0310810, IMG submission 207641) | Soil microbial communities from experimental microcosm in Duke University, North Carolina, United States - NC | ecosystem: Engineered > Artificial ecosystem > Soil microcosm > Unclassified ... | reverse complement strand
TGATCCCGCCCTCTCGCCATGCCGATCCGCTGGGCGACGCAAGCAGGTCGCTCGAGAGGGCGACTGCCCGATGGACCGCGCAACCCAGCCCCATGTGGAGCGCTCGTACCAGCGCGAGCCGGACCAAGGCCGACCATGAGATTCCCCGAGCGACACCGCGCGTGACTCTGTGGACCTCCGGGATCGGGTGCTGCGAGAGGAGGTTGTCGGTCCATTTCACTGGGGCACGAATCGCAAGTGAAGCAACGGCAAGGCTGTACAGGCGCGGCATAAACTCCTATAAAAATAGGAATAAGCTAAATCGTTCCACCGCCAGTAATTATCATTAAAAATTAGGAATTAAGCAATGACGTAAGGAAGGCCATGACCATTTAGGCATCAGAACGGTGGGCCCGGAGCGACGCGCCGGACGCGGGCACCTCGCGTTCGCTGGCCGACGCCCTCACTGCGGGCGCTCCGCATCCCCGGCAGTCGGACCGGGATCTGGCATGGCTTTCGTAGCGCCCCAGCAGCGTCAGTCTGCCTGGAGCCTCGATGTCACGAACTCTCCTGCTCGCACTGCTTGGCGCGATGACGCTCCTTTCCGCGCCGGTGCGACCGGCGGTCGCCCAGCGGCTCACCATATCCGGCGGCGTTGCCGCTCCGATGAGCGACCTCGGTGACGTCGCCGATCTCGGCTACGTGATTGCCGCGGGGTTCAACGCGGGGGGCACCGATCGTCCGATCGGCGCGCGAGTGGAGGGAAGTCTCGCGGGCTTCGGGGTGAAACGTTCGAGCGAAGATGCCCGCATCCTCAGTCTCACGGGCAACGCCGTGGTCAATCTCGTCCCTGGTGTCGGCAGTCCCTACCTGATCGGCGGCATCGGACTCTACAACAGCAAGTTCGGCGACGCGGATTCCAACAACGACCTCGGGGTCAACCTCGGCGGAGGGCTGCGATTTCCCCTTGGCACTCTGCGCGCGTTCTTCGAGGCACGCTATCACGCCGTCCTCGGAAATCACCGTGACCGGCCCCACCTGCAGTACGTGCCGGTGACACTCGGCATCGTCTTGTGAAGACAGTGGGTCGATGACTCGAGGAGCGGTCAGTGACGCGGCGTCGCGCGCCGAGTGGGTGACGCGCTCACCGGGTCGTCGGGCCACGCATGCTTGGGATATCGACCTCGCAGCTCGCGCCGCACGTCGAAATACGAGGAGCGCCAGAAGCCGGCGAGGTCGCGCGTGACCTGCACCGGCCGATTCGCCGGCGAAAGCAGGTGCAGTGTGAGCGTCACCACTCCCCCGGCAATCGTCGGCGTCGTGGTGCATCCGAACAGCTCCTGGATTCGAACGGCGAGCACCGGTGCGTCGGAGTCCGCGTAATCGACACGGATGCGTGATCCGCTCGGCACCGCCACGTGCGTCGGCGCGAGCTCGTCCAGCCTCGCGCGCTGTCGCCAATCGAGACGCTCGAGGAGTGCCGCCGACAGATCGAGCCGATCGACGTCGTCACGACGGCGCAGCCCGACGAGACGGGGAAGCAGCCACTCCCGCGCGCTCGACGCGAGCGACGCATCCGACACGTCTGGCCAACCCTGCACGTGTCGATGCAGAAAGGCGAGCCGCGCGCGGAGCCGCGACGATTCCGCGCTCCAACGCACCGCCAGCCGCTCCCCTGACACCAGCACGGCCAGAAGCGCCTCGGCGACGTCGTCATCGCTGGGGTTCGGATGTGGCACCTCGTGGAGCACGATGGCACCCAGCCGTTCGCGTCGAACGGCGATCACCGCGTCGGCAGTGCCGCTCCATTCCACGAGCGTCTCCGTCTCGAGCTGATCGGCGAACAGGCGATCGACGTCCGGTCGCGTCAGCGGCGCCGCGATCGCAATGCCAGCGAGCGGCCGCCGGCCGTCTACCTCGGCAACCGCGAGATGGGACGATCCGGCGAGCGCGGATGCACGGTCGAGCGAGACGCCGAGACCATTGCGAAGAAGAAAGCGGTCGCCGTGCTCGGCGCGCCGCTGCGCCACGCGATCGGGAAATCCCAACGCGACCGCGAAGCCGACGTCGGACTCGTCGGCAACGGTCGTACTCACGCCAAGCACGGCACGCCAGCGATCCTCCTGCCGCCGTACGACGCGAAGCGTCTCCTGCGAGATGGAGGTCGACGCACTGGTGCCGCGCACGAGCGAAACGCGATGCCGAAGATCCGGGTCTGGGGGCGCACCGTCGCCACGTAGCACGTCGCGCTCTTCCAGCAAGGCAGCGACGACGCACGCGGTCGCAGCGATCCCCAGCTCGCGACCGCGTAGCAGCATGTGCGCGAGCCGCGGATGCGTACCGAGCCGCGCCATCGCTCGGCCATGCGGAGTCGCTCGGCGATCGCTCGCGATCGCGCCGAGTTGCGCGAGGAGCTCGTACGCCTGGTGTAGCGCCGGGGCAGGGGGTGCGTCGAGCCACCGAAGCGAGCCCGCGTCGGACACGCCGGCGATCGCGAGCTCCAACGCGAGGGGCGCGAGATCGGCGTCGAGGATCTCCGGACGATCGTGTTCGAGAAAGCCCGCCTCGGCTTCGCGCGCCCAGAGCCGATAGCAGATGCCGGGCTCGCGGCGGCCCGCTCGTCCGCACCGCTGCGCGGCAGCCGAGCGCGACACGCGAACGGTGCGCAGCCGCGACATTCCGGTCCGCGGGGAGAACGACGGCACGCGCGCGAGGCCGCCGTCGACGACGATGCGGACGCCTTCGATCGTGAGGCTCGTTTCCGCGATCGAGGTCGCGAGCACCACCTTTCGGCCACGCGTCGAGGGCGCGATCGCTTCGTCCTGGCGCGCGGGCGTCATCGCGCCGAACAGGGGGAGCACGCGTACGTCGCCGGGTACTGCCGAGTCGCCGAGCAGCGACGCGGTTCGGCGGATCTCAGGGGCGCCGGGCAGGAAGGCGAGCACGCTTCCGTCGTCGTGCGCCAATGCATGCCGCACCGCCGCCGCCACCGCGCGTTCGACCGTCTGCTCCGCGCGCGGCGGACGATGGCGCACGTCGACCGGATAGGCGCGTCCCTCGCTGGCGACGATCGGCGCGCCGCCGAGCAGCTCGGCGACGGCGATGCCGTCGAGCGTGGCCGACATGACGAGGAGGCGAAGCTCGGGACGCACGAGCTGCTGTGTCTCGAGCGCGAGCGCGAGGCCGACGTCGGCGTGCAGGCTACGTTCGTGAAACTCGTCGAAGATCACCAGCCCGATGCGCTCGAGCGTGGGATCCTCGACGAGCATGCGAGTGAGCACGCCCTCCGTGACGACGTCGATCCGCGTGCGCGCCGACACGCGCGTCTCGCCTCGCACGCGAAGTCCGACCGTCGCGCCGAGTGGCTCGCCGATGCTCGACGCCATCCACCGCGCCGCGGTCCGCGCGGCGAGGCGACGGGGCTCGAGCAACACGAGGCGTTGCCCAGCGAGCCACGGCTCCTCGAGGAGGGCCAGCGGAACGCGCGACGTCTTGCCGGCTCCGGGTGGCGCCTGCAACACGGCACTCGCGCTCCGGGACAGTGCGTCGCGCAGCGACGGCAGCACGGCGTCGATCGGGAGGGTCCGCATCGCGGTGACGTCGTGCGCCATCGCGGCAATCTAGCCGCCCGCGCGAACTCCATGGCGCTTCGGGGTACCAGCGCGTAGCGTGTGTGCGCGCGCGTGTCGCACCGCTGGCGTCGCGTCGCACGCCGACCCGTTCAGCGCATGACGAAATTCGGTATTTTCCGCGACTCCGAGCTCGCGACCGACTGTGACGAGTGCGGCGGTCGTGTGGACATCCTCAAAGGTGGCGCGTGCGTGCGCTGCCGGCGCATTCTCTGTTTCAGGCACCTGCACGGTTCCTTCGTGCGCCGGCTCGCCACGGACCTCGGCGCGCAGACGCTCTGCGTACGTTGCCGCACGACTCGTGCATGATGGAAGGACGCCCGATGGCGCACTGGCGTGCCGATGCGTATCGTGCGGTCGACACATCTTCGAGCCCGAAGGAGAAAGACGGATGGACGACACACCAATGACACGCCGCGCCTGGATGGCGCGCGCCGCGACGGCAGCGCTCGGCGGAGCGATGCTCACGGTACTCCGGCCGGCCACGAGCGATGCCGAGGTCGCGCCGACGCCGATCACGGTGTACAAGGATCCGTCGTGCGGTTGCTGTACGAAGTGGGTGGAGCACCTTCGCGCGAACGGATTCGCGCCACAGACGCACGACCGCTCCGACATGGATGCCCTGAAGGACAGTCTCGGCGTGCCGCCGACGCTGCGCTCCTGTCACACCGCGACGGTCGGGACGTACGTGATCGAAGGGCACGTGCCCGCCGCGGATGTCGCGCGTCTCGTCGCGACGAAGCCCGCGAAGACGCTCGGGCTCGCCGTGCCGGGCATGCCGGCGGGGTCACCCGGAATGGAGATGGGCGCGCGCGCCGATCGGTTCGACGTCGTCGCGTTCGATGCTCGCGGCGCGACGCGGGTGTTCAGCCGGCACTGAGCTACCGCGTGGCAGAGGCGATCGGGCCCCGGTGAACTGCCGGGTGTTCCGGCGCGACATGGTCGAGGTGCCGTCCGGGCGGCACCCGGCCGTGTCGTGACCCGCCGATTCGCCCGGCCAGTCGACACCGCCGTACGCTCGCCGCGGTCCGGTTCTCGCACCGGAAGACGAGCGACCCAACTTCGAGGGCGGGGATGGACGCGACGGAGCTTCGAGCGCACCTGTGCGCGGCGATTCGTCGCCGATCGCTCGTGATGTTCGAGTACGGCGATCTGATCCGCGTGGTCGAGCCGCACCGCTACGGCGTGAACAGCGCGGGTCACGAGATGCTGAGCGGCTGGCTTCGCGCCGGCTACAGCCGTTCCGATCCGGCGGGCGGATGGCGGAACTATCTGCTGAGCGACGTGCACGCGCTCCAGGTGCTCGATGCACCGTTCGCCGGCACGAGGCCTGGTTACGTGGCGCACGATCCGCGGATGCGCGAGGTGTACTGCGAGCTCGAGCCGACGGCGGCCGACGCGACCGCGGACGGGCCCTTCGTGGTGCACGACGCCAACGCGCCACCGCCCGCGACGGATTCGATGCCGCACGCCGATCGCTCGCCACCGGACGAAAGGGCCCAGCCAGCGGCGGAGCCCGTGCGCAGGAACAACGGAGACGCCGAACCACCGGCGAACGCCGGCTAGCACCTCCAGAAAGTCAGGCGATCAGGGAACCGCGTTCGTCGAGCGCGGCGTTGGCGGTGGCGCGAGCGCGGCGTCGGCGGCTTCGATCTGCGAGCGCACCGCAGCGGGACCGGTCCCTCCCTCGACCTCGCGATGCAATACCGAGCGCTCCGCGCTGAGCGCGTCGTACACGTCCTCGCCGAACCGGGAGTGCGCCGCGGCGAAGGACGAGAAGGGGAGTGCCTGGAGCTCGCGCCCCGACGATTCGCTCTCGCGCACGAGTCGGCCGACTGCGCCGTGCGCTTCGCGGAACGTCGCGCCCTTGCGAACGAGATAGTCGGCAAGGTCGGTGGCCATCATCGTGCTGGAGAGGGCGGACCGCATGCGGTCGGGCCGGAAGGCGCACTCGGCGAGCGCGCCGGCGACCGCGGGAAGGACGAGGAGGAGCGTGTCGACGGCGTCGAACAGGACACGTTTGTCGTCCTGCAGATCCTTGTTGTAGCTGGTGGGAAGGCCCTTCAGCGTCGCAAGCAGGGTGGTGAGGTCGCCCAGCATGCGCGCCGCCGAGCCGCGCGCGAGCTCGAGCGCGTCGGGGTTCCGCTTCTGCGGCATCATGCTCGACCCCGACGTGTAGCCTTCGCCGAATTGCACGAACCCGAACTCGCTCGAGCCGTAGACGATCAGATCTTCGGCGAAGCGCGAGAGGTGCGTCCCGACCAACGCCGCGGCGAAGAGCACTTCCGCGACGAAGTCGCGGTCGCTCACCGCGTCGATCGAGTTCGGGGAGAGACTGTCGAAGCCGAGGGTTCCCTGCAGCAGGATGCGTGAGATGGGATAGGCGCATCCCGCGACGGCGCCGGAGCCGAGCGGAAGAACGGCCGCGGAATGCTGCGCGGTGCGCAGACGGGCACGATCGCGCTCGAGAGGCCAGAAGTGCGAGAGGAGCCAGTGCGCCCCCGACACGGGAATGGCGCGCTGGAGATGCGTGTACGACGGCATGAGCGCCGTCTCGAGCGTGCGAGCCTGCTCGAGCATCGCGCCCTGGAGGAGACGCAGCGCGCCGTCGAGCTGCTGGCACGCATCGATCGTCCACAGACGTGTCGCCGTGGCAACCTGGTCGTTCCGGCTGCGTCCCGTGTGCAGCTTCGATGCGACGTCGCCGATCTCCTCGTGCAGGACCCGGTCGATCAGCGTATGCACGTCTTCGTCCGAAGGCTGCGGGCGCTCACCCGCGGCGAGGCGTGTCGCGACCGCATCGAGCCCGCGCTCGATCTCCTTGCTCTCCTCGAGCGTGAGGACCCCGGCGCCCCAGAGCGCCACGGCCCACGCCTTCGAGAGACGCACGTCGTACGGCCAGAGCCGGAAGTCGATGCCGATCGAGTTGTTGAGCGCGTCGAACTCGGGCGTCGGGCCGCTGCCGAAGCGGCCCCCCCAGAGCTTGTGCGACTTGGCATCGCCCTGGCCGGGGGCGAGTTCCACGTCGGGGTTCGCCATCGGTTCCGTCGTCCGCGGACGGCTCAGACGCCGGCGAGCACGCCGGACGGTGCCGGCTCCTCCGCCGCCGACGGAGCGCTGCCGTTGTTCGCCGGCTCGCCGGCGGCGAGCTCCTGATCCTTGATCGCGCGCACGCGGGCGGGGAGGGCGAACAGCCGGATGAAGCCCGCCGCGTCGCTCTGCTGATAGACGTCGTCCTCGCCGAAGGTGACGAAGCGCTCGTCGTAGAGCGCGTGCGCGCTCTCGCGGCCCGCGACGGTGATCGAGCCCTTGTAGAGGCGCAGGGTGACGGTGCCGGTGAGGCGCTCCTGGGTGACGTTCACGAACGCGTCGTACGCCTCGCGCTCCGTGGTCCACCAGCGACCCTCGTACACGAGATCCGCGTACCGGGGCGCGATGAGGTCCTTGGCCGAGAGGGTGCGCCGGTCGAGCACGAGCTGCTCGAGCTCGGAATGCGCGGTATAGAGCAGCGTGCCGCCCGGCGTCTCGTACACGCCGCGCGACTTCATGCCCACCATGCGGTCCTCGACGAGGTCGATCCGGCCGACGCCGTGCCGGCCACCGATCGCGTTGAGCGTCGCGACGATCGCGACGGGTCCGAGACGCTCGCCGTTGACGCTCACTGGCGTGCCACGCTCGAAGCCGATGACGACTTCCTCGGACTCATCGGGTGCCTGCGACGGCTCCGCGGTGAGCATGAACATGTCCGGCTTCGGCGCCGAATTCGGATCCTCGAGGTTGCCGCCCTCGTGCGAGAGATGCCAGAGATTCGCGTCGCGCGAATAGATCTTCTCCTTCGTCGCGGCGATCGGGATGCCGCGCGAGTTCGCGTAGTCGATCGCGTCCTCGCGGCTGCGGATCGTCCACTCACGCCACGGCGCGATGACGGGCAGGTCGGGGGCGAGTGTGGCGAAGGTCATCTCGAAGCGGACCTGATCGTTCCCCTTGCCGGTGCATCCGTGCGCGAGGGCGTCGGCGCCGACGCGGCGCGCGATCTCGACCTGGCGCTTGGCGATGAGCGGTCGCGCCATCGCGGTGCCGAGCAGATACTTGCGGTTGTAGACCGCGCCGGCGCGCAGGGTGGGAAAGATGAAGTCGCGAACGAACTCCTCGCGAAGATCCTCGATGTAGCATTCGGTCGCGCCCGAGGCGAGCGCCTTCTCGCGCACGCCGCGGAGCTCCGCGCTGCCCTGGCCGATGTCGGCGGCGACGCAGATGACGCGCGCGTCGTAGTGCTCACGAAGCCACGGAACGATGATCGAGGTGTCGAGCCCGCCCGAGTAGGCGAGGACGATGGTGCGAGGCATGGCTGCTCCTGAGATAGGTTATGCAGTCTGACTGCATATTTACACAGGATGCGGTCGCCCGTCAAGGATTCGGGCCCGGGGCGACCGCAGGGAGGGACAGATCGCGGGCTCAGCGTTGGCGGGCGAGATCGCGGAGACGCTCGGTGAGGGCGATCCGGGCCGCGACCGAGCGCGTGACGATGAGGATCGTATCGTCGCCGGCGATGGTGCCCAGCACCTCGGGGAACTCCTCCTGATCGATCGCTTCGGCGATGGGCTGCGCTCCACTGGCCACCGTATGGAGGACGACGAGCTCGCCGACGCCGTCGACCTGGGCGAAGAGCTGAGGTAAGAGATTAGACAGTAATGGCTTATCTCCATCCTGTCCGAGCGCTTCGGGCAGCACGTAGCGTGTGCCGCCCGCCTCGTTGACGCGGGCCAGGCGCAGATCCCGGAGATCTCGGGACAGGGTGGCCTGGGTGACGTCCATCCCACGCGCGAGCAGCAACCGACGCAGTTCCTCCTGGCTCGCGACCACATGCGACGCCACGAGGTCGAGGATCGCGGCCTGCCGCTCCCGCTTCTTCGTCATCGCTCCTCCATGGGGCTGGCAACAGTCTACTATTCCACCGTAGGTCCGGAAAGCCATTGACCACCACGACGTGCATTATTATGCATTATGACGTGAATACGATTCCAGTGGGAGTTCTCGGTGCGAGTGGGTACGCCGGCCGAGAGCTCTGCGCGTTGATCGCCGGCCATCCCCGTTTGTCGCTCGCGTTCGCCACGGCGAACGAACAGCGCGGCCAGACCGTGCGCGCCGGTGGGCGAACGATCACGTTTCAATCGCCGGACGACGTTGCGCTCGACAGCGCCGCCGTGGTGTTCTGTGCCTTGCCGCACGGTGCATCGCTTCCGTGGGTGACGCGCGCGCGCGAGGCCGGTGCGCGCGTGGTCGATCTGTCGAGCGACCTGCGTCCCGGTCACGGGGGGGCGGGAGCGGTGTACGGCATGCCCGAGCTGCGGGCGGGCGCGAACGGCACGCTGCTTCGCGAGGCGATCCGCACGGCGGACGTCGTCGCGAACCCCGGATGCTATCCGACGTCGATCCTCCTCGCGCTCGCACCGCTGGTGCGCGCGGGCATCGTGGCGCGCGGTGCGACGGTGATCGCGAATGCGGCGAGCGGTGTGAGCGGGGCGGGCAACTCGCCGAAGCGGGAGTACCTCTTCGCCGAGGTTTCCGACGACTACCGGGCATACGGCGTGGGCAACACGCATCGTCACCTGCGTGAGATGACGGCCACGCTCGACACGCTCGGCGCCGACGCGGACCTCGTGTTCACGCCGCATCTCCTGCCGGTGGCGCGCGGCATCCTGTCGACGATCACGATCCCGCTCACGAGCGCGCTGGCCGATCCCCTCGCGCTCTATCGCGACACGTACGCGGACGAGCCGTTCATCGAGGTCACCGACGCGCAGCCGACGCTGCACGACGTCGCCCGCCGGAACGTCGTGCGGCTCACGGCGACGATGATCGCGGGCACACGCACGCCGACGCTGCTCGTGACGTCCGCGATCGACAATCTGGTGAAGGGCGCGTCGGGTCAGGCGCTCCAGAACGCGAACCTGATGCTGGGGCTCGACGAGACGCTCGGGCTGCCGACATGACGCGCGTCGTGAAGGTCGGGGGGCGTCCGCAGCTCGACGCGGCGCTCCCCGGCGCGCTGGCCGACGCGCATCGCGCGGCGCCGGGATCCCTCGTCGTCGTGCATGGCGGCGGCGACGAGGTGAGCACGCTGCAGCGTCTGTACGGCGTCGAAGCACGATTCACCGGAGGGCGGCGCGTGACGAGCGCGCTCGACCTGGAGATCATCCGCATGGCGCTCTCGGGGTCGGCGAACAAGCGGCTCGTGGCCGCGCTCGTGGATGCCGGGGTGCGGGCGATCGGGCTGTCCGGGGAGGACGCGGCGCTGCTCACCGCAGCGCCGCTCGACCCGACGCTGTACGGATTCGTGGGAACGCCCGCCGTCGTGAACGTCGACCTGCTCGCTCACCTGCTCGAGGCGGCGTATCTGCCCGTGCTCTCGCCCGTGAGCCGTTCGACGGACCGTGCCCTGGGGCCGACGCTCAACGTGAACGGCGACGATGCCGCCGCGGCGATCGCCGCCGCCCTCGTCGCCGAAGAGCTGCTCCTCGTGTCGGACGTGGCGGGCGTGCTGCTGGACGAGCACCCCATCGCGACGCTGAATCCGGAAGACGCGCAGCGGCTGATCGACGATGGGACCGCTCGCGGCGGAATGGCTGCGAAGCTGCAGGCCGCGCTGGCCGCCCTCGAGGGCGGCGTGCAGCGCGTTCGAATCTCCGACGTCGCCGCGATCTCGGACACGAGACGCGGCACCGTTCTCACCCGAGTGGGGAGCATGTGCGCATGACTGCCTCGACGATGAAGCCCGCGCCCGCCGACGGTGCGACCGCCGCCGCCGCGCCGACGCCGGCGCCGCTGGAGAGTGCGATCCTCGCCACGTACAAGCGCGCGCCGGTGGAGCTCGTGCGCGGCAGCGGCGTGTATCTGTACGACGCCGAGGGGAAATCGTACCTCGACTTCGGCAGCGGAATCGCCGTCAACTCGCTCGGCTACGACGACGCGGGGCTCAAGGCGGCGCTGCACGCTGCCGCCGAAGGACTCGTGCACACGTCGAACCTCTACCACACGGCGCCGGGCGAGCGGCTCGCCGCAGCGCTCGTGGCGCGCTCGTTCGCGTCGAAGGTGTTCTTCTGCAATTCGGGCGCGGAGGCGAACGAAGGCGCGTTCAAATTCGCGCGCCGCTGGGCGCGGACGCAGGGCGACGCGAAGCACGAGATCATCGCGCTCCGCGGCGCGTTCCACGGGCGCCTCTTCGGAACGCTGGCTGCGACCGACCGTCCCAACTACCGGCTGCCGTTCCGGCCGCTCGCGCCCGGAATCTCCATCGTCGAGCGCGACCTCAAGGAGCTCGATGCGGCGCTGGACGCCGATACCGTCGCGGCCCTGATCGTCGAGCCGATCCAGGGCGAGGGCGGCGTGCGCGTGCTGGATCACGGCTTCCT
>Ga0310810_10009998_pt1 | contig 11020 bp, 10 predicted proteins | sample NCmetagenome_FD_207641 | JGI IMG/M metagenome (GOLD analysis project Ga0310810, IMG submission 207641) | Soil microbial communities from experimental microcosm in Duke University, North Carolina, United States - NC | ecosystem: Engineered > Artificial ecosystem > Soil microcosm > Unclassified ... | reverse complement strand
AAGCTTTGGCGGGTCTCGCCGAAGCGCGGCACAAGTCGCCGCGCGAAGGCGGAGGAGTTGGGAGTTTTCGATGATCAGGCGCTTCATGCCCTTCGTGATCGTTGCAGCTGTCGTGACCAGTGTGCTGAGCGACAGAACGCTCGCGCAGGTCACCTCCGATCGTCTGCTGCGCGCCTCAGAGGAGCCGCAGAACTGGATTACGTATTCCGGTGGCTATGCGGGCATGCGACATAGCCAGCTCACGCAGATCACGCCGGCCAACGTCAAGAACCTCGAGCTGAAATGGATCCTGCCGAATCAGGTGTTCGGCGCGTGGCAGTCGTCGCCGATCGTCGTTGACGGGATGATGTACATCACGCAGCGTCCCAACGACGTTCTCGCCGTCGATGCCAAGACCGGTCGCGTCTTCTGGCAGTACCGCTATGTCGTCTCTCCCGATGCGCGCGTGTGCTGCGGCGCGAACAACCGCGGCGTCGCGATTCTCGGCGACAGTCTGTTCATGGGCACACTCGACGGGCACCTCGTGGCGATCGATCGCACGAGCGGGCGCTCGTTGTGGGACGTGCCCGTCGGCGATCCGAAACTCGGGTACTCCATCACGATGGCGCCCCTCATCGTGAAGGACAAGGTCCTCGTCGGATCGGGCGGCGGTGAATACGGCATCCGCGGTTTCATTGCCGCGTTCGACACCAAGACCGGCAAGGAGCTCTGGCGCTTCTATACGATTCCCGGACCAGGGGAGAAGGGCCACGAGACGTGGACGGGCGACTCCTGGAAGTCGGGCGGCGCGTCCGTGTGGGTCACGCCGTCGTACGATCCGGTGCTCAATCTCACCTACTGGGGCGTTGGAAATCCCGGCCCCGACTTCAATCCCGAACAACGTCCAGGTGACAACCTGTACTCGGACTCCGTGGTCGCACTCGATCCGGATACCGGCGCCCTCAAGTGGCACTTCCAGTTCTCGCCGCACGATCCCTACGACTACGACTCCGTTCAGGTTGGGGTCCTCGCGGATCTGAATTGGAAGGGCACTCCGACAAAAGCGATTCTCTGGGGGAATCGAAACGGCTTCTTCTACGTGCTCGACCGGACCAACGGCAAATTCCTCTCAGGCACACCCTTCGTCAAAGTGAACTGGGCGAGTGGCATCGACGAAAAAGGGCGGCCCATTCCGACGCCACAGCCAGCGGGTCAGCCGACGTGGCCAGGTGTGCAAGGTGGCACGAACTGGTACTCGCCGTCGTACAGTCCTCGAACCGGGCTGTTCTATCTCTCGGCCTGGGATGGGTACGCGTCTGTCTTCAAGCCCGAGACCTCGCAGTACGTGCCGGGACGCAATTTCCTCGGCGGCGGTGCAATACCTTTTGCCGAAACGACCGGGGCACCCGGTGTACGCGTGGGACGCGCGACGCCGATCAACAGCTGGACGGATGCGGCCGGCAACGGCGCCGTGATCGCAATCGATCCGCTGACGGGTCAGAAGAAGTGGACCTTCAAGCAGTTCGATGTGACCGACAGCGGCAACCTCACAACCGCAACGGACCTGCTTTTCACCGGCGGACGTGAGGGATACTTCTATGCACTCGACGCTCGGACCGGGGCTGAGCTGTGGAAAGCGAGCCTCGGCGGTCAGATCGCCAACGGTCCGATGACCTATGCCGTGGATGGCAAGCAGTACGTTTCGGTGATCTCGGGCAACTCGCTCGTCACCTTCGCACTGCGCGAATGAACAGTCCGCCTGAGGCGGACCCTACGTGCCCGTAGTGTCCGGCTTCAGCCGGACCTCAAGGTGTCCTCATATGAAACGACTGGTGTTGCTCTCTTCGCTTGTCCTCATCGGGTTCTCATCAGCGGTCTGGAGTCAGGCGAATCAGCAGCCGGCACCCGCACCGGCACTGGCGCCACAACCCAATCCAGAAAACTTTGTCGGCAAGGTCACCGGTCATCCGACGACCGACATCCGGATGCTGCGCTACAGCTTCGAACCCGGTGCCCGGACCAACTGGCACAGCCACGAAGGTGGGCAGGTGATCCTGATCGAGAAGGGCCACGCGCGCGTGCAGGAGGCCGGCGGCGCGATGCGCGAGATAGGCCCGCGCGAGTCGATGGTGACCGCGGCCGGCGTGAAGCATTGGCATGGTGCGACGCCTGACGAAGGACTGACGCAGGTGTCATTGAGCTTCGGCGCGACGAATTGGATGGAGAAGGTCAGCGACGCGCAGTACTCGGCTAAGGGGAAGTGACACCCATGCGCGGTCTCGTCGTCGCGTTCGTCGTCGCACTGCTCGCGCCGCTCTCCGCCTTCGCGCAGGACGTCTCCGGCGAAGCGATCTACAAACGCCGCTGCGCGGCATGTCACGAGCGCCCTGCCGATGGCAGGACGCCGGGCGTCGATACGCTGCGCAACATGCCGAGCTCGCGCATCGTGCGCACGCTCGACTTCGGCGCGATGATGACGATCGCGTATCAGTTGAATCGTGCCGAGCGGGACGCTGTCGCGCGATTCCTTGGGAAGCCTGGCGGCGATCCACAGCCGCGCGCCGAGGCGTTCTGCAGCGATCGGTCGGTCTCGATCAACACAGGGACCTCGCCAATCTGGAACGGCTGGAGTCCGTCACCCACCAACTCGCGCTTCGCTCCAGCAGCGCTCTCCAGGCTGACACCCGAACAGGTCTCGAAGCTGAAACTGAAGTGGGCCTTTGGCTTCGAGGGTGACATCTCCGCGTTCGCCCAGCCCACGATCATCGGCAACCAGGTCTTCATCGGCAGCACGGGCGGCGTTGTTCACGCATTGCGCGCGGACACCGGCTGTCTGCAGTGGACGTTTCAGGCCGCGGGATCGATTCGTTCTGCGATCGTGACCGCGCCGGTCGACGGCCGGAACGTTCTGCTTTTCGGTGATCTCACTGGCTGGTTCTACGCGCTCGACGCGGCGACCGGCAAAGAGATCTGGCGCAAGCGTCCCGAAGAACATGAAGCGGTTCGCCTGAGTGCGCCGCCTCTCGTTGTCGACGGTATCGCCTACATCGGCTCATCGTCGTGGGAAGAGTCACGCGCGCTCAATCCCGAGTACCCGTGCTGCACGTTCCGTGGGAGCGTTACCGCCATGCGCGTGCGCGACGGCAGCGTCGTGTGGAAGACGTACACCGTCCCGCAGTCGGCGCAGCGCACGGGAAAAACGGCATCAGGCGTGGAGACATGGGGTCCCTCCGGTGTGGGAATCTGGTCCACGCCAACGCTCGACGTGAAGCGACGACGGCTCTACGTGACGACGGGGAACAACTACTCCTCGCCAGTCACGACCACGAGCGATTCGATCATGGCGCTCGACCTCGACTCGGGCCGCATGGTCTGGTCGAAGCAATTGCATCCAGACGACGTCTACAACTCTGCGTGCTCGACGGAGCCGAAGGGCCCGACGTGTCCTCCAGGGAGCGGACCAGACTACGACTTCGGTTCGCCGGCCATTCTCGTCTCGACGACTGGCGGCCGCGAGCTGCTGCTTGCTGGGCAGAAGTCAGGCATCGTCTGGGCGGTCGATCCGGAGAAGAACGGCGAGATCATGTGGGAGACGCGCGTCGCGCAGGGCGGCATCAACGGCGGCGTGCAGTGGGGCATGGCGGCCGACGGCGACCAGGTCTACGCGGCGACCTCTGATGTCGTCGTCATTCGCACGCCAACCGCAAGACAGCTCGATCCGAAACAGGGCGGTGGACTGACTGCGTTGAAGATCGCCGATGGAAGCAAGGCGTGGCAGGCACCGCCACCGGTGTGCGGCGCCAGACCCAACTGCAGTCCGGCGCAATTGGCTGCGGTCACGGCGATCCCGGGCGTTGTCTTCTCAGGATCGCAGGACGGTCATCTCCGCGCCCATTCGACGCGCGATGGATCGATTCTGTGGGACTTCGACACCGTGCAGGACTACAAGACAGTGAATGGCGTGAAGGGGAGCGGAGGCGCGATCGATGGCCCCGGCGCTGTCGTCGTCAATGGCATGGTGTTCGTCAACTCGGGCTACATGCGCTTTGGTGGCGCGCCCGGCAACGTGCTGCTGGCGTTTGGAACGGATTGACGACGGCGGGGCTGAAGCCCCGCCGCTACCGTAGAGGCGGGCGTTCAGGCCCGCCTGAGTGACGAGGTCTTTATGCGTTCGCTATTCACATTGATGCTGCTGGCACTGATGGCGTCATCGTTGACGGCGCAGCGCACACCGTTTTCGAAGAACGACATGATTCGCGCGGCGTATCTTGCGTCGAATCCCGCGCAGGCGATGAAGGATCCGGCAACAGGTGAGCCGCGCGGTGTGGTACCCGATCTCGTGCGTGAGCTCGAGCGCACGCGCGGCGTGACCGTCACGCTCATCGGCCGGCCGAATCCACAGGGCGTGATCGATGCGGTTCGAAATGGCGAGGCCGAGATCGGCTTCGTGGCCTACAACCCCGAACGCGCCGGGCCGATCGAGTTCACGAAGCCGTACCTGCTCGTGAATCAGACGTTCATCGTGAAAGGCGATTCCCCGATCAAGTCGATCGCCGACATCGATCGGCAGGGCCGAAAGCTCGGCGCGACGCGGGCGGACTCGATCGCGTTGTATCTCCGTCGCACGCTGAAGCAGGGAACGTTGATCGAGCTCGACGACACCAGCCAGGACACAATCCAGCGACTGTTGCGTGACGGAGCCATCGACGCATACGGCTCGAACCGTCAACGACTGACGGACTGGACGAAGAACACGAAGGACGTCCGGCTGTTGTCTGACGACCTGTACGGCGTCGAGCAGGCGATCATCGTGCCCGGCGGCCGGCGTGACGCGCTCGATGCGGCCAATCAATTCATCGACGAGGTTCGCCGCTCAGGTTTTCTCAAGGCTTCAGTTGAGCGAAGCGGAGTCGTTGGGATTACGGTCGCTCCTGAACGCTAAGCGTCGAATCCCGACCCCCGAATCCCGGGTTGACCGTTTCTCCACCCGGTGCCACACTTCAGCCGGTTTTCTAATGGAGTCATAAGACATATGCGACGCACGACCTCTTTCCTGTCGGTTATCGCCCTCATCTGTCTCTGGCCGGTGTCGCACGCGTCCGCGGCATCGTGCGAGAGCGTGACGACGCTGAATCTCGCAAATACGAAAGTCACCATGGCAACCGAAGTGGCGCCAGGGGCATTCGCCCCTCCGGGTGCAGGCGCACGCGGCGGTAACCCTGCAGCGTTCGCGGGTTTGCCTGCGTTCTGCCGTGTGGCCGCGACGCTGACGCCGTCGAGCGACTCGGATATCAAGATCGAAGTGTGGCTGCCCATGTCGGGCTGGAACGGCAAGTTCCAGGCAGTAGGCAATGGCGCGTGGCAGGGATCGATCGGGTACGCCGCGATGGCTGAAGCGCTTCGACGTGGGTACGCGACGACGTCCACCGACACGGGTCACGTCGGGGGAAGTGCGAGCTTCGGCATGGGTCACCCGGAGAAGGTGACTGACTTCGCGTATCGCTCCGAGCACGAGATGACTGTGACCGCGAAGGCGATCGTCAACGCTTTCTATGGCAGTGCGCCGAAGTTCTCGTATTGGACCGGATGCTCCGCCGGCGGCCGGCAGGCGATGAAGGCGGCGCAGATGTTCCCGGCAGACTTCGACGGCATCATTGCCGGCTCGCCCGGTCTCGATTGGTCGGGACGCACGGCGCAGGCGGTTCGCATCGCGCAGGCGCTGCAGAAGGAGGAAGCGCGGTTCACTCCCGCAAAGGCGCAGGTGCTCCACGCGGCGGTCGTCAATGCGTGCGACCAGCTCGATGGGCTCAAGGACGGCCTGATCGAGAACCCTGCTGCGTGCAAGTTCGATCCCGGAGTGCTCGTCTGCAAGGGCGGCGAAGAGCCGGCGTGCCTGACGCAGGCGCAAGTCGAGACGGCTCGCATGATCTACTCACCGATTGTCGATGCCAAGACGAAGCGCGAGATTCCTGGTCTGGCGCCGGGCAGCGAGCTGGGATGGACCGACATGGGATGGTCGGCGTCGGCTCGTGCGACCGGGCTCGATCACTTCAGGTTCCTGGTGTACGCCGACCCGACGTGGGAGATACAGAAGTTCAACGTCGCAACCGACGTCGCCCGCCTGACCGAGAACGCGAACATCGCGGCCATCGACGCGCGCGACACCAACCTGAAGCCGTTCTTCGATCGCGGCGGGAAATTGATTCACTACCACGGCTGGAGCGACCCGCAGATCACACCGCTCGCGAGCACGCAGTACTACGACAAGGTCGCGGCTGCGCACGGCGGCAGGTCGAAGGTGCACTCGTCGTATCGCCTGTTCATGGCGCCCGGCATGGCGCACTGCGGCGGCGGTGAAGGACCGAACGACTTCGATGAGCTGACCGCGCTCGAGCAGTGGGTCGAGCACGGAAAAGCGCCAGACATGATTCCCGCCTCGCACGTGAGAGACGGGAAGGTCGATCGCACGCGTCCGCTCTGCCCCTATCCCCAGGTTGCCAGCTACAAGGGCAGCGGCAGCGTCGATGATGCTGCAAACTTCGTCTGCAAATAACACGAAGGCCACGAAGGTTGCTTCGCCATACGAGGTCACGATGATCACGAAGAACACGAAACTGCTGGCCGGCGTGAGGGTCACTTTCTTCGTGAGCTTCGTGGTCTTCGCGGCCTTCGTGTCGAGCGCGGCAGCGGCGACGTGCGAATCCATCGCCGCGCTCGCGCTCCCGGGCGCGAAGATCACCGCGGCGCAGCAGGTCGCTCCGGGTGCATTCACTCCTCCCGGCCAGGCGGGTCCGGTCGCGCCGGTCTACGCGAAGCTTCCGGCGTTCTGCCGGGTGACGGCGACGCTCGCGCCTTCCGCTGATTCCGACATCAAGATCGAGGTGTGGCTCCCGGCGTCGGGATGGAACGGGAAGTTCCAGGCCGTCGGCAATGGAGGATGGAACGGCAATATCCCCTACGCGGCTCTTGCGAACGCCGTCGTCGCGGGCTACGCAACGGCGGGCACGGACACGGGCCACGTCGGCAATACGGCGTCGTTCGCGCTCGGACATCCTGAGAAGTTGACCGACTTCGGCTATCGAGCCGTGCACGAGATGACCGTGAAGGCAAAGTCGATCGTCGACACCTTTTACGGATCGATGCCGACGCTGTCCATCTTCAACGGCTGCTCGCAGGGTGGACGGCAGGGTGTGACCGAAGCCGTTCGGTATCCAGCGGACTTCGATGGGATTGTCGTCGGTGCGCCTGCGGTCAACTTCGTTCACCTCCACGCGGGCCGGGTCGCGCTCAATCGATCGGTCAACGTGACACCCGCCAGCGCCATCCCTGCGGCCAAGTATCCGCTCGTGCATCAGGCCGTGCTTGCCGCATGTGATGCGCATGACGGTGTGGCCGACGGTGTCCTCGAGAACCCGGGCGCGTGCGCGTTCGACCCGAAGGTGCTGCAGTGTTCGGCGCATGACAACTCGACGTGTCTCACTCCCGCGCAGGTGGAATCGGCGACGCGCATGTATGCTGGCGCCACGCATCCCGTGACGAAGGTGCTCGTGGTACCTGGGCTCGCGCCGGGTGCGGAGCTCGGCTGGAACGTGCTTGGCAGCGCGCAACCGCTCAGCCTGACGGTCGATACGTTCAAGTACGTCTTCATGAAGGATCGCGCCTGGGACGCGTCGCGATTCAACGCCGGTATCGATATCGATGTCGCGCTGGCTTCGGATCCTGATGACGCGCTCGGTTCGACGAACGCCGACCTGCGGCCGTTCTTCGCGCGCGGCGGGAAGCTGCTGATGTATCACGGCTGGTCCGACCCGCAGGTCACGCCGTACAACACCATCAGCTTCTTCCACAAGGTGTTGGCGACACAGGGTGGTGCCGGCGTCGGCACGTCGGTCCAGCTGTACATGGTGCCGGGAATGAATCACTGCCAGGGCGGTCCCGGTACTGACGTGTTCGACAAGGTGGGAGCCCTCGAGGAGTGGATCAAGACCGGCTCGGCGCCGGCTCGCATCGAGGCCGCACACTACACGAACGGCGTAGCCGATCGCACGCGTCCGCTCTGTCCTCTCGGTCAAGTCGCGCGCTGGAGCGGCACTGGCAGCACCGACGATGCCGCGAACTTTGCCTGTGTCGCGTCGACGGTCGGGGGGCGGTAAGGTAGCTGGGTCGCTAGGTTGCTAGGTTGCTAGGTTGCTAGGTAGCTGGGTAGCTGAGTGAGCCGAAGTAACCCCGAGCAACAAGAGTCGAATCCCGAAGCCCGGATCCCGAATCCCGGGAGCAACGCTCCGATCGGCGTGTTCGACTCCGGCGTCGGCGGCCTCTCCGTCCTGCGCGAGATTCGACGCGAACTTCCCGCCGAAGATCTGATTTACGTGGCTGACTCGGGCTACGCGCCGTACGGTGATCGTCCGGAGGACTACGTCCGCGGTCGCGCGATCGCGATCATGGAGTTCTTGCGTGCTCAGCATGTGAAGGCCGTTGTTGTCGCCTGCAACACGGCGACCGGGATCGCCGTCGATGCGTTGCGCGCTCGCTACATCGAGCCGATCGTCGCGATCGAGCCCGCAGTCAAGCCCGCTGCCGCGCAGACGCGTTCGAAAATCGTGGGCGTCCTGGCGACGACGCAGACGCTGGCCGGGCAGAAGTTCGCGAAGCTCGTGAGCACGCACGCCGGCGACGTGGAAGTGTTGACGCAGGCGTGTCCTGGCCTGGTCGAGCAGGTCGAGCGCGGCGCCTTCACGGCCGCATCGACGCGTTCGCTCGTCGAGCAATATCTTCGACCGATGCTCGATCGGGGCGCCGACACGATCGTGCTGGGATGCACGCACTATCCATTCGTCAGCGACGTCATTCGAGATGTTGCCGGGCCCAGTGTCAGCCTCATTGACTCTGCCGGACCCGTTGCGCGCGAGCTGCGCCGGCGTCTCCAAGTCAACGGTCTCCTCACAACCGAGCCTCGCACCGGGACTGAGACATTCTGGACGACCGGATCTCCCGAGCAGGTTGCGGCGGTGATCGAGCAGCTCTGGGCGCGCAAAGTTGACGTGCGGGCGATTCCGCCGGTCGCGAGCGAAGCACGGAGAGCGAGCGCACAGTGAGCGAGATGCCGATACAGGCGAACTGGTTGCCGTGGGCGCTGCTGTCGGCGGCCTTCGCGGCGCTGACGGCCATCTTTGCCAAGGTGGGACTCGAAGGCATCGACTCGGACTTTGCGACCCTGATCCGCACGTTCGTCATCGTGTTCGTGCTCGGAGCGTTCGTCCTCGCGACGGGCAAATGGCAGGGTCTGTCGGTGATAGCGGGGAAGTCCGGCCTCTTTCTCGTGCTCTCCGCGCTGGCCACCGGCGCGTCATGGGTCTGTTATTACCGCGCGCTGAAGATTGGGGATGCGGTGAACGTCGCGCCAGTCGACAAACTCAGCGTCGTCCTGGTGGCGATCTTTGCGGTCGTCTTTCTGGGCGAACGGCCGGTTGCAAAGGATTGGCTCGGGATCGTGCTCGTGGCGGCAGGCGTGGTCTTGCTGGCTCTGAAAGGGCGTTAAAAACGCGTCAACGCCTAAGCTCCAACTCCCAATTCCCAAGTTGCACATTTGGGCGTTGGATATTTGGGAGTTGGAAATTGACAGGCTTGTCTTCCTGATGTGGTGAGGTGCGATATGGCACGGACGACTGCATTGGTCGCGCTCGGGTTCCTTGGCATGGCCGGCCTTCACGCGCACGCGCAGGGCGTCGTGATGCAACGCAATCTGTCTCTCGTCCTTGCGCGAACGATTGCGGAAGCGGCACTTGCTGAGTGCCAGGGCAAAGGGTTCCACACCTCCGTGGCTGTCGTCGATCGCTCCGGCCAGCCACTCGTCCTCCTGCGCGATGAACAGGCAGGACCTCATACACTGGAGATGTCACGGCGCAAGGCATACACGGCGCGGATGTTTCGCACCTCGACGCTGGAGTTTCAGAAGCGAACCGAGGATCCCGCGTTTACGGGACAGCGAGAAGTCACCGACATGCTGGCGCTCGGTGGGGGAGTGCCGATCCTCGCTGGCAACGAAGCGATTGGTGGCGTCGGCAGTTCAGGATCGAGCCAGACGCAGGACGATGCCTGTGCGAAGGCGGGCATTGCGAAGGTAGCGGATCAATTGAAGTGAGGGTCGTTCGTCATGTCCAAGTCCGATCCACTGCGCGACCAGCTGATTCGGTTTCTTGATTGGAAAGAGGCGCACGTCGATTTCGATGGCGCGATCGACGGCATCCCGCCCGACAAGCGCGGCGCCACGCCTCCGGGGTTTCCACACTCGCCGTGGCAGCTCCTCGATCACCTGCGAATTGCCCAGGAGGATATCCACGACTTCTGCGTGAACCCGAACTACAAGGAAATGAAATGGCCGGACGACTACTGGCCTGCGAGCGCGCCACCCAACGCCAAGGCGTGGGATCAGAGCGTCGCGGCGTACAAGCGCGACCTCGAGAAGATGAAGGAGCTCGTGCGAACGCAGCCTGACCTGTTCGCACGTATCCCGCATGGGAGCAGTCCGCATCAGACGTACATCCGCGCGGTCCTGCTTCTCGTCGATCACGCGGCGTATCACATCGGTCAGATCGTGCTCGTGCGGCGCTTGCTCGGGATCTGGCCGTCGTAAACGGCGGGTTTCTAAAGCAAGACCCGCCCTACGATGCGTAGGCCGGGTCCTGTTCTATGGACCCGGCATTTCTCAGGTTGTCTCTTGCCTCACCGTCACTCGGGTTCCATCAGTCAGCGTATCGGGAGGATGCAAGACGATGGTGGCGCCGGCCTCGAGGCCGCTCGTGATCTGTCCGTCGTTCTCGTTCCGCTGGCCGAGCTGCACGGTCTGACGGCGCACGCGTCCTTCGTCGACGACGAACACGGCCCAGCCTTCGCCCTGACGGAACAACCCTCCGACCGGGACCTTGAGCACGTTGTCGTCCTTCCAGAGGACGATGCGGACTTCGACGCGATAGCCGTCGCCCAGGCGCGCCGCTTCGGCAGGATTCGTGAAATCGATGATGACGTTGACGCGCTGCTCCTC
>Ga0310810_10009993_pt1 | contig 11022 bp, 8 predicted proteins | sample NCmetagenome_FD_207641 | JGI IMG/M metagenome (GOLD analysis project Ga0310810, IMG submission 207641) | Soil microbial communities from experimental microcosm in Duke University, North Carolina, United States - NC | ecosystem: Engineered > Artificial ecosystem > Soil microcosm > Unclassified ... | reverse complement strand
GCCGGAACGTCTCCGGTTCCCACTCGACGGGCTGCGGCGGACGCTTCCCGGGACGATAGCGAACGGGGACGTTCGGGAAGCCGACGAAGCTCGGGCTCACGTCGCCGCCGACGTAGACCTGGAACCAGCACGCGAAGTGATGGTAGACGCCTTCGTCCCAGGGCTCGCCCTGGCCGTTCTCGTAGACGAGCCCGAGCGTGCGGCCGGGGCCGGCGCGCTGCGCGAGCGCCCGCATGTCGCCTGCCTCGCGTTCGAAGTCACGGAACGTCGTCACGTGCCACGCAGGGAGCAGCGCCGAGAGCACCCCGATGGGAACGAGGAGCCAGCGCCGCGCGCCCTCGAACGGCAAGGCACCCGCGAATGCGACGGCGACGAACGCGAACAGCAAGAGGTTCCGCGGCGACATGTAGAGGTTCACGCCGTAGCCGTACGGCGCCACGAAGTACGAGAGGCCGAGGAGCGCCGCGAGGAGATCGAATCGATCGAGCGCGCCACGGCGCAGCACGACGAGCAGCGCGACGAGCCCCACGAGGAGCACGGCGACGGTGTCGTCGAAGGCGCCGGCGTGCACCTCGAAGAGATGGTCGGGAATCCGCGCGAGCGCCTCCGACGGCCAGAGCCAGTGGATCTCCTCGCGCTGCCACGGCACCTCGACGTCCTGCGCGAGGTTCGCGTCGGTGTGGAGCACGATGGCATCGACCCACCACGCGAACAGTGCGGTGAACGGAACGAACGCGAGCAGCTTCCGGACCGGCGGCCGATGCGCGAGCGCGAGGACGAGAACGGACCCGAGGATCGCGAGCGCCGCGTAGCCGTGCGCGAAGTACCCCAGCACCGCGAAGACGCCCGCCTTCATTCCTCCCGCTCGTCCGGCGAACGCGCGCTCCGTCGCCGCCACCGTCAGCAGCCAGAACGTCACGCCGAGGAGGAACGGCACGAACCCCATGAAGAAGAGCCGGTTGTACACCAGCGGGACCGCGAACCACGCGAGCCGCTCGTCGCGCCCGAACGCACGCAGCACCTCGCGCAGCGCGAGCGGCGTGCCGACGACGTAGCCGAGCAGCACGAGACGTCCCGCGAGCGGGATCGGCAACACGAGCCCGCAGAGCGCCGTCATCGCGTGGAAGAGTCCGTACGGGAGAGGACGCGGATCGATCTCGAACGTCTGCTGGAACTGCCAAGCGGGGTCGCCGTAGTGGCGGAGGATCGACGCGATGGCGAGGTGCTCGGGCCAGTCGAGGAGCGGCAGGAGATCGCCGGTGCAGATCGGCGCGGCGCCCAGCAGGACGAGCGCCGGGAAGATCCAGCGGCTCACGGCGCCAGCTCGTAGAGCTGGAAGGCGCCGGCCTCGAACTTGCGCGAGTCGGCGAAGATCGGCGGTGGGATCTGCGGTCTGCCGCGCACGATCACGCGGGTCCACGACGAGAGCTGCGCGAAGTCGAGCGTGCCCGGATTCCATTCGTCGGGGGAGGAGACGCGCATGCCCGGCCGGTAGCGCACTGGCACGAGCGGAAAGCCGGCAAACGATGAGCTCGCGTCCCCGCCGCGGTAGACCTGGATCCACTGCGGCGAGTGCAGGTAGGGCGCGGATTCGAACGGCGCGCCGTTGCCCGTGTCGTACACGAGCCCGAGCGTGCGACCGCCTTCGCTCGCGCGGGCGGCGAGCTCCTGGATCGACCGCGCCTCGGCTGCGAATCGCCAGAGCTCGCGGGTGTAGAACGCAGGCACCGCGAGTGCCAGGAGCACGATCGGCACGAGGAACAGCTCGCGCCGGGCGAACGGCAACGCACCCGCGAACGCGGGGAGCAGCAGCGCCGTGAGGTAGAGGTTCCGCGCCGGCAGGTCGTAGGCGACGCCGTCCTCGAGCGGCACGACGAAGTACGAGACGACGAAAAGTCCCGCGAGGATCTCGAGCCGCGCGCCGCGCAACTCCGTCACCGGATCGCGTCGGGCAATTGCCAGCCCGGCCCAGACGAGCAGGAGTGCCAAGAAGAGCATGTCGTCCACGTGGCCGCGGTGGACCTCGAACAGGAACGCGGGGAGGTTGCCGAGCGCCTCGCTGGGCGTCTCGAAGACGACGCCGACCGTCGAGGGATGGTCCGGGGTCGCACGCATGGCCGGATCGGTGGCCAGGAGGACGAGCCAGTACGCTATGAGCAACACGAAGGGAGCGAGCGGCGCGAGACGCCGCAACGGCGGGCGATGGATCGCGGCGAGCAGCGCGACCGAGAGCGCGAGGGCGAGCGCGAGCCATCCGTGCGCGAAGTAGGTCGCGACCGCGACGATGCCGAGCCACCATCCGGAGCTACGCCCCGTGAAGTGCCGATCAGCGAGCGCCGTGCCGAGGAGCCAAAGCGGTACGCCGGTGAGGAACGGCGCGTAGCCGAGGAAGAGGATCTTGCCGTAGAGCAGCGGGAACGCGAGCCACGCGAGCCGCTCGTCGCGGCCCATCGTGCGGAGCAGGAACGCGAGCGCGAGCGGCGTTCCCACGAGCGCGGCGCCGAGCACCATGCGGCCCGCGACGCCGATCGGGAGCGGGAGCAGCGCCGTCGCCCACGTGAAGATTCGGTAGGGCAGGGGACGGAGATCGAGCTCGTACATGTCGAAGTGCCACGCCGGATCGTGGAGGTGGCGCACGATGCTCGCGAGCGCGAGATGCTGCGGCCAGTCGAGGAACGGGAGCTGATCGCCGGCGGTCAGCGGAACGAGCGCGGCGAGCGACAACACGAGCCAGGCGACCGACCGCGACATGCGGGGCTCATAGCGTGATCGCGCGGGCGATCTCGTCGGCCCAGCGCGCGGCGTCCTCGCCTTCGACCATCACGCGCACGACTGGCTCGGTCCCCGACTTGCGGACGATCACGCGGTGGCCCGCCCGCTCGGCGCGCGCGATTTCGTCTGCCGCACCGACCGCCGTCGCACGCACGTTGCGCGTGACCTGCGGCAGGCGGTGGAACTTGTCGCCCCACGGCACGGCGAGCGCCCGCAGCGCGGTGTAGAGGCCGCACGACGTCGGGAGCCCGTCCGCGAACAGGAGATGGCCCGACGGCTCGCCTCCGATCTTCGCACCCGATGAACCCATCGCCTCGGCGACGAACCGATCGCCGACCGGAGCGCGCACGAGTCGACCAGGACCCAGCGCCCTCTCGAGCCCGCCGTTCGTCATCACCGTTCCCACGACCGGCCCCTCGTCCGCGAGGAAGTAGAGCAGGTCGTCGCCGTCGAGCACACCGCGTGCGCTGTCGACGAGCGTGACGCGGTCGCCGTCGCCGTCGAGACAGATGGCGAGGTTCTCGGAGATCTCCGAGGGCGGATGGAGCGCGCCGACACCGTCGTTGATGTTCCGTCCATCCGGCGTGCATCCCCGCCTCGTCACGCGTGCACCGAGCGACTCGAGGAAAGCCGGCGCGTGATCGGTCGCCGCACCGTGCGCGCAGTCGATCAGGATCGTTCGACCGCGCAGGTCGGGCCGAGGCAATCGTTCGCGCCATGCATGCGCCGCGTCGGCGAGCTCCGCGATGCGGCCCCCAGCTTTGGCCGGCACACCGATCGCCGCCTCGATCGGCGTCGGATCGAACACCTTGCGGCCGTCGCGCCCCACGACCTTGACCCCGTTGTCCGCCCAGAGGTTGTGGCTCGCGGTGATCATGACACCCGCCGCGCCCGTCCCCACGACCGCGCACGACAGTGCGGGCGTGGGAAGCACGCCGGCGCGCAGCCCGACGCCGCCGGCGGCGGCGACTCCTTCGAGCACGCTGTCGGCGAGCGCCGGGGAGCTCTCGCGCGTGTCCCATCCGACGACGACGGGACCGCCGCTCCAGCGCGCAACCGCGCCTCCGATCGCCCGCGCGCCTTCCGGGGTGAGCGGCCATTCCCCGGCCGGTCCGCGGATGCCGTCCGTGCCGAAACGGATCGGCTTCATGGGTGCGGCGCGACCCGCACCGAGCTCGGCTTCACCGCCGCGACGCGGAGTCCGGCACCATCACCAGGAGCGTCCCCGACCCCTTCTCGTCCCAACGCGCGGTGATCTCCCCGGACTCGAGCCCCGCGACGCGCGCCTGGAGCGCATCGTCCGCGAGCCCTTCGAGCTCGTCCTGGTGCCCTTCGATCGTGACCACCACCGTCGCGGGCTCGGTGGCCGCACCGGTGACGGGGACGTCGGCGAACGTGCGCGTCATCACGACGGGCTCGATGTCGACCGCCACCCGAGCAGGCGTGGTCCAGCTGAGCGTCACGTTGTTTCCGACGGACGCGAGCGGAACCTCGTAGGCGACGTCCTGTTTGATTCCGCTGACGTCGACCACGGTCGTGAGCACCGACGTCATGGCGTGCGTGATGCTCTCGGGGCCCGACACGACGACGAAGTCGGGGGTCACCTGCACGCTCTTCACCGTCCAGCCGTGCGCGGGATCGCCCTCGACGGCCGCCTTCACCTCGAGCTTCTTCGAGCGCCGCAACTCGAGCGTCGTGACCTGCGTTGCCGGCTGGAGGCTCGTGACGCGCGTGCCGCTCGGCAGCCCGTCGACGGGGCTCGCCAGGTAGTCGATCGTCGTGCTTCCTTCGACGGCGTCGCTCAGGTCGATCTGCACGTGCGGATCGTAGTGGTCGATCGTCCGCACCAGACCCTTCGGGCCTTCGACCGTCGCGAGGAGCGAGTCCGGCAGCGGCGTGTTCGGCACCAGGTGCTTCGGGAACTTCACGCTGACCGGCACCCGCACGCGCGACTCCACGACGAGGCTCGACTGCACCCACGCCCAGATGGCGATCGCGAAGCCGAGCGAAAGGCCCTTGTAGGCGAGGTTCTCCGTGAACGCGTCGAGGACGCGCTCGAGCGTCGCGCGGGAGACGAGCGGGTTCATGCGTTCTCGCTCGGTCGGAGCTTCGGCTCGGGCCGGATGCGCGTGCCCTGGAAGATCTCCTGGAGTCGCTCGCGCAGCTCGTTCGCGTCACTCGTCGGGATGAGCCGCCCGTGCTGCACGAGCGAGACGGTGCCGCGCTCCTCGCTCACGATGATCACGATCGCGTCCGTCTCCTCCGTGAGACCCAGCGCCGCGCGGTGCCGCGTCCCGAAGAATCGGCTGACCTCTTTCGAGAGCGTGAGCGGTAGGAACACCTTGGCAGCCGCGATGCGATCTTTCTGCACGATCACCGCGCCGTCGTGAAGCGGGCTCGTCGGATGGAACAGCGACATCAGGAGCTCGTCGGACACCTGGGCATCGAGCGGCTGCGACGCCTCGATGTACTCGTCGAGCGTCGCGAACCGCTCGATCGCGATGAGCGCGCCGATCCGCCGCGAGGCGAGCGCGAAGCTTGCCTTGATGATGTCCTCGAGGATCGGGACCTCGGTCGACGATCGAAGCGAGACGAAGAAGCGGCCGCCGGCGCGAGCGAGCGCTCGTCGGATGTCCTGCTGGAACAGGATGATCACGGCGAGCACGATGTACACGATGAACTTGTCGAGCATCCAGCGGACGCTCGTGAGCTCGAGCCGCTCCGCCACGAAGTAGAGCCCGAGGAGGAACATCAGCCCGACGAGGCTCTGGAACGCCCGCGTGCCGCGCATCAGCAGGAGCGTTCGGTAGATGAGGAACGCCATGATGGCGATGTCGAGGATGTCGGTCCAACGAACGCTCGCCCAGAGCCAGCCGATTGCTCCGAGCTCCTGGCTCATGCGCGCTCGATCGCCTGGAGCATCCGGAGGAGCTCCTTCGTGGCCCGGACGTCGTGCACCCGAAATGCCATGGCCCCCCGATGGTAAGCCGCCGCGACCGCCGCGAGCGAGCCCGGGAGGCGATGCTCGGGGCTCGCTTGCCCGAGCGCCCGGCCGATGAACGACTTCCGGGACGCCCCGACGAGCACGTCGAGACCGGTCTCCACGAGCATCGCCGTGCCCTGGAGGAGCCTCAGCGATTGCTCCGCCGTCTTGGCGAAGCCGATGCCGGGATCGATGAGCACGCTCGGGCTCTGCGCGCGCGCGGCCCGTTCCACGAGCCAGTCGCGCACCTCGCGGACGACGTCCGTGTACTGGGTGAGCGCGCCCATCGTCTCGGGCGTTCCCCGTGAGTGCATCACGATCGTGGTCTCGAATCGGCGGGACACCTCGACCATCGCCGGATCCTCGAGCCCTCGCACGTCGTTGAGCACGGTCGCACCGGCGGCGGCGGCGTGCTCGGCGACCTCTGCCTTGGTCGTATCGATCGACAACGGGACCTTGCCTCGCATCGCCTCGAACACGGGAGCCACCCGGTCCCACTCCTCGAGGGCCCCGACCGCCGCGGCGCCCGGGCGCGTCGACTCCCCGCCGATGTCGAGCCAGTCGGCACCCTCTTCGACGAGCCGGCGCGCGTGGGCGACCGGATCGTACTTGCCGCCGTCGTAGAACGAGTCGGGCGTGGCGTTGACGATCCCGACGACGAGCGGGTCTCGCGGCACTGCCGCTACGCCGGCTTCGCCTGCGGGTACACCGGGTTGAGCCCGACGATGATCCGCTCGAGCTCCGCGCCCTCGACTGTCTCGCGCTCGAGCAGCTGCTGCGCCAGCTTGTTCAGGATGTGCAGGTTGGCGAGCAGCGTCGTCTTGGCGATCGCATAGGCTTCTTCCAGGAGCGCGCGGATTTCGCCGTCGACGAGCTGAGCCGTGTGCTCGCTGAACTCGGTGTGCTGCACCCAGTCGCGTCCGAGGAAGACCTCGGCATTGTCGTCGCTCAGGACGACGGGACCGACCGCCTCGCTCATGCCGTACTCAGTCACCATCGCGCGAGCGATCCGCGTCGCCTTCTTGAGGTCGTCCGACGCGCCCGTCGAGAACTCCGACATCGTGATCTCTTCGGCGGCGCGCCCCCCCATGAAGATCGCCAAGCGTGTACGCATTTCCTTGTGCGTCATGCCGAGGCGGTCCTCGTCGGGCACGAGATGCGTCACGCCGAGCGCCCGCCCGCGCGGAATGATCGTGACTTTGTGGACGTTGTCCGAATCCGGGAGGAGCCGCGCGACGATCGCGTGGCCCGCTTCGTGGATCGCCGTGCGCTCGCGCTCGTGCTCGGGAATGACCATCGAGCGACGCTCGGCGCCCATCGAGACCTTGTCCTTCGACGCCTCGAAGTCGCTCATCTCGACCTTGCGCTTCTCGAAGCGGGCGGCGAGCAGGGCGGCCTCGTTCACGAGGTTCTCGAGATCGGCCCCGGAGAAGCCCGGCGTGGCGCGCGCGATCACCTCGAGCTGCACGTCCTCCGCGACGGGGACCCGACGGGTGTGCACGTGGAGGATGCCGAGTCGGCCCTTGACGTCGGGGTTCGAAACCACGATGCGCCGATCGAACCGTCCGGGCCGGAGCAGCGCCGGATCGAGGACATCGGGCCGGTTGGTCGCGGCGACCATGATGACGCCCTCGTTCGACTCGAACCCGTCCATCTCGACGAGGAGCTGGTTGAGCGTCTGCTCGCGCTCGTCGTGACCGCCCCCCATTCCGGCGCCGCGGTGGCGACCGACCGCGTCGATCTCGTCGACGAAGATGATGCAAGGCGCGTGCTTCTTGCCCTGCTCGAACAGGTCGCGGACACGGGAGGCGCCGACGCCGACGAACATCTCGACGAAGTCCGATCCCGAGATCGAGAAGAACGGCACGCCCGCTTCGCCCGCGACGCTCCGCGCGAGCAGCGTCTTGCCGGTGCCCGGCGGCCCCATGAGCAGCACACCCTTGGGGATGCGGCCCCCGAGCCGCGTGAACTTCCGTGGGTCCTTGAGGAATTGGATGATCTCCTCGAGCTCTTCCTTCGCCTCGTCGCAGCCAGCGACGTCGTCGAACGTCATCCGCCGGCCCGACTCGTTGAGGAGCCGCGCGCGCGACTTGCCGAAGCTCATCGCCTTGCCGCCGCCGACCTGGATCTGGCGCATGAAGAGGAGGATCAGGATGAAGACGAAGACGATCGCGAGGACCGGGAGGAGCATCGCGCCCGCGACCCCGGCCGACTGCGACTGATCGTTCTCTGGCCAGACGTTCTGCTCGGCGAGTTTCGCGAGGAACGCCGACATGTCCTTCGGGCCGATCGTCCGGTACGCCGCGCCGTCCTCGAGCGTGCCCGTGATGACCTGGTCCTTGATCTTGAAGTCCTTCACTTTCCCGGCATCGAACAGGTTCACGAGCTGCTGCATCGTGAGATCGCGCGGTTGGGCCTTCTCGGTCTGGCCCGACATGATGATGCCGAGCAGGACGACGAGCGCCAGGAAGAGGACGAGCAGCCACCCGCGGCCGTTGTTCTTCATCGAGAGGAATTCCCCTGCGAGAGCTTACCCCCGCGCGCAGGCGTGAACCAACGGGGAGCCGACTTGGATAGCTGGGCGCTTCATGTCGAAAACCATCGTCCTGGCGGGAGGCGGTACCGGCGGCCACGTCTACCCGGCGCTCGCGATCGGCGAAGCGCTCCAACAACGCGGTCATCGGCTCGTCTACTTCGGCGACCCGGGCCGCCTGGAGGGTCGCGTCGTCCCCGAGCGCGGGATCCCGTTCCAGCCGATTCCCGCGCTCCAGTACCCGCGGGCCGGCCTCCTCTCGAAGATCCGGTTCGCGCTCGGGCTCCTGTCGGCGGTCGCGGTGTGCCGGAAGCTCCTCCGCCAGCACGGCGCCGACTTCGTCCTCGGCGTCGGCGGCTACATCTCGGCGCCGCCGGTGCTGGCGGCGTGGACGCTCGGGATCCCCCGCGCGGTCCACGAGGCGAACGCGACGCCCGGGCTCGCGAACAAGCTCTGCGCCCGCGTCGCCGACTACGTCTTCCTCGCGTACGAGCGCGCGCGATCGCGGCTGCCCGGAAGCGCGCCGAAGGAGCTCGTCGGTTGTCCGGTGTCACCCGCGATTGCGCAGGGGCACGCGGCCGCGGCGGCGGTCCGTTACCACCTCGAAGCGAAACCCACGGTGCTGGTCGTGGGCGGCTCGCTCGGCGCGGAGACCATCAACCGGCTCGGCAAGGCACTCGCGCTCGATCCCCAGCGGAACTTCCAGCTCGTGTGGGTCGTCGGCCCGCGCTACGAAGAGGCGACCCGCAAGGACCTCGGAGTCCTGCCGCCCGGCGTCGCGGTCGTCGGGTACGAGAACCGGATGCCTGACGCATACGCGCTCGCGTCGCTCGTCGTGTGTCGAGCCGGCTCGTCGACACTCGCCGAGCTCGCGATCCTGGGCAAGCCGAGCGTGCTGATCCCGTCGCCGAACGTCACCGAGAACCACCAGGAAGAGAACGCGCGGGCGCTCGAAGAAGTGGGGGCCGCGCTGCTCTTCGTGGAGAAGACGATGGACGTCGATACCGCCGCGGGCGCCATCCAGGCACTGTTCGCGGACGAGTCGCGGCTCGCGTCGATGGGCGCCGCGGCGAAGACCCTCGGCCACTCGGACACGGCCGAGAAGGTCGCCGCTCGGCTGGACGAGAAGTTCTTGCGCTAGGAGCCGCAGCACACCACGGTGACCACGACCGTGTCGCGCGCGGTTTCCCCCGGGCAGTCCGTCCCTTCGAGCGCGAGCTCGAAATCCCGCTGCTCGCACGCGGGCTCGTCCGGTGCGAAGCCGTCGAGCGTGACGTCGATCGTCGATGCGTGCACGTCCGACGTGATGTCCACGTCGCCAGAGACCACCGACCACGTGAGCGCCAGCGCGTCGCCATCGGCGTCGCTGCCGGTCGCGTCCTCTCCGATCACCGTCACAACGCTCGGGCACGAGTCGCAGTCCCAGGCTCCAGTGAACGGGTCGACCATGCAGCTCACCTTGCCGCCGTCGATCTTCATGGCCGCTCCGGCATCGACGACGGGCGCCGTGTTCGTCGTCCGATCGATCGCCTGGATCTCGGCCTGCGTGATCGACCACTCGCTTCCGTCGAACACGCTGAGCGACAGCGCGTACGAGCCCGCGACGTCGGGATGGAAGGTCGGCGTTGCCGTCCGTTCCTGGTGGAGGACGTCCGCAGTCGATCCGTTGGGTCGCGTTTGGACCGCCCAGAAGTACGACAACGCGTTTCCGTCTGGATCGTACGAAGCGCCGCCGTGGAGGGCGACGTCCGAGCAGTCCTCCACCGTCATGCCGTCCTCGTCGATGATCGCCACCGGGGACGCGGTGCTCGCAGCGCTCACGGTGATCGCGGCGATGTCGGGCATCGAGACGGTCGCGCCGTTGGCCACGACCAGCGTCACCTCGTAGAGACCCGGAAGGTCCGCGACGAAGCTCGGTGCCACGCCGTCGGTGTTCGCGAGCGCCGCGGCGCTTCCTGTCGGGACGTCGCGCAACTCCCACGTGAAGGTGAGCGGCCGACCGAGTGCGTCCACCGCGGCGTCGCCACTGCCGAGCACGAACTCGGTGCCCACGAGCCCCGACTGGTCCGGCCCCGCATCGGCGACGGGCGGCGCGCCATCCTCCGTCACCACGACGGTCTGGTACACGGGCGCAGACGTCTCTCCGCGGTCGTCGAGCGCGACGAGCGCGACGACGTACGTGCCGAGGACGTCGGGCACGAACGACGTGACGTCGCTCCGCGTCCCGTTTTCGGCGATGCTGAACGCACCGACGCGCGAGCCCACGGGAAGGTGGTCGAAGGACCACTCGAACGTCATGGCGTCGCCGTTCGGATCGCTCGAGGCCGACGCGTCGAGATCGACCGGGAGCCCGGCCTTCGCGCTTCGCGACACGTCGAACGCCGGGATCGGGGCGGCGTTCTCGTGTGCGTCGGGACTCTGCTCCGGGGTCGCCGGGCCGCAGGCAGGGATCACCATCATCGACCAGGACCAAGGCACCATTGGACCTCCGCTATCGACGCGCGCAGTTTCCTCGGCCGCGCGGAGACCCGCCACATCTTCCTGCAGTAGAATCGGCCGCGATGTCGTCGACCGCGCACGCGAGCACCGCCTCGGACTGGCGTCCGTCCCTGCTCGCCCGCCTGATCCAGGTGTGCGTCCTCGCGTCCGGGGTCTACCTCAACCTCGTCCGGGTCTACGTGCTGGTCGGCTACGACGGGAACGATTGGGGAAAGTTCTACTGGGACGCTGTCGC
>Ga0310810_10009992_pt1 | contig 11022 bp, 7 predicted proteins | sample NCmetagenome_FD_207641 | JGI IMG/M metagenome (GOLD analysis project Ga0310810, IMG submission 207641) | Soil microbial communities from experimental microcosm in Duke University, North Carolina, United States - NC | ecosystem: Engineered > Artificial ecosystem > Soil microcosm > Unclassified ... | reverse complement strand
CGCGCAGCGTCCCTTCCGACCGCCAGTTGCTTGCAATCGGCGATTCTTCACGCACGATGAACCCGGCCACCTGCGGCACGCGCGACTCGACGTCTTCCGGCGAGACGCCGTAGTTGCCGATCTCAGGACAAGTCATTGTGACGATCTGTCCCGAGTAGGACGGGTCGGTGAGCACTTCCTGGTAGCCGGTCATGCTCGTGTTGAACACGACCTCGCCGCGCGCTTCGCCTTCCGCGCCGGCGGCCGCGCCCTTGAACCAGGTTCCGTCTTCGAGAGCTAGGATCGCTTCCACTGGAGGTCCATGGTACGTTGTCCTCGGTCCTTGGTCCGTCCCTGGTCCTCGCGGGTCCTCGGTCCCAAGTCGTTGCTCCACAGCAAAGAGAAAAAAAGCTGCGCGTCATGTTCGCAGCGCGCCACCTTGGACCACGAACCAGGAACGAAGGACCAGGCCCCTTTCATCATCGATCCAGCGATACGGTCACCCGATTCTCGGTCCGTGGTCCCTGATCCTCGGGCGTCCTTGGTCCCAAGTCCTTCGTCAACAGCAAAGAGAAAAAAGCTGCGCGTCATGCTCGCCGCGCCACCTTGGACCATGAACCAGGAACGAAGGACCAGGCACCTCTCATCATCGATCCAGCGATGCGGTCACCCGATTTCGCTCCGTCGTCACGACACGGACGGCCGAGGACCAGCGCTGGTACCCATCACGATCGAGGTAAAGCGCATGTTCGCCGGCGGTCACGTCGGGCACCGTCATCGGCGTCGTGCCGACGAGCCGACCGTCGAGAAACACCTTCGCGCCGGCGGGACGCGACTCGACCGTCAAAGGCGCGACACCCGGCGCTGGCGACGGGCGAGCAGCGCTTGTCGCGCCCGAAGGGGCGGACGGAACGGCCCGGCCTGCCGGACCTGCCGAGGTTGCCGGGCGCGGAGAGCCCGGCGCGGTTTTCGCGCTTGATCCGGTCTTCGCCTTCACGGCAGGGGCGGCGGGCTGTGGGGAAAGACGGACGGTTACCGAGTGCGATCGCTGCGCTGATGTGATTGTCACAAGGCGCTCGTCAACGGCGTATCCCTCGCGGGTGACGCGCACGCTGTGCGCGCCACGTGAGAGGTTTCCGACGGTGACGGGTGTCCGGCCGTATTCGCGCCCATCGACGAGCACTCGCGCGCCGAGCGGCGTCGAGCGCACCAGCAGGCTCCCCACGGCCGGCGGCGTGGCGGATTTCGCCGCGGCCGCGAGGGGCGCCGGCGCCTCCGTGACGGAACCTTCAGTAAACTCGCGGGATGGCCCGGTCGTGGCCGCGGCCCCCGTAATCGACGCATCCGAAGCGACGGTCGAGTCGGATGCGGACGGGTCGCGCTGCTCGGTCGTCCGCCCCCATGTGCCGACGCCGAACCCCGCCGCAAATCCCAGGGCGGCGCCAATCACCAGCGCAAACGCCAGTGGCGAAATCGCCGATCGCGAGCGCTCCTCCGCGAGGATGCTCTGTGGCAGCGGACGATACGAATCGATCAGCTCGGGCGGCACGACTGGAGGCTGCAGATCAAGATCGCTGCGCATGACAACCGGATCGGATTCTTTTTCCACGGCGTTCTCCGCATTTTCCTCCGCGGCCGGCTCGAACTGCAGCAGCGGCGTTTCGTACGTCGTGTCGGCCCGCAAGCGGTCGGGCTGAACGTCGCGGCCCGGCTGAAGCCGGACAGTACCTGCCATGAACGCTTCCTCGAGCGCACCCGCAAACTCGAGCGCCGTGCCGAACCGTTGCGCGGGATCGTCCGCGAGCGCGCGTCCAAATGCCTTCCGAAGCCGCGGCAGATCGCCGCCGTCAATTTGCGTCAGCGACTCCGCGGCCTCCTCGCCGGTGCCCGTCACACGCCTCGCCCAAAGCATCTCGTGGACAAGCGCGGCCAGTCCAAACACATCGGCGCGCCGTCCCCATTCCGAGCCGCCCGTCCGCTCGGGCGCCGTGTACGGCCGCCGCACCTGCGTCGGCACGCCGACGCGCTCGACCGCGCGGGCAATCCCCAGACCGCCAAGCCTGACCTCGTCGGCTGAGAGCAGCACGTCGCGTGGATGGAGTACGCCGTGTTCGATGTGAACCGCGGCTGCGGTGTCGAGCGCGCCGGCCAGTTGCGTGGCCACCCGCAACGCCTCGGCGACCGAGGAGCGCTCGTGTCGGAGTGTGATATCGAGCGACTCGGCCGCAACGTAGTCCTGGGCGAGGTACGCGCTGACGCCTTCGATACCAGCGGCCACCGGCGCGATGACCGCCGGATGCGCGACCGGGGCAATGATCAGCCGCTCGAGCTCGGCAACGAGGCGATGCACGGACTCAGGCGGCAGGTCGAGCCGGAAAAGTTTGACGGCAACGAGACGGTCCCGATCCGGATCGAAGGCACGGAATACGGGTCCCAGTGCGCCGGCGCCAATTTGATGAAGAACCCGGAATGGACCGAAAGCTTCTGGAGGCGCCGTACCCGCAGCGTCCGTGTGCAGTGAAAACTCCTCAGGGGAAAAGCGGGTAAATCGTAACACTGAACCGATGAACCTTCAATGCGTTAGAGCGAAAAAACTTGTACAGTAAACAACCGGTGGCCGCTAATCCTGCAGGCAGTTCGGCGTCGCCCGGCGACATGCCCGTCCGGATCCCGGTCGATGTCCGCCGCTTTCCGTGGGTGAAACGGCTCGCCGCCGACTACGCGTACGACTTTCCGTCGGTCGCATCATTTTATGCAGGCGATCCGTCGTCGCACGCTTCGTGGGCTGCCGCCATCGCGCGCACGCGGACCTATCCGCGATCGCACGCGCAGATCGCGGAAGTCATCGCCGCCCAGCAGCGGCGGCGTGGCGCGCCAACTCGCGCCGTCGACGCCGCGCGGCAACTCGCCGATCCACGCGCCGTCGCGGTGGTTACGGGCCAGCAGGCCGGACTGTTTGGCGGTCCGATGTACACCCTTCTCAAAGCGCTCACGGCCCTCAAGGTCGCCGAGCAGGTCTCGCGCGACCAGCAAGTCCCGGTGGTTCCGATCTTCTGGGCCGACGGCGAAGATCACGACTGGGAGGAAGTCCGCGCGGTCACCGTTTTCGATGAAAATCTCGAGCCGCGCACGGTGGCGCTGCCGCCCAAGCCGGCAAATGACGCGCCCGTCGCGACGGTGACGCTCGACAACTCGGTCTTGGCGGCGCTCGACGAGCTCGAGCGGGCGCTCCCGGCGACGGAGTTCAAATCCTGGGTCCTGAGCGGCCTGAGGCGATGCTACGCGCCCGGCGCAGGGATGGCCGGCGCGTTCGGACGATGGATTGAGCAGGTGCTCGGCGAGCGCGGGCTCGTGGTCTATGAGTCGGCGGATCCGGCGTCGAAGCCGTTCGTCGCACAACTTTTTTCGCGCGAACTCTCGATGCCAGGCCAGACGGTGCGTCTGGCGGGAGCGGCCGGCCTGGACCTCACGAAGCGCGGGTATCACTCCCAGGTGCAATTGCCGGACGACAGCCTGGCGCTCTTTCATCTCGACGGGAGCCGCAAACCCATCCGCCAGAAGGATGGCAATTTCGTCGTCGGCGACCATCAATACGCATCCGGCGCGTTGTTGAAGGAGGCGACCGATCAGCCCGCCGCCTTCAGCCCGAACGTCCTCCTGCGCCCCGTCGTGCAGGACTCAATCTTTCCGACTATCTGCTATGTCGCCGGTCCGAGCGAGCTTGCCTACCTGGGCCAGCTGCGCGGTGTGTACGAGCACTTCGGCGTGCCGATGCCGTTGATGTACCCGCGCGCGTCGGCAACGCTCGTGGACTCTGCCGCACTGCGATTCCTGACGAAGTACGGCCTGCCGCTCGAAGCGCTCCAGGCCCAGGACGAAGCGGCGCTGAACGATCTGCTGAAGTCGCAAATCCCCGGTGAAATCGAAACGTCATTCGCTGCGGCGTCGGCCTCAATCGCGAACGCGATGGAGCGTGTGACGGCGGCGATGCCGCTGCTCGATCCGACGTTGGAAGGGGCGGCCCGATCGACCCTGGGCCGCATGGAGCACGACCTGGAAACGCTGCACGGCAAGACCATCCAGGCGGCCAAACGCCGCAACGACACGCTACGGCGCCAATTCGTTCGCGTCCGGACGCTCGCCTTTCCCCACGGTCATCCCCAGGAGCGCACCATCGGCTTCGTATCGTTCCTGAACCAATACGGCCCGGCGCTCGTCGAACGACTGGAGGACGAACTGCCCCTGGATCTCGGCCACCATTGGATTATCGCGGTATGATCGGAAAACCCCCCGGCGAGATAGGCAGGCCGGACCGTATCAGGTCCGGCGAGATGAACCTCGGCGACATATGCAGGCCGGACCTTATCAGTCCCGGTAAGGTGGCCGTGTTCGGTCGCCGAAGCTCTTGAGACCCATTGAATAACAACTGGAGTGGCGCCGCCGCGGCTTGGAGCAAGGTAAGAACACGTCTCGCCGCCTGGCGGGATCTGCGATGGGTGCGCCTGACGGCGCTGGCCCTGGCCGTCCCGATGGTCGTGCTGCTCTTTGTCACCGGTTATTACTACATCAGCTTCGCGCGGCTTCTCGACGCGCGCCTGCACGGCGAACGGGCCACCGTCTTCCCACAGGTCTTCGCGCGTCCCCTCGAGCTGCGGCGCGGTCAGTCGCTCACCGAGGGACAGCTCGTGGACCGTCTGAACGACCTCGGATACGCCCAGCGCACGATGTTCGAGAAGCCGGGGGAATTCGTGATCGGCAAAGGCGACGTCACGATCATGCCGCGCGGCCCCGAATTCAAAGGCCAGTCCGTGCGCGTCGTCTTCCAGCAGGCAACGCCCCCGCCCAAGGCGTCCGCGCGGCGTCCGGCCCGGCCGGCAGCGCCAGTCCCGGCGGATCGAGTGCTGGCTCTCGAGCGCGCGTCGCGTCCGACTGAACGATTGACGCTCGACGCGCCGGTCCTCACGGCGATCATCAACGGCGAACGCGAAAAGCGGCGGCCGGTGGCGCTTTCAGCCATTCCCGGCCGCATGAGGCAGGCGGTTCTGGCGATCGAGGATCGCCGCTTCTACCAGCATCCCGGGGTCGATCCGATCGGCATCGCCGGCGCCTTCGTCTCCTATGCAACGGGCCGGCGGGCGATCCTGGCCGGCGGGAGCACGATCACGCAGCAGCTGATTCGAAATGTCTTCCTGCCGAAATTCGAGGGCATGACCTTGCAGAGCGCGCGCGTCCGGTCCATGAAGCGCAAGCTGCTCGAGCAGTTTCTGGCCGTCGTCCTGACGGGGCGCGCGTCGAAAGATGAAATCCTCGAGATGTACCTCAACGATGTGCCGCTCGGGCAGCGTGGGTCGTTCGCCATATTCGGCGTGTCCGAGGCATCCCGCCTGTTCTTCGGGAAGGACGTCAGCAACGTGTCGCTCGCCGAAGCGGCGACGATTGCCGGCGTCATCCAGTCGCCGTCAGCGCTCTCGCCGTTCAGCAACGCCGCGCGGTGCAAGGAGCGGCGCAACGTCGTGCTGCAGGCGATGGTCGATGCGGGATTCGTGGATCAGGAGGCCGCCGCCCGCGCCGCGCGCGAACCGCTTGCGGTCGTCGAGCGCGCGCTCGAAGCGGAAGCGCCGCATTTCGTCGACTTCGTGAATCAGACCCTCGACGAACAGTATCCCGGCCTGACGACCACGACGACCGAGACCGTGGAGGTGTTCACGACGCTCGATCTGCACCTGCAGCGTATCGCGCAGGACGCCGTGCGCAACGGCCTGACGCAGGTGGACAAATTGCTTTCGCGCCGCAAGCGGAAGGGTCACGCCGAGGCCGCACTCATCGCCGTCGATCCCAAGAACGGCGAGATTCTCGCGTTCGTCGGCGGCCGATCCTACAATCAGTCGCAATACAACCGCGCGATTTCATCGCGGCGGCAGCCGGGATCCGTCTTCAAGCCCTTCGTCTATCTGACGGCGTTCGAGCAGGCGGCCGCGGAGGGCCGCACGGATATCACGCCGGCCACGATCGTTCAGGACGAGCCGGAAACGTTCGAATTCGACGACCAGGTCTGGACGCCGGCGAACTACCAGGACGAGTACGACGGACCGATCACGTTCCGGAACGCGCTCGCGCACTCGCGCAACCTGGCGACGATACACGTCGCGGAGCTGGCCGGGTACAACAACATCGCCACTCTCTGGAAGAAGATGGGCGTCGCGACGGTGCCGAAGCCGTATCCCTCGATCGCGCTGGGTGTGTTCGAGGCGACGCCGTTCGAGATCGCCACCGCCTACACGGTGTTCCCGAACATGGGCACGATCCGGCCGCTCACCCACCTGCTCAAAATCACGCGCGGCGGCGACGACATCACGAAGCCGGCCACGGCGCCGGGCGACCTGCCCCGTGAAGTCGCGCGGCCCGACACGACGTTCCTCGTGACGAACATGATGCGCAGCGTGATCAACGAAGGCACCGGCGCCGGCGCCCGCGCCGCCGGGTTCACGCTCGACGCGGCGGGGAAGACCGGAACGACCAACGATCTCCGCGACGCGTGGTTCGTCGGCTTCACTCCCGAGCTGCTGACCGTGGTCTGGGTGGGCTTCGACGACAACCAGCCGGTAGGCCTGAGCGGCGCCCAGGCGGCGCTTCCCATCTGGACCGAGTTCATGAAGCGCGCGCTCGCCGGCCACTCGAGCGTCGGCTTCAAGGTGCCGGACGGGATCGTCTTCGCTGACATCGACCACGACACCGGCCGGCTGGCGACGCCGGACTGTCCCCGCATCATCACGGAAGCGTTCCTCGAGGGCACCCAGCCGACCCTGTTCTGCGCCGGCCACGAATAGGGGCGGGGCCCGTATAATCGGCTTGTGAACCGCGAAGTATTCGCCGCCGTCGCCGACGCTCTCGATCGCGGCGAAGCCGCCGCGCTCGTCACCATCGTCGCGACGCACGGCTCGACACCGCAGCGGGTCGGCGCGAAGATGCTCGTCTACGCGGACGGCCGCATCGTCGGCACGATCGGCGGCGGCTGCTACGAGAACGACGCGTTCTGGAAGGCGCGCGAGGCCATCACCAACAGGCGGCCGCAACTTCTCCATTACGAGCTGGCGGACGACTTCGCGCAGGAAACGGGGCTGATCTGCGGGGGCCAGATGGATGTCTACATCGAGCCCATCGAGCCGTCGCCCGAGCTGTACATCATCGGCGCCGGGCACGTCGGCTTCCACCTCGCCCGGCTCGCCCACGAGGTCGGCTTTCGCGTGACCGTCGTCGACGATCGGGAGAAATTCGCGAACGTCGAACGCTTTCCCACCGCCGAGGCGGTGGTTGTCGACAACATCCCCGCATGGGTCGCGGCCGCACACCTGCCACCACATGCCTACGCCGTGATCGTCACGCGCGGCCACACCAACGACCTCGAAGCGCTCCGGGCGCTCGCTTCCCACGAACTGCGGTATCTGGGTCTTATCGGCAGCCGTGCGAAGGTCGCTCGCATTTTCGACGCCCTCAAAGCCGACCGGATAACGGACGACGCTCTGCGGCGCGTCCACGCGCCCATCGGTCTGGACATTGGCGCCGTCACGCCTCAGGAAATCGCCGTCAGCATTCTCGCCGAGCTCATCGCCGTCAAGCACGGCAAGTTCGCATCGCGGGACGCGGCGGAGCTGTCGATGAAATGGACTCCGCCCGCACGCTCGTAGGCCGGACCTTATAAGGTCCGGCACACTCGCCATAAGTTCGCGTGCTCGACCTCACACTCAGCTGCTCAAACCTGCACGTTCGGTTTGAGAGTTGAGGCGCTGAGACTTGAGGCGTTGAGACTTGAGAGTTGCTATAATGGTTAGCAGTCTCAACCCCAGAGTGCTAACCCTCCTGTGAACGCTATGGATGCAACCGACCGCTCGAAGCGCGTTCTCGCCGCGCTTGTGCGTCAATACATCGCGACCGGGGAGCCAATTGCGTCGTCGGTCCTTGTGACCTCAGCCGGGCTCGGGGTGTCGTCCGCGACGGTGCGCCATCTGCTCGTGCAGCTCGAGGATGAGGGATATCTGCGCCAGCCCCACACCTCCGCCGGACGGGTGCCCACCGACCGGGGGTATCGGTTTTACGTTGACCTGCTGCTCGAACAGCGGCGGCCGCGCCGCACCGCCAGCAAGCTCGAAGCTCTTCTACGGCGCGACAGCGGCACGTCGATGATCGACTCGGTCCTGCCGCAGGTCTCGCACGTGTTGTCGCAGGCCTCGCGCAGCGTCGGCTTTGCGGTCAGACCGGCAAACGAGGCGGCGGTGTTCGATCGCGTGGAGTTCGTGCCGCTCAGTTCCGAGCGCGTGCTGGTCATCATCGTCGCGCGCGGCGGGCATGTCATTCAGAAAGTCATCACGGTCGGCGAATCGCTTCAGGCCGACGATCTCCGACAGGCGGCAAACTATCTGAACGCGGAATTCTCCGGCATGCCGCTCAACCGGGCGCGCGAGGCCGTCCTCGACCGCATCAACGAAGAACGGTTGCTCTACGACGCCCTCCTGGCACGCGCAATGCGGTTGGCGAGCTCGACGTTTTCCGATCTGCCCGAAGAACAGGAAATTTATGTCGAAGGCGCGGCCTCACTCGTCGAAGCGCACCAGGGGCTGACGCTCGAAACGCTGCACGCGCTGGTCCAGATGATCGAGGAAAAACAGAAGCTCGTGCGCCTGCTGAACGAGTATATCGACGGACCCGGCATGACGGTCGTCATCGGGGCGGAACATCAGGATCCGAATCTGCGCTCCTTCAGCTTGATTGCGTCAACATACGACGACGGAACCGGCATCGGGACGGTGGGAATCATCGGCCCGACGCGTATGCACTACTCTCGCGCCATCGCGATGGTCGACGACGCCGCGGAAGTGGTGTCGCGGGTTCTCCGCGAATAGAACGAAGCACATGGCTGAAAAACCTCTCACCGAACCGGGCGTCGACTCGCCGGTCGAATCATCCGCTGAACCGCTCCTGTCGCCTGAAGCGGCGGCGGAGCTTCAACGCGAACGCGACGACTATCACGACAGGTGGCTGCGAAAATCGGCCGAGTTCGACAACTACCGCAAACGGGTCGAGCGTGAACGCCGCGAACAGGCCGATCAGGGAATCACCGATCTCCTGGAAGAGCTGCTGCTCGTCGTCGACGATTTCGACCGCGCGCTGGCGGTTGACGCCGGCGGAAGCAGCGCCGCGTACCAGAAGGGGATCGAGCTGATTCACGCGAAGCTGCAGGACATCCTGCGGAAGCGAGGCGTCCGGCCGATCGAAACACTCGGCGCCGATTTCGATCCCAACCTGCATCAGGCCGTCATCCATGAATCGAGCCCCGAGCACCGCGAAGGCGAAGTGATTGGCGAGCTTCGGCGCGGATATCTCATCGGCGACAAGCTGCTCCGTCCGGCGATGGTCAAGGTGGCAAAGGCGTGAGCAAGCGGGACGTGAGCAAGCTGGACTACTACGAGGTACTGGGGGTGTCGCGGTCGGCGACCGAGGCCGAAATCAAGACGGCTTATCGCAAGCTCGCGATGAAACACCATCCGGATCGCAATCCGGGCGACGCCAAATCCGAAGAAGAATTCAAGACGGCCGCTGAGGCGTACGCGGTCCTCGCGGACCCCGAGAAGCGCAGCTTGTACGACCGTTTCGGCCACGCCGGCGTCGGCTCCACGGCGGGCGGCGGCGGGTTCGATCCCAGCGTCTTCTCCGAATTCGGCGACTTCGGCGACATCCTCGGCAACATGTTCGGATTCGGCTTCGGCGGCGGCCGCCGAACAGGTCCGCAACGCGGCGCGGACCTGCGCTACGACCTCGAGATCAGCTTCGAGGAATCCGCGCGCGGCGCCGAGACGACGATTCAGATTCCCCGTCAGGAACATTGCGAAACGTGCCACGGGTCCGGCGCAGCCGCCGGATCGTCACCGAGCACCTGCCCGCAGTGCAAAGGACAAGGTCAGGTTCGCTTCCAGCAGGGCTTCTTCACGGTCGCGCGGACATGCCCCCAGTGCCGCGGCGCGGGACGCATCATCACGAAGCCGTGCGGCACCTGCCACGGGGCGGGCACGGTCGCACGCGAACGCAAGATCACGGTCAAGATTCCCCCGGGGATTTCAAACGGCCAGCAGCTTCGGCTCCAGGACGAAGGCGAAGCGGGCGCGGGCGGCGGCCCGGCCGGCCACCTCTTCGTGGTCATCCACGTGCAGGAGCACGAGTTCTTCAGGCGCGACGGGAACAATCTATTCTGCGAAATCCCCGTGAACTTCACGACGGTTGCCCTCGGCGGCGAGGTTCAAGTGCCGACGCTTGACGGGCCGGAAAAGGTCAAGGTACCCGAAGGCACGCAGACGGGAACGACGCTGCGATTACGCGGCAAAGGGATGCCGGATGTCAACGGCCGCGGACGCGGCGATCTGTTCGCGACCGTGCAGGTGCAGACGCCGCGCAAGCTCACGAAAGATCAGAAGCGCCTGCTGGAGCAGCTCGCCAATGAGCTGCCGAAGGAAGCGTTCGAGCCTCGGCCGCATGCCGACGAGCAGGACGAACGGAATCTCTTCGATCGCGTAAAAGACATGTTCGGGTAGCCGGCGAGTTGGTGAGTTGGCGACTTGGCGATCTATCCGGCGATTGACGTTCGATCCGGTTCCGCCGACCTCATCCCAGCGATCGTCGACGATTTTCGCCCGATCGCCATCGAGGAGCGCGCCGACGCAATTCGCGTGTTCTTCACCGACCCTCGCCTGCGCGACGCCGCCGGCGCCGCGCTTTCCGCCGCCAGCTACAAGGTTCAGCCGGTCGATGTCGACGATGAGGACTGGGCGAGGCGATCCCAGGAGAACCTTCAACCGATTACCGTTGGCCGGATCACCATTGTGCCCTCCGCATCCGGCACCCGGCACCCAGCAGCCGGCACCCGGCACCTCGCACCCGGCACCCGGCACCTCGCACCCGGCACCAGGCACCAGGCACCCGGCACGGCACCAGGCACCAGGCACGCGGCACCCGGCACGGCACCAGGCACCAGGCACGCGGCACCCGGCACCATCG
>Ga0310810_10009990_pt1 | contig 11025 bp, 8 predicted proteins | sample NCmetagenome_FD_207641 | JGI IMG/M metagenome (GOLD analysis project Ga0310810, IMG submission 207641) | Soil microbial communities from experimental microcosm in Duke University, North Carolina, United States - NC | ecosystem: Engineered > Artificial ecosystem > Soil microcosm > Unclassified ... | reverse complement strand
GATGTCGCCCGCCTCGGCCTGATCGAGCGAGGTCCGCTCGAGGCCGCGGAACGCCAGCACCTTGGTGATGCGCGTCTGCTCGAGCTCGCGGCCGTCGCGGCCGAGCGCCTTCAGCACCGTGTTGGGCCTGACCGAGCCGGACAGGATGCGGCCGGTCAGAATGCGGCCGAGGAAATTGTCCGATTCGAGCGTCGTCACCAGCATGCGGAAAGCCGGATCCGGATCGATCCGGGGCGGCGGCACGTGGCTCAGCACGAGGTCGAACAACGGCCCCATGTCCTTGTGCTCGGCCTCCAGCGAGGTCGCGGCCCAGCCCTGGCGGGCCGAGGCGAAGAGCGTCGGGAAGTCGAGCTGCTCGTCGCTGGCGTCGAGCGCCGAGAACAGGTCGAACACCTCGTCGTGCACCTGGTGCGGGCGGGCGTCGGAGCGGTCGACCTTGTTGATCAGCACGATCGGCTTGAGGCCCAGGCGCAGCGCCTTGCCGAGCACGAACTTGGTCTGCGGCAGCGGCCCTTCGGCCGCGTCGACCAGCAGAACCACGCCATCGACCATCGACAGGATGCGCTCGACCTCGCCGCCGAAATCGGCGTGGCCCGGCGTGTCGACGATGTTGACGCGGGTGTCCTTCCAGACGACCGAGGTCGCCTTGGCGAGGATGGTGATGCCGCGCTCGCGCTCGAGGTCATTTGAATCCATGGCGCGCTCGGCGACCTGCTGGTTCTCGCGGAACGTGCCGCTCTGCTTGAGCAGGCAATCCACCAGTGTCGTCTTGCCATGGTCGACGTGCGCGATGATCGCGACGTTGCGGATATTCATAGGTGTCCGGATGGGGGGCTGTTGGGCCGCGTATATACGCATGGCCTGTGACAGGGGCAAGGCAGGTTGAGTGGGCTTCTTGCCGCTGCCACAATTCTCGCATGCACAAACGCTCGATCACGATCCACGGCCACCAGACCAGCATTTCGCTCGAGGACGACTTCTGGCAGGAGCTGGCCGCGATCGCCAAGGCGCGCGAGCTGTCGCTCAATGCCCTGGTGACCGAGATCGACAAGCTGCGCACCGGACCCCGCGGCGACGGCGGCAATCTGTCCAGCACCTTGCGGCTCTACGTGCTGAAGCAGCTCAAGCGGAAGATCAGTCGAGCTTGAAGCCTTTGCGGCGCACAAAAGCGCCGAAATCGGCCCGTTCCGGCACTGAATATTGCCGGGCCTTGTCCTCCGACCAGCCATACGCGGAACTCTGGCCGAATTTATCCGTGTAGCGCTGGGTGCGGTACGGCTGCACCGCCTCCCGGCGCTGGTCGTAGGCAGCGACCTTTTCCTTGAGGCCAGCCTCGTCGTAGCGGTCGCGATGAATCGTGACGTCGAGCCCCAGCCTCGGGCTCATCACGCCCGGGAAGGACGGCCAGCCGGCGCCGAGCGCCGCCACCGGGAAAACATGGTCGGGCAGCGACAGGATGTCCGACACCTGCTGGGCATGATTGCGGATGGCGCTGATCGGGCAACTGCCGAGGCCGACCCGGTCGGCGGCGGCGATGAAGGTCGCCAGCACGATGCCGGCATCGACCGCGGCGTTGAAGAACGGATCGAGATAGTCGTTCACGAACGGCCGGCCGCGCCAGTCGAACAGCAGGCGATGACGGCGGTTGTTGCCGCAGAACACCAGGAAGACCGGTGCCGCGGTGACCCAGGGATTGTCGGGCAGCAGCGCCTCGAGCTTGGCGCGCTGGCCCTTGTCCGACACGATCACGATATCGCCCTGCTGCAGATCGGACTTGGACGGCGCCGACAACGCCACCGCACACAGGGTCTCGAGCAGCGCCGGATCGACCGGCTGGTCGGTGTAGCGGCGGATCACGCGGCGGTTGGCCATCGCGGCCAGCGTCTCGCACCCTTCGGGCGCGTTCTTGAGGTCGGGGGCGGCTCCGAACCGCGCCTTGAGTGTTGCCTTCAGTTTTTCGAGCATCAGCGTCCGAAGATGTTGGGCAGGGGAATGTTGGGGATCGGCGAGCGGCCGCCGCCGATCCCGGGGATGATGCTGGGCACGGCGTCGGTCAGCGTGTTGACCACGCCCGGCGGATCCTTGGCGCGGCCGCGCGTCACGCCGTAGCTCGGGCTCGACAGCGGTCCGCGCAAGGTCGCGATGATGTAGGGCGCCGAGGGATCCTCGGCGATCACGAAATTGACCGTGGTGTCGGTGGTCGAGGCGGCGAGGTTGGTGCGCGTGGCGACGTGCGCCGTGATGCGGTCGCCCGAGACGACCAGGTTCTTGTCGGTCAGCACGCCGCCCGCGATGTCGAGATGCCCGGAGATCGGGTTGTTGCGGTTGACGAACCGGTTGAGCACGACCGAGGCCGCGGTCAGCAGGTTGCTGGCGACGCCGCGCTGGCCGACGATGCCCAGCACGTTGCCCAGCGTGTTGTCGATCACGCCGCCGACCACGCCGGATGCCGTCGAGCCCAGCGCGATCAGCGCCTTGTCGGCGCCGAGGAAGACATGGCCGCCAAGCTGCGCGCCGCCCACCATCGAGCCGCGCAGCTGCTCGCGCGTGGCTCCGGCGCCCTTGAGCGTGATGGCGGTGGCGTTGAGCTGGCCATCGACCGTGACCTTGACCGAGCCGCCGAACACGTTGGTGCCCGAGGTGCTGCGCAGCACCTCGCCGAGCTGGATGCCGGTCGCGTCGCCCTTGAAGTCGATCGCCAGCGCAGGCTTGCGGGCGTCGATCGTGCCCGACAGGTCGATGGTGCCGCCATGCAGCCCGCCTTTCAGGTGCTGCAGGGTGAGCAGGCCGTCCTTCAGCGTGAGCGCGATGGCGGCATTGCTGAGCCGCAGGGGTGAGGCGACCAGGGTGCCCGCCGCCAGCTTGAACGAGGCATCGAAGGCGCGCAGCGCCGCCATGTCGAGAGCCTGGTCGGACGCGGCCGCGGCTGCCGGACGGCCGCGGGCCGGCGCGGCCGCTGGCGGCGTCCGGCCGAGCCTGTCGAGATCGAGCAGGGTGGTGCGCAGGTCGGCCGAGACGTATGGCCGGTCCGCGACCTTGGCCTCGACCGTGCCCTCGATGGTCTGGCCGTTGGCCGTGACCTTGCCCTTGTAGCCAATGGTCGAGGGCGGCCCCTTGGCCGCGCCCGGCATGGTGAGCGTGCCCTCGATGCGCGTGGCCTGGCCTTGGGCGGCGATATCGAGCTCGCGGAAGGTGAGCGCCTCGATCGTGCCCGACACGCCGCCGCGCGCGGTCACCAGGCCGATCTCGCCCGGCGCCGTGACGCCCGCCACCTTCAGCACGCGCGAAAGATCGGGCGCCTCGAAGTTGAAGGCGATGTCGGCCTGCGGCAGCGGCCGGTCGTAGTCGGTCACCGTGCCGCGCACCGCAAGCCGCGCGCCGCCGCCGAGGTTCGCGACCTTGACGTCGCGCAGCTCGAGCACGCGGCCCTTGGTCGCGAGGTCGAGCTCGATGCCGCCGATCGGCTCCTTGTTGTAGATCGCCTTGGCGAGCCGCAGCTTCAGCCCGAGCGACGGGCCGACCGGCGGGCGTTGGTTCGAGGGCTCCGCAGTCGCCGGCACAGCAGGCTTCTGGCCATCGGCGGTCTTGGCCCTGAACGAGTCGAGATCGATCGTGTCGATATCGAGCTGGGTCACGATCGACAGCGGCACGCTGAACGTCACGGTGACGCCGCCGCTGCCCTTGATGTCGTCGAGCTCGAACGCGGCATCGCGGACCTGCACGGCGCCGCCGCTCGAGCCGAGCTTGCCCTTGAGGCTGAGCCGCGTGAGCTTGCTGGGCGGCAGCGCCGAGACGTCGAGCGCGAGCCATTGCAGAGTGTCGCGCAGCCGGGGTCCGACCAGGCTGAAATCGCCGCTGACCGCCGGCCGCGCCGCATCGCCCGACAAGGTCGACCGCGCCTGCAGCACCATGTCGCCGGGCAGGGTCGCCGCAAGCTTGGGCATCGCCACCGCGCCGCCTTTCGCGTCGAGCTCGAGCGCGACGTTGCGGACCGCCTGCTTGTGGTAGATCACCTCCGCCGCCTCGAGCGCGATCTTCGCGGTCAGCGTGTCGAGCACGCTGGCGCCGCTGCCGGTGGCGGGCGCCGTGGGCGGGGCGGGCTTGCCGGGCGCGGACGGCGCGGGCGCCGCCTGAAGGCCGGCCAACGCGCGATCGAGGTCGATCCTGGGCAGCGCGATCTTGCCGTCGATCGCGAGCGCGGGCTTCAGCGTCACCGCCAGCGAGCCCGAGCCGCTGTCGCCGGCCAGCGCCAGCTTGAAGTCGCGCGCCGCGATCTGGGTCTGCGACAGCTCGATGCCGCCATCGAAGCTGAACTTGCTGGCGAGCAGGGGCGGCAAAGGCGGCACCGGCTGGCCGGCCAGCCCGAGCAGGGTGGCGATGAAGCCGGTCAGCGACTCGGCCGACGCACTGGCCACGCCGGCAAGCTTCGCATTGGGCCCGAGCTCGCTCAGCTTGCCCGTGAAGGCGAGCTTGCCGTTGGCCTCGAGCGCCAGGCTGGTGGCGAACCCGTCGCTTGCCCTGGCGCCCACGGCGAGATCGATCTTGAGCGGCGCCCCGTTTACCGTCGCGCTGCCGGCCAGCGCATAGGGTCCGTCGATCGAGCCGACCGAGGCGGTGACGTTCGCCTGCTCGGCGGTGACCGCGAGCCCCGCCTTGGAATCGCTGAAGATCAGCGTGCCGTTCTCGATGGTGAGGCGGCCGAGCGACAACGGCATCGGCGAGCTGGGCTTGGGCGCGGCGGGTTTGGCCTCAGCGACCGACGGCGTGAACTCCCAGTTCGGTTTGCCCTCGGCATTGATCTCCAGAACGATCTTGGGCTCGACCAGGGTGACTTCGTCGACCTCGAGCCGGCCGCCGAGCAGGGCGAACAAGGCGGGCTTCACGGTGATCGACTTCACCTCGACCATGTTGGGGTTCTTCGAGCCCGGCATGTTGAAGAACTTGACGCCGGCCACGCTGGCGCTTGGCAGCGGCAGCAGAGTGAGCGACATCGGTCCGTCGACCATCAGCTCGCGGCCAGTCGCCTTCTTCACCTCGGCGACGATTTGCGGCTTGTAGCTGTTGAGGTCGATGAACGAGGGCGCGGCCAGCAGCGCCGCGACCAGCACGGCGAGCCCCGCGCCCGCGCCGATCAAGAGCTTCTTGCGCGCGGAAGAAGTCATCGGTTTCCCCCCTCGATCGCCTCGACGAAAGACTAGCGCATCGAGACCCGGCGGGGCATAGAGAAATCGGGAGCGAGCCTGTGGCCGAGATCGTCAAGCTCAAGAAGATCCGCAAGGACAAGGCACGACGCGAGCAGGAGCGCGCGGCGGAGGCCAATCGCCTGCGCTTCGGTCGCACCAAGGCTCAGAAGCTCGCCGACAAGCAGGCGAAGGAGCGCGAGTCGCGCGCCCGCGAGGACAAGAAGCTCGACTAGCTAGCGCTGACTCGGCCGATTGAGCGTCAGCCGGTCGAAGAAATCACGCGTGCCTTGCACCGCGCCCGGTCCGGCCACCGCGCGGACGTTGGTGAGCTCGAGCTTGCGGCCCGTCGTGGCATCGATCAGCAGCGGCTCGAGCGAGCGGCCGTCGGCCCGGTCCACGAGGTCCATCGGCTTGCCGTTCTTCGAGGCCGCGCCGAAACGGTCGCCCCATTGCTTGAGCCCGACGATCACCGGAAACAGCGCCGCGCCCTTGTCGGTCAGGCGATATTCGTGGCGCAGCGGCCGCTGGCGATAGGCGGTCTTGCGGAAGATGCCGGCCTCGACCAGCTTCTTCAGCCGCGCCGTCAGCACGTTGCGGGCGATGCCGAGATTTTCCTGGAAGTCGTCGAAGCGCCGCACGCCGTAGAAGGCGTCGCGGACGATCAGCAACGTCCAGGGCTCGCCGACGACGTCGAGCGCCGAGGCGATCGAACAATTCATCTGTTCGTACGAGGTGCGCCGCATCGGGAAAGTATAGGCCGGCGCGACCGCCGCGCAATCAGCCGGAGCGGCGCTCCGAGGCCCGCAGGATTGCATAGCCGAACGCCGCCGAGAGCAGGGATCCGGCGAATACGCCCAGCTGGACCAGGGCGAGCTTGTCCTCGCTCTCGAAGGCGAGCGTGCCGATGAACAGGCTCATGGTGAAGCCGATACCGCCGCACACGCTGACGCCGTAGAGCTGCCGCCAGCTCGCACCCGTCGGCAGCCGCGCGAGGCCGAACGCGATCGGCAGCGCTGCGCCCGTGAAGATTCCGAGCTGCTTGCCGACGAACAGGCCGGCGACGATGCCCAGCACGATCGGATCGCGCACCATGGCGCCGGTCAGCCCGCCGAAATCGAGGCCGGAGTTGGCGAAGGCGAAGACCGGCACGACGAAGAACAGGACCCAGGGCCGCAGCACATGCTCCAGCCGCTCGAACGGCTCGCCCAGCGGCAGGCAGAACGCCAGCACGACGCCCGACAGGGTCGCGTGCACACCCGATTTCAGCACGCATAGCCACAGCACCAGCCCGATCGCCAGATAGGGCAGCGTGCGCCGCACGTCCAGCGCATTGAGCGTCACCAGCGCCACGATGCAGAGGCCCGCTCCGAGCAGGGAAAGCGCGGAGAGCTTGGCGGTGTAGAAAATGGCGATGATGACGATGGCGGCGAGGTCGTCGACGATCGCCAGCGTGAGCAGGAACAGCCGCAGGCCCGGCGGCACGCGCCGGGGTCCGAGGGCCGCGACGATCGCGACGGCGAAGGCGATGTCGGTCGCCGAGGCGATCGCCCAGCCGTTCAGCGCCTCGCGATCGCCCCAGGTGAAGGCGGCATAGATCGCCGCCGGCAGCAGGATGCCGCCCAGCGCGCCGGCGACCGGCAGCACCACCTGCGAGGGCCGGGCAAGCTCGCCCACCACGACCTCGCGCTTGATCTCCATGCCGACCAGCAGGAAGAACACGACCATCAGGCCGTCGTCGATCCAGTGCACCAGGGAGCCGGCGGCGATCTCGGCGTGCAGGAAGCGCTCGATCGTCCGGCCAAAGGGCGAGTTGGCCAGCGCCAGCGCCAGCACGGTCGCCACCAGGAGCGGCACCGCGCTGCCGGCGTCGCTCCGCAGGAACAGCATCAGCCGCTTCATTGCGATAGCCTTACAGCAAAACGCCCGGGCCTTTCGACCCGGGCGTCCGCCGTTGAAGTCTGGTCTCGACTAGTCGCGGTTCTGACCCATGAAGCTCATCAGGAACTGGAACAGGTTCACGAAGTCGAGGTAGAGGCTGAGCGCGCCGAAGATGGCCATCTTGTCGGCGACGTCGCTGCCGTAAGCCTCGGAGTACTGCTCCTTGATCTTCTGGGTGTCGTAGGCGATCAGGCCCGAGAAGATCAGCACGCCCGCGACCGAGATGATGAAGGTCATCGTGCCGGACGGCCAGATCATGTTCACGAGGCCGGCCAGGATGATGCCGATCAGGCCCATGAACAGGAACTTGCCGAAGGCCGACAGGTCGGTCTTGGTGGTGTAGCCGTACAGGCTAAGACCGCCGAACGCCGCCGCCGTCACGAAGAAGGTGCGGGCGACCGAGGCGCCGGTGTAGCGGAACAGCAGCAGCGACAGGCTGACGCCCATCAATGCCGTGACCGCCCAGTAGACCGCCTGGATTGCGCCGACGCTCATCTTTGCGGCGCGGAACGAGACGAGCAGCAGCAGGCCGAGCGGCGCGAAGATCGCCACCCAACCCAACCCGTTCAATCCGACGACGCGGCCGTTCGGCGTCACCTGGAAGAACAGGCTCGCCAACTCGGCCGAGTTGAACAGGGCGAAGGCTACGATGCCCGACAGGGCCAAGCCCGACGCCATGTAGTTGTAGACGCGGATCATGTGCTGACGCAGACCGACATCGAACGATGCCTGGTCGGCAATCACGCCACCGCCGCGACCGAAAGTACCGAAGTCCTGATTTGCCATTTGTTGCCTAGCCTCCGAGAGGGTCCTTTTGGTTGGGCCCCTTCGCCGCACAATGTGGGCATGCAGCGCGTCTGAATCAAGGACGTTCGGAGGGGGGATAGCTCCCCCTCCGGGGTGGGAAAACCGGCTTTATTCGTTCCGCAATAATGCCAAAGGCCGCTGCCGCAAAGCCGCCAGGGTGCCCGCCAGCCCGAACGCCAAAGTAAGCGCCATGGCGCCCAATGCCACCGCCACCGCGACCGTCGGCAGGAAGGTCCAGCTGAGATTCATCAGGTTCCGGACCACCAGATAGGCCGCGACCGTGCCGACCCCGAGCGCGGCGAGCGCCGTCGCCAATCCCAGAGCGGCGAACTCCCAGGCAAAGGTGCCGGCGATGCGTGCCCGGGTCGCTCCCAGGACCTTCATCACCACCGCCTCATGGATGCGCCGCCGCTGGGTTGCCAGCATGGCGCCGGCCAGGACCAGGATGCCGGCCAGGATGCTGAGCAGGCCGATCAGCCGGACCGCCAGGCCGATGTTGCCCAGCACCTCCGAGGCGGTCTCGATGGCGTCGCGGATGCGCACCACGGTGACGTTGGGAAAGCGGTCGGTCACGTCCTTGAAAATCCGCTCCTCCGCCTCGGGCGTCGCCTTGATCGTCGCAAGATAGGTGTGCGGCGCCTTGTCGAGGATGCCGGGCGAGAAGACGAAGACGAAATTGATCGACAGCGTCTGCCATTCGATCCGCCGCAGCGAGGCGATGCGCGCCTCGATATCGCGGCCGAGCACGTTGACCGTGATGCTATCGCCGACGCCAATGCCGAAGGCGCGGGCCAGTTCGGCATCGAACGAAACGAGCTGCGGCCCACGATAGTCCACCGGCCACCAGTCGCCGGCCACGATGCGCGAGCCCGGCGGCGCGGATGCCGCGTAGGTCACGCCGCGATCGCCGTCGACCGCCCAGCGGGCGTTGGCCGGCACCTTCAGCTGATTCACCGGCTCGCCGCCGATCTTGACGATCCGGCCGCGCAGCGACGGCACCTTGTCGAGCTTGCCTGCGCCGGGCACCGCCTCGACCGTCCTCTCGAAGTCGGCGATCTGCGAGCTCTGGATATCGACGAAGAAGAAAGCCGGCGCATCCTGGGGGATGCGCCGGGTGATCTGCTCGCGCAGATTGCCCTCGATCAGCGCGGTCGCCACCAGAACGGTGAGACCGAGCCCCAGCGACAGCATGACGATCGGCGTCGGCGAGCCGGGCCGATGGAGATTGGCGAGCGCCAGCCGCAGGGCGGCGAACTTGGGCTTGCCGACCCGCGCCGCCGCCCACATCAGGCCACGCGCCAGCAGCGGAAAGGCGATGAAGGCGCCGACCGCGCCCAGCACGAACCAGCCCGCGGTGGTGCGCTCGGGCGCGACGTAGAGCGTGAAGCCCGCCAGCACGACCGCGGTGGCCGCGATCAAGGCAAGATCGCGCCAGGCGATGTGCCGGCCGCCGACGACGGCGCCGCGCATCAGGGTGGCGGCGGATACCGCGCGGGCGCGGATCAGCGGCAACAGCGCGAACAGCAGCGAGACCAGCAGGCCGAACGTGCCCGCGATCGCGAGGGGACGGACATAGACGTCGATCCGGGCGCGCAGCGGCAGCAGCTCCGCGATGAGCGACTGGGCGAGGAAGGGCAGCGCCGCGCCGATCAGGACACCGATCAGCGCAAGCGCGGCGAGCTGCAGGAAATAGGTGGCGAACACCAGCCGTTCCGGCGCCCCCAGGCACTTGAGCGTGGCGATGGTGTGCAGGCGGCCGGCCAGGAAGCTCGAGATCGCATTGCCGACACCGACGCCGCCGACCAGCAACGCGGCGAGCCCGACCAGGCTCAGGAACTGGGTCAGCCGATTGAGCCAGAACTGCAGGCCGCCGCCCGCGTCGGCGAGGCCCCTCACCCGCCAGCCGGCGTCGGGAAACTGCGCCTTGATGCTGTCGAGCTCCTCGAGGTCGTTGATCCCCGGCGGCAGGCGCAGGCGATATTCCCAGGTCAGCAGGCTGCCCTGCTGGGCCAAGCCGGACTCGGCGATCGCCGCCAGCGGAATCATCAGACGCGGACCGAGGCTCGCGAAGGCATTCACGCCGCGGTCGGGCTCGCGCGCGATGACGGCGCGCAATTCGACGATCGCCTCGCCCACCCGGATGCGGTCGCCCAGCGCCACGTTCATGCGCTGCAGCGCCGCTTCCTCGGTGACCGCGCCCCACACCCCATCACGCCGCGCGAGCGCGTCGGCCAGCCGGCCGCCGCCCTGCAAGTCGACGGTGCCGTAGAGCGGATAGCTAGGCTCGACCGCCTTGAGCTGGACCAGCGCGGGATGGCCGTCCGTCTTCACCGGCCGCGCCATCGAGCGGCTGTCGATCCAGCGCGCCAGCTCCCCTTCCCCGGCGAGCCACGCCAGTTGCGTCGGCGTCGCCTCGCGATAGAGCAGCGAGATCGCCACGTCGCCGCCCAGCAGCTCGCGCGCATCGGCACGCAGGCCCTCCTGCACCGCGCGGCTGAAGGAGAGGATGGCGGCGATCGCGCCGACGCCCAGCGTCAGGCAGGCGAGGAACAGGCGGAAGCCGCTCAGGCCGCTGCGCATCTCGCGCCGCGCCAGGGTGAAGGCCAGGCGCAGCGTCCGCAGCGTCATTGCGCGGCCTCGGCCGCGGTCATGGCGCGGCCTTGGGCGTGCGACAGGCGCTCGTCGCCCACCACCAGCCCGTCGGCGATGCGCAGGATGCGGTCGCACCGTCCGGCCAGCGCCATGTCATGGGTGATCAGGATCAGCGTCGCGTGTTCGGCGCGGGCAAGCTCGAACAGCAGATCCATCACCTGCTTGCCGGTGGCGCCGTCGAGATTGCCGGTCGGCTCGTCGGCCAGCAGGAGCTTGGGCCGGCCGACGAAGGCGCGGGCGACCGCGACCCGCTGCTGCTCGCCGCCGGAGAGCTGCGCGGGATAGTGGGTCAGGCGATGGCCGAGACCGACCCGTTCAAGCGCGCCTTGCGCCGCTTCGAAGGCGTCGCCGCGGCCGGCGAATTCCAGCGGCAGGGCGACATTCTCGAGCGCCGTCATGGTCGGGATGAGATGGAAGCCCTGGAACACGATGCCGAGGTGGTCGC
>Ga0310810_10009989_pt1 | contig 11025 bp, 6 predicted proteins | sample NCmetagenome_FD_207641 | JGI IMG/M metagenome (GOLD analysis project Ga0310810, IMG submission 207641) | Soil microbial communities from experimental microcosm in Duke University, North Carolina, United States - NC | ecosystem: Engineered > Artificial ecosystem > Soil microcosm > Unclassified ... | reverse complement strand
AAGCTCTGTACAAGCTGAGTTGGGATACCAGGTCTGCCAGGAATCGCGACTTCAGGCTCGCCGACTTCGACGCCGTCAGGCAAAGTGATTCGTCGGTCTTCGATCTCTCCGCCGGACTCGGGGCCGCAGTCATGCAGGACGGTGTTCAGTTGCCCGGCTTGCTGGTGACCGGCAACTACTTCCAGGTTCTGGGCGCACGCCCCCTCCTTGGCCGCACGCTGTTGCCCAGCGACGCGATCGCGCCCGGCAGCAACGCCGTCGCCGTGCTGTCAGAGTGGGCCTGGCGTTCGCGTTTCGGCGCCGATCCCACAATCCTCGGTAAGCGGATTCCGCTGGGACGTCAGTCATTCGAAGTCGTGGGAGTGATCCGACACGGAATGGTCCTGCCGGGCCAGCAGAGCCTGGGGTTCTGGGCGCCGCTGACAATGGCACGGGCGTTCGAAGTCGCGGACCCATCGACCGACGCGAACGCGTCGCTCTCCGTCATCGGCCGTCTGAGAGATGGAGTCACTGCGTCGCAGGCACGAGCCTGGTTCGATGTCTGGCTCCGGCAGCGATTTCCGCCCGGATCCGAGTTGGAACCGGTGGTCGCGCACGTTGACTCGCGCTCCAGGCTGATTCCGCTGACGTCAGGAACGTTGACGATGCTCGCGGTGATCCTGTCGGCATTTGGTCTCGTGCTGCTCGTCGCGTGCGCAAACGTAACGAACCTGATGCTGGCGCGCGGCTTCAGCCGCCAACGGGAGATCGCCGTGCGGCTCTCCCTTGGCGCGAGCCGCTGGCGTGTCGTGCAGCAACTCATGGTCGAGAGCCTGATGCTCGCCGCACCGGCTGCTGTCGTCGGGCTCGCACTCACCATTGCGACCGCGCGGATTTTTCCCGCGCTCATCCTCGCGACGTTTCCGCCCGGCCTCGCGCCAGTGGAAGCGGTTCTGGTGCGGCTGGATCCGGATTGGCGCGTGCTGTCCGTGCTCTTCGTGGCCGCCGTTGTCTCAGCGGTCGTCGTGAGCCTGGCACCTGCCGTGCGAGTCACACGCGCGAATCTCGTACGCGCCGCGAGAGGTGAGGCCGCTTTGGACACCCAGCGGTCGCGTTTGAGGACGGGACTCGTCGCGATGCAGATCGGCGCATGCGTGATGTTCCTCATCGGCGCCATCGGCCTGATCGACGAGTCGAGGCGACTGGCCAATCCCGATCGTGCCCTGAGCTACCAGCGAGTCGCGGAGGTCCGCATTGCACCGCGTTTCCGCGTGGAGCTGGCCGGGCGCCTGGCGTCGGATCCGTTGATCGAACGGGTCGCCGCCGCCTGGCAGCCGTCGCTCGCTGGCGTGCTGCGGCGAGTGGGTGTCGTGCCGTCGGAGACGCGCCTCGAGCAGACCGCAGGATTCATGGCCGTGTCGCCGGAGTACTTCTCGCTGCTCGACATCCAGGTCGTGCGGGGCCGGGCCTTTACATCGCGCGAAGCCGACGAGGGCGCTGCGGTCGCGTTGGTCAGTGCGGCGACGGCGCAACTGTTCTGGCCTGGGCTCGATCCAGTCGGTCAGACGCTGGAGCTACGGCGGCTCGATGCGCGATCGCAAGGGGTGCCCGCTCACACCAGCGTTCGCATCATCGGCGTGGCGGAGGACGTTGCCAGCGACATGTTGTTCGATGACGTTGACGCCACGTGCGTCTATTTCGCGACGAGTGTGCGATCGCCGCTCGAGATGTCGCTCCTCGTGCAGAGTCGCGCCGATGTTGCCGACGTGCGCACCGCCGTCGTGAATGCGGTCAACACGCTCGATCCCGATGCGCCTTATCGAATCACGCCGATGCGGGATCTGCTGGGTCTCGTGACGTGGACGTTCCAGGCGTTTTCGACGACCGCCTCGTTGCTCGGCGTGGTCGGCCTGCTGCTCGCGTTCTCCGGCACCTATGCGGTCGTGGCCTTTCTCGTGGCTCAGCGAACGCCCGAGTTCGGCATTCGCATGGCGCTGGGCGCGACTGTCCGTCAGATCGTGTCGGCAATGATGAACGAAACGCTGAAGGTCGCCTTCATCGGCCTCGGTGCAGGCCTTGCGCTCGCACTGGCTGCAATGCGCGCGTTGAACGCAGTCAGCGAGATCATCCCGCAGTTTGGCGCACGTCCTTATGTTGTCGGTACTGGGATTGTCCTTGCCGCGACAATGATCGCCGCGCTGTTGCCCTCGCTGCGGGCGGCGCGGATCGATCCTTCCAAGGCGCTTAGAGCGGAGTGAGCGAGGCGGCGGGTCCGAAAAGCAGGACCCGCCCTACGAATACAGATCTCCGGCACGCGTAGGCCGGGTCTTGTTCTGAAGACCCGGCTTCAAGTTAGTTCGTGCCGCCCTTACCAGTAACCGCGAGCAAGTCGGCTCGCGTTGCGATCCGACCACCGTGCCCACCCACAATCTGCTCCGGATCGATCTTCAGCCGCTGCAGATTCTCGGCGAAGTTGGTGATCGTCGGCGTCGGTGGTGGCACCGGTGCGTTCGGCGCTGGCGGATTGATCATGTCCGACTGGAACAGCACCTTCTCCGCCGGGAGCCACGCGACGAGCATCTGCTCGTTATGGGGATTCCCTCGCAGCACGTGCAGTTCGATGAGTCGATTGTTGGTGCCTTTCAGCTCAGCACGATCGGTCACCGCCTGGAACGTGGCCTTCTTGCTCGACTTCGCGAGCCGATCGACAATCAGATTCCGAGGCGCGGCCCAGGCCTTCTCGTAGTACGCCACATTGGCCTGGTGCGTGACGACCGTGGCGCCCTCATCGACGAACGTGCGCAGCCCGCCTGAGTGATCGAAGTGCACGTGCGTGTTGACGACGAACCGTATCGGCTTGTTCGGGATCACCTTCTTCACTTCGGCGAGCACGACCTCCGACCGCGCTTCGTTCTGTGGCCCTTCGATGACGACGATGTGATCGCCCATGTCGGCGGCAAGGCTGTGATGCGATCCGCCGGTGATCCAGAAGAGTCCGTCGGCCACCTTTTGTGACGTTGCGGTCACCGTCGCGGGGGCAGCAGGATTCCGAACCTGATCGGGCACGGTGATATCGACAAAGACGTTCGGTTGGACCGCGGTGATGGTGAGGTCGAGCGTCGGATGCCCGCCTTGCGTCTGGACGATGCGCGTGGGGAACTGCACGCCGCCGAAATCCTTGTAGCCCGAGTACGTCGTCACCACCTGCATGTCGCCGAGGACGTCGTTCGGTAGCAACGCAGTGACGCGCTCGACCTGATTCATCTTGTTGATCAGCGCGACGACCGGATACCGGCCTCCAACTGTGAAGGTCAGTTCCGCTCCGTTAGCGACGTCACGTACGCGCGCGTTTCCGGCAGCAGCTTTGATCGGCCCTTGCGGCGATGCGGCCCACATCCACAGCAGCCGCTCGGCAGCGGCCGCCGGTTGTGGCTGGACGCCAGGCGTCTGCGAGCCGGCCGCCGGCGGTGTTTCGTTCCATGCGAAGGCGCCACGCACGAACTGCACCTGACGCTGTTCGCCGGCGAAGGGTGCGCCGCCGCCGCGCGGCTGCGGCGTGGGCATGGTCAGCACCTGTTCGAGGCGCATGCTGTTGCTGCCGTAGTCCACGTAGACCTGATAGCTCTTGATCGGTCTGAGCGGCCAGGCGTCGGTGGCCGTTGGTGGCTGGCCGAGCACGAAGGAGCGGCCGGTTGCGGTGTATTGCACGGAGCGCAGGCTTGCGGTGCCCATCGTCTTGGCCGCGGCGTCCAGTGGGGACGACTGCGTCGAGACGCTGGCCGGTGTCAGCAGGGCGCACGCAAGGACAGCGAGGATGATTCGATACATAAATCCCTCCTGTTGTTGTGGGCGAACGATGCGAACCGTCGGGAGACGCAGGGAGTATAACTGCGGTATCCTCCCCGCCACCACGCGTCCGAGAGACGTGAAGTGAGGCGCCCATGACTGTGTTTCAGCGTCGCTCCGCAGCCGTCGCTATCCTCCTCGTCGCATCTCTTACTGCACTCGTTCGCACCGAGCCCGCCGGAGTCACGCGATCCTTCAAGAACTGGACGCAGTATCTGGGTGGAGCCGACTCCTCGCAGTACTCCTCGCTCGACCAGATCAACAAGTCAACCGTGTCGCGGCTCGAGGTCGCGTGGCGGTACGCGAGCGGCGATTCACGGAGCTACCGCTTCAATCCCATCGTCGTCGACGGCACGATGTTCGTGCTGGCGAAGAACAACTCGATCGTGGCGCTCGATGCGGTGACCGGACAGGAGAAGTGGGCACACGCGAACGACGGGGCAGTCAGCGATCGCGGGATCAACTACTGGGAGAGCAGCGATCGTTCCGATCGACGGCTGTTGTATCTCAATGCCGGATCGCTGACGGCGATCGATGCACGGACCGGCGCCTCGATTCCGTCATTTGGCGAGAAGGGACGCGTGGACGTTCGCATGGGGTTGCATCGCGATCTCACGAACATCCGCCGGCTGCAGACCAACAATCCCGGTCGCATCTACCGGGACCTGTTCATCGTGTCGTTGCCGGCCGGAGGAGCGGGATACGTTGCGAGCCCCGGCGACATCCACGCCTACGACGTGCGATCCGGAAAGCTGATGTGGGTCTTTCACACCGTGCCCGAGCGCGGAGAACCGGGCGCCGAGACCTGGCCTGCCGCTGCGCTGGAAACCGGTAGCGGCGTGCACAACTGGAGCGAGCTCACCGTCGACGAAGCACGCGGCATCGTCTACATCCCGACCGGTACGGCGCGGTACGACTTCTACGGCGGCAATCGTCATGGCGCGAATCTCTACGCCAACAGCGTGGTCGCGCTCGACGCCAAGACGGGCGCTCGCAAATGGCATTTCCAGGCCGTGCATCACGACCTGTGGGACTACGACCTCGCGACGTCGCCGAAGTTGCTCACCGTGAAGCACGATGGTCGCGACGTCGACGTGATCGCGCAGGCCAGCAAGCACGGGTTCCTGTTCGTCCTCGAGCGCGATACGGGTAAGCCGCTGTGGCCGATCGAAGAGCGCCCTGTGCCGCAGTCGGATGTGCCGGGCGAGCAGACGTCGGCTACGCAACCGTTTCCGACGCTGCCGCCGCCGTTTGCGCGGCAGTCGTTCACAGAGAAAGACATCAATCCGCACCTCGCGCCTGAAGCCCAGGAGAAGTTGCGGCAGCTGCTGCGCAACTCGGTGAACAAGGGGCTCTTCACGCCGCCGAGTCTGCAGGGCAGCATCCAGATACCGGGAAACAGCGGTGGTGCTAACTGGGGACTGTTAGCCGCGGATCCGGTGAAGGGCCGGGTCTATGTGATGTCGAAGGAGGCGCCGGCGCTGCTGACTCTTCGCGCGATGAAACCTGGCGACAAGCCCGATGATCGCGGACCCGATCCGAATCAGGTTGTGCCCGGTGCGCCATCCGGGTTCGTGCCATATACCGCGGTGAACCCGTACGGTTTCATGCGTGACCCAACGACGGGGTTGCCGCCGCTCACGCCGCCATGGTCGCAGATCACTGCGTACGATTTGAACAAGGGCACGATCCTCTGGCAGGTTCCGAATGGGGACAGCCTGCAACTCGTCGGTCGCGGCGTGCATGGAACGGGCAGCCACCAGGCGCGCGCGGGCATGGTCGTCACGGCCGGCGGACTCGTCTTCATCGGCACGCCCGATCAGAGACTGCGTGCGTACGACGCGGACACCGGCAAGGTGATCTGGGAGAAGGCGGTCAGCGGACCGATCAACGGCGTGCCCGCCGTCTACGAGATGAACGGTCGCCAGTACATGGCAGTCGCAGTCGGCGCCGTCGGCACGCAGGACGACGACAGTGGGCAGTCGCCTGGGAAAACCGGCAGCGAGTACGTCGTCTTCGCGCTCTCCAAATGATTCTTGAAGTAGGCAGTAGGCAGTAAGCGGTATGCAGTAAGAGCTCTTGCCTACTGCATACTGCCTACCGCATTACGGTGGAGCGCTAGCCGATTACGCCATAGCGCTTCGCTCGCGCGAGCCAGTCGGCCTGATCGATCACCTTGGCCGCGATGTCGCGCGGCAGGCGCATCTTCGCGGCCTCGTCAAAGGGGCCGCCTTTGGCTTTCAGCTCCTTCAACGCGATGTACATCGCGCCGATGCCGATGTCGTCGATGTGGTAGAACGCCATGTCCACGCCCTTCGCATGCCATTCCGTCGCGGGGCCGCTCGATCCGATCATCAGCGGCTTCTTCAACGCGGCTTTCGCGCGTTGCTGTTGATCGAGCGTGTACCCGTTGATGAAGAATGCGTCGGCACCCGCCTCAGAGAGGGCCGCGAGGATGTCGAGCGTCTCGGCTTCGCCGTATCCCTTCGCCGGTCGATCGCAACGCGCCATGATCATCGTGCTCTGATCGCGACGGGCATCGACGGCCGCTTTGATGCGTCCCACCATGACGGCTTTCGGCGCCATCGCCACACCCTTGCCGCCGTATTCGCTCTCGGGCCCGGTTGAGTCCTCGAGCATGATGACCGCGGCGCCTCCCCGTTCCAGTTTCTGAACCGTGCGATACGTCGTGACCGGACTGCCGCCGCCGTTCTCGCCGTCAGCCACGATCGGCAGCTCGGTGTTCGACATCACCTGGACTTCGTAGTCGATGACTTCCTGAACCGTCTGGACACTGGTGTTCGGCAGCGCATTTCTCGCGGCCATGCCGCTGCCTCCCATGAACCCACCCTGAAAGCCTTCCATCTCGCACAGCCGAGTCAGGATGATGCTTTCGACGACGGGCAACAGCAGCGGCTGACCGGTGGCGATCGCTGCACGGAATCGTGCGCCCTTGCTCATGGCTGCGGCAGTGGCTGGACGTTGCGCCTGAGCTGCCGCGGTATCGGCCAGCACGGACTCGCCGAGCAGGCCACCCGCGACGAGACCCGCACCCTTCAGGAATCCGCGTCTGCTTCGATCGTCGTTGGACATGTGACGGCTCCTCTGATTCGTGGAAGGATACTCGGAGAGCACGATGGCTGATATCAGGATTCAGACGACGCACGTGGGAAGCCTGCCCGGACCGCCGGATTTCGATGCGACGGCGCTGCACGACGAGGAATCGCTGCGCGCGGCTGTCGAATGGGTCGTCGCGCAGCAGCGCGCGGCCGGCATCGACATCATCAACGAGGGCGAGCTGACCAAGGGCGGAGACTGGCTCTCCTTTGCCGATCGGCGCCTTGGCGGCTTCGAGGATCGACCGTTTCCGCCGGGCGGCTCCATGGTGTCTCGCGGAGAGGATCGCCAGCAGTTCGCCGACTTCTACAAGTACGCGGCCGAACGCCAGACGCTGTTCTTCACACCGGACGATCGCATCAAGCAAACGCGACGCTACACAGTTGCGACGGCACCGGTGTCGTACGTCGGCTTGCGCGACCTCACGCGCGAGATCGATGTGCTGCGATGGGTCGTGAGCGACACGCGTCAACGCTTCCTGACCAGCACCGCTCCGTCGAGCCTCGAGGTGTATCGCGGGAACGAGTACTACAAGACGTCCGACGAGTACGTGATGGCGCTGGCGGAAGCGTTGCGCGTCGAGTACGAGGCAATCGTCTACGCCGGCTTCCTCTTGCAAGTCGACGATGCATGGCTCGTGGCGTTGTGGGACCGCATCGGCATCGACATGGGACTCGAGGCGTTCAAGAAGTACTGCATGGTCCGTGTCGAGGCGCTCAATCACGCATTACGCAACATTCCCCAGGATCTCGTGCGCTATCACCTCTGCTGGGGAAGCTGGCACGGCCCCCACGCCTCCGACCTGCCCCTTGCCGACATCGTCGATGTCATGCTCGCCGTGAAGGCGAAGTTCTATTCGTTCGAAGCGGCAAACGTCCGGCACGAGCACGAGTACCGCATCTGGGAGCGGGTGCGGTTGCCGCAGGGTAAGGTCATCATGCCTGGCGTGGTGACGCACTCCACGGACCTCATCGAACACCCGGAGCTCGTCTCCGAACGGATTCAGCGGTTTGCCAGGCTGGTGGGAGCCGAGAACGTGATCGCCAGTTGCGATTGCGGGTTCGGTGGGCGCACGCATCCGCAGATCGCATGGGCCAAGTTGCGCGCACTGTCTGAAGGTGCGGCACTGGCCAGTCGCGCACTGTCAGGTTCGAACCCGTAGATCTGCTTCGGCGACGACGGGGTCTGGCGCTCGCGCCGGCTCGCGGTCGTCGGCCAGATGCACCGTTTGCGACGGGAAGGCCAACGAGGACCCCGCTTCTTCGACGATTTCCATGATGCGGAGCAGCAGCCCCTCCTGAATCTCGAGGAAGGCTGACCAGTCTGCCGCGAAGATGTACGACACGATCTCGATGTCGAGCGACGAGGGTGCGACTCGGAAGAAACGGGCGCGCACGGATTCGATTTCGACGCCAGTCCTTCCAAGGAGCAGCTCGCGAACCCGAGACACGATCTGGCGGACCTGTTCCGGTGTCGTGCCGTATCGGATGCCGATGACGTGACGGAACCAGAACTTGTCACGATCTGACAGCGTCTCGATATTTGCCGTCGCAATCTGGCCGTTGGGCACGCTGACGATCGTCCGATCGAGCGTGCGAATGCGTGTGGAGCGGAGCCCGACGCGGTCAACGGTGCCGAACGTGTCACCGAGCTTCAGGAAGTCGCCGACGCGTACTGCCTTGTCGAAGACGAGCGAGAAGCCTCCGATGACGTTTTCCAGCGTCTTCTGGGCGGCGAGTGCAACGGCGATACCTCCGATGCCGAGCCCCGCCAGCGCCGCCGTGGCATCGATGCCGAGGTACGCGAGGGCGGCGATGCCTCCGGCGCAGATGACCAGCACGTCGGCAACACGCCGGGCGAGTCGAACCAGCGCGATGCTCTCTCCCAGATGCGATACCGGAATGCGTCGTCGTATGTATCGCTCGCCGAAGTCGTTGAGCAGGAGGAGCAGCCACACCAGGCCACAGATCAGGAAGGCCACGCGGATGACCGCGTAGAGCTGCCGCTCGATGAGAGGGAGGTCGATGGTGAGGACGAACCACCGGATGATCGCGGCCAGGAGCAACAGCCGGATCGACCCGTGAATCTCCACCAGCTTCGGCCCCTGTGGCCGGCCGAGCAGCCGGCAACACAGGGCGATGAGTGGAGTGAACAACGGGCCGAGCAAACCGAGCAGGCGATAGAGCAGCGGGATGCCCGCGATCATCACGAGCCAGTCGAGGACTCGAATCCCGGCGACGCGCGGCCGCGCCATGAACCCCGGCAGCAGGCCGTCGACCGTGACGAGATCGATCTCCTTGTAAACATCCGGAATGGCCTGCAACGTTTGTCGCGAGAACAGCCACACTCGCATACCGTTTCCGTCGTCGACGCGTTCGACGACGAGTTCGAGCGGGCCGCGTGCGGTGTTGATGGTGCCGACGACATCCTCGTCGGGCTTCAGTGGGTTGACCAGCGATCCTTCGGAGCGATCGCTGAGGATATTCACTCGAACGGGCAGCCGGCTGTTGAGGACGACGTAGAGCTGCTGCGCGAGCTCGGTGGCGTCGTTACCGCCGAGACCGGAGTTCAGATAGAGAGGAGTGACTTCCTGCTTGTTCTCGCGGGCGGCGTTCATGAAGCCGAGGATCGTCCCCCGGGGCGTATCACGCCCGAGGGGATCCTTCGGTGGTTCAGGCGCCTGTGGCGCCGGTGCCGCAGGCGCGGGAGATTGAGCCGTCGCCAGCGCGACGAAGAGACAGGTGAGGAGGAGACACGCACAGATCGCGCGTGGGGTCATTACCGCTATTTCTTTTCAACGGTGATGTTGTTCAAGCGCACGGGCTCGGTCCCGTAGTTCTCGATCTCCATCACGTTCTTCTTCTTGTCGTAGCGGATCTGCGTGAACGCCGCCATCTTGCCCTCGCCCTTGTCACCCTTCAGATGAATCTGAATGAGGAGGAATGGGTAGTCAGCTGTCCGCGGGTTGTTGGTGATTTCGCGGAAGCTCATTTGACGATCCGTGGCGATGACGATGCGTTCGACACCGTCAGGCATCATCTCGTGCCACGCGTAATGCAGATCCCAGCCGAGTCGATAGTTCTGTGGGTCCGGACCCTGCCAACCCGGAATGTTGATGCGCCCTTTCACGGGTGTCTTCTGCAGCGCCCGCACCAGATCGTCCTGGCCTTTGGGCACGGTCTGCAGGAGCGTGGCGCGCTCCTTCTCGGTTGACCACTGGTCCAGGGTGATCTGGATGATTCCGTTGGCGCCAGTCAGGTTGTTGCTCATGTTCACCGCAAACGAGCGCATCCGGATGGGCAGCGTTACCTGTGCAGCGACCGGCAGCGACGCCGCCAGCGCAAGTACGATTACGACCGAAGCGGGACGAAGAAGGTTCCGCATCATCATGGGCAGTCAACTCCTCGGTTGTTCAGGCCAATCCAGCGGTCGTGAGTGCACGAGGCATACCGACGGAATGGCGCGTCCTGTGCGGGGTGATCGCTGAGATTTCCGCGAGTTGTGGAGGGTTCACGCGTTCATACGGTGGGGCCGCCCACGAAATACTGGAGGCCCTCCACCGATCGCTCGGTCGGCCTTCGGCCTCAACAGTCCAACTCCCAACTCCCAAGAGTCCAACTCCCAACTCCCAAAAAACCACCCACCACCAACCACTAACCACCTTCGGCAAAGCAGTCACAGCTGTGTTTGACACCTCTTCTGCACGGGCGTATAGCTGTCGCGGCATTCGACCCGTTCGGCCGTCCTCCCGGATGCGTTAACTCAAGAAACGCCCCGCCCGTCATCCATGCAGGAGTGTGCGCCATGGTCTTCGACAAGGTTCGCGATCGCGAATGGTTCGAGCTTCCTCCGGCCGTCGGCGGACCGAAGTTGTACGAGGCGCGTAACGAGCTGCGCGAGAAGAATCTGCACGACACCGAGGAGCCGCCCCTCGCGAAAGCGCAGACGTCCGCTCCCGCAGATGCAGTGACCGGCCGCACGTCCGATGGGTCGTACAACGATCTGTCGTGCCCATTCATGGGGAAGGCGGGCACGCGATTCGGGCGCAATACGCCGCTTGCGTCGACGTTCCCGGACACCGCG
>Ga0310810_10009988_pt1 | contig 11026 bp, 7 predicted proteins | sample NCmetagenome_FD_207641 | JGI IMG/M metagenome (GOLD analysis project Ga0310810, IMG submission 207641) | Soil microbial communities from experimental microcosm in Duke University, North Carolina, United States - NC | ecosystem: Engineered > Artificial ecosystem > Soil microcosm > Unclassified ... | reverse complement strand
GGCCGTTGCACCGAGCACTGCCCGGCCAATAACACCGGCAAAATTCTCGATCCCAAGAAGATCGCCCTGGGCGTGCGCGACTATCTGAACGACTTCGGACCCGCCTCGGAAGAGCCCCTCTTTGGCAAATATCTCTCGCAAGAAGCCGCCTTCCAGTGCACCACCTGCGGCGCGTGCGAATACCAGTGTCCCGTGGGCGTCGAGCACCTTCCGATCATCGTCGGACTGCGGCGCGGCGCGGTCAACACCGGCAAGTGGGACGACGAGTACGGCACCAAGCTATTTCTCGCGCTCGAACGCAACGGCAACGCGCTCGGATTCAGTTCCACGGAACGCGATAAGTTCATCGCCAAGGAGCAGCTGCCGATCTTCGACGGAACCCAGGAATACTGCCTGTGGCTGGGCTGCATGGGCGCGTACGACCCGCAGGGACGCGAGATCATCGCGGCTTTCGCCCGTGTGATGCGGCACTTGGGAACTTCCTTCGGAGTCCTTCAGAAGGAGAAATGCACGGGCGATCCGGCCCGCCGGCTAGGCAACGATCTGGTGTTTCAGCAGCTCGCGGCATCGAATCTGGAAACCCTGAAGCAGAGCAAGACGACCAAGATCGTCTCCATCTGTCCGCATTGCGTTCGAACGATCTCCACCGACTGGCTGGAACACGGCAAAGCCCCGCCCATCGAGCATCACAGCGAATTCCTCGCGCGCCACGCGAACAAGTTGCCGCAGTCCGGTAACGAAAAGATTGTCTACCACGACCCTTGCTACCTGGGTCGCTACCGCAACGTCTATGACGAGCCACGGACAGCGCTTTCGCTGTCCGGACAAGTTGTGGATCCCCCGCGTGCCCGCGAACGCAGCTTCTGCTGCGGCGCCGGCGGCGGCCTGGCTTTCCTGGGCGAAGAAACAGGCGAGCGGGTCAGCCACAATCGCGCGCGAGAGCTCACCGCAACCGGGGCGAGCACGGTCGCAGCGGCCTGTCCGTTCTGCAACACGATGTTTCGCGATGCTCTGTCGGCGGTCTCTCCGGCGCCACCGAAGTTACTGGATATCGCGCAGATCGTGGCCGCCTCGCTTCCCGCCAAAGCCTCCTACTGAGAGTGCGATGCTAGGAACATGCGATGGTTGGTGGCCACATTCTTAGTCAGCTTCCCGCTCATCGCCGCAACACCTAAACCAGCAACGACCAAGCCCGCCGCGCTCACAGCCGAGCAACGTGCCGTGCAAGCTCTCCTGAAGCCCATGAGCGTGCATGATAAAGTCGCGCAGCTGGTGATCGTCAACGCCAATGGCGATGTGTATAGCACCAAGTCACCGGACTACGAAAAGTACCGCCACCTGGTCGCCGATCTGCACGTGGGCGGGATCATCATCAACAACACCTCCCAATACGGCGTCGTGCGCAACGCCGAGCCTCACGCCCTGGCCATTTTCCTGAACCAGATGCAGAGACTGGCGAAGACTCCTTTGTTGGTGGCATCGGATTTCGAGCGCGCCGCGTCCATGCGCGTCACCGGCGGCACGCGATTCCCGCACAGCATGGCGTTCGGCGCGGCCAACGACCTCGCGGCCACAAGGTACGAAGGGCTGGTCGCCGCTCGCGAGGCCCGCGCGCTGGGTATTCACTGGATCTTCGCGCCGGTGGCCGACGTCAACAATAATCCCTCGAACCCCATCATCAATCTGCGGTCCTATGGAGAAGATCCGGAGCAAGTGTCTCGGCAGGTCGCCGCGTTCATTGACGGCGCGCATTCCGATCCCGCCAGCCGCGTTCTGCTCTCCGCCAAACATTTTCCCGGCCATGGCGATACCGATGTCGACAGCCACCTGGGTCTGCCACGCTTAGATGTGCCGCGCGAGCGTCTGGACGCGATGGAGCTCAAACCCTTCCAGGCCGCCATCGCGCACGGCGTCGATTCCATCATGACCGCGCATATCTCTGTTCCCGCGCTCGACCCCTCCGGCCTGCCTGCCACGGTATCACCGAATGTGCTCACGGCGCTGCTGCGCGACGAGCTCAAGTTCAAGGGCCTGATCGTCACCGATTCGATGGCCATGCAGGGGCTGACGATGCTGTTCGACAGCGGCGAAGGTTCGGTGCGGTCGATCCTCGCCGGGGCCGACGTCCTGCTGATGCCCCCTGATCCAGCGAAAGCCATCCGCGCCGTGGTGGGCGCCGTGGAGGACGGCCGCATCTCGCGCCAGCGTCTGGAGCAGAGCGTGACGCGCGTGCTCGCCGCGAAACTTGCGCTCGGACTCGCCAACAAGAAGAAGTTAGTGAACATCGACGCGATTTCGGACGTCCTGGATTCTCCTGAAGCTGCGGAGAAAGCCCAGGCCGACGCCGATCACGCCGTGACGCTCATCCGCAACGATCACGATGTACTCCCGCTCTCGGCATCGAGTCGCCCGTGTTTGATCGTGATCACCGAACTGCGCATTTCGCAACTCGGCCAGCGGACCATCCAGGAGTTCCGGCGGCGCGCGCCGAATTCGAAAGTAATTTCGGTGGATACGACCCTGCCCCTCGCGGCTCTCGAAGCTACTGCCGGCGACATGGCCGCGTGTTCGGCCATTGTGGCGGCGTCTTTCGCCTCGGTGTCCGCCGATCTCAGGGACGTGAAGCCGTTCCTCGAAAAACTGTCGCAGGGACCCGTACCGCTGGTGCTGCTGCCTTTCGAGAATCCTTATTTCCTGACAGGCATCCCCAACTCCACTGCCTTTCTCACCACCTTCAGCTCGTCGCTGCCCTCGGAAATCGCTGCCGTTAAAGCGTTGTTCGGCGAGATCCCCATCACCGGCCACACCCCCGTGAGCATTCCGGGATTCGCCCAAGTCGGCGACGGCATCCAGTTACCCTCAAGCGCTCGCTAGAATAGTTTTGGAATAGAAAAAAGACACATGCAATACACGACTTTCGGAAATACCGGGATCACCGTGTCCCGTCTGTGCCTGGGATGCATGAGTTACGGCGGCGGCAACATACCGGACTGGGCCATCGGCACAAAAGGCTGGCACGTCGGCAAAGAAGCCGCGCGGGAGCACTTCCGCATTGCGCTCGACGCCGGCATAAATTTTTTTGATACCGCCGACGTGTACTCGATCGGCCTCAGCGAAGAGATTACCGGAGCGCATCTCAAGGAGATGGCTTCGCGCGATCAGATCGTCGTCGCGACCAAGGTCCATGGCCCCATGGGGCCCAGCCCCAACCAGCGCGGCCTCAGCCGCAAGCACATCCTCGACGCCTGCGATAATTCCCTGCGCCGCCTGGGGATGGATTATGTAGATCTCTATCAGATCCACCGCTGGGATCCCCTGACGCCCATCGAGGAAACGCTCGATGCGCTGGATTCGCTGGTGCGCGCCGGCAAGGTGCGTTATCTGGGCGCCAGCAGCATGGCTGCGTGGCAGCTCTCGAAAGCTTTGTACACGGCCAAGGAGAATCGCTGGCACAGGTTCGTCTCCATGCAGAACCATTACAACCTGGTCTATCGCGAGGAAGAGCGCGAGATGATTCCCCTGTGCGTCGATCAGGGGCTGGCCGTCATTCCCTGGAGCCCGCTGGCGCGCGGATTTCTTACCGGAAACCGGAAGCGTGACAGCGACGCGACGACGCGAGCCACAGTCGACACGTTTGCCAAAGACATGTACCACACCGAAGACGATTTCCTCATTGCGGATACGGTCGCGTCGGTTGCGAAGAAGCGCGGTGTCTCGCCTGCACAGATCGCCTGCGCCTGGGTGCTGCAGGCGCCGGGCATCACCGCGCCGATCATCGGCACTACTAAGGCAGCGCAGCTTCAGGATTTGATCGGCGCGGTGGATCTCAAGCTCACCACAGAGGAGATCGCCGAGTTAGAAAAGCCCTATCGTCCGCATCCCACCCTGGGGCACGCCCAGCCCTCCGCGAAGAGCATGCTGGAGCGCTGAGCTATTCCTGCTCGATGGCGCCCCAGTCCTTTGCGCCTAGTTCTCGCTAGGTCTTTCCACATGATCGATCACAATGACTTCAACTTGGCCCCTTTCGGATTTCAGGCTCACGCCGAGCTGTTCTTTGAGGGCCGTCGAGAGAGATGGTCCTGCGGTCGCGGCCTCTTGTGGCGGGGCCCCTCCTAACCCAGGTGGCAGACCGAGAGACTCGGGGCCATACTCATCTAGTTGCGGAACCCACTCGAGCTTGAACGAATACTCGCCCTTGATCCCAGTCTTGTCGACCACTATGCGCCAAAGCCTAGTGGACAGCTGATCTGCCAGCATGGACATCGAAGCACGATTGGGGGCAACCGACCCAGGTCCGCAGGGGCAAATTCCAGACTGTGCATCGCTCGCAGCAGGAGTCAGCTTCGTGCCTGACGACTTCGCCCTCACCAACGCATAGGTCGGCATCGTGCGCCGCTCGGTGTGGACCTTCATTTGATACCGTTCCTGAAGCAGCCCTTGCAATCTCGCCTGTGAATCCGCTCTCGAAGAAGGCCCGCCAGATCTGTCCGTCTTCGCCTGAATCTCCCACAGTTCGGTACCAGCCCACGCCGGTGCACCAGAAACCTGAAAAACCTTGATGTTGTACGCAAACATGACGAGCATCTTGATGGTTACGCCCACCGCCCTGAAGGTTCCGTCTGGTTGAGTGCGAATCATGAAGTTGCCGTCTTGAGCGTTGTACGGCTTGATAGAGGCAACATCAAACTTCTTAGTATCCGGGGTGGATTGCCCGGGCGCAGAAAACGTAATGACCCCAGCGGACAGAACCGCCCGAACCGCCTGTCGAATGGTCATAACACAGATGACGCAAATATCTGGCTTTCCGTGGATGGAGATCCCACGGTGGCTTCGCTGCTTTGTTTGCTCGCCATACATCTCCGGGCTCCTCGGACGGTCGCACCCGTGTGCTCACGTCAATGTCTCGCCCCTACTGCGACTTCCCGCTCCTCCCCGCTTGGCCTCTCACTCCTCTGATCTATCTTTTGACCAGGAGTTCGAGTGCTCTTCCATCGGAGGACTTGGACCGGCCCAGCGAAGCGAAGAAGCAACATTCTAGATACTGTTGTGAAGGGCCTGCGTACGATGGATGTCGCCGGCACATCGACCGGACTCCCGCCGCCGGGAGTAAAACGGACGGCCAAGGGATCCCTGATAAACAATCCGAGTAGTTAGAATCTAGAGGTGATAACCCGTCACGCACTGGCCATCGTCGCGCTGGTCATCCTGCTGCGCCTTCCGTTTCTCAACCAACCCATCCAGGGCGACGACGTAGACTACCTCTATGGCGCGGAGCACGCGCAGATCGATCCGCTGCATCCCTTAAACACTCACTACATGTTTCTGGGCGAGATGGTGGATATGCGCGGACACTCGCATGGCCCCATGAACTCGTGGATCCTGGCGATCCTGCTGGCGGCGGTCAGCGATGTGAGAGAAATTCCGTTTCATGCGGCGTACGTATTGTTTTCGATCGTCGCCGCGCTCGCGATGTGGTCTCTCGCGCGTCGATTCTGCGAGCGGCCTTTTGTAGCAACGCTGTTGTTCCTTGCGGTTCCTGCATTTGTCGTGAATGGAAATTCGTTCGAGGCCGATCTCCCGTTCCTGGCGTTCTGGATGGCGTCGGTAGCTTTGTTCATTCACGCAGTGGACCAACACTCCCCTGCGGCTTTGACGTGTTCGGCGATAGCAGGCGCTCTCGCTGGTCTCACTGCATATCAAGCCGTTCTGCTGGTTCCGATTCTGGCCGTGTATCTGTTGCAAAAGCGGCGTGCCTGGTATCCCGCCTGGATCGTAATACTGGCAGCGCCCGTCGCGATCGCAGTGTGGCAAATCTTCGAATGGCGCACGCGCGGCGCGCTTCCGGCAGCCGTGCTGCTCGGCTACATGGGAAGGTTCGAAACGAAGACGAACGTGCTGCGGAGCGGCATCGCGCTGGTGGTGCATTCCGGCTGGATCGTTTCTCCGCTGCTCGTTGCGGCGGCCTTCTGGCCGAAACAACGTTGGCGGCTCTTTCTAGCGGCAGGAGCAACGCTCTCTGCCGCGGTATACGACGTGAACCCTTGGTTCTGGCTCTCCGTAGGATGCGGCATGCTTCTCCTAACTTGGCTGGTCACCGAGGCCCTGCGCCGCGATTTCCTGGCCGCCTGGGCCGCCATTTTCTTCGCCGGTGCGCTGCTGATCTTCTTCGCCGGGTCGGCGCGTTACCTGCTTCCGATTGCCGCGCCCATTTCAATCTTCGCTGCGCGAAGATCCCCGCCCCGATGGCTCACCGCCGGATTCGCTCTTCAAATGATCTTGTCGCTTGGTTTGGCGATCGCCAACTATCAACACTGGGAGGGCTACCGCCAATTTGCAAAGACGCTCGCGTCCGACTCCGCAACGCACCGCGTCTGGGTCAATAGCGAATGGGGGCTGCGCTATTACATGGAGTCAGAAGGGGCGTTGCCGCTGGCCAAGGATCAAGTGGTGCAGCCCGGGGAAATCATCGTGTCCAGCGAACTGGCCCACCCGGTCACGGTGAACGCCGCCGTCGCGCAACTGCGTGAGTCCGACATCGTCCCAGGCATCCCCTTGCGTCTCATTTCGCTGAGCCACCGATCGGCCTATTCGAGCGCCGCCGGCGGTCTGCTGCCCTTCGAGATTTCAAGCGCGCCCGTGGATCGTGTGCGCGCCGATATCGTCGTCGACCGGAAGCCCATGCTGAGCTACCTCGACCCGAAGGATTCCCAGGCACCCGCGCACATCCTCTCGGGCCTATTCCCTGATGGATGGATGGGCGAGCGAGCATCCGTGCTTCTGAAGACACCCGAAAAGGTCAATTCCGTCGAAGTGGTGTTTTACATCCCGTCGACGGCTCCGGCCCGGCACGTGCAACTGCTGGTCGATGGCCAACTCGTCGCCGAGGAGACTTTTCCCGGTCCTGGGCCCTACAAGCTCGCGGCGCCATTCCAGAAGGCGAACGGCACCGCCACCGTGACCGTTACGGTCGATAAAACCCACACAGCGCCGGGCGACCAGCGTAAACTTGGCGTGGTCATCACCAGCCTCGGGTTCCGCTAAAACTCTGCCTTCTCGATCAGCGCGTTCATTTCGCCTTCAAGCGCAGTCTTCTTGCGCTGCAGAGCGCTTTCCTGATCCCGCAGCCCCGCCAGCTTCACTTCTGCGGCCGCCAGTTGACCCGCATACTGCTGAACCAAATTCTGCTGGCCGGCGACGTTTCGCAGGCTCTCGATATTCCTGCGCTGCCGCTCCTCGTCCTGCGTGAGGCTGTTCAAGTCCGCCTGCGCCTGGCGAAGCTGGCCGTCGTTGGCCGCGATCTCGCGCTTCTTCTGCACGATTTGATCGAGCTGGCGGCGTCCCGCCTCGCTCAGTCCCTTGTTCTGGAGGAACGTCGCGATCACGTCCGGCGTGATGCTTGAGACACTCATGGTCTGGTCATACACCCTTTCCTCGCGCACCGCGAAGGTCTCGGTCCCGTTGCCGCCCACATTCACTTCGAAGCGATAGGCGTCGGCAGTGGTTTCGCTCGGCTTGATGTCCAGAAGCTTGTATCCCGGGCGCTGCTTATGCTCGATGATCACGGTCTTGCGTTTGGGATCCACGTTCTTGATGGTGTAGGTCTTGGTTTCTTCGATCGCGTTACGCGTGGTGAGAGCGCCACGCACGAAGTGAATCTCACGCACGTTGGCCCTCGATGAATCGAAGGCAGTGGTCACACGCGCCCCCAGATCGACGCCGTAGGTGATCAGCCGCTTGTCGCCGGCCTTGAGCGTTTCGACCAGGGCTTCGCCCGCGTAGGTGTTGGCGTCGTACACCGTGATCGGCCCGCCGTCCAGCGTCTTGCCGGTGGAGTTGGCGATCTCCGCGGCGTTCATCGGATGCAGCCCGAAGCTCTCCATGTAGATCAGGAGCTTGCGTGTGTTGACCTTCTGTTGGAGAAAGGGCAGCATGGCAGATTCGCCCTGCTTCACCGAAACCGGGGAAGAGAAGCTGTATTCGAACAGCTCGCCCAGATCGCGGGTGTCGGTGGCGGGCGCGATAGAAGATATCTGTCCCGACTCACTCTTCAGGAGCATGTTGTCGGCCAAAGCCTCTTGGGCGGCCTTGGGTGGGGGCGGAGGAGCCATCGCGAACGCTCGGGCGGCTCCAATTCCTCCCTGCAGCACCACCGGCGCGACTGCCCGATTCTCCGCCAGCTCGCCGAAGGGACGCGTTACGTACTTGGGCTCGTACAACTGCGTGATGAAGGAAATCGGCCGCCCGGAAACCACAGACAGTTTCACATTGCTCCAGTCCTCGCCCGACGTGTTGTCGATAATCGCCCAGCCTTCGAGCGTCGCTTCCGCTTGCGGTCCGAAAATCAACCGGTAGCTCGACTTCCATACTGCTGAGGGCGTCATGTAACTCGCGGCTAGCTGCCTTGTCGCCGTGCCGGTCGAGTCTATGTATACGCTGCGGCGATCCTTGGACCGCGCACCGCTCAGCACCGTCAGGTAATCCCGCAGCAGGCTCTGCATCTTTGGATCGGAGAGCTTCACCGAGCTCGCCGCGCCCAGGTCGAACGTACGGATCTCCCCTGAGTCCGTAAGCAGGACCACCGTCTCGCGCTCCGGAGTTTTCTCGTCGGGCTTGGACGTCCGCGCGCTGACGATGGTCCCCGCGACGGTGTCCGGCCCCAGCCGCAATTCGAGACGAGCCCCCTTCATCTGGTCCAGGAACGCCGCCAGCGACGCCTGCCGGTCCACGGCGAACGGGAAATCCTGCAAACGTTTTTCGAGCGGTTCAGCGGCATCATACCGGACCCCGCCGATCACTCCCCCGCTCCGGTCCACGATCGTCAGTGATTTCAGCACATCGTTCATGTCGGACGCCTTGAAATCCAGGCGGGCGGTCTCGCCGGCCCGCAGTTCCCCGGAGCGCTCGAAATAGCCTACGCCATGCTTATAGAGAATCACCTCCCGAATCGGAAGGTCGGCGGCAAAGGCCGGGACTACCAGGGCTATCTGCGCCAAAAAAAGGGGGTTTCGCATTAAATATCGCATCGGGGAGATCCTTTCACTTAAGGTATGCCGCAAAGCCGCCGATCCTTGCAGGTGGCGTTCAAGTTGACACAACCATTTGGACGGCGTCAGACTCGATATTGTTGCTGCCTTGAGTTTAACCAAACCGGAGGAACCTTCTTGAAAACCCGAATGATAGCGATGGTCCTGGTGTGCGGCTCCACCATGACCGGGCAAATCGCCAGCTACCTCGGGCCCGGCATCCTGACCCGCGGGGCCGGGGACATCGGCACACGGGCGGGCCAGGACGTCAACCTGCGATTCTTTGTGAGCGCCAGCGGCATTTATGACAACGGCCTGCAGCCCTACTCGGTGGATGGCAAGGGACAGCTGGTAACGGTGAACGGCCTGTGGGGGTCCGAAGTCGGTCTGGGAGCTTATGGCGTGCACAATTTCCGCCACGGCAAGCTGGGGCTGGATTACAAGGGAACCTACCGGCACTATACCGAGAAATCTTTCTACGACGGCAGCGATCATAGTTTGGCGCTGGGTTACACCTATCAGAAATCGCGGCGGTTGATTTTCGATCTGCGCCAGACGGCCGGCTCGGTCTCGCAAAATACCAGCTTCGCCGGCGGTCTTCCTCTGGTTCCGGATAGCGTCCTGACTCCTGCTTCCCTGCTGTTTGACAATCGGGCGAATTATCTCCAGTCCACGCTGGACGTGAATTATGTCCAGTCAACACGCAACATCTTCACCTTTGGAGGCCAGGGATTCGGTATTTGGAGGAAAGCGACCGGACTGATCGGCATGGAAGGTTATGAACTTCACGGCGCGATCCGGCACCGCCTATCGCAGCGGACCAGTGTAGGAGGAAACTACAGTCACACACACTACGATTTTCCGAAAGCCTTCGGCGAATCCGATATCAATTCCTATACGGGGACGTTTGCCACGCAGTTCGGGAGATCCTGGACTCTAGCGGCGAACGGAGGAGCCTATCAAGTCGAGGTTCAAGGCCTTCAGCGGGTCGCCGTGGACCCCGCGATCGCGGCGCTTTTGGGTGTCTCCAGTACGGTGGAAACGTTCTACCGGAAGAGTATCTTCCCCCAGTGGGGTGTAACTCTCGACCGGCGCTTCCATCAAGCCGGACTGTCGTTTCAGTATCAAAACCAACCTACGGCCGGGAATGGTGTTTATCTGACCTCCCGCCAGGAGAGTGGCGGCGTGGGTTTCAGCTACTCCGGTCTCCGCAAGTGGAACCTGTCCGTGAATGCCGGTTACACTCGACTGGACGGAATCGGGCAAGACCTGCAGCCGTTTTCCCAGTTCACCGGGGGTGCGGCGGCCACCTATGCCATCACCAATCCGATCCACCTGGTGGTTCAGTATGATGCCCGCCATCAGGAAATCGTGGATGCGGTGTTTCGGCAAACCAGTTATCGCGCCACAGTGGGGATTTCCTTCAGCCCAGGCGATATTCCGCTGGCCTTCCACTGATGTTGCTGATTGTCGACGACGAGCCGAATCTCCTAGACCTCTTGCGGCGCTACCTGGGACGCCAGGGATACCAGGTCGAAACGTGCAGTGACCCCCAGGAAGCGCTGACCCTGTTTCAAGCTGGACCTCACCGATTCTCCCTGGCCATTACCGATCTATCGCTTCCTACACTCAGTGGTGAAGAGCTGATCGAGCGTATGCGTCAGATCCGCCCCGGACTCCCCGCGATTATTACGAGCGGATATCCCTACCAGCCTCGGGCCGGTATCGGCTTTCTGCAAAAGCCGTTTCTGCCCCAGATGCTGGCGGAGGCGGTCGAGAAGGCGTTAAAAGGATCCGGCTAATTATTCCGGCCGCACAGCCCGGGCGTCTGGCACATCCCCGAGGGGCAGGAGGGCATGGCATCGCTTGACAAACCAGCCTGCGCCGAGCCGTTAGCGCGGGCCGAGAAGGTCGAGAACTGCTGCTGGAGGTGCTCCTGGCCGCAGGAGGGGCATTTTACGCCCTGAGAGCCACGCACCAGCTTCTCAAACTTGCTTCCGCAG
>Ga0310810_10009987_pt1 | contig 11026 bp, 14 predicted proteins | sample NCmetagenome_FD_207641 | JGI IMG/M metagenome (GOLD analysis project Ga0310810, IMG submission 207641) | Soil microbial communities from experimental microcosm in Duke University, North Carolina, United States - NC | ecosystem: Engineered > Artificial ecosystem > Soil microcosm > Unclassified ... | reverse complement strand
ACGACGCCAAACCGGATTTTCATCCGCTCCTCCCTCCCTCGACGGCGGTCATCCATTGCCGCTTATTGTTATCCTCTCGTGCGCGCGCGGGAGTGAAAAAGATCAGGACCAACCCGTTGATCTTCCTCGATTTCGCTCCAGAAATGCAGCGAATAGCAGCGAAATCCGCCGCGCCAACCGGAATTCCCTCAGAACAGGGAATTTTTTTCAATTTAGCAGGGAATCCTCCTGCCGCTGCAAAGCAGTCTTCGGCTGCATTCCCGGCCGCTTCGAACATCGAGAGTTTTCGCTTTTTGGGGCACGGCGCGGCGACACGCCAGAATGTGAGTTCTCGATATGTTCCAGTCAAGACCTTCGCAGCGGAAATCTACGCGAGCGCGCGGTAGAGGCGCACCTCCTCGGGCAGCCCTTTCAGCGCGCGGATGCCGCGGTCTTCGAAGCGCAGGCCCGAGCCAGCGACGAGATCCCGCACGGTGCAGCACGATGGCCTCTCTCGGCCGGCTGTTCTTGACATCAAGACATCAATCTCCCTATGTCATGATGTATGAGGACGACGCTGACCCTCGATGATGATGTAGCGGCCGAGCTGGAACGCCTCCGGAAAGCTCGCGATTTAGGCCGCAAACGACTTGTCAACGAGGCGCTGAGACTGGGCTTCCGCCAAATGGCTGAAGCCCCGAAGCCTAAGAAACCGTTCCGGACCAAGTCGTTTCACACGGGCGGCGTGCTCGTCAAAAGCATTGATAATGTCGCGGAGCTTCTCGCGGAGATCGAGGGCGAGACGTTTCGTTGATCCTGATTGACGTTAATCTTCTCCTGTATGCATCGATCGATGACTTTCCGCAGCATCGAACCGCCCGGCATTGGCTCGCCCATCAGCTGACAGGCGCGTTCCGCGTCGGGCTACCCTGGCCCGTACTTCTGGGCTTCCTGCGTATCGTGACCAACAGACGCGTTCTCGTCCGGCCACTCTCCACGGAAGACGCTTGGGGCCAAATCGAGGGCTGGCTCGAATGCGACGTTGTTTGGGTTCCACAGCCCACCGAACGTCACGTTGAGATACTTGGCCAGCTCCTTGCACTGCCCGGCGTCCGGGCTGAGCTGGTGCCCGACGCGCATTTGGCGGCGCTGGCGATCGAGCACGGTCTGATCTTGTGCTCGACGGACGGCGATTTCGCGCGATTTCCCGGTCTGCGCTGGCAAAACCCGCTTGCCGCGTAACTGAATCTTTAGCCCGCGGCGAGCTTGCCGACGGCGTCGAGGACGGTGTCCCAATCGTCCACTTCACGGTCCTGAGGGTGCACCATGATGTGCTGCACCCCGGCCTCGGCATAAGCGGCGACGCGCTCTCGCATCATGCCAATGTCGCGGCCGTCCCAGTGCGAGCGGACCGAGATCGTGAATTCGGGCTCGGGCCGGTCACGGCGCAGGCGCGCAACGACCGGCTTTGCCTCCTCCGGCGTCACCTGACTGCCGTGCCAGCCATCGCCGATCTTGACGGTGCGTCGGTGTGCCGCCTCGGAGCGGCTGCCATGCCACATCGGGATCGGCGTGACCGGCTGCGGCAGCATCGTCATGTCGCGGATCTCGGCCGGAATGTATTTGGCGTCGAACGTCACCGGGTCCTGCGACCACACCGCGCGCATCATCGCGATGCCCTCGTCCATGCGCCGGCCGCGCTCCTGAAACGGCACGCCGAGCGCGGCGAATTCCGGCTCGAGCCAGCCGACCCCGACGCCGAGGATCAGACGGCCGCCCGACAGGTTCTGCAATGTCGAGAGCTCTTTCGCGAGCGGCAGCGGATGGCGCATCGGCAAGACGATGACGCTGGTGCCGAGCCGCACCCGCTCGGTCACCGCCGCGACCCAGGTCAGGGTCAGGACCGGGTCATAGAACAGCGGCGAGCGCGGAAACTGCTTTCGCGGCACGATGATGTGCTCGCTGACCCAGACATCGCTGAGACCGAGATCCTCGGCCTGCCGCGCATGCCGGCGGATCAATTCCGGCGTCGCCTGGCTGCCGGCTTGCGGCAGGTGAATCCCGAGTTGCATCGCGCGCCCCTCCATGCTCGTCTTGCCGCAAGGATGCACGCGAGGGCTTGCTCGCGATAGGGGGCAGGATGCGCTTTCAGGACAGGGTGGCGCTGATCACCGCGGCGGCGAGCGGCATTGGCCGCGCGACGGCCGACATCATTGCGCGCGAGGGCGGGATCGTCGTCGCGGTCGACAACAACGAGGAGCGGCTGGACCGCACGGTGCGCGAATTGCGCGAGGCCGGGGGGCGGGCACATGGCAGGCTTTGCAACGCGCTCGACCCGGCGCTGGTCGAGCGGACGGTCGCTTCGATCGCGCGGGAACTCGGCAGCATCGACATCCTTGTCAATGCAGTCGGCGGCAGCACGATCATCGCGAAACCCGGCGCCGATGTCGACGAGCTGAGCTTTGACGATTGGCAGACGCTGATCGAGTTCAATCTGAACGGCACGTTCCTGTTCACCCACGGTCGTGCCGGTCATGAAAAAGCAGCGGCGCGGCAAGATCGTGAACTTGGCGTCGATCGCCGGGCGCGGGCTCAGCGCCTCGTCGAGCAGCGCCTATGCCGCCGCGAAAGGCGGCATCATCGCCTTCACGCGCAAGCTCGCCTTCGAGCTCGGGCCCTACAACATCAACATCAACGCGATCGCGCCGAGCCGCACCTTGACCGAGCGCATCAGGCCGCGCTGGAACCAGTCGAGCCCGGAAGACCAGCAGGCCGAGATCGACCGCACGCCCTTGCGTCGCGTCGCCGAGGCGCCCGACCAGGCCAAGGTCATCTGTTTTCTGGCGTCGAGCGATGCCGATTTCGTGACGGGCGTGACGATCGACGTGACCGGCGGGAATTGACGCCGTGTGGCTTAAGCGACGGTGGTTGCCTCAAGCGGTCATTCCGGGATGCCCGGAGGGCCAGGCCCGGAATCCATGAACACAGGCCTGGGGAATTGGATTCCGGGCTCGCCACTGCGCGGCGCCCCGGGATGACAATCAGGGCTAATCGGCGAATTTAGCGGTACCGGGGAGATTGGTAATGGCGACTTACGTATTGGTGCACGGCTCGTATCAGGGCGGCTGGATCTGGCAAAAGGTCGCCGACCGGCTGCGCGCGGCCGGGCATCGCGTCTACGCGCCGAGTCTCGACGGCTGCGCCGAGCGCAAGGATCAGGTGCGGCCCGGCATCACGACCGAGACGCAGGCCGACGAGGTCGCGCAGCTGCTGTTCTACGAGGATTTGCGCGATGTCGTGCTGGCTGGCACGAGTTCAGGCGGCATGGTCGTGTGCCGCGCCGCCGAGTTGATGCGCGACCGCATCGGCCGGCTGTTCTTTATCGATGCGCTCGCGCTGCTGCCCGGCGAGAGGATCAGCGACATCGTGACCCGTTCGACCGCCGCCCCGAACAGCGGCGGGCTGACCCGTGGCCCGAGCCGCGAGGATGCCGAGAACCGCCTCTTCGCCGATCTCGATCCCGCGACCCGCGCGTGGGCGCTCGAGCGCTACACGCAGCACCCGGCCGGCATCTATACGGAGCCCGTCCAGCTCGACTCGTTCTGGTCGCAGAAATGGCGGGCCGATGTCGTCTGGTGCCGCCGCGCCCCAAACCCGGGCGAGGCGCATCAGCGCCGCGCCGCCGACAAGCTCGGCGCGCGCTGGCACGAGCTCGACACCGGCCATTACCCGATGCTGAGCATGCCCGAGGAGCTGAGCCGGCTCCTGCTCGCCGCGTAGCTCAAATACCCTCACCCGCCCTCGGGCTTCGCCCATCGGGCACCCTCTCCCGCAACGCGGGAGAGGGGTTTAGCGCGAATGCCGAGAGCCCCTCTCCCGCATCGCGCCCTCTCGGCGCACGCGTGCGTGCGCCTGTCGGGCGGCGCATCGTAGATGCGCCGGGGGTGGCGAGCCCGTAGGGCGAGCCGGATGAGGGCCTTAATCGGAGCGAAATCCGTCGCATTGCGTCTAGTGCCGTGGCGGGCGTATCACCTCCGCCACGATGATTACCGAGATTGGGCATTTTGCGCTGGTATTGGCGCTGTGCGTCGCGCTGTTGCAGGCGAGCTTGCCGCTTTACGGCGCGGCGCGCGGCGACGGACTGATGATCGCCTGGGCGCGGCCGGCCGCGCTCGCGCAATTCCTGTTCATTGCGATCGCGTTTGTCGCGCTGATGCACGCCTATGCGGTCTCGGATTTCTCGCTCGCCAATGTCGCGGCCAATTCCAACAGCACAAAGCCGCTCCTCTACAAACTGACCGGCGTGTGGAGCAACCACGAGGGATCGATGCTCCTCTGGGTGTTCATCCTGACGCTGTTCGGAGCGGCGGTCGCGTTGTTCGGACGGAACCTGCCGCCGACGCTCAGGGCGCGGGTTCTCGCCGTTCAGGCGATGATCGCCGTCGGGTTCCTCGTCTTTATCCTGTTCACCTCGAACCCGTTTCTGCGGCTGTGGCCGGCGCCCGCCGACGGCATGGGCCTCAACCCGATCCTGCGCGACCCCGGTCTCGCCTTTCACCCGCCCTGCCTCTATCTCGGCTATGTCGGTTTCTCGATCACGTTCTGCTTCGCGGTCGCGGCATTGATCGAGGGCCGGGTCGATCCGGCCTGGGCGCGCTGGGTGCGGCCCTGGACATTGGCGGCGTGGTGCGCGCTGACGATCGGCATCGCGATGGGCAGCTGGTGGGCCTATTACACCTTGGGCTGGGGCGGCTGGTGGTTCTGGGACCCGGTCGAGAACGCCTCCTTTATGCCGTGGCTGGTCGGCACGGCGTTGCTGCATTCGGCTGTTGTCGTCGAGAAGCGCGAGGCATTGAAGACCTGGACCATCTTGCTCGCCATCATCGCGTTTTCGCTGAGCCTGATCGGCACGTTCCTCGTGCGCTCGGGCGTCCTGACATCGGTGCACGCCTTCGCCAACGACCCGATGCGTGGCGTCTTCATCCTGCTGCTGATCTGTCTTTATACCGGCGGCGCGCTGCTGCTGTTCGCGTGGCGCGCGCCGCAGCTCGCGGGCGGCGGGTTGTTCGCGCCGATCTCGCGCGAGGGCGGCCTGCTGTTGAACAACCTGCTGCTGACGACCGCGGCCGCGACCGTGCTGATCGGCACGCTATATCCGCTGTTTCTCGATCTCGTGGCACGTCAGAAGGTGTCGGTCGGGCCGCCCTTTTATGACATGACCTTTGTGCCGATCATGGTGCCGTTGCTGATCGCGATGGCGGTCGGCCCGCTGCTGCCCTGGAAGCGCGGCGATCTCTACGCCGCGTTGTCGCGATTGAAAGTGGCGTTCGTCGTGACCGCCGCGGCGGCGTTGGTAACCTTGGCCGCGGCCGGAGCGCATTCGATCGGCGCCGCTTGCGGGCTGGCGCTCGCGGCATGGCTCTTCGCGGCGACGTTGACCGAACTCGCCGAACGGGTGCGCCTCGCCGCCGATCCGCGCGGCGCGTTCCGCCGGGCATTGCATCTGCCGCGCGCGACCTGGGGCATGATTTTGGCGCATGGCGGCATGGCGGTGGTCATCGCCGGCATTACCGGCTCCAACGCTTGGACCGCGGAGCGCATCGTCGATGCGCGTCCCGGCGAGCAGATCGCGCTCGCCGGCTACACGATCGCGCTCGACGCGGTGAACCAGGTCAGCGGTCCGGATTACACCGCGACCCGCGCCGATATGCGCCTCATGCGCGGCGGGCGCGAGATCGCGCAACTGCATCCGGAGAAGCGCTTCTTCCCGGTCGAGAACGGCAGCGCCACGGGTGTCGCGATCCGCACCAATTTGCTGTCGGATGTGTATGCGGTGATCGGCGATCCCGACGGCAAGGGGGGCTATACGCTGCGGCTCTACTGGAACCCGCTGGTACCGTGGATTTGGCTTGGCGCGGCGGCGATGGCATTGGGCGGCATCGTGTCGTTGACCGACCGGCGGCACCGGGTCGGCGCGCCCGCGCGCCGCCGGCGCGAGCTCGCCGCGGCCACGGCGCAGGCGGCGGAATGATGTGGCGGCGTTGGTGGTTTGCGCTGCCGGTCGTGATTTTTGCCGGGCTGGCGGCCGGGCTCTATTACGGGCTGCAGAACGACAATGAGAGCCTGCCCTCGGCATTGATCGACCAGCCGGCGCCGGCTTTCCAGCTGCCGCCACTGCCGGGGCACGAACCCGGATTTTCCTCAGCCGATCTGCAGGGGCATGTCAGCCTCGTCAACACCTTCGCCTCATGGTGCACGCCGTGCCGCGCCGAGCATCCCGTGCTGCAGGCGCTCGCCGCGACCAAGCGCGTGCCGATCTACGGCATCGATTATAAGGACAAAGAGGATGCCGCGGTGGCGTGGATCGCCGCGCTCGGCAACCCCTATGCGCGGATCGGCGCCGATGACGGGCGGGTCGGCATCGATTGGGGCGTCTACGGCGTGCCGGAGACCTTCATCGTCGATCGACAGGGGCGCATCCGCTACAAGCATGTCGGCCCCTTAACCCAGGCCGATCTCGACCGCAAAATCCTGCCGCTCGTCGCCAAGCTGGAAAAATGATGCCCCCCAAGAGGTGTCATTGCGAGGAGCGCAGCGACGAAGCAATCCCCGTCGGGTTAGCCAGAGCGGCCGGGAGATTGCTTCGCTTCGCTCGCGATGACAGCGTGGGATTAGCGGTCGCATTCGTCGTCACAATTCTCGCGATAACTAGCCCGGCGTATGCGGTGCGGCCGGATGAGATGCTGGCCGATTCGGGATTGGAGGCGCGGGCGCGCGAGATCAGCCGCGAATTGCGCTGCCTCGTCTGCCGCAACCAATCGATCGACGATTCGGATGCCGATCTCGCGCACGATCTGCGCGTGCTGGTGCGCGAGCGCATCAAAGCCGGCGACAGCAATGAGCAGGCGATCGGCTTTGTCCGCGCGCGCTACGGCGATTTTGTCCTGTTGCGGCCGCCCTTCGCGATCGGCACGGCGTTGCTGTGGGGCGGGCCTTTGCTGGTGCTGCTGCTCGGCGGGTTCGCGGTCGCGCGGCTCTACCGCCGGCGGGAGGAGCCGGCGTCGCCCTTGAGCCCGGAGGAGCGGCAGCGCTTGTCGGCCCTGCTCGCCGGGGAAGAAATGCCGCGATGAGCATCGGCCTCGCCGTCGCGCTGATCGGGCTGACCTGCCTGGCATTGGCGATCCTGCTCGTCCCGCTTTTGCTGCGCCGGCACGCCGCGGCATCGCGCGAGAGCTACAACCTGGCGGTCTATCGCGATCAGCTCGCCGAGATCGACCGCGATGCCGCACGCGGGCTGCTGAATGCGGAGCAAGCCGAAGCAGCGCATGCCGAGATCGGCCGCCGCATCCTCGCGTTGCGACCTGGCGTAGTGCGCCTCCCTATGCCCCCACCCCAACCCTCCCCCGCATACGGGGGACGGGGTCTGCAGGGCATTGCGGGCGGGGAAACGGCACGCGACGGCGGTGCGGGGCGTGGGCTGGTCGTCGCGGCTGCTTGTGTATTGGCGGTGCCGTTTGCGGCTTGGCTGCTCTATGCAAGGCTCGGCGCGCCGGCCTTGCCGGATCAGCCCTTTGTCGCGCGCGCCACGGCCGCAAAAGCAACCGCCGGCATTGAGCATATCGATCTAGGCGAGGCCGTCGCGAAAATCGCCGCGCATCTGAAAGAGCATCCCGAGGATCTGCGCGGTTGGCTGCTGCTGGGCCGCACCGAGTTGAGCCTCGGACGCTATGCCGAAGCGGTGAACGCCTACCGTCACGCCGCCGATTTGTCCGGCCATCGCGCCGATATCATGGGGGATTGGGGCGAGGCGCAGGTGCTCGCGGCCGACGGCAAGGTGACCCCGGCGGCGCGCGAGGCGTTCGAGGCGGCGCTCGCCGACAAGGAGAGCGCGCCGCGCTCGCGCTATTACCTGGCGCTTGCGAAGTCGCAGCAGGGCGACACGCAAGGCGCGCTGCAGGGCTGGGTTGATCTCGCCGCCGATGGGCCGGCGGATGCCGAATGGCTGCCGCTGGTGCAGCAGCGCATCGCCGAAGCCGCGGCAAAGCTCGGCGTCGATCCGGCGAGCCTCAAGACCTCGTCCGACATGCCGTCGCAGGCCGCGGTCGCCGCGGCGGCCCAAGGAACCGAGGCCGCCGCGCCCGAAGAGCGCCGCGCGATGATCCTTGCGATGGTCGGCAATCTCGCGGCGCGGCTTGAAAAACAGCCCGACGATATCGAGGGCTGGGCGCGGCTCGGTCGCTCCTACATGGTGCTGAACGAACCGCAAAAGGCGCGCGACGCCTATGCGCATGCGGTGAAGCTGAAGCCTGACGACACGGCGCTGAAAGAAGCTTTCGAGGCCGCTCAATCGGCAGCCGCGAAAACGGAGAGCGGCGCCAAATAGCGGCTATCGCGTGTAGACCTCGCAGGGCATCCCCATGGACCGGATGCGGTCGCACATGGTCGCGGCGGCGCGGGTCGACACGGATACCGGCACCGTGCCGGGCGGCTGCTGCTTCAATCGCACCGCCTTGGCGAGATACGCGTCGAGCTTGAGCTGCCACGCCGCCATTTGCCGCCTTGGCGGGAGACTCGCGGAAGCGGGTTCGGCAGCAATCCCCGGCCGCGCCAGCTCAGCGGTCACCGTGAAACAGGCGTTCGGTTCGGTGGTGGCGCGCAGCGTGTTGCCGGCCCTCGCCCATTCCTCGGCGCTGTGGCCGGTCACCGCCAGAACGTAAAGCCGCGTCTGGGTCGGCAGGCCGGACTGCGTCCGCAGCCATTTGGCGACATTGCCGGCGCCGGCATTAGCCGGCATTATAAGCGGCGGCGGCGAGGCCCAGACTTCCGAAGTGTTGCGCATGCTCCGCCAATAGGCGCGCGGCATGTGCGATCGCCGGGGCGGGGTCGTAGGGGTTTGCAAGGCCGCGCTCGGCGGCGGTTCGCGGCATGAATTGTGCCACCCCCTCGGCGCCGGCCGGGCTCGTCACATCGGTGCGGAACCGGCTCTCCTGCCACAGGATCCGGGTCAAAAAGGAGGCGGGGAGCCGATTGGTGCTCGCCGCCTGGTCAACCATATGACAGATCAGCTGGCGCGGGTTCACCGCCGTCTCCGCCGCCAGTATTGGCGTGACGGTCAGCGACAGGATCGCAGTTGCCAGAGCCGCACCGAACCCGCAAACCGATCGCATTACACGCCGAACGGCTGCCCCCCTCAACCGCAGCCAGCATCGCGGTGCAAAGGCCGGCGATCAAGTCCCTAAAATGTCCTTGGGAGGCCGGGTTCAGCCGAGCCGGTAAAACCGGCTCGCCGTGCCGGAGAACAACGCCGTTTTTTCGTCGGCCGAGCAGCCCGCGGCGATGCGCTTGAAGGCGTTCCAGAACACTTGATAGCTGCCGCTGCCCTTATCGACCGGGAAGTTGCTTTCGAACATCGCGCGCGCGGGCCCGAACGCCTCGATGCAGGTCTCGATATAGGGCCGCCACAATGTCGCGAGCTCTTCCGAGCTGGGCGGCAATTCACCGGCATGCACGTCGAAGCCGAACAGCCGCATGCCGAGCCCGCCGAGCTTCACATGCACATTCGGGCAGCGCGCGAGTTCTGTGATGCTGTTCTTCCACTCGGTGAAAACGTCGTCGCGCTTCCCGGCATAGGGGCCGATGCCGATCGGCCCGCCGACATGGTCGAGCACGATCGGCGTCTCCGGAAAGGCGCGCGCCAGATCGACGAGCTCGCCAAGCTGCGTGAAATACATCCACGCATCGAAGCTGAGGCCGAGCGGATGGAGCTTGGCGAAGCCCTCGCGCACCTTGGCGTTCAGCAACAGGCCGGAGGGGCGATTAATCGAGGAGCCGCGCGCCGCCTCGTCGGGGTGCGAGGCCGAGATGTAGCGGATGCCGCGAAAGCGGCCGCCGCCGGCAAGGATCATCGCCTCCAATACCTCCTCGACCTGGTCGCCCAGCATCAGATCGGCGTAAGCGATGATGCCGGCGCACACCTTTGTCTTGCCGAAGGTCTCGCTGGCGGCGATTGCGGCGACTCCGTTTGCGAACTCGACTTCCCCGACCGGGCGGAGCGGCACCGGGCCCTCGGCGCGGTACATCGACAGCCATTCGAGATAGACCGTCGCGACGATGTTGTGGCCGCTGCCGGTGTCTGCGAGCAGTTCGGGCAGGAGGTAGCGCCCGGTATTGGCGCGGTCGACCAGGTGATGGTGCGGATCGACGATCGGCAGGGCGGGCTCGAGGATCTCTTCCTGCCGCTTGGCCAGCCAATCCGGGCGGACCGGCAGATGCGGCGTCGGAGCGGTCGCGGGATCGGGGGTCGGCATCGGCGTGTCCGTTTAAAAAAAGCTAGGTCCCGGCGCAGGCCGGGACCCATTTTTCGGCGCCCGAGATATGGAGCAATAGGTCCCGGCGTTCGCCGGGACCTATTTGTAGCGCGCGGAAGCTACTCCGCGGCGGCGGGTTGCGGCCGCGCTTCGGGTAAGGGCTGCACGTCTTCCTCGTCCCACGGGCCGGGGAAGCGGCCGCGGCCGACCTTGTCGCGCGAGAAGATGTGGTAATCGACCGGCCATTCGGCGCGCGGCATTTCGTAGAACACCTCGACGCCGTTGCCGTCGGGGTCGCGCAGATAAATGCCGAGCGAGATGCCGTGATCGGCGATGTGGTCAATCTTGACGCCCTTCGCCTTGATGCGGCGGTAGAGGTCCTTCAGATCGTCGAGGCTCTCGAAGCGCCAAGCCATGTGGTTGAGCCCGACCTGGCCCTTCTGCTGCAAGGGCGCGTCGTCGCCGACCTGCATCAGCGCCACCTCGTGGGACTGCTCCTCATCGGCCGACATGAAGGCGGCCCAGCCCGGCCGGTACTCATAGGTGTGGAGGCCGAGCAGGTCCTCGTACCATTGCTTTGAGCGCTCGGCGTTGCGCACGTAGATGTTGACGTGCTGGAGATACATCGGTCGCTTGGCCATAAAGCCCTCCGGTCGGTTACCCGTGATCGTCATTCCGGGGCGCCGCACAGCGGCGAGCCCGGAATCCATATTCCAGAGGCCGGTGTTCATGGATTCCGG
>Ga0310810_10009985_pt1 | contig 11026 bp, 11 predicted proteins | sample NCmetagenome_FD_207641 | JGI IMG/M metagenome (GOLD analysis project Ga0310810, IMG submission 207641) | Soil microbial communities from experimental microcosm in Duke University, North Carolina, United States - NC | ecosystem: Engineered > Artificial ecosystem > Soil microcosm > Unclassified ... | reverse complement strand
GGACGTTCGTCCGGCTCCTGCACGCGCTCGTTGACGGGGGATGGGCCGGTAAGTAGCTTTTGTGAAATGTTTCACAACTGGGTGGGCCATGCGTAAGGTCGCCGAATCCACGGTCCGGCGGCTCTCGTTGTACCTGCGCTTCCTGGAGGAGTTCGAGGGGCAGGGCATGGCAACCGTGAGCTCCGGCGCGCTCGCCTCCCGCGGCGGCACGACGTCGGCGCAGGTGCGGAAGGACCTGTCGTTCTTCGGCTCCTTCGGCAAGCGGGGACTCGGCTATCCAGTCCCCGAGCTGGCCGACCGACTCCGGGAGATCCTGGGGCTCAAGCGGCGCTATCGGGTCGCGCTCATCGGGGCGGGGAAGATCGGCAGCGCGCTGGTCCAGTACCGCGGCTTCCGCCAACGGGGCTTCGACATCGTCGCCATCTTCGACAGCGATCCGGGGAAGATCGGCCGGCAGTGGAACGGCCTCACCGTCCTCGGGGTTGATACGCTGGAGCAGGAGCTCGGCCGGCAACCGATCGACATGGCGGTGCTGGTCACTCCGGCCGACGTGGCCCAGGCGGTCACCGACCGGCTGCTCGCGCTCGGGGTCAAGGCGATCCTCAACTTCGCGCCGGTCCAGCTTGCGGTGCCCGACGACGTCGTCGTCAAGACGGTAAACCTGGCGCTCGAGCTCGAGACGCTCAGCTACGCCTTGGCGAGTCGGTAGCCCGACGGGGATTGTGCGGCCGGTTCACACGAAGGACACGAAGGAGCACGAAGGACCACGAAGCCGCCCCGCACCCCCACAAAAACTTGTTGTTGTTTTTCTTCGTGTGCTTCGTGGTCTTCGTGTCCTTCGTGTCAAGACCGCCGCTGGAGTTATCCCGTAAACGGAATCCAGTCGCGCGTAAGCCGAAGCACTAGCCTCACAAGCCGGCAACTGGATAGCTTGCCCCATGCCCGTCGAAGTCACCTCCGAGATCGCTCCCCTGGAATCCGTGCTGGTCCACACCCCCGGTCCCGAGCTGGAGGCGGTGACGCCGGGGAATCGGGAAGACTTTCTCTACGACGATATCATCGATCTCGAGATCGCCCAGCGGGAGCACCGCCAGTTCGTGTCGGTGCTTCGCCGCTTCGGGCGCGTGCTCCAGGTCCGCGAGCTGCTCGCCGAGATTCTGCAGCAGCCCGAGGCGCGCCATTTCCTGATCACCAAGACGATGGACGTCGTGCCCGACGACGAGCTGGCCCGCCAGCTCGGCACCATGCCCGCCGAGCAGATCGTCGAGATGCTGATCCAGGGCACCCGGGAGCCGAGCGGCCCGCTGGCGACGGCGCTCAACGAGGAAGGGTTCGCCTTTCCGCCGCTGCCGAATCTCTTCTTTCCCCGCGACATCGGGATCGTGGTCGGACGCCACGCGGTGGTCGGCTCGATGCGCTACGGAGTGCGCTGGACCGAGGAGCTGCTGATCAAGGCACTGTTCCTCTTCCATCCCGAGCTGGCCAACGCGGGCCTGTTGTACGATGGCTCGGAGGAGCGGCGGAGCAACTATACCCTCGAGGGCGGCGACGTCCACTACCTCCGGCCGGACCTCCTGGTGCTCGGCTTCAGCGAGCGGACCTCGCCCGCGGCGCTGGACCAGCTGTGCGACACGGTATTCGCGCAGGGGCTGGTCACCGACGTCATCGTGGTGGTGATGCCCAAGTCGCCCACCGCCATTCACCTCGACATGATCTTCACTCACGTGGACCACGAGCTCTGCGTGGTCTATCCGCCCTTCTTCGTGGGTCCGGAGCGGCTCCCGGTGCTGCACCGGCGGAAGGGGGTCCAGGGCGTGAACGAGCGGCCCAACTTCTTCACCGCGCTGCGCGAGGTGGGGCTGCCGCTGGAGCCGGTGTCTTCCGGCGGGGGCAACCGGACCAGGCAGGAGCGGGAACAGTGGAGCTCCTCCTGCAATTTTCTCGCGGTGCGGCCGGGCACGATCGTGAGCTACCGCCGTAACGAGGCCACCCTCTGCGAGCTCGAGGCCGCCGGATTCCGCGTGGTCCCGGCGGTCAACTTCCTCGCCTTCGACGACTGGAGCGAGGCCAAGCACCGGACCGTCATCACGGTGGACGGCAGCGAGCTGGCCCGGGGCGGCGGCGGCCCGCGCTGCATGACCCTGCCGCTCCGGCGGCGCCCGCTGTGATCGGCGCGCAGGCCCACCCGTCCAGCACGCTGGTCGATCGGGTCCATCAACGCCTCCGGCACGGGCCCGAGCTGTCCTCTACCCTCTGTCACGAAGTGATCGGCCTGCCGGGCGCCCCGGACCTGGTCTGCGAGCGGGTGACCATCGCACTACTCGGCGCCGACCCGAGGGTGCGTCAGCTGGCGGACGGACGCTGGGGCCTGGTGGCGGAGGCGCAGGGGTCGCCGCTGCTGGACCAGTGCAGCTTCGCGGTGGTGGACGTCGAGACCACCGGGATGCGGGCCATCGGGAGCGATCGGATCACCGAGATCGCGGTGGTGGTGGTGCAGGGCGGGCGGCGGGAGGTGGTGCTCGACACGCTGATCAACCCGGGCCGGCCGATCCCCCCCGCCATCTGCGCCATCACCAACATCACCAACGACATGGTGCGCGAGGCGCCGGTGTTCGCTGAGCTGGCCGATCAGGTGCTGGCCGCGCTCTCGGGCCGCATCTTCGTGGCGCACAACGCGCGCTTCGACTGGAATTTCGTGACCGCCGAGCTGCAGCGTTCCCGCGATCTGGTGCTGGATGGCCCGCGGCTCTGCACCGTGCGGCTGGCCCGCCGGCTGGTGCGGGGGATTCGCTCCTGCGGGCTGGACAGCCTCACCCGCTGGTTCGGCTTCGAGAACCGGAGCCGCCACCGCGCCGCGGGTGACGCGCTGGTCACCGCCGAGCTGCTGCATCGCCTGCTGGAGCTGGCGCGCCAGGAAGGCGCCCGCACCCTGCAGGACCTGGCGGCCATCGAGGCGCGTCGGACGGGACGGCGGGCGCGCGCCCGACGACTCGCGATGCCCACGCCACCCAGGGAAGACTCCTGTCCGGAGGGGATGTGACCCTGTCGCGCAGCTTCACCGTAGGCCGGCTCCGTTGTCATACCCTCGAGGGGGGCCGGCAGCGGCTCGACGGCGGGGCGATGTTCGGTGTCGTGCCTTATCCGCTCTGGAGCCGCCGCGTGCCGCCCGACGACCGCATGCGGATTCCGCTCGCGATGCGCTGCCTGCTGGTGGAGCACCCGGAAGGCCCGGTGTTGATCGATACGGCGCTGGGGAACAAGGAGGATGCCCGGTTCCTCGACATCTACGGCGTGGAGAACGGCGGCCTGGAAGGCGCGACTCAACTGGAGGACGCCCTCGCGACCGCCGGGTTCCTGCCCCGGGACATCCGGATGGTGATCAACACTCATCTCCACTTCGACCACGCCGGCGGCAACACGACGATGGACCCGGAGCTGGAGGACGACCCTCGGCGCCACGTCCGGGCCACGTTCCCCAACGCCACGTACGTGGTGCAGCGGGGCGAGCTGGACTTCGCCCGAACCGCCAACGAGCGGACCCGGGCCAGCTACCTGCCGGCCAACTTCGAGCCGATCGCCGCGGCCGAGCGCTGGCGGCTTCTGGAGGGCGACGGAGAAGTGCTCCCCGGGATCTCGGTGCGGCTCACGCCGGGACATGTGCCGTTTCACCAGGCCGTCTTGGTTCAGGACGGGGGTGAGACCGCGGCGTTCATCGCCGATCTGATCCCGACCACGGCGCACCTGCCGTTGCCCTGGATCATGGGCTACGACCTCGAGCCGCTGCGGACGCTGGAGAGCAAGCGCCGGCTGCTCGACGATGCGGTGCGGGGGGGATGGCGGCTGGTCTTCGAGCATGACCCCACGGTGGCCTGGGGGATCCCGGTGGCGGAGGGCAAAGGCTTGGCACTACGCGACATCGCGGAGGCGCCACCGGCGAGCCCGGCCGCCGCGCGCGGTTGACACTGCCCCCGTCTCCCGGCTAGTTTTGCCGCTTCGTCAAGTGGGGAGGCAGCTCCCCCACCCTCAGCCTGCCGGCCCGGTGCCGCAGCGCGACCGGGTCCCGGCTTCTTCGAGCGACGGCCGTCTGCCGTCCGGCTCGGGCATCACGGGCACCCGACTCCAGCGAGAGGGTGCCCTTTTCCGTTTCCGTGGAGGCACAGCCACTGTCCACAAGCGATCGTGAAAAGCGAACGCGCGTCAACCGGATGATCCGGATCAGTCCGGTGCGCGTGATTGGCCCCGAGGGCGAGCAGCTCGGCGTACTTCCGGTAGAAGAAGCGCTGGCGGCGGCGCAGGATCGGGGGCTGGACCTGGTGGAAGTGGCCCCGACCGCCCGGCCACCCGTGGTCAAGATCATGGACTACGGGAAGTTCAAGTTCGAAGAGGCCAAGGCGGCGCGGGCGGCCAAGAAGAAGCAGCACATCATCCAGCTGAAGGAAGTGAAGTTTCGCCCCGGGATCGACGACCACGACTTCGAGTTCAAGACCCGGCACGCCCGCGAGTTCCTGGGCGAGGGGAACAAGGTCAAGGTGACGATGATGTACCGGGGGCGGCAGATCGCCCACCTGGATCTGGGCAGGGCGGTGCTGGACCGCGTGGCCGCCGCGCTGGCTGACATCGGCAAGATCGAGATGGAGGCCAAGCTGGAGGGGCGGAACATGACGATGGTGATTGCGCCGAAGTAGGCCGGAATGGCGGTAGGACGGTACGGCGGTAGGTGAGGCGACGCTAGCGCCGAACCGCCCGAACACGGAGTCGAGGCTAAGAGACGATGCCTAAGCAAAAGACCAAACGCGCCGCCATGAAGCGGTTCATTCGCACCGGCTCGGGGAAGCTCAAGCGCTTCCACGCGAACCACAGCCACATCCTGACCAAGAAGACGCGCAAGCGGAAGAATCGGCTCAAGAAGGGCGATCTGGTGAGCTCGGCCGACTTCCCGCGCGTGAACCGCCTCCTCCAGGCGTAAGGAGCGATCCATGCCACGCGTCAAGTCCGGTGTCGCCCATCACGCCCGGAAGAAGAAGATCATGGAGGCCGCCAAGGGTGCCCGGGGCGGCCGCAGCAAGCTGTACAAGGCGGCCAAGGAGACGGCCGAGCGGGCCATGCGGTATGCCTACCGCGATCGGCGCAAGAAGAAGGGGGAGTTCCGGGCGCTCTGGATCACCCGGATCAACGCCGCGGCGCGGGTGCACGGCCTGAGCTACAGCCGGCTGGTGGCGGGGCTCAAGAAGGGCGGAGTGGAGATCAACCGGAAGGTGCTCGCCGATCTCGCGGTGCGGGACGCCGAGGCCTTCGGTCGCCTGGCCGAGGTGGCCAAGAACAACCAGTAGGCCGCGAGCCGCTCGCCCGCCGTCGTCGCCCCTCGGGGCCGTTCGCGCTCGGCGGGCGGCCCCGCTCACTTTGATGGACACTCGGATGACACCGACCACGACAGCCACGGAGCCGGGCCCTATGGAGCCCACCGGCTATCCCGAGCTCGACCAGATCGCCCAGCGCCTCGACCGCGTGCGCACGCTCGATGCGCGCGGGCTCGAGGCCGAGGAGATCGCGATTCTCGGCCGCAAGGCCGGCGCGCTCACCGCGCTGCTCAAGCGCGTCGCCGAGCTGCCGATCGACGAGCGGAAGCGCTACGGCGCCCTGGTCAACCGGCTCAAGGGTCAGTTCGAGGCGGCCTTCGCCGAGCGGCGGGAAGTCGTGGCCGCCGAGCGGCGGAGCCAGGAGGACGCCGGCCGTGACCTCACCATGCCCGGGCGCGGCCGCTGGGTCGGCGCCGAGCACCCGGTGAGCCGGGTGGTGGACGAGATCGTGGAGATCTTCCGCGGCATCGGCTTCACCGTGGCCGTGGGCCCCGAGGTCGAGACCGACTGGTACAACTTCCTCGCGCTCAACTTCCCGGCCGACCATCCGGCGATGGACATGCACGACACGCTCTACCTCGACGCCCCCGCGGTCGAGGGCGAGCCGTCAGGCCGGCTCCTGCTCCGCACCCATACGTCGCCGGTGCAGATCCGCACCCTGCTCGAGTCGACCCCGCCGGTCCGGGTGGTCATTCCGGGAATGGTGTACCGCAACGACGCGTTCGACGCCTCGCATTCCCCGGCCTTCAGCCAGATCGAGGGCCTCGCCGTGGACGAGGGGATCTCCTTCGTGGACCTCAAGGCCACGCTGATCCACTTCGCCCACCGGTTCTTCTCGCCCAGCACGCGCACCCGGTTCCGGCCCTCGTTCTTCCCCTTCACCGAGCCGTCGGCGGAGATGGACGTCGAGTGCCAGATCTGCCACGGGAGCGGCTGTCCGGCGTGCAAGGGCACCGGGTGGATGGAGATCCTGGGCTGCGGCATGGTGCATCCGAGGGTACTGGAGAATGTGAACCTCGATCCGGAGCGCTACACCGGCTGGGCCTTCGGGATGGGCCCGCACCGGATCGCGATGCTGCGCTACGGCCTGCCCGACATCCGCCTGCTGCTGGAGGGAGACATGCGGTTCCTGGAGCAGATGGGACGGACGGGCGGACAGCCGGACGGGCGGGGAGCATGAACGTCTCTATTCGTTGGCTCGAGGCGTTCCTCCGTCGCCCGCTCGAGGCCCGCGACGCCGCTGACCGCCTGACTATGCTCGGCGCGCCGGTGGATGCGGTCGAACCGGTGAATCCCGGACTGGAGCAGCTCGTCGTCGCCCGGGTGCTCGAGGTGAGCGCTCATCCCAATCCGAAGCTCACCAAGGTTCGCATGACCGTGGTAGATGATGGTACCGGTGAGCCCAAGACGGTCGCGTGCGGCGCCGCCAACGTGACCGCGGGGCGGCTCTATCCCTTCGCCCGGGTGGGCACCCGGGTGCCGGGCGGCAAGAAGGGTCCCCTCGACATCGGCGCACGGGCGATCGGCGGCGTCACCAGCCACGGCATGCTCTGCTCGACCGCGGAGCTGGGCCTGGGCGACGACAGTGAGGGCATCTGGGAGCTGGACACCGATGCCGCGCCCGGCACGCCGCTGCTCGAGGCCATCCCGCTGGCCGATCACCGACTGGTGGTGGACGTCACGCCGAACCGTCCCGACCTGCTGGGCCACAAGGGCATCGCGCGCGAGCTGGCCGCGTCGTACGGCGTCCCCTTCCGGCTGCCAGTGATCCCGGGCGCGGACCAGGTGGACGTGCCGCCGCCGCGGCGCGCGACCACATCGGGAACGGTTGGTGGGGTCACGATCACCATCGAGGACACCGAGGGCTGCGCGCGGTTCCACGGCGCCCTGATCCGGGGCGCCACGGTCGGCCCGTCTCCGGACTGGCTCGCCCGGCGGCTCGAGTCGGCCGGCGTCCGCTCGATCAACAACGTGGTGGACGCCACCAACTACGTCATGCTCGAGCTGAACCAGCCGATGCACGCCTATGATGCGGCCACCCTCCGAGGCTCGTCGCTCATCGTGCGGCGCGCGCGGGCGGGCGAGCGGGTCACGACCCTGGACCACGAGGAGCGGAAGCTCGACGGCGAGATGATCGCCATCGCCGATGGAGGCGGCGTCATCGGCCTGGCCGGAGTCATGGGCGGCGCCGACACCGAAGTCGGGAACTCGAGCCGCGACATCCTGCTCGAGGGCGCCTACTGGGATCCTCGCCGGATCCGGCGGACCCGGCGCGCCCTCGGCATGAGCACCGAGGCGAGCTACCGGTTCGAGCGCGGCATCGACCGCTGGAACGGCGCCGAAGCGATGCGGCGCTGCATCGAGCTCATCCTCACGACCGCAGGCGGCGCCCTGGCCGATGCGCCGCTCGACCTGTGGCCCGAGCCGTCCCACCCGCCGCGCATCTTCCTCCGGCCGGCGCGGGTGGCCCGGGTCCTCGGCGTGGATCTGCCCTGGGCTTCGCTGGAGAAATACCTCGTCGCCATCGGGGCGACCGTGGTCTCCAAGCCGGACGACGGGCGGATCGCGGTGGACGTTCCGGGCTGGCGTCCGGACCTCGTCGCCGAGATCGACTTGATCGAGGAGATCGCCCGTCTGCACGGGTACGAAGCCTTTCCGTCGGACCTCCACCCCTTTCGTCTGGGCAGCCTCCCCGATGCGCCGATCGAGGCCGCGGTGCATGTGGTGCGCCGAGGCCTGGTGGCCGAGGGACTCTACGAGGTGAGCTCACTGCCGCTGGGCAAGGCCGAGAGCGACGGAAGCGTGCGCCTGGTGAACCCGCTCTCGGCGGAAGACGCCTGGCTTCGACAGCGGCTTCTCCCCGGGCTGGTCCGCCTGGTCGAGTACAACTGGGCCAATCACGTCGCCGACGTGCGACTGTTCGAGATCGGCACCGCGTTCTCGGCTGGGGCGCCCGGCGAGCGGCCCCGGGAAGAGATCCGGGTCGCCGGCGTGCTCACCGGACGGCGCGAGCCGGCCCACTGGAGCGGCACCGGAGCCGAGCCGCTGGATGTCTGGGATCTCAAGGGTCGGTTCGAGGCCGCCGTCGCTCTGGCGATTCCCGGTGGGGCGGTGCAAGTTGAGCGCAATCGCTGGGTTGCCCTGGATGCCGAGGGTCGACCGGCGGGCGAAGCCGGGCCGCTGCAGGCCGACGCTCCGCCCTGGGCCGCCCCGCTGTACGGCTTCGAGCTTCGGCTCGATCCGGCGCCACGCCGGGCGCCCCGGTTCACCTCGCTACCGACCACTCCCGCCGTCGAGCGGGTGCTGGCCCTGCTCCTGCCGGACGGGGTCCGTCAGGACGCGGTGACCGGAGTGCTACGCCGCGCCGGCGGCGACCTCCTGGAGCTGGTGCAGGTGGAGAGCGACTATCGGGGACCGGAGCTTCCGCCGGGCACCCGGAGTGTCGCGTTCCGACTCACCTTCCGGGCCGCCGACCGGACGCTGCGTGATGCCGACGTCGACCAGCTGGAGGCGCGAATCCTGACGACGTTGGCCGAAGAGCTGAGCGTGCGCCGGCGCGATGCCGGGTCGGCGCGAGGGGGAGAGTAGACGTGGCCCATTCCTACGAACGACCGGACCTCAAAGCGCTGGACGATCTCGAGCAGATCCTTCGCCATCTGACCGACGAGCTCGCCGGTTGGCGCCGGCGGAGCCTCCGCGCCGAGGCCGAGCTGGCGGAGGCCGCGGCGAGCGGCGGCAAGGTGGCCGGGCCCGAGCTCAAGCAGGCGCGAGCGCGGGTCGTCGAGCTGGAAGCGGAGAACCAGACGCTGCGCCAGCGGATCGAGGCGGCCCGGGAGCGCCTCGCGGGGCTCGCCGCCCGCCTCGCGTTTCTCGAGCAGCACGGGGGAGGAACCGCCGCGTGAGCAGCGCCAAGAACGCCGTCCGGGTCACCATCGGTGGCGAAGAGCTGACCGTGCGCTCCGAGCTGCCGCCGGAGTACACTCGTGAGGTTGCCGCCTATCTCGACGCGGCGCTCAAGCGGGTGCGCGATTCGCTCCCGTCGGTGGACGTGCAGAAGGCCGCGATCCTGGCGGCACTCGCCATCACCGACGAGCTGTTCCAGGCCCGCCGCAGCGACCGGGAGATCGCCAACCGGATGACCGCGCTGGCGGACGACCTCTCCCGACTCCTGCCCCCGGCCAAGCGCGGCAAGCGCCCGGCCGCTTCCTGACGGAGATACCGATGCCACGGGACCTGCTCCTGCCCACGCTCGCGGGGGTGGCGGCCGGACTTGTGGTCGCCCTGCTCTCGGTTGCCCTCTGGATCCGCCGCCAGCGGCGCGCGGCCGATGGCATCGTGGCAACGGCCCAGAAGGAGAGCTCCCGGATACGCGCCGAGGCCGCCCGCGACGCCGAATCGGCCAAGACCGAGATGCTGGTGGGCGCGCGGATGGAGACCCTCAAGTTGCGCGAGGAGCTCGACCGGGAGGTGCAGCGGCGGCGGGAGGAGTGGGAGCGGGGCGAGCGTCGGGCCGAAGAGCGCTCCCGGGCGCATGATCGGAAGGTCGAAGAGGTGGAGGCCCGGGAACGCACCCTGACCAAGCGCGAAGAGGGGCTGGCGCAGCGGGAGCTGGCGCTCCGGGTCCGCGAGAACGAGGCCGGGCGGATGGAGCAGGAGCAGCGGATCAAGCTGGAGCGGATCGCCGGGCTCAGCTCGGAAGAGGCGAAGCGGGAGATCCTCCAACACGTCGAGGACGAGGCCCGGGGGCAGGCCGCGGCGCTGGTGCGCGACATCAAGGACCAGGCCAAGCGCAGCGCGGACCGGGAGGCTCGGCGGATCATCTCCATCGCCATTCAGCGACTCGCGGCGGAGCACACCGCGGAGACCACGGTCGCGGCGGTGCCGCTCCCCAACGACGAGATGAAGGGTCGGATCATCGGGCGCGAGGGGCGGAACATCCGCGCCTTCGAGACCGCCACCGGGGTGGACGTCATCATCGACGATACGCCCGACACCGTGATCGTGAGCTGCTTCGACCCGATCCGGCGGGAGGTGGCGCGACGCTCGCTGGAGGCCCTGATCCAGGATGGCCGCATCCACCCCGGCCGGATCGAAGAGATCGTGGCGAAGGTCCAGAAGGAGCTGGACGCCCAGCTGGTGGAGCTGGGCGAGCAGGCGGCGTACGAGACCGGCATCCACGGGCTCCACGCGGAGCTGATCAAGCTGATCGGCCGGATGCGCTACCGCACCTCCTACGGCCAGAACATCTACGACCATTCGAAGGAAGTGGCCTGGCTGGCGGGGATGATGGCGGCGGAGCTGCATCTCGACGTCCAGCTTGCGCGCCGGGGCGGCCTGCTCCACGACGTCGGGAAGGTGTTGACCCACGAGGGCGAAGGAACCCACGTCGAGCTCGGCGTCGACGTGGCGCGCCGGTACGGCGAGTCGGCCGCGGTGATCAATTGCATCCAGGCCCACCACGACGACGTGCCGCATGAGTCGGCCGAGTCGGTGCTGGTGCAGGCGGCGGACGCCATCAGCGGCGCTCGCCCCGGCGCCCGCCGCGAGGCCTTCGAGACCTACGTGAAGCGGCTTACCCGGCTGGAGGAGATCGCCAACGGGTATCCCGGCGTGGAGAAGTGCAACGTGATCCAGGCGGGCCGGGAGGTCCGTGTGGTGGTGGTGCCGGA
>Ga0310810_10009984_pt1 | contig 11026 bp, 8 predicted proteins | sample NCmetagenome_FD_207641 | JGI IMG/M metagenome (GOLD analysis project Ga0310810, IMG submission 207641) | Soil microbial communities from experimental microcosm in Duke University, North Carolina, United States - NC | ecosystem: Engineered > Artificial ecosystem > Soil microcosm > Unclassified ... | reverse complement strand
GACCGCGATGGGGTAAATCATCGCGGACTTGACCTGACCCTTCAGCTTGACGTTCTTTTCAATGTAGGTCGCGAGCCGCTTGAGAATGGTGTCGAGAATGCCGCCCGCTTCGCCCGCGGCGATCATGTTCGTGAACAGCGGATCGAACACCTTGGGATGCCTCTTCATCGCATCGGCGAGCGACGCGCCACTTTCGACGTCGCCACGCGTGGCGAGAATCACTGCGGAGAAGTTCTTGTCGTCCTCCTGCGTGCCGAGAATCTCGAGACACTGCACGAGCGGCAGGCCTGCGTCGATCATCACGGAGAACTGTCGCGTGAACACGGCCAGACTTTTCGCCGACACGCCCCTGGCACGCCTGGCCGTCGTCTTGCCGGCCGCCTTGTCCTTGACTGGATTGATGCTCGTGACGAGCACCTGCTCCCGCCGCAGGGCGGCGACGACCGCGTCCATCGTGTCGGCGACGCGCTCCCCGGTGACCGTTTCGCCGGCGCGTGTTCGTCCGGCGTAAGCAAACGTAGGCATGACTGTTTCCTACTTATCGGCCGATCGCCGGGCGCGCCGGCGTTCCTGGACGCGGTCCCATCCCCGCGCCGGCGACGACGCCGACCCCTCGATTGATCATCTCCTGCAGCTCTTCCTTGTTTGACGAAGCTCCCAGCGCGGTCTCGAGCGTCACGATCTTTTTCATGTGCAGGGATGCAAGCGACTGATTCGCCGTTTGCATTCCCAGCTTTTCCTGGCCCGTCTGCATCGCGGAGTAGATCTGATGCACCTTGTCCTCGCGAATCAGGTTGCGGATGCCCGGCGTCGGAATCATGATTTCGAGCGAACACACTCTGCCGCCGCCAATCTTCGGCAACAGCGCCTGACAGACGATTCCTTCGAGAACCAGCGACAACTGCGTGCGGATCTGGCTCTGCTGATGTGCCGGGAACACGTCAATGATTCGGTTGATGGTCTGCGCCGCCGAGTTGGTGTGCAGCGTGCCGAAGGTCAGGTGTCCGGTCTCGGCGATGCGCAACGCCGCTTCGACAGTCTCGAGGTCGCGCAATTCGCCGATCAGCACGATGTCAGGGTCTTCGCGAAGGGCGGCACGCAGCGCGAGCGAGAAACTCTGTGTGTCGCTGTGCACCTCGCGCTGGTTGACGAGGCACCCTTTGTGCGGATGGATGTACTCGATCGGATCTTCGATCGTCAGGATGTGATCCTTCCGCTCGTTGTTGATCTTGTCGATCATCGCGGCGAGCGTCGTCGACTTGCCGCTGCCGGTCGGACCGGTGACGAGCACCAGACCGCGCGGCCGTTCGGCCAGCGTTGCCAGCACCGGCGGCAGGCCGAGCTCCTGGAAGCTGCGGATCTTTTCGGGAATCAGCCGGTAGACAGCGGCGACCGCGCCGCGCTGGTTGAACATGTTGCAGCGGAAGCGCGCAAGGCCTTTGATGCCGAACGAGAAGTCGAGCTCCAGCGACTCCTCGAAGCGCTTCTTCTGCGAATCGGTGAGCACGCTGTAGGTGAGAGCCTTGGTGTCGGACGGCGTCAGCTCCGCCGCTTCGAGCCGCTGCAGATGCCCATGCACGCGCACCTGCGGCGGCGTGTTGATGGTGATGTGCAGGTCGGACCCCTCCATCTCGACCGTCTTCTTCAACAGTTCCGGTAACGTCACTTGACCGTCTCCCTGACGACCTCGTCGATCGTCGTCACGCCTTCCTTCACCTTGCGCAATCCACTGCCGCGCAGCGTGATCATTCCTTCGTCAACTGCCTTGCGCCGGAGTTCGAGCGCAGAGGCGCCGACGAGAATCAGCTCGCGAAGGTCCTCGGTGACCTCCATCACTTCGTACAAGCCGACCCGACCCTTGTAGCCGGTGTTGTTGCACTTTTCGCAGCCCTTGCCCTTGTTGGGGACCACCGTCTTGGCATCTTCGGCGTTGAAACCGGCCTGCATCAGAGCAGGTGGCGGTGTGGGGTGCGGTTCTGAGCAGTTCTTGCAAATGCGGCGAACGAGGCGCTGGGCGCACACCAGATTGAGCGAGCTGGCCACGAGGAACGGCTCGATGCCCATGTTCATCAGACGATTCACGGTGCTCGGCGCGTCGTTGGTGTGCAGCGTCGATAGCACCAAGTGGCCCGTGAGCGCAGCCTTCACGGCGATTTCCGCCGTTTCGAAGTCTCGGATTTCGCCGACGAGGATGATGTTCGGATCCTGACGAAGGAAGCTGCGCAGCGCGGCGGCGAAGTTCAACCCGATGCTCTCGCGAATCTGCACCTGGTTGACGCCGACCAGGTTGAACTCGACCGGGTCCTCGGCGGTCATGATGTTGGTTTCCGGCGTGTTGATGCGCGAAATGGACGAGTAGAGCGTGTTCGTCTTACCGGAACCAGTCGGACCGGTGACGAGCACCATGCCCCAAGGCCGCAGAATGGCCGACTCGAACTTGGTCAGCGATTCCTGCTCGAAGCCAAGCCTCGTCATGTCGAGCATCAGCTTGTCCTTGTCGAGCAGACGCATGACGATCTTCTCGCCGAACAGCGTCGGCAGACACGATACGCGGAAGTCGATCTCTTTCAGATCGTCGTTCTCGCCGCGAAAGCGCACCTTGATGCGGCCGTCCTGCGGCAGCCGCTTCTCGGCGATGTCGAGCCGCGACATGATCTTGATGCGCGACGTAATCGCGTCGCGGAACTTCATCGGCGGCTGCATGATGTTGTAGAGAATGCCGTCGATGCGGTAGCGCACGCGCAGCTCTTTCTCGTACGGCTCGATGTGAATGTCGCTGGCCCCTTTCTGGATGGCCGAGAGCAGGATGACATTCACCAGCTTGATGACCGGCGCTTCCTCGCCCTGCAGCCCGAGGTCGTCGGCGCTGATCTCCTCGACCTCCTCGATGACCTCGACGTTCTCATCCTCGAGCTCGATCTGCTCGAGTGCCTTCGTCGCCGCTTCCAGCGCCGTCGGCGCCGCGGCGCCGTTGCCGTTGCCCGATGCGGCTGCCGCCGCAGCCTTGCCGTAGTACTTCGTGATCGCCGCCATGACGGCGGTTTCCGACGCGACCACCGGCTCGACGTTGTAGCCCGTCATGAACTTCAGATCGTCCATGGCGAACACGTTGGTGGGATCCGTCATGGCGATCGTCAGCGTCGCGCCGGCGCGCGAGAGCGGGACGATCTGATACTTTTGCGCCGTTTCGGCAGGAACGAGCTTGAGGACGACCGGATCGATCTCGAACTGCGTCAGCGCAATCGAAGGAACGCCGTACTGCTTGCTGAGCAGCGCGGTGATCTCCTCGTCCTTGACATAGCCGAGCTTGATCAGGTTGTAACCGAGCTTTCCCCCGTTCTGACGCTGATAGTTCAGCGCTTCCTGGAGCTGCTCGGGTGTGATGCGCTTCTCCTTGAGGAGAAGCTCACCGATGCGTACCGCCATTTCAGAATGTCACTCGTGTACCCAGCGACCAGCCGCGTTCGGCGTCTGAACCGCCGCGGACCGTCTGCCCTTCGACGTAGAACCCGTTGCGAACGCCGATGCTGACGCCAACCGTCGCGGCACGTTCCTCGGCGCCCACTCGGTTGAAACGTGCACCGCCTCGCACGCCGATACGCCGGCGCCACAACCACTGCTCTGCGCCAACGGCGATCACGCGCCGTTCGCCCGTAGCCGTCGAATACCTCTTCACATCCGCGTCGATTGCGAGGACCAGCGGTGGACCGCCCGCTTTTTCGACGTCGATCGCCGCGCCGACTCGCGTCTGCCGCGGCAGCGTGAACGTGCCGTCCGCGAACTCCGGATGCCGGATGTTCCGCATCACGCCGCCCAGACGGATCGGTCCCGCCGCGACGATCACGCCGGCATCGAGGTCAAGCCGGCTCTCCGCATCGCCGCCTTCAAGGTCGTCGGCGCGATCGAGCAAATCGTCGACGGCCCCTGTCGCGTCGGCGGCGCCGGCACGCATCGTTCCACGGACGTATTTCAAGGTGGCTCCCGCGTGGACTCCGGGCAGAATCGATTGGACGAACGTCAGGCCCAGCGCGCTGACAGAAATCGACCGCAATGACACTTCGGCCCGTGTATCTTGTCGGTCCACGTCGAGCTGACCTGTAGACCCGAATCCCCGTATGTCGGTGATTCTTAAGCGGTAATAGCTAAATCCAATCGCTGGAGTGGTTGCCGCAAACCAGGACACGCGATCGCGGCGTGCGGGAATCTGTTCTTTCAAGTCCGTCTCTGCTCGTCCCACGGAAACGTCGCCGAAAGGCCCCGCGGCGAGTGCCCCTGGGTTCCACCAGGTTGCGGTGCTGTCGGTTGCCACCGCCACAAACGCGCCCCCCATTCCGAGCGCGCGGTTGCCCACGCTTTCGACAATCTGCGCGGAACTGCTGGAGGCGAGAGACAGAAGAACGGTCGCGAAGAGTATTGGACGCATAGCAGCTATAGTTGGAAAAACCGTCATCGTAGCAGGAGTACTCATTGAGCTCGCTCGCCGAGCGCATGTACGGAGTCGTCCGGCATCCGCGCGCCACCTTCGCATCGGTCCTCCAGACCCGGTCATGGGCTGCTGTCCTTATCGTCACAAGTGCGATCACATTTGTGTGCGCGGTCGGTTTCCTGAGCACCGCCGTCGGTAGACAGGCGCTCGTCGATCAATGGGAGCGGACTGCAACCGCCTTCGGTCAAACGGTGGACGATGCGTCGTACGCGCAGATGGAGGAGCGGGCGCAGGACGGAGGCGTGGCGGTGGTCTACGCGGCAGCGACGACGCTGGCGTACGGGCCGCTGCTGGCCATCGCGGTTGCGGCGCTGTTGTTCGCCACATTCAAACCGCGGCGACCGTTCGTGGAACTGCTCACAATTGCTTCATATTCGAGTGTCATCCTTGCACTGCGCCAGGTGATCTCCACACCTATCTATTACGTGCAGGAATCCATCGCCAGCCCGACGACGCTCGTCCGATTTTTCGGAATGCTCGACGAGGCGTCGCCGGTGGCGCGCTTCCTCGGCGTAATTGATTTGTTCGTCGTCTGGTACATCGTCGTGCTCGCAATCGGTGTGTCCGTCGTCTCGAGGCGGCCGACGCGTCGTCTCGCCCTCGCCTTCGCCGGGGCATACGTCGTGCTCGCGCTGCTGGCGGCGCTCGTCATGGCGATGTCCGGGGGCACGGCATGAAACGACGGACCTGGTTGATTGTCGGTACGATCGTGCTCCTGGCCGCCGGCGGCATCGGCGCACGAATTTATCGCAACCGCAACAGCCTTCCGGTCGTCACCGTCGAAGCCATCCGGGCACGCGACCTCGACGCGATTGTTTCCGCTTCAGGGAAGATTCAACCCAAGCGACAGGTGAACATCTCCGCCACCACGATGGGGCGGGTGACACGGCTGGCCGTGCAGGAAGGCCAGCGCGTAAAGGCAGGTCAGTTCCTTCTGGAGATCGATCCACGTTCGCTCGCCGGACAACTGGAGCGCGGCGAAGCAAGCGTTGCAGCCGCGCGATCCGCTTTGCAGCAGGCCACCGTCGCCGTCGATCAAGCGCGGGCGAATCTGGACCTGGCGCGGCAAACGCTCAAACGACAGCAGGATCTCGCCAGGGACGGCCTGACGCCGCGCGAGACTCTCGAGCGCGCGCAGAACGACGTTGCTGTCCGCGAAGCGGAGCTCAAAGCGCAGCAGCAGGAAGTGCAAACGCGCGAGCAGCAGATCAAACAAGAGCAGGCAGGGCTCTCGACCACGCGCTACAACCTCAGCCAGGTCACCATCTCCGCACCGATGGACGGCATCGTCACGCGGCGCAACATCGAAGAGGGCGAGAACGTGGTCGTCGGCACGATGAACAACGCAGGCACCGTGCTGCTCACCGTTGCGGACATGTCCGCCATTCAGGCGGAAATCGAGGTCGACGAAACCGACATTCCCAACGTCGTCATCGGGCAGGCCGCGGTCGTCACGATCGACGCGGTTCCCGATCGGATGTTCAAAGGCCATGTCACTGATATCGGGAACAGTCCGATCCAGACAACGGCGCAGCCGAACAATACCGGGCAGCGTCAGGCCACTAACTTCAAGGTTGTCGTCACCATCGACGAGCCGGTACCCGATGTGCGCCCAGGATTCACATGCACCGCGGAGATCACGACGGCAACGCGGAAGAATGCGATCGCCGTGCCCATTCAGTCGCTCACGGTACGCGAGATGCTGTTCGACGCCAAAGGCACTTTGGTGCACGAACCGCCGCCGCCCGTCCAGCGCCGCTTCTTTGGCACGCCCGCGCCGCAGCCGCCGGCACCACCCAAAGAGCCCGGACCAGGCCAGACGCGCAAGGAGACTGAAGGCGTGTTTCTCGTGCGCGACGGAAAGGTCGTGTTCGAGCCGGTGAAGACCGGCATCGCGGGCGAGCGTTACTTCGAGGTGCTCTCAGGCTTGAAGCCGGGTGAACAGGTCGTCACGGGTCCATTCGATTCCGTGCGGCAGATTGCCGATGGCTCGCTGGTAACAGCCAAGTAAGAACCGCGTTTGCAGATCTTCGAATCGATCCGCCTGGCGCTCGCGACGATCTGGGCCAACAAGCTGCGGTCGCTGATGACCCTGCTCGGCAACATCGTCGCCGTGACGTCGATCGTCACCGTCGTGTCGCTCATTCAGGGGATGAACGCGATGGTGTCGAACGCTATCGTCACGCAGGTCGGAGCGGACGCGTTCGTCATCCAGCGCACGCCGTTCACGCGCACGGATGACGACATCGAGCGGGTGCGTGCGAATCCGACCATCACGCTCGACGAAGCCGACGCAGTTCGCGCATTCAGTCCGGTGATCCGCTCGGTAATGGCGCAGGCACAGCAGCCCGCGTCGGTATCGTACCGAACGCAGGTACTGGAGCGCGTATCCATCCAGGGTGTTACGTCCGACTACCTGGACTTTGCCAGCTTCGACGCCGAGCGCGGCCGCATGATGAGCGCGATCGAAGTCGAGCGCAGCCGACCTGTGACGCTGCTCGGCGTTGATACGGCCACCGCGCTCTTTGGCGATGAGAACCCGATCGACAAGGTCGTCCTCATCGAAGGCGTTCACTTCCGCATCGTTGGCGTCAGCAAGAAGAAGGGCGGATTCCTCGGCAACTCGCTGGACTCCTTTGCCGTGATACCGCTCGGCGCCTACGTAAAGCTGTTTGGGTCGCGGCCCGCGCTCTTCCTGTCGGTCAAGCCGGTTACCCCAGCGGTAATGACGACGGCGATGGACGATGCGACGGTCGCGCTGCGAGTAGCGCGACACCTCAAGCCGTCGCAGCCGAACAACTTCGGCATCATCACCTCCGATACCGTTCTCGGTCTTTACCATCAAGCGACGACGGGAATCTTCGCGGTCCTCGTCGGCGTTGTCGCCTTGTCGCTCGTCGTCGGCGGCATCGTCATCATGAACATCATGCTGATGGTGGTCAGCGAGCGCACTCGCGAGATTGGGTTGCGAAAAGCGCTCGGCGCGAGGCGCACCGACATCATGTGGCAGGTGCTGACAGAGTCGGTGACGCTGTCGATGTGTGGCGGCCTGGCCGGTATCGCGATTGGCGCAGGCGTCGGCCGGGTTATTTCGGTGTTCACGCCGCTGCCGGCACGTCTCGAACCGTGGTCGGTGGCGCTTGGCATCGGCATCACCGCGGCGGTGGGACTGTTCTTCGGGCTTTACCCTGCGTCGCGCGCGTCGCGGCTCGACCCGATCGAAGCGTTGAGGCGCGAGTAGATGAACCTGCTGCTGCTGCGAGAGGTCGTGACGCTGGCGCTCGATACGCTGCGCATGAACAAGCTGCGCTCGGCATTGACCGTGCTCGGAGTGGTCATCGGCATCACCGCCATCGTGGGCATGACCTCGCTCATCCGCGGATTCGATCAGTCTCTTCGCGACAGCATCAAGGCGCTTGGACCAAGCACGATCTTCGTGGCGAAGTTCAGCGGCGTCAGCATTGCGGCGGGCCGCAATTTCGCGGACCTGATGCGGCGGCCAAACCTGACCGTCGACGATGCGCGCGCTATTCAGAGACTCGCGCCGACGGTGCAGACCGTCGACGTGTGGCTTGGCGCGGCGGGCGACGTGCAGGAGCGGGTCTACTACCAGGGCGACCGCACAAAGCTTCTGAACATCATCGGTGCCACTGAGGAATACGCCAATCTCCAGTTCGTCAGGATGGCGGCGGGGCGCATGTTCACGGCCCCCGAAGTCGAACACAAACGCAAGGTCGTCGTCCTGGGCGACACGCCGTACCAGGTGCTCTTCGAGCGCAGCGGTCTCAATCCGGTCGGCAAGAAGGTCCGCATCGGCGCCGGCGAATACACCGTCGTCGGCGTGCTCGAGAAGCGGCCATCCATTGGCAATCTCGGCACCGCGCAGGACGACTTCGTGGTCATCCCGCAGACCACGCATCAGGCGCTGTTCGGAACGCAGGCACGCCGCGTCTTCCGTGGTCAGAACGGCAGCGCCATGATCGCGGTCCTGCCGTACGACACAGCGACCCGCGACGAAGCGCTCTCGCAAGTCGAGGAGATCATGCGCATCCGTCACGGCCTCAAACTCGACGAGCCCGATGACTTCGATGTCGTGACGCAGGATGCGGCGCTGAAGGTGTGGGATCAGGTCAGCCAGGCAACGTTCCTGGGGCTGATTGTCATCTCATCGATCGCGCTGATGGTCGGCGGGATTGGCGTCATGGCCATCATGACGATCTCGGTGACCGAACGCACGCGGGAGATCGGCGTGCGCAAGGCGCTCGGTGCGCGTCGGAGGGAAATTCTCTTTCAGTTCCTGACAGAGGCCGTCGTGCTCACGCTCGTTGGCGGGCTGCTCGGCATCGCACTCGGTGCCGGCATCGGCATCACTGTGCACACGGCGACCGGATTCCCGGTCTCGCTGCCATGGTGGTCGTTCGCGCTCGGTCTCGGCTTCTCCGCCGCCGTCGGAATTTTCTTCGGAATGGTGCCGGCGGTTCGCGCCTCGCGCCTCGACCCGATCGAGGCGCTGCGCTACGAATAAGACCGTTCGGATCGTTCGGACCGTTCGGACCGTTCGGACCGTTCGGATCGTTCGACACATTCGGCACGTTCGATGCGTTCTGTGCGTGAACGATCCGAACGACTCGAACGACTCGAACGATTCGAACGAATCGAACGATTCGAACGAATCGAACGTTTCCTCAACTCTCCATTTCCCCCGTGCGAATGCGATAGCTTTCCGCAACCGGCAGCACGAACACGCGGCCGTCGCCAATTTCGCCGGTACGCGCTGCCTGCACGATGGCCTTGATCGCTTCGTCCGCAATTGAGTCCGGCACGACCACTTCGATCTCCATCTTCGGCAAAAGGCTGACGTTGTACTCCTTGCCGCGGTAGATCGCCGTGTGTCCCTTCTGCTTGCCGTGGCCGCGAACCTCGGTGACGGTCATACCCGAGATGCTCAATTTCGCGAGCGCGTCCTTTACCTCGTCCACCTTGTTCGGCCGGACGATACTCTTCAGCAGCTTCATACGGTTCCCTCCAATGTGCGTTGCAGATCGGAGGTCAGCGCGGTCTGCTCCGCCTCCGTGAGTTTGGCTCCAGCCTTCGTGATGTGAAACACGTCGATCGCCTTCTCGCCTTCGGTCGCGATCAGCACCAGATCGACATCGCATCCATGCTGAGAGATGACGCGGCTGATGCGGTAGAGCAGCCCGAGCGCGTTGCCGGTGACGATATCGAGAATGGTGTAGCGGCCCGACGCCTTGTTGTCCGCATGCACGACAGGCGAGAACCGCTGCGTGCTTCGCGGCTGCAGCACGCCCTTTTCGCGGCCGCGTAGCCGCTTCGTCACATCGGCGCGGCCGGACACGACATCCTGCATCACCCGCATCATTTGCTCCTGCCCGTCGCGATTGAGGGCCAGAAAGCGCTCGTCGTCGGTGAACTCGAAGGCATCGAGCACCAGCCCGTTCGGATTGGTGAACGCATGTCCGCGCAGGATGTCCATCCCGAACGACGAGAGCACGCCGCAGATGTTCGAAAACAGGAATGGCTTGTCGAGCGTGGCAACGGCAAGCGACCAAACGGACGCGTTCTGCTCCAGCGACAGGTGCACCTCGTCGGGTTTGATATCGCGTGCCAGCCGGATGTGCCGGTAAATGGTGTCCCGCGGAAAGACGTGCAGGTAGCGCTGCGGCAACCCTTCGAGGAAGCGGGTGATCTCACCCGCCTGCATGTCGTGGGGCCGGTTCGCCTGCAGCTCCGTAAGCCCGGCCTGATTCCGTTCGATCAGCTCATCGCCATAGCGTTGCGTCAGGTGGTTGTAGGTGTCCACGTACAACCGCCACAGCAGCTCCGCCTTCCACGGCGTCAACGTTCCCGGACTCACCGCTTCGATATCGACCAGCGTCATCAGGCAGAGCAGTTTGAGGCGCTCTTCCGTGCCGACAAGCGATGCGAATTGCTTGACGATGTCGGGATCCTCGGTGTCGCGGCGGAACGCGGCGAGCGACATGCGCAGATGGTGACGGATCAGAAAGAGGACCGTCTCGCGCCGCTCGCCCGTGACCTGCAAGCGCTCGAGCACGTGGTCCGCCATACGTACGCTTTCGATCGCGTGATCGTCATCCCGCCACTTGCCCACGTCGTGAAACAGCAGCGCGGCGACAAGAAGTTCGGGTTCCAGCAGATCGAGAAGAATCGAACGGAACCGCATCCGATCGGTGTCTTCCGTGGTGATCAGCCGCTCCAGGTTGCGGATCGTCAGCAGCGTATGCTCGTCGACGGTGTACTTGTGGTAGAAGTCGCGCACCACACGCCAGGAGATCGCCTGGAACTCTGGAAACACGCGTCCAAGCAGACCGCAGTCGTGCATCTGCGAGAGTCGGGCATACAGGCCGGGCTGCGGCTTCAGAAATCGAAGCAGCGCGGCGCGATCGTCTGCGTCGGCGAAGAAGTCGTCCGCACGATAACGATCGACGTGCTGCTGGATGCACGACAGCGCTTCTTCCGAAACTTCCGTTTCCGCATCGAGCGCTGCCTGAAATGCCCCGA
>Ga0310810_10009982_pt1 | contig 11028 bp, 11 predicted proteins | sample NCmetagenome_FD_207641 | JGI IMG/M metagenome (GOLD analysis project Ga0310810, IMG submission 207641) | Soil microbial communities from experimental microcosm in Duke University, North Carolina, United States - NC | ecosystem: Engineered > Artificial ecosystem > Soil microcosm > Unclassified ... | reverse complement strand
TCCGCACCAGTCGATGCAGGCCTTTCCCGTGTGTGCCGCGATTTCGTCTCTCGAATTGATCAGATGAACCTGGCGATGGTCTCTGCCTTCATCTTTTTTCAGAAGTTCTTCCAAAGCCCGGGAAGGAGAAAAGCCTTTCTCTAAAAAATCCAGACCCTCCTTCCCGTAAAGCGGGTTGACCAGGGCCTGAGTCGATAGCGCTCCCACGCCGCTCCGGGCGTGCGGACAGTACATCCCCACCGCGAAGAAGCGGCTCGCGACGGCGACGCCGAAAGCGCCATCCGCATCGCGCGCGACGATCGACCAGGTCATACGAAGGAGGCGCGCCTGGCGAGCGACTCGCGCTCGAAGCCGGCGACGCGCTTGTAGTTCTCGGAAAGCGTGGCGAGCTCCGCCGCACTGATCACGTCCTCGATGCGCGCGAACGGCTTGTCGCCGCTGCGCTTCCATACCTCCCGCAGGATCGCGTCGGGCGGGTTGGTGCGGTTCATGAGAACCACGTCGTTTGCGGCCTTGTGACGAATGGATTCGTATTTTTTCAATGCCGCGGGTAAATCGTTTTCTTTCAAAAGACATCCCGCCAGCACCCTGGCGTCGAGAATCGCCTGCCCGGCGCCGTTCGAGCCGCGCGGATACATCGGGTGCGCGGCATCGCCGAGGAGCGTCACCCGGCCGCGCGTCCACCACGGCAGCGGGTCGCGGTCCACCATCGGATACTCGAGGATCATGTCGGCGTCGCGAACCAGCGCCGCGCAGTCGAGAAAATCGAAATGCCAGTCGGCGAAGGTCGGAAGAAAATCCTCGAGCTTTCCCGGCAGCGCCCAGTCCTGGAGGATGTTGCGCGGCGACTGGATCTCGGCGACCCAGTTGATGAGCTGGCGCCCATCCTCGAGATCGCGGATCGGGTAGATGACCATCTTGCCGACGTCCAGCCAGCCCGCCACGGCCATGCTCGCGCCGGTGAGGTATTTTTTTCCGGTGGTCACGCCGCGCCACATGTTGATGCCCTTGTAGGCGGGCGGCCCTTCCTGCGGGAAAAGCGCCTTCCTGACGGTCGAATGAATGCCGTCCGCGCCGATGAGGCAGGAGCCTTCGATCGAGGTCCCGTCCTGGAATTTTGCCGTGACATGGGTTTTGTCTTCAGTGAAAGAAAGGCATTTCTTTCCCAGAATCAAACCCTCGCTTCCCAGCCTCTCTCTCGTTGCGTCCATCAAAACCTGGTGCAGGTCCGCCCGGTGGATCGACAGCTGCGGCCACTGGTAGCCGGCGAAGCGCCCGCGCGGCTCCTTGTAGATGAACTGGCCGAAGCGGTTGTAGAAGCAGAGCTCGCTCGTCTCGACCGCGAGGCGCGCGAGGCGCTCCTGCAGGCCGAGCTCGGTGAGCTCGCGCATGCCGTGCGGCAGCAGGTTGATGCCGACGCCGAGCGGGCGGATCTCGGGGGCTGACTCGAAAACACGACAGGGGAGGCCGGCCTGGTGGAGCGACAGGGCCAGCGTCAGGCCGCCGATGCCGCCACCGACGATGACGACCGGCGCCTCCCCCTTCTTCATGAATTCATTATAGCGACGCTAAACTGGCTGATGGCCGTCACTCTGGAGGACGTTCGCGCCGCCGCCAAGCGGATCGCCGGCGCGGTCGAGCGCACGCCCTGCCTGCATTCGCGCACGCTCTCCACGCTCGCCGGCGCCGAGGTGTGGCTCAAGTTCGAGAACCTGCAGTTCACCTCCTCGTTCAAGGAGCGCGGCGCGCTGAACAAGCTTCTGCTCCTGTCGCCCGAGGAGCGCGGCCGCGGCGTGATCGCGATGAGCGCCGGCAACCACGCGCAAGGGGTCGCCTATCATGCGAAGCGCCTCGGCGTGCGCGCCGTCATCGTCATGCCGCGCGGCACGCCGAACACCAAGGTGAGAAGCACGCAGGTGCACGGCGCCGAAGTGATCCTCGAAGGCGATACGCTCGCCGATGCGGCGAAGCACGCGCGCGAGGTGCAGGCGCGCCAGGGCCTCACCTTCATCCACCCCTACGACGATGCGGCGATCGTCGCCGGCCAGGGCACGGTCGCGCTCGAGATGCTCGAGCAGGCGCCGGACCTCGATGCGATCGTCGTCCCGGTCGGCGGCGGCGGCCTCATCTCCGGCATGGCCATCGCCGCTAAAGGCCTCAATCCGGCGATCGAAGTGCTCGGCGTCGAATCGAAGCTCTGGTCCGCGGTGCACCAGAACCTCGCCGGCGCGCCGGTCAAGGTCGGCGGCGACACGATCGCGGAGGGCATGGCGGTCGGCGATTCGGGGGCTCTGCCCCTGCAGATCCTTCGCGAAAACAAGATAGAAGTCCTGCTGGTCGAAGAAGAGACGATCGAACGGGCGATCGTCGCGCTGATCGAGATCGAGAAGACGGTGGCCGAGGGCGCCGGCGCCTCGGGCCTCGCGGCGCTGCTCCAATACCCGAAGCGCTTCGCCGGCCGGCGCGTCGGCGTCACCCTTGCGGGCGGAAACATCGACACCCGCGTCCTTTCCGCGGTGCTGATGCGCGGCCTCGTGCGCGACGGGCGCCTCGTGCGCCTGCGCATCGTCATGCCCGACATCGCCGGCAGCCTCGCGCGCGTAACGACGCTCATCGGCGCGGCGGGCGGCAACATCGTCGAGGTCCAGCACCAGCGCGTCTTCGGCACCGCCTCGGTAAGATCGCCCGAGGTCGAGTTCACGATCGAGACGCGCGACCGGGAGCACACGCAGGCGCTGATCGCTGCCCTGCAGGCGCAGGGCATACAGGTGGTCAGGACGCTCGACGCGGCCTAACCGAAGTACCCGATGCCATGCGCCATCAGCGTGGCGGCGAGGATGATCAGGACAAGGCCGGTCAGCTCCATGTGGATGAGCCGGCGCAGGCGCTTGATTCTCGCCTCCGCGACCACCGGCGCCTGCCCCGCCTTGAGCGTCTTGCGCCAGGAAAGAAACTCGATCGTCGGCGTGATGGAGAGCGCGAAGACGAGCGCGAAGAGCACCATCTTGGCGATGAAGGGGGCGCTGTGCGCGTAGTAGTCGGGCCCCTTCTCGAAATAAAAGACGCGCAAAAGGCCCGCCGCGAGCACGATCACCGCCGCGATGCCCACGACGAGATCGGCGCCGAGGATCCGCTTGCCCGTGGCCGGCGTGAGCGGAAGCCGCAGCAGCACGAGCTCGAGTACGAGGCCCGCCATGAGCGCGAACGCGCCAAGGTAATGCAGGAATGCGAAGACCGCGGAGGTCACTTGCCCGCGGGCACCGAAATCTCGATCAGGTTCAGGTCCGGATCGCGCACGTAGACGGAACGGATGGGGCCCGTTGCCCCCGTTTTGGCGACAGGGCCTTCCAGAATTTCGACCTTATGGGCTTTCAATCTTTCTATTGCCTGTTCCAACGGGACCGAAGAAATGAAGCAAAGATCCAGCGTTCCCGGGGCCGCGACATGGGCGCGCGGCGTGAATTCCTTGCCCCATTCGTGGATGTTGATCTTCTGGTTGCCGAACTTGAGCGCGATGCGCGTCGCGCCGGGGGTCTGGAACTTCTCCATCTTCATGCCGAGGACGTCGCAGTAGAAGCGCAGGCACCCGTCCAGGTCCCGAGTGGTGAGCACGATATGGTCGACGTGATCGATCATCACTTTCGTCTCAGCATGCGCAGCGGGTTGTATTCGAGCACAGTGGCGCCGTTCTGGTTTACCACCTTGTTGGCGAAGCGCACGAGGCCGCGATCGCCTTTGGAGGTGAGCCGCGCCTCGACGACCTCGCACTCGACGTGGATCGTGTCGCCGACCATGGTCGGCCCCTTGACGTCGATGGTGGCGTTGAGAAAGGCGAGCCCCGTGTCCTGCATGGTGGGCAGGAGCAGCCCTTCGGCGAACGAGTAGACGAGCGCGCCCGGCACCGCGCGGCCCTTGATCGCGCGCTCGCTGTCATCTTCCACCGTGAAGAGCTCCTCGGTGAGCCAGGTCAGGTTGACGAAGCCCGCGAGGTCCGACTCGGCGATGGTGCGGCGGTGGGTGCGGAAGCGAAAGCCGACCTTCAAGTCTTCGTAGCAGAATCCCCGGCCGACGACGGGCAGCGCCTCGCTCATGTGCTCGAAGCTTAGCCGAAGAACGCCGCCCAGAGGAGCGTCGAGCCGGAAAAGACCATGAGCCCGTCCATGAGGAGGCTGAAGCGCGCCGGGTCCATGCTGAGGACGAAGCGCTTGGCCACGAAGGCGCCGACCATGAGGGAGGCGCCGATGATCAGGCCCTTGGCGACGATCTCGAGCGGCAGCGCGCCGAAGCTGCGGAACACCGCCGCCTTGGCGAAATAGACGAAGAGCGAGGCGCTCGCCTCGCTCGACAGGAAGGCGCCCTTGACGAGGCCCGCCGCGAGGAAGATCGGCGCGGTCACCGGGCCGGTGGAGGCGACCACGCCGGTGAGGAAGCCCACCGGCACGCCGATCGCCGCGAGCTGCCAGGGCGAGATGCGCAGCTGGCGCGCCGCCATCCAGCGGCGCACGCCGATCATGAGGAGGAAGAAGGTGCCGAGCCCGATTTCCACGGCCTGCGCCGGCACGACCAGCAGCGTGCGCGCGCCCAGCCCGGCGAACGGCACCGCGGTCGCGCTGTAGGCGCCGCAGATGCGCCAATCGATCGCGCGCCACCACACCATGACGCGCGAGAGGTTCGCGAGGATCGCCGCGATCGCCATGATGGGCACCGCCTGCACCGGCCCGAAGGCGATGACGAGCACCGGCATCAGCATGACGGACGAGCCGAAGCCGACGATGCCCGAGATCGTGCCCGCGACGAGGCCGACGGCGAGAACGAAGAGAAAGTCCAGGATCGATCCCTGTCGATGCGAGGCCGGGGATTCTATAGACTTTCCGGATGACCGCCTTCGGTCCGGCGCTGCGCCGACGCTTTCTTCTCGAACGCGGAACCTCCTTCCTCAATCACGGCTCCTTCGGCGCCACGCCGCGCGTCGTGCTCGCCGCGGCCGAGCGCTGGCGCGCGCGCATGGAGGCGAACCCCGACCGCTTCATGCGCGAGACCCTGCCCGGCGCGCTTCGCAGCGCGGCCGGCTCGCTGGCGCAATTTCTCCACGTGAAGACAAAGGAGCTCGCGTTCGTCGAGAACGCGACCGCGGGCGTCAACGCGGTCCTGCGCTCGCTCGCGTTTCGCCCCGGCGACGAAATCCTCTCCACCAGCCACGGCTACAACGCGGTGCGCCAGGCGATCCGCTTCGTTTGCAGCCGAAGTGGCGCCAAATCAGTAGAGATAGGGTTTGGTTTGCCTCTTTCAGATTTCGACCTTGTTCTCGAAAAACTGGAACGGCAAATAAGTAAAAAGACCAGGCTCCTCGTCATCGACCACATTACTTCGCCCACCGGCCTCATCCTCCCCGTGAAGGAAATCGCCGCGCTCGCCCGCGCGCGCGGCGTGCCGGTGCTGGTCGACGGGGCGCACGCGCCGGGCCAGATCGCGCTCGACATCGGCGCGCTCGGCGTCGACTGGTACACGGGCAATTGCCACAAGTGGCTCTTCGCGCCGAAAGGCAGCGGCTTTCTCTGGGCCAGCCCGCGCGCGCAGCGCGGCCTGCACCCACTCGCGATCTCGCACGGCTACGGCCGCGGCCTCGCCGCCGAGTTCGACTGGCCGGGCACGCGCGACTTCTCCGCCTGGCTCGCAGTGCCTTCGGGAATTTCTTTCCTGAAAGATCTTGACGCTTCAAAGGTCATGAAGCGAAACCACCATCTTGTGACGGCCTGGGCGGAAAGGATCTCCGAGGCGTGGGGCACGCCGATGGACGGCGCGCCCGCGCTTCACGGCGCGATGATGGCGGTGCGACTGCCGCCGCGATTGCAGCGCGCGGATCCGGCGCGCCTCATGCGGCACTTGCTGGAGCGCCGCCGCGCGGTCGTCGCCGTGAACGCGATCGGCGGAAGCCTGTGGGCGCGGATGTCGGCGCAGGTGTATCACGCCGAGGCCGATTGCCAGCCGCTCCTCGACCTCGGCGGATGAGGCCCGCCTTCGCGCTCGCCGCGGCGGCGCTCGTCGCCGCGTGCGCGACGTTGCCGGGCGCGGCGGACCGGGCGCTTGAAGCCGAGATCGAGTCGGTCCTCGAGCGCCGCGCCCTCGGCCACGACGCGCTCGGCGTCATCGACAACATGCTGCGCCACGATGGCGCCCTGCCCCCGCTCGTGCCGCCGCTCGCCGGCGAGCTCCTCGCCCGGCCGCTCGCCGCGCTCGGCAGCGCCGCGTTCTTCGAGCGCGCGGTGCCGCGCGAGCTCATGGACCTCGCCGCGGCAATGGAGACCGGCGCAACGCCCGGAGAAAGCCTTCCGGCGCGAGAGCTCTTGCAGCCCTACCTGGAGGAGCTCGCCGAGGCTCAACGGCTGCTTCGTTCCGCCGCGCGAAGCCCGCTCGAGACGGCCGAGCTCGCGCGCGAGCTCGACTCCCGGCTCCCTTCGGCTGCGCGACTCGCCCCGCTCGAGCGCTCGCTCGATCTGGCGACGCTGGATCGCGCGAACCGCGCGTTTCTCGCCGCAACCGCCCGGTTCGCGCGCAGCTTGCGGGCGATGCAGGGCCGCATCAGGTTTCCCGATCAGGCCGAGCGATTCGAGTCCGCGATCGGCACGATTATCATCGGCACAGCGGCCGGCGATCGCCATCCGCCCGCGGCGCTCATCCTCGATCCGGGCGGCGACGACACGTACGAGCGGGCGCTGGTCGACGGTGGCGCGATCTCGGTCATCGTCGACCTCGCGGGGAACGACCGCTATGCCGGGTCGGATGTCGTCCTGCACGGCTTCTCGGCGATCCTCGATTTCGCCGGCGACGACCGCTATGGATCGCCCAGACCGGGAGTCGCCGCCGCCATCGCCGGCGCTTCGGTCGTCGCGGATCTCTCGGGCGACGACCGCTACGAGGCGGATCTGTTCGGCGCGGGGGCGGCGGCGTTCGGCATCGGCGCGATCCTCGACTTTGCGGGCGACGACGTCTATCGCGTGCGCGCCGGCGGCGAGGGCTTCGGGATGACCGCGGGCGTGGGGCTGCTCTGGGATCGCGCGGGCAACGATCACTACGTCGCCACCGGCATCGCCGATGCTTTCGGCCGCGGCGGCGGCGTGAGCTTCGCGCAGGGCGCGGGCCTGGGCGGGCGCACGAGCCTGGGCGGCGGAATCGGCCTCCTGCGCGACGATGCGGGCGACGACCGGTACGAGGCCGAAATGTTTGCGCAGGGCGCGGCCTACTTCTTCGGCGCCGGCCTGCTCTGGGACCGCGGCGGCGACGATCGCTACAGCGCGGTGCGCTACGCGCAGGGCTGCGGCGTGCACCAGGCGGCCGGCGTGCTCCGCGACGAGTCAGGCAACGACGCCTATGCCTTGCGCGTTGGCGTCGGCCAGGGCATGGGGCTCGACCAGTCGGTCGGCGTGCTGCGCGACGACGCGGGCGACGACGAGTACGACGCACCCGGGACTGCGCAGGCGACCGCCACCGAGAACGGCATCGGCATCCTCCTCGATCGCGCCGGCGCGAACCGCTTCCGCTCGAGCGGCGCGGACCGGCGCCTGTGGGGTCGCGCCGAGTGGGTGCGCGGGCTGCCGACCGTGGGAATCCTCTTGTACGACCCCGCCGGATCGACTTTCGAGCGTGCCGGGAAAACCGAGCCCGCCCCCGCCGCGCAGGCCGCGCTCGGCGGCCCCTTCGCCGCAGCGGCGATCGAGCGCGAAACGCCTTTCGTGCCCGAATGCCCGAAAGAGGCGCCGCCCCTCGAGCCCGCGCCGCCGCTCGCGCGCGCGCTCGACGCCCTCCTGCCCGGGCTGCTGTCAGGCCAGAGCGACGCGCGCCTCTTTGCCTCGATCCGCCGTCGGCTGACCACCGATCTGCGGGGCAGCCTCGCTGCGCTGCCGACCGGCACGTTCAACGTCACTTACACGCTCGGCGAGGCGTTGCGCTGCGTGCTGAGTGCCGCGAGCGACAGCGAAGCGCAGGGGCTCTGGGACGAGATCGAGCGGCAGCTCACCGGCGAACCCGTGACGCCGTTCGCCGCGCCGCTTCTGGTCGCGCTGCGCGGCCGGCCTGCGCCGCGCCCGCAGATGCAGCGCATCCTCGCCGCGCTCGACCGGAACGCGCTTTGCGCGATTCGCGCCGCCGCGCTGGAGGCGGGCGACTCGCCCGCGATCGCGCAATCGGCGCTCGATTCCTCGTGCTGGCGCGAGCAGGCCGCGGCGCTCGCCGCGCTCAAGCACCTGGGCGCGGCGCCCGCCGCCGCGGCGCCCCTGCCCTCGTTCCTGAAATCTCAGTAGGGCTCGATCCGCGCGCCGCGAAAGCCCTGGAACCAGCGGGCGAGGTCCTCCGCCATCTGCTTCTCCGGCGCGTCCGCCATCGTGCGCGAGACGTGGACTTCGACGCAGTGCGTGCCGTTCCAGCCCGAGAGGAGGAACGCCTTGAACTGGATCACCGGGTGCGCGCGGTAGGGAAAGAGCATGACGAAGGTCGCGTCGTTCGCCTGCACGCCGACGACGAATTTCGGATCGAGGCCGAAGCGGTTGATGACGTGGCGGGCGAGGGACTGCGCGCAATCGCGCGGCGTCATCCCTGCGTCCGCCGCGGGCGTCAGTACCGAGAGCGTATAGCCGCCCTCCGCGGATCCGATAAAGCGCCCCTGCTGTTGCACCATGTTCATCCGGGGAATGTCGGGAACGACGATGCGAAGCCGCGGCTCGGGCATCTCGAAGGAAAAGGTTTCCGCTGCCAGGACTTCGAGAGCAACAACCAGCAGCAAAACGCCCGACCACCTCATGCCAGAACCGAAGCGAGCTCCGCGAAGTCGGCGACGATCAGATCGGGCTGGTGCGGCGTGCGGCCGAAGGGACGCTTGCGCCGGTCGATGAAGGCCGCGCGCATGCCGAAGGATTTGGCGCCGATGCAGTCGAAGGCGTGGTTGGCGACGAAGAGGATGCTTGCCGGCGCCTGGCCGAGGAGCTCCGCCGCCTTGGCGTAGGTCTTCCAGTGCGGCTTGAAATAGCCCGCCTCCTCGACCGAGATCACCTTGTCGAACGCGAAGCCGATGTGCGGACCGGCGGCCTTGAGCATGTCGCGGTCGCCGTTGGAGAGGATGGCGAGCTGGTAGCCGCCCGCGCGCAATTTGGCGAGCGCCGCGAGGACATCCGGAAAGGGCTTGAGCTTCTCGATCTCGCTCACGAGCCAGCGGACTTCGTCCTCCGTGTAGCGGATGCCGCAGCGATCCATGACGTGCGCGACCGCGCCGTGGCCGATCTCGCGATAAAGCGTGTGGCCCCGGTCGCAGAGCGCGTCGATCATGGAATTCTCGAAGTGCGTGCGCCGCCACCAGGTGACGAAGCTGTGGGGCTTTCCCTCCCAGCCCTTCTGCTTCAGGAACGGCGTGACGACCTCGGTGAGGCCCTTCTGCATGTCGACGACCGTCCCGTACTGGTCGAACACCAGCACCTTGATCTCGCGCTTGAGGAGCTCCGGCGGCAAGGCCCTAGTAGGACTTCGGCAGGCCGAGCACGCGCTCGGCGATGAAGCACAGGATCATCTGCGGGCTCACCGGCGCGATGCGGCCGACGAGCGACTCCCGCAGGTAGCGCTCGACGTGGTACTCCTTCGCATAGCCGAAACCGCCGTGCGTCATCACGGCCTGCTGGCAGGCGTCGAACGAGGCTTCGCCGGCGAGGTACTTGGCCGAATTCGCCTCGGCGCCGCAGGACTTGCCCTGGTCGTAGAGCCAGGCGGCCTTGAACACCATCAGGTTCGCCGCCTCGAGCGCCATCCAGTTCCTGGCGAGCGGGTGCTGGATGCCCTGGTTCTGGCCGATCGGGCGGCTGAAGACGACGCGCTCCTTTGCGTAGCCGGCCGCGCGCTTCAGGGCGCAACGCCCCAGCCCGACCGACTCGGCGCCGATCAGGATCCGCTCCGGGTTCATGCCGTGCAGGATGCACTCGAACCCCTTGCCCTCCTCGCCGATCATGTCCTCCTCCGGCACCGGCAGGCCGTCGAAGAACACCTGGTTCGAGTCGACGGCATGGCGCCCCATCTTCTCGATCTCTCGCACCTCGATGTGCTTGCGGTCGAAGTCGGTATAGAAGAGGCTGAGCCCCGAGGCCGTCCGGACGAGCAGAAGGATTTTTTCCGCCACCTGCGCTGTGGAGATCCAGACTTTCTGCCCCGTGACGATGTACTTGTTCCCTTTTTTCTTTGCCTCGGTCCTGATTTTCTTGGTTTCCAGTCCCGTGTTCGGCTCGGTCACCGCGAAGCAGGCGCGCTCTTTTCCGGCAATGAGGCCGGGGAGCATGCGCTGTTTCTGCTCTTTCGTGCCGAACACCACCACGGGATTCAAGCCGAAGATGTTCATGTGCACCGCCGAAGCGCCGGAGAAGCCGGCGCCCGACTCGGCGATCGTCTGCATCATGATCGCCGCCTCGGTGATGCCGAGGCCCGAGCCGCCGAATTCCTCGGGCATCGCGACGCCGAGCCAGCCGTTCTTCGCGAGCGCCTGGTGCAGGTCGGAGGGGAAGCCGCCCTCCTTGTCCTTCTTCAGCCAGTAGGCGTCGTCGAACTTCGCGCAGATCTTCGCGATCGCCTCGCGGATCTGCTCCTGCTCCTCGGAAAAAGCGAAGTCCATCACGCTATCCGATTGTCACGCATCCGGAGGAGACCATCTGCGCGATCTCGCCGTCGTCGAACTTCAATTCCACCAGGATCTCGCGCGTATGCTCGCCCAGGCGCGGCACGCCGCGCCGCAGCTCGCCGCCGCGTGCGCCGTCGGCGAACACCGGAAAGGTCGCGAAGCTCTCGCCTGCGGCGACTGCGACATCCTTGCGCGCCTGGATCTGCTCGTTCTCGACCGCCTCGCCGGGCGTGACGCACAGGTCGACCGGCACGTCGTGCTCGGCGCAAAGCGCGAGCCATTCTTTTGCGCTCTTCAACTTGAGAATGTCGGAAAGCTTTTTCGAAAGCTCATCCCCGTTGGCACGCCGTTTCTGATCGGAAGAAAAATCTTCGGAAGATAGA
>Ga0310810_10009980_pt1 | contig 11030 bp, 6 predicted proteins | sample NCmetagenome_FD_207641 | JGI IMG/M metagenome (GOLD analysis project Ga0310810, IMG submission 207641) | Soil microbial communities from experimental microcosm in Duke University, North Carolina, United States - NC | ecosystem: Engineered > Artificial ecosystem > Soil microcosm > Unclassified ... | reverse complement strand
GGGTTCGCAAACTCGGGCGTAGGTTGGGGAGACACCGCTCTGAATTACCGATACCAGCTAATCGGGGATGGGGCAGCAAAGGTCGCGGTGGCTCCGAGGTTCACGCTGCTATTTCCTTCCGGCGATTGGCGAGTGGGCCACGGCTCCGGAGGCGTAGGTCTCCAGGCCAGTCTGCCGGTGAGTATCCAGCATGGCCAGCGGCTCGCCACACATTGGAACGCAGGTGCCACATGGATTCCTCACGCCCACGATAGCGATGGCCACAAGGCGGGAACAGTAGGGGTGAATCTGGGCCAGTCTTTTGTCTGGCTGGCGTCTTCGCGATTCAATGCTCTTCTGGAAACTACCTGGAATTCATCGGAGCAGGTTGTCAGCAACGGCCTAACCAGCCGGCGCTATGACGTCTTTGTCAGCCCCGGAATTCGTTGGGCCTACAACTTTAAGAATGGGTTGCAAATTGTGCCGGGAGTCGGCCTACCCCTCGGAGTAGGCCCGAGCTCCGGCAACCGAGCGCTGATTCTGTACCTCAGTTTCGAACATCCTCTCCGCTGGGCGCGCTCGCATCCAGCGGAACGGGAGTGATAGCCGAAAGCGGTTGCCCTCACGAATCAGTAAGCAGCTTGTAACTGCAGTGGCTGATCGAGCTTAAATCGCAGCGTGCTTTCCGCAGGCACCTTCACGGTTTTGCCGCGAGTCAGGATCTGGGTGCCAGCTCCAGCTGCAGCTCCGGCAGCCGCTCCGATTGCAGCGCCTTTGCCATGGCCGGCGATGGCGCCGATCAAGGTGCCCAAGGCCGCGCCTCCGCCCACCATTTCCGCAGTGCGCTTGTTTGCGCCCAGGCCTCCTTCGGCTTTCTGAGCCACGTCCTGAGTGTTGACCATATAGCGCCGTCCACCAACCTTGATGGACTGCAGGTCGAGGGTAACCTCGGGAGTGCTGGTCACTCCGCCGGCTGCCACCTTGCGCACGATGAGTTCCGCTTCCGAACCTTTGGGGACAACTACTTGCCCGGAGCTGTTCATCACGTTTTCCGCGACATCCGCGGGGAAGGTTTGACCGGCATTGGCGGTGCTGGAATCTATGTTTTCGTTAGTGAGGACTGCGATCTCGGTTCCACTCGGCAAGGTGACCGATTTACGATTCTGACCCAGCACAGCCGAGCTCGATTCACCCTTGCTCCCTTCAGCTTTCGTGCCAGCCGCGGAGGTGCCGCTGAATTGAAGGGACTCGACCTGCGATCTTGGGTAACGGTGAATCGTGCCGCCTTCCTTGAATGACACGGTACGAGCGGTGACGCTCACGACGGTTCCGTTATGGGTGGTTCCGTCCTTAAGGGTCAGCGTATCCGTCGCGATCGCTGACCCGCAAAACACTAGTAGTAGACAGAATACAAAGAATTTCCGCAGCATCATGGTTGCCTCTCCTGATCGGGCTAGCTTTCGTGCGCGACCTTAGATGCTGGCCCGGGTAGTCAAGTTCAATCCCTTGTTCGATCCGGGCTCCGATACATTCCGGGTGACCTCGATATTTTCTGATCGTTTGCTGCCGGATATGTGTGATTATGATCGAATTAAGCGGACAGGAGCGAGGGCAACGACTTCCCGCGTTTGAACGCGCTGCACGCGGAACCATCGAGCCCGGGAGTGGAGACGCCATATGCTGGCTGAAGAACGAAGGTTCCGAATTCGCGAAATGCTTTCCGAGCAGCGCACCATCACGGCTTCCGAGTTGTGTGCATCGCTGGGAGTTACAGCAGCGACCATTCGCCGCGATCTTGCCAGCCTAGAGCATGAAGGCGTGCTGGTGCGTTCACATGGCGGTGCGGTCTCGCAGATGTCCAGCACGAAGTTTCAACCCTCGTACGAGACCCTGGCGCGCAGCAACAGCGAGGAAAAGAAAGCTATTGCGCGCGCGGCTGAGGATCTGATTCTTGATGGTGACACAGTTTTTCTTGAGGGCAGCACAACCGTTTACGAACTCGCTGCACGCCTGCAAAATCGGTCGCGTTTGACTGTAGTAACGAACTCTCCGACGATCGTCTGCCTGTTGCAGCGCAGTGCCGCGGTTAACGTGTTGTGTACCGGCGGCGATCTGCAGAAGGATACGTTCTATTTTTCGGGGGAGTGGGCACAACGTGCGTTGTCCGAAATACGTGTTGATAAGGCTGTGCTGGGTGTCAGCGCTATTGATCCGGAGTATGGCATATCAACTGCGAATCACGCCGAAGCACAGATCAAGAAGATGATTGCGGCCGCGGCTAAAGTTCGCATCGCGCTTGCCGACCACAGCAAGTTCGGGAAGCAGTCTTTCGCTTTCGTCGGACCTGTAACGGACATCAACATCCTCGTCACCGACGGTGCCGCACCTGAGCACGATATCCGGGCACTGCAAGAGGCCGGGGTGGAAGTACTGATCGCAGAACCCTCTGCTGAGGCCAATCTGAGGCGCAGAAATCGATCTGATTCGCGCACAGAGCATTGACAATCGCTCAGAAACGAACTAATGTGCCTTCTGCCCTGAGGAGGGCACCGTTGGGCGACTGTGGCAAAAAGGTCCGGCTATCCCGAATTCTGGGACGATCAGCGCACCCGGCGCTTGTCGTTGCCTTTGATCACGCGCTGGTACTGGGGCCGATTCCCGGCACCGAAGATCCGCTATCCAAGATCGGCCAGTTCGTTGATGCGAAGGTTGATGCCGTTCTCTTGAACCTTGGACTGATCCGCCAGTTTGTGGACGCTTTAGAGATGCGGCCGCTACCCGGGGTGATTGCTCGCATCGACTGGACGACAGTGTGGTCACTGGGTAATGGACGAAGCGATCTGCGTAGCTGTCTTCTGGCTCGTCCGGAAGATGCGCTACGACAGGGTGCCGATGCTGTCCTGACGTACATGGTGGTCGGCACAGGTGATGACGAGTTCGAGATCAAAGAGATCGCACGAACGGCGGAAGTAGCACGGGAATGCGAGCGCGTCGGAATTCCTCTCATCGTGGAGTCGCTGGCGCGCGGCAAAAATGTCGCAGATTATACAGACGCGAAATGGTTGAATCTGCACACCCGCATGGCTGTTGAATTGGGAGCCGACGCTATCAAAACCGACTACACGGGCGATCCGGAGTCCATGCGAGCGGTGGTGCGGGGTTGTCCGATACCAATACTGGTATTGGGGGGAAGCCGTCTAGCTTCCGATCGCGATGCTCTTGCAATCGTACGCGGTGCGGTGGAGGCAGGGGCGGCCGGAGTCTTCTTCGGCCGGAATGTCTTCCAGTCCGACAACATAAAAGCTTTCCTGCAGCAAGCGCGGGCCGTTCTGGACGGCAGTTCAGTCCCGGTAAGGCAGTGATGGTTCCGTGTTTAACGATTCCGCCTCAGCAATGAATGGATACGGCGTGAACTCGCCACGAAAGTGCTCTAATCGATCGCATCGAAATGCACCAGGAGTGTGGATCGCTGGAAAGCAGTCCGTATTATGAGCCTGCTGGCGATCGACATGGGCTCCAGCGCGTGCAAGGCCGTCGCGTTCACCGCGACTGGAGAAATTCTGGGCAAGCATGCGTGTGCCTACACTCCTGAACACCCTCAGCCAGGATTTGCGGAGATGGATCCAGACAAATTTTGGAGCGCCCTCTGCACTTGCTGTCGAGCGGTCACGAAGCAACTGAACCAGCCCGTCAAGGCAATCTGCCTCAGTTCGCATGGGGAGACATTCGTTCCAGTAGATTCTCACGGGGAGGCACGGTCGGCTGCGATTCTGAACCAGGACAGTAGAGCGATGCGGGAATCCGAGTCGTGTTCGAAAGAGATTGGCCGCAAACGTCTGTTCGAGATTACGGGATTGGTGGCTCACCCCATGTACCCCATTCCGAAAATTCTCTGGTTACGCAAGCACCAGCCGGAAGTCTTCGCGTCGACAACTTGCTTTGTTACGCTGATCGGCTATCTGCTACAGAGATTGGGGCTGCCCGCCTATGTCGACTACTCGCTGGCCTCGCGTTTTCTCGCCTTTGATATCCATAGCCGCTGTTGGTCGGATGAGATCCTGAGCAGCGTGGGTTTGCAAGCCGATCGCCTCCCGTCGCCGGTGCCCGCGGGCACAGTTGCAGGCGAACTCAAAGCCGAAGCGGCCAACAACCTGGGCCTTGGTGTGGGAACAATGGTCGTTCTAGGCGGGCACGACCAGCCTTGTGGGGCTCTGGGCATGGGTGTTGTCGGGCCGGGTCGAGTTTCGGATTCCATGGGCACCTACGAGTGCCTGGTGGCGTGTTCGGACCAGCCATGCCTCTCCGATATTGCACTATCAGCATCGCTAAATTCTTACTGTCACGTTGTGCCGGAGAAGTTCGTGACGCTGGCTTACTTCCCGTCGGGGATTATGGTCAAGTGGTTCCACGATCTGCTGTATGCAAACCCCTCAGTGGGAGTGGCAGACGATATAACTAGTCTGGATTCTGAAGCTCAACATTACGACTCCCTTGAGGCTCAGAGCGACGGCAACCCAACAGGGTTGTGTGTTACACCTCACCTGATTGGCACATGTAATCCGGACTTCAATCCGCATGTGCGAGCCGCGATTGCGGGCCTGGGGCCACAGAGCGGTCCAGCTCAGATTTACAAAGGAATTCTGGAAGGCTTGGCTTGCGAACTCTCCCTACTGAGTGAAGTTTTGGAGAAAGCGGTAGGCGGCTTTCACGATCTGTACGTCACCGGTGGCGGCACGCGATCTGCGATGGGGCTACAGCTGAGAGCAGCTCTGACGCGGCGGACGTTACACGTAATGGCGGAGCAGGAAGCAGTTTGCCTCGGCACCGCAATCCTCGCGAGTGTTGCGGCAGGCGACTATCGAAGCATCGCCGAAGCTGTCGAAGAGGCGGTCCATGAAACAGGGATTGTTGAACCAGATGCCACGGTTCTCGCCAGCTATGAGGATCAACTCGCTCGCTACAGCGCGCTGCGCTCAGCTATGACAGCGCAGGCTTATGCGTAAGTGCGAATGAAGGAGGAGCTTTGATTCAACCGACTGCCGGATTCATCGTTTACGGGGTGCACAAGGATGGACTGAAAGACCCGATGGGAGTCCCCTTCATTGATGATGCAATCGTTAAGCATGCTAAGGAAGCTCTGACCCGGGCGGGGCTCAAGCTCGTGGAACACGAGATCGTTGTTGCGTCCAAGGAAGAAGCGCGCACAGCCATGCGAAAGATGAAAGCGGACGCTGGCGTCGATGTAGTCGTGCTTTTCTCGGGAACCTGGGTCTGGGCGGCACACCTGGTAGCGGCAATTCGCGATTTGGTGGCGTCGGGAAAGGCAGTGCTCTTGTGGACGCATCCCGGGTCGCAGGGTTGGCGCCCAGTGGGAGGCCTGGTCATGCACGGCGGCCTGCTCGAGGTTGGCGTTGCCCACAAATTTGTTTATGGGGAAGCGAATGATTCGGAGACGATCTTAAAGATCGTGAGTTATGCGCGCGCGGCTCACCTCAAAAATTGGCTCAATATGTCGACGATGGGAACCTTCGGCGGCCGCGGCATGGGGCAGACCTGCGGAGTGGCTGATCCGTCCCAGTGGATGCGCATGTTTGGGGTCGACATAGATTCCCGGGATACAACCGAGCTGATCCGAACTGCGGACAAGATTTCCAGCAAAGAGATTGACGATCTGCAGCCGCGTTTACAAAAGCTCTTTGGCTCGGCCCCGGAGCGGAACATTGTGAACGAGCGCTCTATCCGGCTGTATCTTGCGCTCAAGAAGGTTGTCGAAAAGGAAAAGTTCGATTTCTACACGATCCAGTCATTTCCGGGTTTAGGCGACGACTACTCTGCCACATGTTTTGCGCAAAGCATGATGCTGGACGACGGCTACGGTACCTCGACCCTCGGGGATTTCAATACTGCTCTCACCGTGCTACTGCTTACAAAGCTGAGCAAAGAACCCGTGTACTACGGCGATCTTCAGCACATCGATAAAAAGAAAAAAGAGATCAAAATTATTGGCGACGGTGCTTGCCCACCTTCATTAGCGAGCAAGTTGGGGCCGGCGGGCTTTTCCGAGCATGGCATTCCCACCGAAGGCGAAGCGGGCGGACTCTCGGTGAAGTTGATTTGCAAAGTTGGCGAGGGTGTTTTGGCCCGACTTGGCCGGGTGAATGGCGAGTTTCAGATGGTGATTACGAAGGCCAGTATCTTCGAACCACCTAAAGAAAATGTAGAGGAGCGTCTCAAGGAGTGCGGGATCCCGTTCTGGCCGCACGGCTTTGTAACCGCTCATTGCGACATCGACAGGATGCTCGAGAGCTGGACCAATGAGTACGCATGTCTCGGGTATGGGCCTGAGCTTTATCCCGCACTCATCGACTTCTGCGAACTGACGGGCATTCGAGCGGTGTTGCCTTGATAGCCCCCTGAGTGGACACTAAGAATCACTTTCTAGATTGTTACGGCGCAAAGACAAACGGCAGATGCATGGAGCATCTGCCGTTTGGTTGATTGCTGCAGACGTCTTCGGGGCTCTGGTCCGTTCAATCTTCCAAGACTCTAGAAGGTGAACCGGACGCCGAACTCACCAACGAAGGCGCGTGGAGTGGTCGAGCTGGTCGGGTTGATGTACCCTGCAGGCTTCAAGAAATCCGACGCGGTCGCCTGGTTCGAGATGTTGTTTCCATAGTTCGTCTTATTGGTCAGGTTGAACGCCTGGAACGTCAACTGGAGATTACGGCTTTCACCCAGCTTGATGTTTTTGGCGACGCGCATATCCAACTGGAAGAACGGGAAACCACGCATAGTGTCATAGCCGATCTGATGGCACTGACCTGAAGCCAGGCATGCCCCGGAAGGCGGAGTGTTGGCAAATTTGGTCAGGTTCGTCGGATCGCTGCTGTCGATAATTAGCGGCCGGGAATAGCCACTTCCGATTTGCAGTACGTCATAGCCTTCATTCAGGTCGTAGGGTCGCGCTGTTCCCCATTGCAGAATCGGGGACAACTCGAATCCCCAAGGCAGCTGACCGATGCCGCTGATGGTGATGTGGTGACGCTCGTCATTAGGAGTCGGACCGAAATCCCGAGGATCCCAAATGTTGCGCGGATCGTGGGGATAATTACGGAATCCGGAACCAACCTCCGGATAGCCCGATTGAATGGCCCATCCCATGGCGCGGGACAGAGTGTAGTTTGCGTTCACGGAGAAACGACGGCTCATGCGTTTGCGGTAGCTGAAGTTCAAGCCGTCGTAGCGCGAACGGTTGACCGATTCTTCCGCGGAAATACGTCCTAAGACCGGAACGCCGGCGGCAGCAAAAGCTGCGTCGAGCGGCCGATTGCCGCTTACAGGATCCACTGGGTTCAGGTTCACGGTCTTGTTTTCGTGCAGTCCGAGGGTGTGAACGTACTCCACTTCAAGAACCGAGTTTGGCGTCATAGCCCATTGGTAGCCGAAGTTAAATTCCTCGGTAAATGGATTACGGTAGTGCGATTCCATCAGTCGTCCCGTCGCTCCGTCGTTCAGCTGACTCGAGGGAGGAGGAATGACGGGAAATGGATCAACCCCGTATCTCCAACTACCCAATGGGATGCCAGTTCCAGGAACAATTTCCGTGGCATTACTGATGGAGAAAATACCCTGGTAGATAGTCGGGTTCGCTTGCTGAATCATGAACAGAGGGATGTTCTGAAACACGTTGTCGTAGTAGAGGCCGAAACCACCACGCACAACATGTTTTCCGGCACCGGTCAGATCGTACGCAAATCCCACGCGCGGGCTGAAATCCTTGTTGTCGTCATGCGGGAGTTTGGCATAGGGGCTTCCGATCGCCTGCAACTCCTGGAATGTGCGGCTGTTCTGGATAGCTGTGGCGCCGATCAGGTTAAAGTCCTTATCCCAACGAAGTCCCAAGTTCAGGGACAGCCGATTGGTTACCTTCCAATCGTCCTGGAAGTAAAGACCCAGTTGCTTCACACTCAGCAGGAACTTGGGATCGCCACCGCTCGCCGACATGCCCACAATCAGCCCTGGGCTGGAAAAGCCTTGGGGATATTTCACAGGATCGGCCAGGATTGCGCTGGGGTCTGCTCCGAAATCGATCTCTAGCGTCGAGTTCGACTCGAAAAACCCGCCTACTCGTGGCGTCCAGATGTAGTCCACACCGCCCTTCACTGTGTGTTTCCCGAGCGTTTTGGTGACATCATCACGGAACTGGAACTTGCGCTGATACGACTGTTGCGGAACGTTGACGTTGGTGCCAAACCATTCGCCTCCGGCAAAAGTCACATACGGAACCTTAAGCTCGCTGTCGATGAGATTGTTCCAGTACTGATAGCCGAAGGTGAAGCTGTTGACCAGAGTGTTGGAAAGCACCGAATTCAGCGTGAAGTTCGCAACCTGCAGATGGTTCTTGGTGAAGTTGCCGCCGGTGAGATCGCCCTGCTGGTCAGATTGATCGTTGAGGCTGTTGTTGGCCTGCGAACTGTAGCTGATGTAGGCAGTCTCGCGATCGCTAAACTTATAGTCCAGACGACCGTTGTAGCGGTTTTCAAAGAACGGCGTCGGGATAACCGCCGCCGGTTGGGCACCAAGCGAGGTGACTAGCTGAAGCTCGGAAAATGCGCTGCCTCGTTCCGGAATGCTCGTGTGTTCACGCTGTCTTTCGTAAGCGAAGAAGGCGAACAACTTGTCCTTAACGATTGGTCCACCTACGGATCCACCGAAGAACTGACGGCTGTAAGGCGGCTTCTGTCCCGATCCCTCAGCGGAGATGGTGTCGATAGCATTCAACGCCTGATCACGGAAAAATCCGAACAGCGAGCCGTGATAGCTGTTGGTTCCCGACTTGGTGATCATGTTGACTGCCGCGCCCTCGGATCTTCCATTTGCGGCCGAGAAGCGCTGGGTGCTGATGGCGAACTCCTCCACCGCTTCGAGTGGAAGCTGCATGACTGGGCCACCGACGGTGCTGTCTTTGTTGTCGATTCCGTTTACGGTGACGTTCACATTGCGGCCGTCCTGCCCATTGACGGAGAGGATCGCGTACCGGCTCTTCGTGGGATCGTAAGAGTCCGCAGCCTTAACACCGGGAACGAGGTATGCGAGGTTGGCGACATCGCGCCCGATCAGCGGAAGTTCTTGCACTTCCGAAGGGGTGACATTCTGGCTCACGCTCGTCTTGGTCTGATCAACCAGGACGGATTCAGCGGTTACCTCGACGACTTCATTCGATCCGCCGGGCTTCAACTGTGCATTGATGGTTGCGGTTTGTCCGACCATCAGTTCCATGCTGGTGATTGACTTGGAAAACCCGCTCTTAGTGGCCGTTATGTTGTAGTTCCCGACAGGAAGAAGATCGAAGCGAAAAGCTCCGCTGTCCCCCGTCAGAGTGGTGCGCGCCGTACCTGTCGCCTTGTGGACGGCTGTAACTTCTGCACCGACCACCACTGCGCCACTGTTGTCGGTTACGGTGCCTTGTATGGTGCCGCTCGCTGTAGCCTGGCCAAAAAGATTGCTGGACCACAGCGCAGTTACCAGGATGAGAAACGCTATCTGGTGCCATTTTTTCATTCGTTAAAGCTCCTATATCCGATCGTGAGGCACCCGGATCCGCGGCGTTCTGCGGGCGAACACTACCCAAGAGAAGACCGTTGTCCTCAGAGTCAGAATCTTTGATTTGAATGGAAGTTAGGATTTGTGCTGCCACACAAGTCGAGCGCTTGCCAAGCGCGCAATTCAGAGACATCGATCAGCATCTTGGCAATTGAAGCACCAAAACACATGGGCCATATCTGCATGAAAAATAACTAGCTCCTGGTGTTGAGGTGGATTGTCTTCCACATAGTGTAGGCAAGTGCTGTCTGGGCATCCAGAAACTCATAGTTATGTCGGCCGCCAGTTGGTGCTTAGCTGGTGCGGTTCTGCGGGAGGTCACGATGTACTATGCTTCGGCCCCTCGAAGGAAAATCCGTGCCAGCGCAGCCCAGACGAGACCGCATCCTGATCAATGCCGCGGGTTTCTTGCGTTCTCTTGGCGTAGGACTGGTCGGGGTTGTGCTCGGCATTTATCTATTCCGAGTCGGATTCTCTTCGGTTTCGATCGGCCTCGTGGTCGCAGCGGGGTTGGCGGGCACGGCTTTAGCTACACTCCTTGTGAGTTTGTTCGCAGACCGCTTCGGGCGGCGCCAAGCCTTGATCCTTCTAGCGATGTTGAGCGGTGGCGGGGGCATCGCCCTGGCATTTATACCGAGTCTGCCCCTATTGCTGGTAACGGCCTTCCTAACAATGCTGAATGGCACGGGCAGCGATCGCTCGGCCTCCTATGCTCTCGAGCAAGGAATTCTTCCGGGATTAGCGCCCGACGCGAGAAGAACCTGGAACCTGGCTTGGTACAACGTGCTGCTGGATGGCGGAGGATCCCTGGGCGCTTTGGGAGCTAGTCTGCCCATACTTTTACAGCGTCATCTGCAAGTCTCCATGGTGGCCGCGTACAAAAGCCTGTTTATTGGCTATGCGGGCTTGTGGCTGGTCGTAGCAGTGCTCGCCACGTTTCTCTCACCTGCAGTAGAGGTCGTCCGAGCTTCGCAGTCCGAAGGATGGAGGCACACAGTCGCGCCTCACACTAGGATAGTCCTGCCTAAGCTCACCGCCCTGTTCTCGCTCGATGCCTTTGGCGGTGGATTCCTGACCGATGCATTGGTGGCGTATTGGTTCTTTCGCCGGTTCAACATCCCGGAGCAGGACCTTGGACTGCTATTTTTTGGAGTCCACGTGCTGAATGCTCTCTCACACTTAGGGGCAGCTTGGCTGGCGCGCCGTATAGGCCTGGTAAACACCATGGTATTCACGCACCTGCCATCGAGCCTTTTCCTGATGGCGGTGCCGTTTGCCCCCTCTTTCCGCTGGGCCGTGGTGCTGTTCCTCTGCCGCGAAGCGCTGGTTGAGATGGATGTTCCTACGCGGCAATCTTATGTTGCCGCGATGGTCAGACCGGAAGAGAGAACCTTGGCCAGCGGCGTTACCAACCTGGCGCGGAATGTTTTCTGGGGACTGGGATCGGC
>Ga0310810_10009979_pt1 | contig 11030 bp, 10 predicted proteins | sample NCmetagenome_FD_207641 | JGI IMG/M metagenome (GOLD analysis project Ga0310810, IMG submission 207641) | Soil microbial communities from experimental microcosm in Duke University, North Carolina, United States - NC | ecosystem: Engineered > Artificial ecosystem > Soil microcosm > Unclassified ... | reverse complement strand
CACCCTCGCCGAGCGGCTTCACGATGAGCTCGATCTCGCCGGCCGCTCGGTCGATGCGGTTGAACGAGTACGGACGACGGAGCAGCGGATCGAAGCGCCGGCCCGGCCGGACGTGCACGAATTGGCCCGCGCGGGCCTGCGCGGCGATGCCCGGGGCCGCGATGTTCAGCACGACGCCGAGGTCGCCGATCTCGCTCCGCGCGAGCACGCGGCCCTGCTCGAGGATCACAGCGGTGTGCCGACGGCGAACGTATAGCCGTCCGGGTCCTCAAGGACGACGTCGCGCCACCCGTGCGGCCACTCTTTGGTCCCGGTGAGGACCGTGACCCCCTTCGCGCGCGCCCGCTTCTCGGCGGCGTCGGGATCGATCCCCATGATCCGGATCTCGGCGCCGAGACCGCGCTTCCCGGTCTCGGCGAGGCGCGGCGCCCAGGGCTGATGTTCGTACGTGTGATCGGCGTGCAGCTGCACCTTCGCACCGGCGATCTCGAGCGCGGCGAAGTCGGCGTCGGCGTAGTGGACCGTCATGCCCAGCACGTCACGGTAGAAGGGCACGCTCCTCGCGATGTCGCGCACGACGAGGTTCAGCGACAGTCCGGTGAGGCTCCGGCCGTATTCGGTCGGCGTCATCCACGGCGTGCCGGTCCGCTTGGTCGTCACGCGACGACCGGCGCGCTCCGGTATTCGGAGAGCGGCGCGACGGTGTAGCTCTGCGCGCTCGCACGCAGCGCGGTGACCACCGCGAGCGCGGTATCGAGCGAGGTGAGGCACGGCACGCGCGCTTCGACCGCGGCTCGGCGGATGAGGAAGCCGTCGCGGTCCACGGTCTTGCCCAGCGTCGGGGTGTTCACCACGGCGGCGCACGTACCGGAGCGGATGAGCTGGAGGATCGTCGAGTCGCCCTCACCGAGCTTCGGCACCTCGGTCACCTCGATCCCGAGCGAACGGATCAGGGCGGCCGTGCCGCTTGTCGCCACGAGGTCGTACCCGAGCCAGTGGAAGCCCTCGATGATGTTCACGACCTCGGCCTTGTCCTTGTCCGCGACCGTGATCAGGACCTTTCCGCTTGGCATCGGCGCGAGCCCTGCCGCGACGAGCGACTTCCAGAGCGCCGGCGCGAACGTGCGGTCGATCCCGATCACCTCACCGGTGCTCTTCATCTCGGGACCGAGGTACGTGTCCACGTCGAGCAGCTTCGCCATCGAGAACACCGGCGCCTTGAGCGCCACGAGGTCGCCGGACGGCCAGAGCCCGTCGGCGCGCGCGTACCCCTCGGCAGCGAGCGTGCTCCCCGCGCCGATCGCGACCGCGAGGGTCACGAGCGGGACCCCGGTGACCTTCGTGAGGAATGGCACGGTGCGGCTCGCGCGCGGGTTCACCTCGAGGCACCACACGCGGCCACCTTCGACGATGTACTGGATGTTCAGGAGGCCGCGCACGGGAAGCGATGCGGCGATCTTGCGAGTGAGCTCGACGATCTCGTCCCGCTCCGCGGCGCTGAGGTTCGGCGCCGGATACACCGCGAACGAGTCGCCGGAATGCACGCCGGCCCGCTCGATGTGCTCCATGATCCCCGCGACGAGCGTGTCCTGGCCGTCGCTCACGGCGTCGACCTCGACCTCGCGCCCGCGCAGGTACTTGTCCACGAGGACGCGACCGACGCTCGCTTCGAGGGCCGACGCGAAGTAGCGCTCGAGGTCGTCGGGTCCGTACGCGATCTCCATGCCCCGTCCGCCGAGCACGTACGACGGCCGCACGAGGACGGGGTAGCCGATGCCGTCGGCGATCTCCCGCGCCTCGCTCAGCGATTCGGCGGTGCCGCCGGGCGGCTGCGGGATCCCGAGCGCGGTCGCGAACTCGTGAAAGCGGCGGCGGTCTTCGGCGAGACCGATCGCGTCGGCGCTCGTGCCGCTGATGTGGCCGCCGATGTCCGCGATGCGGTCAGCGAGATTGAGCGCGGTCTGCCCGCCGAACTGCGCGAGCACCGACACGTCGCCGCCCTCATTTGCAAGGATGTTCGCCACCGACTCCTCGTCGAGGGGCTCGAAGTACAGCCGTGCCGACGCGTCGAAATCCGTGCTCACCGTCTCGGGATTGCTGTTGATCATGATCGCCTTGACCCCGCGGTCCTTGAGGGCCATCGCGCTCTGCACGCAGCAGCAATCGAACTCGATCCCCTGCCCGATGCGGATCGGCCCCGAGCCAAGGATCACGGTCTTCGGTCCGTCGAGTTGCGGTGCCTCGTTCTCGTGCTCGTACGTCGAGTAGAAGTACGGGGTCACCGCCTCGAACTCGGCCGCGCACGTGTCGACCATCTTGTAGACCGGGACGATCCCCCACTGCATGCGGAGCCGGCGGATGTCCGAACCGAGCACACCCGCGAGCGTCGCGAGATCGGCATCCGAGAAGCCCATCCGCTTGGCGCGGCGCAGCAGCGCGGGATTCGGCGTCTTGCCCTGGAGCTCGTCCTCGGCGAACCGCACGACGTTGCGGAGCTTGCGCAGGAACCAGCGATCGATCTTCGTCGCATCGTGCACCGCGTCGATCGTGGCGCCGCGGCGCAGCGCGGCGAGCACGCGCCAGATGCGGTCGTCCGTCGGCTCCCCGGCGAGGTAGCGCGCGATGAACGCCGCGGGATCCCCGAGATCGACCCACGCGGGCGCCTCGGTGAGCAGGCCCTGGCCCTTCACCTCGAGTGAGCGCAGGGCCTTCAGCATCGCCGCCTCGAACGTGCGATCGATGGCCATGACCTCGCCGGTCGCCTTCATCTGCGTGCCGAGGCGCCGGTCGGCCGCGCGGAACTTGTCGAACGGCCAGCGTGGGATCTTCACCACGACGTAGTCGAGCGCCGGCTCGAACGCGGCCGTCGTCTTCTTCGTGACGGCGTTCGGGATCTCCCACAGGCGTTTGCCGATCGCGATCTTCGCCGCGACCCGCGCGATCGGGTAGCCCGTCGCCTTCGACGCGAGCGCAGAGGATCGCGACACGCGGGGATTCACCTCGATCACGTAGTACGGAATGCGCGCCTCCGGATCCTCGGACGGCGAGCGGTCCGGGTGCAGCGCGAACTGCACGTTGCAGCCGCCCTCGATGCCGAGCGCGCGGATGATCTTCAGCGCGGCGCTCCGGAGCTGCTGGTACTCCTTGTCGGAGATCGTCTGGGACGGCGCGACGACGATCGAGTCGCCCGTATGCACGCCCATCGGGTCGATGTTCTCCATGTTGCAGACGGTGATGCACGTGTCGGCGCCGTCGCGCATCACCTCCCACTCGAGCTCTTTCCAGCCGACGAGGCTGCGCTCGACAAGGATCTGGCCGATCGGTGATGCGCTGATCCCCCGCTGGGCGCGATCGCGAAGCTCGGCTGCGTCGTGGGCGAAGCCGCCGCCGGTGCCACCGAGCGTGTACGCGGGCCGGATGATGACGGGGTAGCCGATCCGTTCGGCGAAGGCCAACGCTTCGTCCACGGTGTGCGCGGTCACCGACTCGGGGACCGGCTCGCCGATCTCGATGAGGAGCTGCTTGAACGCCTCGCGGTCCTCGGCCTGCCGGATCGCCGTGAGCGGAGTGCCGAGGACCTTCACGTCGTAGCGCTCGAGGACGCCGGCGTCCGCGAGCGCGACCGCGAGGTTGAGCCCGGTCTGCCCGCCGAGCGTGGCGAGCAGCCCATCGGGCCGCTCCTTCGCGATGATCCGCTCGAGCACCTCGACGGTCAGGGGCTCGAGGTAGGTGACGTCCGCGACCCCCGGGTCGGTCATGATCGTCGCGGGGTTCGAGTTGACGAGAACGGTCTCGATCCCCTCCTCGCGGAGCGCGCGGCACGCCTGGGTCCCGGCGTAGTCGAACTCGGCGGCCTGGCCGATGAGGATCGGTCCCGAGCCGATGATCAGGACCTTCACAGGTCGAGCCACCCCCCTCCGGCGAGCGCGCAGCGGCCGCCGACGTGCACGCTCGTGATCCGGTCGCGACCGCCGCCGACGCGCACGTAGAGGAGGGACGGGCGGCCCATCTCGTAGCCCTGCTCGGAGACGATGCCCTTCCCATCGGACAGTCCGTGCCGCACGAGGTACGCGCCGAGCGGCCCGTTCGCGGAGCCGGTCGCGGGATCCTCCGCGATGCCCTGCCACGGCGCATACATCCGACCGTGCACCGTGGACGCTGGCTCGACTGTCTTGGTCGTGAAGATGTACGTGGCTTCGGCGAGGCCGCGCGGCGAGGCCCGCTTCACCGCATCGAGCGTCTTCACGGCGACGAACATGAACCGGTTGCCGCTCGAGCCGACCTCGATCGGCAGGCCCGGCTCGAGATCGGCGACGTCGAGCGAGATGCTCGCTGCGACCGCGGCACGGTCGGCGACCGGCTCGAAGGTCGGCAGCGGCTGCTCCATCTCGGTGAAGCCGTCGCGGACCGTGACCTCGAGCGTGCCGACCTGCTCCTCGAGGCGCAGTGTCGCATCGCGCGAGCCCGCGAGGACGAACGCGGTGCCGACCGTGGGATGGCCGGCGAACGGAAGCTCGCGCGCGGGCGTGAAGATCCGAAGCTTGTGATCGCCGCCGCGCTCGGCCGGGACCACGAACGTCGTCTCGGGGAGGTTGAGCTCCTTCGCCGCGGCTTGCATCGATTCGTCGCCGATGCCGGTGCCGTCACCGAAGACCGCGAGCTGGTTGCCGCCGAACTTCCGATCCGTGAAGACGTCAACGAGCGCGTATTCGCGACGCGTCATGAGCGGCGGGCCACGGCGTCGCGCACGTCGTCCATGAAGCGATCGAACACCGGCTCGTTGTCGCGCGGACCTGGCGCTCCTTCGGGGTGGTACTGGTAGGTGCGGATCGGGAGCGTGCGGTGCGCGAGGCCTTCGACCGAGCCGTCGTTCAGATTGCGCTTGCTCACGTAGAACTGCGAGTGCGAGGGCAGCGACGACTCATCGACCTGGAACTCGTGGTTCTGGCTCGTGATGACGACCTGACCGGTGACCGTGTCCTGCACCGGGTGGTTGCTGCCGTGATGCCCGAATGGCAGCCGCGAGGTCGATGCGCCGATCGCGCGCGCGAGGAGCTGATGGCCGAGGCAGATGCCCAGGATCGGCACCGGGCGGCCGCTCCCGCGGCTCTGGGCCATGTCGAGCAGGATCCTGACGCTCGAGGCGACCTGCGGGATCGCCGCCGGATCGCCGGGGCCGTTCGTGATGACGATGCCGTCGGGCGACCATGAGAGCAGCTCGCGCATGCTCGACTCGACCGGGAACACCCGCACGGTCGCGCCGCGCTGCACGAGGCTGCGCACCTGATTCTCTTTCACGCCCGTGTCGAGCAGCGCGATCTTCGGTCCCGCGCCGATTGTTCGCTCGGACGACACACTCGCTTCGGCGACGAGCGGCCGCAGCGCGAGCGCGGTCGTCGCACGGGCCTTCGCGACCGCCTCGTTCCCGATGTCGGGATCGAGCGCGCGGTGCGGCGGGACCTGGATGAGCGCGCCGCGCAGCGTGCCCGACGACCGCAGCCGGCGCGTGAGCGCGCGCGTGTCGACGCCCGCGATCCCGGGGACGCCGTTCGCGCGGAGGTACGAGTCGAGGTCATCGGTGCCTTCGCGGCAGGTCGAGTTGAGCTCGCGGACGACGAGCGCCTCGACCCAGGGCTTGCGCGACTCCGCCGCGCGCTCGAACACGCCGTAGTTGCCGATGAGCGGATAGGTCATGACGACGAGCTGGCCGTTGTACGAGGGATCGGACGCGACCTCCTGGTAGCCGGTCATCGCGGTGTTGAACACGACCTCGCCCGACGCGCTCGACGCGTCACCGAAGGCCTCTCCCCACCAGACCGAGCCGTCCTCGAGTCCGAGCACCGCCGCCCTGCTCATCGGTGCATAACTATACATATCCGATGCATAAAGATGCAATTGGCGCTCGAGCAGGAACGCCTCGCGCTCGGCGACCGCACTGCGCCTGCGGCTCACTGCGCCAGTGCCGGGGACCCCAGATCGAGCCGGACCTGGCCGTTCACCACTGCCTCGACGACCTGTCCGACGAGGGGCCGTCCGATGAGCGGCGTGTTCTTGCCGAGCGACCGCAGCGCCAGGGCGGTCGGCGTCCACGTCGCTTTCGGGTCGATGACCACGAGGTCATCCGCGGGAAGGTCGATCCCGAGGACGCGGGCCGGTCCGACGGTCAGCGCTTCGACGACGCGGTCCCACGTCCCCCACCCGGCCGCGACACCCGCGAGCAGGAGCGGCACCGCGGTCTCGAAGACCGAGATGCCGAACGCCGCTTCCTGGTACTCGACGTCCTTGCGGGTCGACGCGTGCGGCGCATGATCGGTCGCGATCGCGTCGATCGTGCCATCCATCAGTGCGGCCCAGCAGGCGCGCACGTCGGCGGCCGTCCGGAGCGGTGGGTTCACCTTGGTCGAGGTGTCGTACGGCGCGGCGCGCGGGCCATCGTCCTCCCACGCGAACGCGCGCGAGCCGGCGACCCACTCGTCGGTCAGGGCGAGGTGATGCGGCGTGACCTCACAGGTGATCGCGAGGCCATCGGCCTTCGCGCGGCGTACGAGCTCGATGCTCCCGGCGGTCGAGACGTGCGACAGATGCAGCCGCCCGCCGGTGAGCCTCGCGAGCGAGAGGTCGCGCGCGATCGCGCTCTCCTCGGCTGCCGCGGGCATCCCGGGAAGGCCAAGTCGCGCGGACACGACGCCCTCGTGCATCACACCACCCGCCGAGAGCGTGACGTCCTGCGAATGCTCGAAGATCGGCCGGCCTGCGGAGCGCACGTACTCGAGGGCGTTGCGGAAGAGCTGGGCGTCGGCGACCGGCGAGCCGTCGTCGGAGAACGCGACCGCGCCCGCGGCGGCGAGCTCGACGAGATCGGCGAGCTCCTTCCCGTTGCGGCCTCGGGTGATCGTCGCGATCGCCAACACCCGCGCGCCTTCGGCGGCCTCGCCGCGCGCGATGAGCTCCGCGACCAGGCCCGGGGAGTCGATGGCCGGCTCGGTGTTGGGCATCGCGCAGATCGTCGTGAACCCGCCCGCGAGCGCCGCGTGCGCGCCCGTCGCGATGGTCTCGGACTCCTCGAAGCCCGGCTCGCGCAGGTGCGCGTGCAGATCGATGAACCCCGGTGCTGTGATCAGTCCACGCTTCTCGGCGTCGCGCTTGAGGTCCGTCAGCACGCTCACGCCTTTGAATACCCGCCTTCGGTCATGATCCACGCAACTCTGGCGGGGCCCCTACCCCGTCGGGGGCCCCTGCCCCCGCGGCCAAGAGATAGAGCAAGGCCATCCGGACGGCGACGCCGTTCGTCACCTGCGTCTCGATGAGCGACCGCGCACCGTGGGCGACCGAGGCCGCGATCTCGACGCCTTCGTTCATCGGCCCGGGGTGCAGCACCGGCGCATCAGGGCGCATGCGCTTCACGCGCTCTTCCGAGAGACCCCAGGTGCGGGCGTACTCCCGCATCGACGGCAGCAGACCGGAATGCTGCCGCTCCTTCTGCAGGCGCAGCGCGATGACCGCATCGGCGTCATCGAGCGCGCGATCGAGATCCAGCTCGTAGGTCACGCCGCGGGGGGTCATCCCGCAGCGCCACGCGGAGGGGACGAGCGTCGGCGGGCCCGACAGCGTGATCGTGGCGCCGAGCGGCACGAGCGCGTCGATGTCCGAGCGCGCCACGCGCGAGTGCGTGATGTCCCCCACGATCACGACGCGCTTGCCGGTGAGGTCGCCGAGCGCGCCGCGGAGCGTGTACGCATCGAGCAGCCCCTGCGTCGGGTGCGCGTGCCAGCCGTCGCCGGCGTTGATGACCGCGGCGTCGGTGCGCTCGGCGACGAAGTACGGCGCGCCGGATGCCGAGTGGCGCATGACGATGACGTCGCCGCCGAGCGCAGTGAGCGTGCGGACCGTGTCGAGCAGCGTCTCGCCCTTCTCCACCGACGAGCCGCTCGCAGTGATGTTCGTGACGTCGGCCGACAGGGCTTTCGCCGCGAGCTCGAACGACACGCGTGTCCGGGTCGAGGCTTCGGCGAAGAACAGGATGACCGTGCGGCCGCGCAGCGCCGGCGTGCGCCGGATCGGGCGCCCGAGCACCTCGACCATGGCGGCGGTCGTCGCCAGGACCTGCTCGATCTCGTCGCGCGACCAGTCGTCCGTCGCGAGCACGTGCCGCCGCTGCCAGCTCATGCCGGCACCGCCGCCTGCACGAGCTCGACCTCGTCCTTGCCACCCGTCTCGACCAGCTGCACGCGGACGTCGTCGGTGATCGCGGTGGGCACGTTCTTCCCGACGAAGTCCGCGCGGATCGGCAGCTCGCGGTGGCCACGGTCGATCAGCACTGCGAGCCGGATGGCCCGCGGCCTGCCGTAGTCGACGAGCGCGTCCATTGCTGCGCGGATCGTGCGGCCGGTGAACAGCACGTCGTCGACGAGCACGACGACCTTGCCGTCGACCGAGAAGGGGATGATCGATTCACGGACGACCGGCGCGGAACCGATGCGGGTCAGGTCGTCGCGATAGAGCGTGATGTCGAGCGATCCGAGCGGCAGGTCGGCGCCCTCATTGCGGAGGATCGCGTCGTGGAGCCGCGTGGCGATGAGATCGCCGCGCGCGCGGATACCCACGAGTGCGAGAGCGGGGAGATCGCGGTCCCGTTCGACGATCTCGTGTGCGATGCGAGCGATCGCTCGCCGGACGTCATCGGGCGCGAGGATGATCGGCAGCTGCGCACTCCCTTTCCGGCCTCGCAGGACCGGTCGTTAAAGGTCGACGCGTGTACCGTCAGTATATGCGTCCGCTGCTCGCGATCGTCGCCGTGGCCGCGCTCGTGGCGATCGCGACGCTCGCGAGCGCCGCGCGTTCAGGGCCGGTCTCCCTGCGATTGCTCCCGACGCCGACCCCGCGGATCTGGGAGTGGCCCGCCGCGGCGCCGACCGAACAGCCGATGGCCGCCCATCTCCAGCTGCAGTCCGGCTTCGCGATCCCGGTCGGGGGCATCGAAGTCCCGACGGACGACCAGTACCTCCCGAATTCACCGCGCGACTACCGCGCGGGCTACCACGAGGGCATCGACTTCCCGGTGAAGGCCGGAACGCCAGTGCTCGCGGCGAAGGCCGGCACGATCCTCCGCATCGACAGCGCGTTCGTCGACTGGACGCTCAATGAGGAGCAGGCCGCGTTCGAGGCGGCACTCGCCCTGGGGTACACGCCGTCGGCGACGCTCGATCGGATCCGCGGCCGTCAGGTCTGGATCGATCACGGCAAGGGCATCGTGACCCGCTACGCGCACCTGGAGGCGGTCGCCCCGCTCCGCGTCGGCGACGTGGTGACGCAGGGTCAGGTCATCGGCGCCGTCGGCAGCTCCGGGTACCCCGAGGGCGGACCGCATCTGCATTTCGAGATCCGCGTCGGCGACGACTTCTACGGCGACGGCCTGCCGCTGCCGCAGCTCCGCTACGCGATCAGCGCCGCGTTCCGATGATCCTGCGCCGGGCGATCGCGGGGTTCCTCGTCGCCCTCGCGGTCGCCTCGTGCGCAGCGTCGAGCCCGTATCGCGCTGCGGCCGAGCCCGATCGCGCGGCGATCGTCGCCGCGGTCCGGGACTATTACGCGCTGCGCAACCGTTTGACCGCCGGCCTTGACATCATCGACTTCTGGCAGACGTACCCCGAGTTGAGCTACGACCACGACCTTGTCCGAGGCATCAACCTCGAGGTCATGACGTGGAAGTGGTCGCACGATCCAGAGCTGGTGAGGCTCGACTACCGGACCGACCTCGAGTCGTACGAGCCGGTCAAGGTGTTCGTGCGCGCGAACGAGGCGCTCGCGTACCTGCACGGTCTGGAAGCCTGGGACCATCCCACCGGGGGGCCATCCACCCGCGGCGAGTTCCGCACCGTACTGAGCCTGCGACTCGCGGATGGCAAATGGAGCGTGGTACGCAGCGACGAGCAGATGATGGGCGAGCCGGCGCCGACGGATCCGCCGACGCGCTAGCTCCCGAGATCGGGCAGGAAGAACAGCAGCAGGAACGAGATCGCGTTCAGCGTCCCGTGGGCGAACGCGTTCGTCCATAGGCTGTGCCGCTTCTCGTAGAGGTACGCGAGGCCTAGGCCCAGCGCGAATACCGGGAGCCACGCGCTGATCTCGTGCGCGATCGCGAACAGCGCGCTCGAGAGGATCGCGGCGTAGATGAAGCGCATCCGCTGCCGCAGGAGCGCGAACAGCACGACCCGGAAGAAGAGCTCTTCGACGATGGCGACAACACCCGCGCCGAACACGAGATCGATGACCAGTCCGACGACCGACGGATGCGTGGCCGCCGCGACGATGAGCGACTGCGGATGCGCGCCGACCACCGCGGCCTGGAGATTCGCGATGGCGATCGAGAGCAGCCAGAGGCCGACGCCCACGCCGACACCCAGGTCCGCGCGGACGCGCGCGGTCAGGCCCAGGTCCACCGGGCGGAGCTTCGGCCAAGCCCGCAGGAGGATGACCAGACTGAGCCCGAGGGTGAGGTCCTGACCCGCGGTGAGGATCCCGATCTGCTCGGGCGTCAGCTGGTCGAGGTGGCCGATCGGGATCGCGAACGCGCGAGCGACGACGAGCACGGCGGCGTTCGCAAGCAGAAAGGCGGCGACGGCGCACACGAGGACGGGCCAGAACCGCCAGCGCGGCGGATCGATACCGGCCGAAGGCGGCTCTAGCGGAGGCCGGTCCGTCGTGCGCGGTACGCCGCCTCGAGCACGACCTCACTCCATTCGGAAGCGAGCGGCCGCGGCGTGCGCGCGAAGACGCCGATCTCGGCGACGTCCTCCGGGATCTCATACGCCCACGGGAGGTGACGGACCTCGCACATATACACGTACGAGGTCGACGGCTTCGGGTCGGTCGAGCGGACCGCGCCCAATAGATCCAGCTTGGAGGCGACGATCCGGGCGGAGTCCCAGAGCTCGCGCTTGGCGACTTCGAGGATCGTCTCGCCTGACCGGCGGGTGCTGGTCGGGAACTGCCAGCCGGTCGACGGCTCTTTGCGCACGAATACGGTCAGG
>Ga0310810_10009977_pt1 | contig 11032 bp, 9 predicted proteins | sample NCmetagenome_FD_207641 | JGI IMG/M metagenome (GOLD analysis project Ga0310810, IMG submission 207641) | Soil microbial communities from experimental microcosm in Duke University, North Carolina, United States - NC | ecosystem: Engineered > Artificial ecosystem > Soil microcosm > Unclassified ... | reverse complement strand
CGGCTACAGGCGACGTCGAACTGAAAGCCGACGGATTGCCGACACTGCGGTCGGCGTCGCCGATCCCGTTCGATGGGCCCGGTGACCAATGGTCGCCCGAAACACTTCTCGTCGCAGCTGTGGGCGATTGCTTGATCCTGACCTTCCGCGCTGTCGCGCGTGCCTCAGGCTTCGCCTGGACGTCACTCGAATGCGACGTCACGGGGACCTTGGATCGCATCGAGCGGACCACGCGCTTCGTTGCGTTCGACGTCCGCGCTCGCCTGCAGGTGCCGAGCGGGACGGATCCCGACCGTGCCCGACAGGTGCTCGAGAAGGCTGAAAGAAGCTGTCTGATTTCGAACTCGCTCAGCGGGGCGATCCATCTGATTCCCGTGATCGAGATCGCGGTAGAGCCGGTCAGGGAATTGACGGCAGTTGATTGAGGCGATCGGGGAGGTCGTTATGAAGTTTCTGAACGAAAGCCAGCGGGATCGCTCGATGAGAATGCTCGCCGGCATTGTTCTCGTGGCTGCCGGATGGATACTGGCGTTGAACACGCTCGGCGTCGCCCTTCTCGCGATTGATGGGAGCATGACGATGGTCCTGTTGAATGCGTCGCTGCGGACCGCGTTACGGAACGTCCTCGTCGCGCTACCGCGGCCGGTGACGCTGCTCGTCTTTGTCGGCGCCGCTTCGGATACATGTGGTGAATCGCAGGCACCGCCAGCGGCGTAAGGCAGTGGCCTGTTGAACTTCGTACAATGGAGGCGTGTCGAGCGCCGACGTTAAGGCCGAGTACGCGGGACTCGTCAGAGCAGCGATCACGGGCGATCGTGGCGCGATGGAAGCACTCCTCGTGAGAGCGCAGGAGGTCGCGTACCGATTCAGCCTCCTGGTGTGCGGTCATCCGGAAGACGCGGAAGACGTCATGCAGGACGCGCTGCTCAAGACGTATCAACACGTGGCCACGATCAGCGAGCCCGAAGCATTTCGGACGTGGCTGTACAGCACAGTCAGAAACGCCTGCCTGATGAGACGGCGGCGGCGCGTCGGCGAACCCTCCAACTTCGTGTCGGTCGAACGCGGCATCGAGACCAGCGAGGGGACGGTTCACGTGGACGTTGCCGATCCGTCTCGCTCGATCGATCAACGGCTGATCGATGGATGGGTGGATGGCCGGCTTCGTCAGGCGTTGCAGCGCCTGCCACCGCTGTACCGGATGATTGTCGTCATGCGCGAGATTGAAGGCCTCTCGACGAAAGAGGCCGCGGCAATCGCCGGCGTCTCTGAGGCGAATGTGAAGACGCGGCTCCATCGCGCGCGGTTGATGCTGCGGAAGCAGCTGGAACATCTATGAGCGCACCATCGGACACCTGCAAAGAGGTACTCACGAACATTTCGAAGTATCTGGACGGAGAGCTCGATACGACGGCGTGCGAAGCCATTGAACGGCATTGCCAGGAATGTGCGAGCTGTGCGGGATTGGTCAACGGTCTGCGGGACACCGTTGGTCTCTGTCGCCAAGCCGCGACCATGCCGCTGCCGGACGCCGTTCGGCAGCGTGCCCGTGAGAGTGTGCGGCGACTCCTCGATCGACACGGAAAAGAGAGCTGACATGGAAAGTGCGTTGACGCTCATCGCAGTCGTGGCAGTCTGGCTGGTGTTGCAGGTCTGGCTGCTTCCGCGGCTTGGGGTTCCGACGTGAGCCGTTCCGCAGCCGCCCAGGACGGGCGGCCCGAACGACAGCCACCGGGAATCAGCCGAATCGTGACGGTGCAAATGCCTCCGGATCGGCGACGAGCAATGGGCTGCGGCTCTTGAAGGCTTCCGCGTAACGGACACCCACCAGGCGTCGAACGTCAGAATCAATGCTGCCTGAGGCCGTACAGCCACGGGATGGTCCCGGCACTCGACGATTGCAGCTTGATGGCGCCGGGATTCTTGAGCTCCAGGGACCAGTTCGAGACTAATCGCAAGCGCTCGCTCTCGGCGGTGGAAGACGCATCCTCAATCATCAGGAAGCGCTCGCCATCCGGCGTGACGTCGTAATTCGCAGACGTGGGCCCGGCCATCCCGCACGACGAACCAGCGCCGGCGAGATAGTGGGCCCTCCATAGCACTCTGGGTTTTGCGGCCGTGAGCGACGGGCGGTAGCTGATGTCGACCACCATCATCTGATCTCCCAGGCGGTAAAACAGTTGGCGGCCGTCGCGTCGCCAGAGCGGATCGGTGCCGCCGTTTGTCGAAATGGGAATCCTCTCGCCGGATCCGGGATACGCCATCGCCCAGACCTCCGGCTGCCCAGACTCGTTCGTCGAGTACGCCAGCCATGCGCCGTTCGGCGAAACCTTCGGCGAGCCCTCCGAGAACTTCGTTCGGAGTAACGCGCGTGGCTTTCTGTCTCCCTCAAGCGGCAAAGCATAGATGTCGGAGCCGTGTTGCGGATCGTCCATCTGCGTGAATACGAGGGTCTTGCCATCAGGAGACCACGACTCCGGGCTCTGCATGGTTCCGATGTCCGTCAGCAGCTCCGGTGCGGCGCGTCGGTCGGCCGGCATCCACCACATCGTCATGGTTCCGGTTTTCCAAGAGCGGAAGGTCAACCGTAGTCCATCAGGCGTCCATAACGGCCAATGGCTGGCTCCATCAAAACTCATTTTCGTGGGCTCACCGCCCCGGGCGAAGTCGTAGGTGAAGATGTCGTGCGAGGCTCCCTCGACCTCGATGGCGAGCTGGCGGCCATCAGGCGAAAGCCTCGGGTGGAGGTACGCCTGTGGCTTCACTGGCAGTGGCTGCTTGTGGCCATCCTTGTCGACCCACACAGGAAGACGTGTCCCATGTTCTACCGGACCCGTTGCGTACACGAGATGGCCCGCCGACGAGATCGAAAACGCGGCCATGCCCGTGTTCGCGCTCATGAAGAGGCCGTTGGCGACGGGAAATGGCTGTCCAGTTACTTCGAGCTTCTCCGGATCAAATGGGACGGCCAGAAGCGTTCCGGCGCGCGCGTAGATCAAGTGGCCTGAGGGCGAGTAGCGCGGGCTCGTGCCCCCCTGAACGAGGATCTTCTTTTTCCCTGTGTCGAGCGACAGCACGCCGATTTCAGCATCGTCGTACGAGTAGGAGTCCGACATCCCAACCGTGTAGAGAACCGCTTTACCGGATGGAAGGAACGACGGATGCCGGAAGAAACGCTCGCCACGTTGCTCATCGACCTTCAGGAGCAGGGTTGGCGATCCGCCGGACGCGGGCACGCGAAACAGATCAAACCACGCGAACACGATGGTGTCGTCGGGGCCCCAGGTGGCACCTGCGATGCCACTCACCGCGTCGGCGATCTTCGTCGGCGCCCCGCCGCTCAGCGCAACCTTGCGAAGCGTTCCTGTAGGCGTGTGCCAGAAACCCAGCCACTTGCCATCCGGCGAGAAGAATGGTGCGCTGCCGAGCGCACCCCCGAGAGGCCTCGCCGTGCCCTTGCCGGGCGCTCGAACGTAGATTTGCTCGACCATCGCCATCGATGGCATCGACCCGCTCGAGTCGTCCGTCTGGTCCGACGCGTCGCCGGTACTATTTGAGTTCATCTTCGGCATGACCGCCATCCGCTTCGACGACGCGTAGGCGATGACCTTGCCATCGTTGGAGAGCGCGAGCTCCGACGAGTGCGTCGAGGGGATGAATTCGTCGTTGGGGAGCCCAATGTCAACGCGTTCAGGCTTGAGCGTCAGCTGGCGAATCGCACCGACCCCGAGCACGCCGGCGACGAGGATGGCAGCGATCGCAGCCGCATACGCCAGGACGGGGATACGCCGCCTGACTGGCCGATCGACGGGGGCTCGATGGACCCGCCCGGTCACGGTCGCCAGCAGGTCTTCGAGTTCGCGATGTGCGTGCCCGATGTCCGCGAGCCGGCTCTGCACGTCTTTCTGGAGACAGCGCTTGATCAACGCGACAACGCTCTCGGGGACCGACGAAGGAAGCACCGTCCAGTCTGGCTCTCGTCCGACGATGGCGGCGAGGCAATCGGTGACCGTGTCGCCGTGGAACGTCTTACGGCCGGTGAGCATTTCGTAGAGCACGCAGCCGAAGGCCCAGATGTCAGTGCGTGTATCCACGGCGAGCCCCCGTGCCTGTTCGGGGCTCATATAGGTCGCCGTTCCGAGAATCATGCCTTCCTGCGTCGCGTGGATCGTCGCGAGATGCGACACGTCGCGCATCGTGTCGTCGTTGACGGCCTTGGCCAGTCCGAAATCGAGCACCTTGACAGTGCCACCGGCCGGAGCCTTGATATTCGCAGGCTTCAGATCCCGATGGATGATGCCCTTTGCATGCGCAGTCTCGAGCGCGCCGGCGATCTGACGTGCAATCGTCAGCGCATCATTCAACGGCAACGGCCCTTGACGGAGACGATCGGCCAGCGTGGCGCCCTCGACCAGCTCGAGGACGAGTGCGACGACGTCTTCACTTTCCTCGAGCGCGTAAATGCCGGCGATGTGCGGATGATTCAGCGTCGCCAGGATCTGCGCTTCGCGCCTGAAGCGAGCGATACGGGCGCCGTCGTGAGCCAACGGCGCAGGGAGCACCTTGATGGCGACGTCCCGACCAAGCTTGACGTCGCGCGCGCGGTACACGTCGCCCATGCCGCCGGCGCCGATGCGCGCCGTGACTTCGTATTCGCTCAGCCGTCTCCCGATGAACGACGAGGTGGCTGGTTGAACGCGGGTCGCATCGGGATGGAGGGCGGGCTGCTCGAGAAAGTCGTCCGCCGAGGACTCGTCGAGCAGCGATTGGACGTCGTGTTTGAGCGCGTCGTTGCCGGCGCACGAATCGTCGAGGAACTGGCTCCGGCGTTGCGGGGGCAGTGCCAGCGCTTCGTGAAACAATCGTTCGACGTCCAGCCAGTGCTGTGGATTCATCGGACGCAGCTTGAGCGCGACCTGATGGTAGCGTACCGGCCATCCCGCGAACGGCTGCGAGCACGCCGAATTTGCGCGAGAACCCGCCCGTTCAGGGCATCAACGCCACAAGGCCGTGTGACAGCGGGTATCCGAGGTCGGCCATCGGCGTCAGAAATCCGTTTTTCGTGTCGACTGCATAGAGCGCCGACTTCGGCGTCTTCCAGTCGGTCGCATATAACTTGTCCTGCTTTGCGTTGTAGCCAAGACCCATGACGACGCCGCCGCCGACGAAGTCCACGACCTTGGTGGCCGTTCCTGTCTTGCGATCGATGGTAAACAAACCGAACATGCTGGCGCCGTACATCGTGCCCCGCGCGTCGAACGCCAGGTCCATGAAGAAGTTGGGGGCCGGAACACCCGTCGACCCGACGGCCGTGAACGCACCGGTCTTCTGATCAACGGTGTAGAGCGTGTTGAATGTGGGCGACGCCGGGTTCGCGTCACCGACCGCGTACAGCGTTCCGTCAGGGGCGAATTCAAGAGCCATCACATTCAGCTTTTCCACCGGCGCGCCGAACATCGTCGCGTGTCCGGTTTTCGGATCAATGGTGGCCAGTTGCTGTGGTCCCGGCGTCATGCAGCCGTATTTATGTTGTGTATCAGCGAAGTCTGCGGGGCCGCAGATGCTGTACAACGTTCCCTGCTTCGAGAGCGCAACTGACGTGCAGCCAAACGTGCCGATCGCCCCGATTGGCGCAATCGTGACGTCGTTGTGGTCGCGGACATCGATCGACACAAGTTTGGCATCGGCGGCGGGGCTGTTGACGATTCCATAGAACCGATCGACGCTCCGTGCTGCACGTCCTGAACAACCGATTGTGGAGGCACACAGCGCCGCCGTTGCAAGGATGCCTGATACTGCTGTGAGTCGCCGGCGCTTTGCCTGCATTTGCTGCTCCTTCTGGCTGATGAATCGCACTCGAGGGTTGTCTTCCCGCTATTGTGAGAACGAAAACCGGACGCCCAGCATTGCCCGTCGTGGATCGACGAAGACGCTGGGACGTCCGAAATTCTGGCTGAAGAGATTGTCGTCGGCAAGCTGCTCTTCGGCCGTGCTGTTGAACGTGTTGAAAACATCGAAGAGCAGTTCGACTCGAGTTTTGCGAGCGAGTTCAATGGATCTGGACAGCCGGATGTCCATAAGTGTTTGGGAAGACAAGCGACGCGTACCAGGAGCCTCCAGAAGGATCCGCGTGACGCCGCCCTGGGGCAGGTTGACCTGCGCCGCCGCCCCCCAGGGCAGCCCGGTCAGGTACTGGACATTCGTCGCGAAGATGACTCCCGTTCTGGGAATCGGCATCGACCCCATCACGCGGACCACGTGGGTCCGATCGTCCGACAGCCTGCCGATCGCGTTCGTGAGCGTATTCGGATCGCGGCCGAACGGGTTGCCGCCGAACGTCGAACTGAACTGGCCCTGACCGGGTGATAAGCCGCTGGATGGCTGGAGCCCTTCCGTCTTTGAAACCGTGTAGGACGCGAGCGCTTGCCAGCCATCCGACCAGCGCTTGTCCACGGTCAGGACCATTCCGTCATAACGCAAGAAGTACCCGGAAGGATTCGTCAGCAAGAAGCGGCGCGCTGCGGTGCCGTTCGTGAGCACGAGCACCGGGACAACCTGCCCGTTGGGCAGCGTTCGTGTGCTCGGCTCGTAGGTGCCGCCGGTATCGGTCCAGCCGATGAAGTCGCTGCCGTGTTTGTGCACATACGAGGCGGCGATCGAGAGGTGCCTCGCGAGTTCTCGCTCCACCCCCACACCCAACTGGTCGGTTTGCGGGGACTTTGTGTGTGGATCGAGCCGGAGATTGACCGTTGGATCAACGACCGAGATGATGCGCGAATACTGCGCGGTCGCCTGATCGAACGCGGCCGTCGTCGTCGGGGTCAATCCGGGATGCACGGCGGAAGGCTCACCAGTGAGAATCCCTTGATGAAAACGACCATAGCTCGTTCGTAGCATCGTCCTCCCATCGGCGGTGAGCCTCGCCGTGAAGCCGAGGCGTGGCGAGAAGACGTTCCACGTATACAGAGTGCCGAGACCACGGATGGTCTCTCCGGTCTCGTTTCCCTGAGCATCATGCGCAAGCAGATCAGGACTGATTGCGCTGGCGTGATCGAAACGCAGTCCCAGACTTGCGGTGAGCCGATCGGCGAATCGCACACTGTCCGTCACGTACAGTCCCGTCGTGATGAACTCACCGCCGCTAATCGCCGGTTGGCGGAACGCTGCTTGAACCGGCTGGCCCGCATTATCTGTGTAGCTCACGACGCCGCTTTGAAAGGCCGTCCATCCGGAGTTCTGGCCCTTTTCGACCTGGGCGCCGAACTTCACTTCGTGATCGGCGTCGAGAAACGGCCGGTACACGCTGAGACTCGCGGCCATCGTCGTCCGTTCCAATTTGCCAGCACCGAATCCCTGCGGGCCGCCGCTTTGGGTGCCGGTTGCGAGATCCACGTGGTTGGCGGCCGTGCGATCTCCGGTTGCAGGGTCGTTGGTCGACGGCGCAGCAAACCGCGAGACGCGCAGATCCAGGAGCGTGTTGTTGGTGAGCGTGTCGGTCAGCTGGCCGAACGTAGCGGTGGGGCGTGTTCCACTTGAGATCACGGTCGCTGGAAATGGCCTCACCAGCGTGGGGCGGTTGGGTGTCGTCCAGAACTCGTCATGGAAGCTGCTCATCCACTTCATCCGCTGATTGATCTGCCAGGTCACTTTGGCAAATACCTTGTCGTACTTCGTGTAGCGAGGGAACAACGGATCGGTGCCGGGCTGGCTGTCCGAGTCTCGTAGGTACTGATAGCCGGCAAAGAACCACGCACGATTGGGCACGACAGGTCCACCCACATGGGTCGTGAAGTCTCGATAGCGCACGCGCGTGTAGTCCGTCAGCGGCTCACTACAGCGGATGCAAGGGAGTTGCATCGGCTGGCTCGTCAGGCTCTGCGTCTGGCCGTAGTACGAGAAATCCGGCGCAAAAAGGTTCCCCCCTTGTTTCGTCACGACGTTGAACACACCGCCCTGGATGTTGCCGAACTCCGCCGACGCGCCAAGCGACTCGACGTGCACCTCCTGGATGACGTCGACGTCGGGCTGAGGCTGTGGACCTCCGGAACACGGGCAGGTGAAATTGGTGCCATCCAGCAGGTACAGATTCTCATTGACGCTCGAACCGAAGACCGAGACGCTTGGGTCGGCGCCGCTCGACGGCGAGGTGGGCGACACGCCCGGCGTCGCCCGAATGAGATCGAACATGCTGAAGCGCCGGACCGGAATCGCTGAGAGCGTTTCCTGTCCAAATCGAGTGGCGAAGCTGGTTCGCTGCGGGTCAACGAACGTTCCCGCCTCGACGGCAATGGACTCGGCGATGGTGCCCACTTTTAAGATGACCGTTCGCTCCGAGCTTCCCTGAACAACAACTGAGATTTGGTCTTCGTGGTACGCGGCGAAGCCCGGCATGTCGACGTCCAGGGCGTAGTCACCGGCTGCGAGCGAGACGAACCGAAACTGCCCTCGTTCGTTGGTAACCATCGAAATCGGCCCTGAAATAAGGGCTGGCGAGCTCAGATGAACAGCCGCGGCCGGCAGGACGCCACCGGATTCGTCCTTCACCGTGCCAGAAAAGGTTCCCGTCAGCACCTGGGCGTTGGATAGCCGCGCCGCAAGCAAGAGAGCAAGCACCATGGACACGCAGACCCAGCGTTGTGCCGTCATAGCCCATCTCCTTGACTGAACTCAGGACATTTGAACCTTTCGCCACATCTTCCCCGCCTGAAGCCCGAAAGGCCTTCTAACCCTTCCTAAGCGGAAATTCGAGGCGGAACGGGTAATACTCTGAGAACAAAAAGCCGACCGGCGGCCGGAAGCGATGAACCAGGACGAATCACACCAACAGAGATTCGACGCCCAGGACGTACCGGTCCGGCACGACGTCACGCAGCTCCTGAGAGCCTGGAGCGAAGGGGACCACCAGGCCCTCGAGAAGCTGACCCCGCTGGTCTACGCGGAGCTGCATCGGCGCGCGCACTGGCAGATGGCAAACGAGCGCTCCGGGCAGACGCTGCAGACGACGGCGCTCGTGAACGAGATCTATGTGCAGTTGATTGATCTGCGGGGCGTCACGTGGCGCGATCGCGCGCACTTCTTCGCGCTGTCGTCCCGGTTGATCCGCCGCGTGCTGATCGATGCGGCCCGTGCGAAGGCCGCTCACAAACGCGGCGGCCAGGCCTCTCATATCGAACTGGACGAGAACCTGCTCGTATCCCACGAGCCGCGCGCCGATGTGATCGCACTCGACGACGCGCTGACTGCGTTAGCCGCAATCGATGAACGGAAGAGTCAAGTCGTGGAACTTCGATTCTTCGGCGGGCTGGGTGTTGAGGAGACAGCCGAAGTGCTCAAAGTCTCGCCCGAAACCGTCAAGCGCGACTGGAAGCTGGCGAAGGCATGGTTGCGTCGCGAACTCCGGAACTCCACGGCCTCTGCCGGATGATTCACCTCGCGAATCGCGTGTGGACCTGATGGCATGAACGATCGGAGAGGCGTTTCGAACCATCGCCAGATCCACCACGGGATCCGCCGCAACCCCGGCCATCTGTCGGAACGTTCCTATGTAAATCAGCAGAATGACGGTCGCGAACACCGTTATGCCCAGTTTCAAGACGACCCAGTAGTACCGAAAGAGTCCCGATGTCGTGCCGAGCGACAGGACGATTCCGCTGAGCAGCGATGCATGCGCCAGCGGAACGAGGACGAACCACGCCGCTGGCGCCATCAGAAGGTACGCGCCGCGCGCCTTCACCGGATCGTCGGTGGTAAACCCGATGACGGCCAGTGCGAGAAACGCCAGAGCAGCGCCGACCCAACCCACTGAGGACGTGATGTGCGTGGCAAACGTGAACCGGCGCAAGGCGGGCGTCATCATGTTCGAAGGTCCCTGGGCTGATAGCCACTCCCGTCGACATTCTAGCGAACGCTGAGCTGAACAACGGCTGAACGATGCGAGCCGAGGGCCGCCGGTCAGGCGCGCTTGCAGGTGCCGTTGAGGCACCCATGCTCTGCATTCGAGAATTGAGATGCCAAAATAGTAGAGACACGAAACAGCGCGGCAGCGGCGCCGATGACGATCGGCCCGCCTGCTATAACGGTTCCCGATGCATCCTCGGCTAATCGCCACTCCGTCTTTTACGCTTTACACGTTTGGCGTGCTGCTGGCATCCGCGTACCTGACCGCCTTCTGGTGGCTGACGCGCGAGGGACGTCGGGAAGGGTTGAACGTCGACGCGCTCACCTCGCTCGGGTTTTGGGCAATTGCCGGCGCAATCGTCGGCGCCAAGGCGCTCATGATCGTGCGAGATCTGCCAGATTACCTCGCCACGCCGTCGAGCCTCTTCTCGTGGTCCGTACTCTCGAGCGCCGGTGATTTCTATGGCGGGTTCATCGGTGCGTTGATCGCCGCTGCGATCTTCTTCTGGCGCGACTCGCGTTTGCCATTCTGGCGAACCGCTGATGTGTGCGGCCCGGCTATCGCCCTTGGGCAAGCAATCGGTCGCGTGGGCTGCTTCATGGCTGGCGACGATTACGGACGACCGACGCAGGTGGCGTGGGCCGTAACGTTCAGCGATCCCGACGCGGCCCGTATCGGCGGCGCGCCCCTCGGCGTCGCACTGCATCCCGTCCAGCTCTACGAGTCGCTAGTCTGCGCCGTGTTGTTCGTGGTGCTGCTGCGACTGAAACGACGGACACGCTTTGATGGCGAGGTGATTCTCAGCTACACGCTGCTGTATGCAGTGGCGAGATTCATCCTCGAGTTCTTTCGCGGGGACGCCGACCGCGGATTCGTGCTCGGTGGCCTCTTGTCGACGTCGCAGTTGATCGCTGTGCTGCTTGCGCCTCTCGCCATCGCGCTGTGGGTGGGTCGGCGACAACGTACGGCAAGGTGCTAGGCAATGCCTGACGATCGCCAATCGGATCCTGGTGGAATGGACCACGCCCATTCGGAAGGTGCCGAACACGTCCAACGGTCGGCACATCACTCGCACGGGAGAGAGCCGCCGTTGAGGCCCAGGAAGGGACCAGACCGTGGCCATGTCGGGCACGC
>Ga0310810_10009976_pt1 | contig 11032 bp, 8 predicted proteins | sample NCmetagenome_FD_207641 | JGI IMG/M metagenome (GOLD analysis project Ga0310810, IMG submission 207641) | Soil microbial communities from experimental microcosm in Duke University, North Carolina, United States - NC | ecosystem: Engineered > Artificial ecosystem > Soil microcosm > Unclassified ... | reverse complement strand
TCACTGATGCCGAGCCGGTCACATGTTGAGTCGCTGTGCCGAACAGAAATCCAAGACTCGCGCCCACAAAAAGTGTGGGCGTAAACACACCGCCGACTGCACCGGAACCAAAAGTGGCTCCGGTAGCCAGCACTTTGAACACCAGGATGAGTGCCAGGGTTTGCCAAAGCCATTGGCCGGCCAGGATTTCATTAACCACGCTGTAGCCATTTCCGCAGACCTGCGGGTAAAACACCGCTAGTACGCCGACAACTAGACCGCCGATACACATCTTCACGTAAACCGGCGCAGTAATCCTCTCGGCCAAAGTTTCGCTCGCTCGCAGGAATCGGATGAACCACGGCGCAAACAGACCCGAGACCAACCCGAGCAACAAATATGGAATGATCTCCCAATTTCCGTTTAGCCGGAAGAGCGGAATTTGATAAAGCGGCCCGGGCCCGAGAAACCAGCGCACCGTAAGCGTTGCGATTACCGACGCGAATACAAGCGGCCCGAAGATTTCCATGGCCATGGAACCCAGCACGATTTCGGCGACAAAAACGGCGCCGGAAATTGGAGCGTTGTAGGCTGAAGCAATTCCTGCGGCCGCCCCGCAACCAACGAGCAATCGCAATCTCGGCGTTGTCCAGCGCTGCAAACGCCCGGCGAGCGACGCGACCATCGCGGAAAGTTGGACGAGAGGACCTTCGCGTCCGATGGACCCGCCGGAAGCGATCGTGAAAAGCGCGGAAAGCGATTTCACCAGGCTCTGTCGAGACGAGATCCGGCCATCGCCGAGTACAACCGCTTCCATGTAATCGGTCGTTGTGATCTGGCCATGGAACCGCGAGCCGAAATGCATGATCGCGCCGGCGATCAGTCCGCCCATCGCTGGAACGAGCAGTCGCCCCCACAGCGGCAACTCGGTGAAACTTTCAACCAACCCGGGCACGCTGCTGCCCGTTAGAATCTTGTGAACAAACGTTGTCGCGATTCGATACGCAATCGAGCACACTGCGCCACAAAACCCAATGATACCGGCCCAGATTAACGTGACTTGGAGTTCTGTCGGCTTTGTCCATTCCTCAAACCAGATCCAAAACTTGAGACGCCGTAGCGTCTGCAGGTTAAGGCCTGTTTGCCTGCCGGTATCGGTGGCGTCCACTATTATTCACTGCGTTTCCTAGAGCAGTCGTCAAGGGGTGATGTTCCTGTCAACGCCGCGCGTTGGCGTTTGACACAAACGCCCTACAAATTGATGCGTCGTGATAATTATCGTTTTTGGAGTCTCGGGAGCCGGCAAGACAACTGTCGGTAAGCTTCTAGCGCGAGAACTGGGCTGGCAATTTCTTGAAGCCGACGATTTTCATCCGGCGGCAAATATCGAAAAGATGCAGAGCGGCCGGCCGCTCACCGATGAGGATCGATGGCCGTGGCTGGACTGCTTGCGCAAACAAATCGAGCAGTTGGTTTCAGCCGGAGAAAATGCGGTGCTGGCCTGTTCGGCATTGAAACGTACTTACCGCAATCGTCTACGCGTCAACGATGACGTAAAATTTGTGTTTCTTCGCGGTGACTATCCACTCGTCGAAAAGCAACTGCGCGGCCGTCGCCGTCATTTCATGAATCTGGACTTGTTGCAGAGTCAATTCGATGATTTGGAGGAACCAGAAATAGATGAGCACGCGCTAACGGTTGCGCTGGGACAGACCCCAGAGGAGATCGTTGAAGAAATCGAAGCGAAGCTGCATTTGGCCAGGAGCATTTAACTCGATCGCGGGACGCGATTGCGCGTCTAGACTGATAATCAATCCGTCGCTTTGCGTGGGTGCGGCGTGTAGAGATTGTCGCTTCCGACGTCGAAAATTCGATTCCATCGTGCGCGATAATTCTCAAACGCGATCTGTGCGCCCAATTGCATCAGTTGTTCCTCGGAGAATTGTTTTCGCAAACGCGTATACAAATCGTCAGATATATTTGCCGGCGTATCAGTCATCGCGTCAGCCAGCTCAATGACCAGTCGTTCCGTGTCATTGAATGCGGTCCTATCGTCGCCAAGCACAGCCAGCAATTTCTCATCGCTTACGCCTGCTTTTCTGCCCACGGCAGAATTGACGTCTATTCAAAAGGGACAACCAACCCGCGCCGCAGCTCGGACTTTTCCCAGTTGAATGTAACGCAGCGAGACGATTCGTTTACGGCCGAGCGCCGCTTCCATGCCGATGCCGCCCCAGACCAGCGCGGGCAAACGCATCTGAATCTTTGCCGGGGTAAAATCCTTCCCAAACATTTTGCGCATCACGCCGTAAAACCACCGCAAATGCCACGGTGCGTCTTTCTTCTCTAAACCTGAAATGCGAGCCATGTCTTATCTGAATCGTTTTGCGCGACGCGTTTGGTTTTGGATTGAAAGCCACGCTCGCGAAGGGCTGTGCTTAACGCGTGCACGCAAACGCTGGGGCCGGAGCGAGACAATTAAGGTCTAACCGTGCGCAGGTTTTCTTAGCGATGCGAGCTTGTTTACCAGCGCGTTTGTTCCTTTTTCCAAGAGCATGCCCCACGCACTGAGAACAGCGAGGGTGGGGATGCAAATCAGTAGGAAGCCCCAGATCGGCACCTCGCGAATCCGGAGTCCGAGCCAGATCACGTACGGCTGATGGGTCAGGTAAAGACCGTACGAATACAGCCCAACGAGTCCAAACAGTTTGGTAGGCGAATTGAACAGCGCAATGAGTCCGGCAATGCCGACGATTTCCAGCATGCAACACGCGCCGGTGGCAAAATCGACAAAGATGTAAGGGACAAGTCCGTGGTAGAGCTGCAGGGCCGCAGGATAAAGGATCAATCCGGCTACAAATCCCGCGCCCCGAAGAAAGAACCAATCAAGACGTGCGGGCGATTGCGCGTACCACATCGCAAGCGAGATCCCCAGCGCAAACTCAGGCAATCGACAAACCGCGAACCCCCCGAGGACCCACAATCCGTTCTGGGGCCACAACACGAGCAACACGTAGCGCGCGAAAAATCCCGCGGCGCATCCGATGAAGAGAAACCACCCTGGCCCAACACGCTTCGCCAGCCAGAAGAGCAGGGGAAACATAAAATAAAACTGGATCAGCATGGCGAAATACCACCACGCCGCGTTGAGGTACATAAAGTTCATCTCGATATTGATGAACCGCAGCCCGAGCAGACTCAGGATAATGCGATCGTCCACCGGCTCCAGCCGCGCGATGAACGGTGAGACAAGATAAACCAGGTGCGCGACCCAATACATCGGATACAGGCGAATGAATCGCGCCCAATACCACGAGCCCCAGGCAATTTGTCCTTTTTCGGCCCGACGCGTGGTCGATTGCATTAGCGTCCAACCGCTCAGGATTATGAATACGCCGACGGCATGGAAACCGAGGCCTGATACTTTGAGCCAGGCCAGTCTGATGAGCGTCAGTGCGCCTGCCGCGACCGTGCTCCAATCAGGTGGCGGAAGGACGCCATGTTCGAAGTAAGTCGTGAAAAAGTGAAAATAGACGACGAACAAAATCGCCAGGCCCTTAGAAATGTCGATCCAAACGAGCCGTTTCACCGCATGGGCTTAGCAGCCATCTACTGCCTTGGTCAAGAACTAGAGCTCATTTCATAAAATGACGCCGTTATGCGCCGCCTTCATCTTTGGCTTCATTGGCTGGTGTGTCGATTTTTGTTTGCTACGCAGTCGCCTTTCTGATTACAGATCGATTAATTAGCTGAGCCAAATGAAAATCTCACAGGTCTTTGCGCTTTCTGCGGCAATCTTGATGTCGGCAATAGTTATGCAGGCAAGCGTGCCGATCATTGTTTCTACGCCGGGCAGAATGCGTGCTGACATGAAACTTGTCACCGACGCACAAGATATGCTCCAGAAAGGCGACGTAGCCGGTGCAAAGCGAAACGTCGACACAGTTATCCAGCGCGATCCGACATTTTGGCCAGCCCTTTACGTGCGCGCGCAGATTTACTCACACCAAGGCAAGTACGACCTGGCGCTAAAAGACTGCAACGAAGCTCTTCGACACGATCGAAGTGTGGTGGAGGCTGCGCTATTGCGCGCCAATATCAACGCTCGGCTCGGGAAGTACGCCGAAGCGCTAAAGGAATACGATTACCTTGTCTCGCTGCACCCCCGGAATGTGACGCTCGCCCGGGTGCTGAGCGATCGCGCGTGGTTTCGCGCGACCTGCCCGAACGCGTCGTTTCGTAATGGGCAACAAGCGGTGAAAGACGCGAAGGCCGCGTGCAGCATTATGATATGGAAGGACGAGGGCATGATCGATACTCTCGCAGTAGCGTATGCTGAGACTGGCGATTTCAATTCAGCGATTCAGTACGCCTCGCAAGCGCTGGCGGTGAAAGGTATTTCGGCCGATAACACAAAACTTTTCCAGCAACACCTGGCCTTGTTTCAGCATAACAAGCCAATTCGCTTGTAACCTTCAGCACACCGCAGCGCGATAGATGCCCGCGTTCTAGCGAAGGAAGAAAAGGAGCAAAGATTCTCCGTTGTTTCTTCACATCGGGAGCCAACTACGAATTGGGTTGCAGCCAGCGGAGAAGCTTTGCCCTGTCGATGATTGCGCGCGTCGCAAACCGGGGCGCGTGAAGCGAGTTTCGAAACGAAGCGGACGCGCCGTTAACTGGCAAATCTGATAAAAACCGCGCACGGTCGATTCAAGAAAGGGGCCGTTTCACCGCATGGGCTTAGCAGGAATGGCGGCTGTTGGTCAAGCTATGGGCGCGGCGCTGGGATTGGGCGCGGTCTCTGCGTTGCGTGGGGTCTTGCACTAGGCGTTGGCTCGGGTGTAACCGTGGGACTCTCTGAAGGCGTAACTGTTGCGGTTGGAATCGGGCTGGTAGTTGGCGTGGGAGTAACAGTTGGCGTGACGGTAGGTCTCACCGTTGGGGTGGGGTTGACAGTCGTGGTTGGTGTTGCTGTTGCAGTTGAGGTAGCTGCCGGTGTTGGGCTTACTGACGGGTCTGGTTGCACACAGTATCTGCCGCCGGTATTTGATCCACCGCCCCAGACGATCATTTCGCTACCTGTCCAAACCGCTGTGTGACCGGTTCGCCCAGAGGGCGCGCTAGTCGTGCTTGTGGCTGCCCAACTATCTGCAATAGGATTGTACCTGCCTCCAGTGTTCAAGAGGTGGCAACAAAAATCAGTTCCTCCCCAGACGATCATTTCGCTGCTAGTCCATACTGCCGTATGTTCGCCTCGGCCAAACCCCGGCGTAAAGGCGCGGGTGGCTGTCCAGGTGTCGCTGCCGGGATCATATCTTCCACCAGTGTCCAAACCCTCGCCACCAGCGTACCCTCCCCAGACGATCATTTCGCTGCCAGCCCATACTGCAGTGTGATAGTAGCGGCCAGAGGGTACGTTGGTAGTTCCGGTAGACGTCCAACTATCGGTGCCGGGATTATATCTGCCGCCGGTGTTGAAAAACGAGCCCATCAGATCGCCTCCTCCCCAGACGATCATTTCACCGCCAGTCCACACTGCGGTGTGGATATATCGCGCAGATGGGGCATTAGCGGTGCTGGTAGCTGTCCAGCTATTAGTGTCTCCGTTGTATCTCCCGCCAGTGTTAAAAACATTCGTGGCATCGGTTCCACCCCAGACGATCATTTCGCTGCCGGCCAACACTGCCGTGTGACCTTCTCGCCCGGAAGGCGCGTTGGTCGTGCTTGTGGCTGTCCAACTGTCAGCAATAGGATTGTACCTTCCTCCGGTGTTCAAGTAGTGGCTACTAGGATCAGCTCCACCCCAGACGATCATTTCGCTGCCAGTCCAGACGGCCGTGTGCCAGACTCGGGCATCGGGCGCGTTGGTGACGCTAGTTGCTGTCCAGTTATCGGAGCTGGGATTATATCTGCTGCCGGTATTTTGACGGCCAACAGCGGGAGAATCACCACCCCAGATGATCATTTCGTTGCCGGTCCATACCGCCGTATGATTGGACCTTTCTGATGGCCCACCACCAACGGGCACCCACGTGTTGGAACCGGGATTGTACCTACTGCCGACGACCGGGGCATTATAGCGTTCTCCGCCCCAAACAATCATTTCACTGCCTGTCCAGACTGCCGTGTGCGTGTCCCGCTCCGAGGGTGCGTTTGTGGTGCTGGTGGCCGTCCAGCTATCCGTGTCCGGATTATATCTTCCGCCCGTGTTAAAATAGCCGGAGCCATTGTATCCGCCCCAGACGATCATTTCATTGTCAGTCCACACAGTTGTGTGACGGTATCGGCCAGCAGGCGCGTTCGTGGTGCTGATGGCTGCCCAGCTATTCGTTACAGGATTGTATGTCCCGCCCGTGTCTAAACCAACACCATTGTCATCGCCGCCTCCCCAGACGATCATTTCGGTGCCAGTCCACACTGCCGTGTGAGAGCCTCGACCAGTGGGTGCATTTGTTGTGCTGGTGGCTGTCCAGGTATCCGTTATCGGGTTGTATCTGCCGCCGCTATTGAAAACGACGCTCTGAAGTCCACCCCAGACGATCATTTCGCTGGCGGTCCAGACCGCCGTGTGAAGGTATCGGGCGGATGGCGCATTGGTAGTGCTGGTGGTTGTCCAGCTGTTCGTAGTAGGATTGTATTTACCTCCGGTGTTATTAAAAGGATACCCGCCCCAGACGATCATTTCATTACCAGTCCAGACCGCAGTGTGATTGTATCGGCCAGACGGCGCGTTAGTCGTGCTGGTGACCGTCCAAGTGTTATTAGTTGGGTTGTAACTTCCGCCAGTATTGAAAAAGTTCGTACCATCGTCTCCACCCCAGATAATCATTTCGCTGCCGGTCCAGACCGCCGTGTGAAGGTATCGGCCCGTCGGCGCGTTGAAGACGCTAGTGTCTGTCCAAGTATCGGTGCTTGGATCATATCTGCCGCCGGTATTTGATCCACCGCCCCAGATGATCATTTCGCTACCTGTCCAAACCGCGGTGTGAAGGGATCGGGTACCCAGCGAGCTTGGAGTAGCTACCCAGTCATCAACACAGGCGCTTTCGACATCTGATATCGACGGAAGCGTATAATTAGCACTCGCCACTGCCATGACCTGCCGCACCTGGCTTTCCGCTCTCGCCAGCCAAAACTCTAATGGCTCCTTCAGCCACGCTACAGTAGCTAGCTTTAAGCGGCCTCTGGTCTTGCTAAGGACGGCTGTCGCGTAGCAACTCGTATCGTCTTCCTGCAACCGGCTTAGAATACCTACCTTGATGCGCGACCAGGCATCGGGGTGTTCAGTCTCAACTTGAGAATCGTGCCGTTGCAGGGTGGCCGCTCCGGCTGCCAATTCTTGGTTCGGCAAGCGAGCCGCCTGCCGTACAGCATTTGCCCCGTCCAACTGCGCCGCCAGCTTTTCGATGGTCTCGCCCCACTCGGGGCTATTCAGTTTCACCCCGTGCTCAGTACGGTGTTCGGTTTCCGCGTGGACGGTATCGCTCCTGACTAAATCGATCTCGCTGTATCTTCCACTAAGTTGCTTCATCTGCGCTACGATCGGGGACGTGAGCAGGTCAGCTGTCGCTCGTCGCTTTAGGTTACCGTGAATTCTATCGTCATACGCATACCAGCTTCGCAGCAAACGCTCAGCCAGCGCGGGCCTCGCGAGGCACTCGGCTATAACAAAAGGATCGTTGCCGAGCGCTTGAATGAGTTCGCGCAGCACCTCGGGGTGCCTGGTATGCTGCGCCATGCGATCCATCTCGGCTTGCAACTGCTCGACAGTAATCGGTCTTTGAAAGTAATCCTCGAGCGCCTGTGATTTCCGCAGGTAATCGGCGACTTTCGCTTCCAGTTGTGCCTGGGACATCACCGCATCGAGCGAAGGCTTAGGATCGGGACGCTCCTTCGGCCAGATGCGATGACGCCAGTAAACCTCTTCAATTGCTCTCTGATAAGCTACTCGGTCTGCAAACGTGAGTTCCGGCGCCGCGGGATGGGTGACCTTCGCTCTAGCTTCAGGACGGAACATGGCCACCATCAATGTTCCGGCCAAGAGCAGAACCAGGTAAAACGCGCTTCGAAGAAGTTGTACTTTACTGGGAAACGTGATGCACTTTTTCATAGCAACACTTCAATGAGCTCACCAAAAAACATCGGCGCCGAGTAGGTTATACTCGAAATGCGCAAAGGATGTCGAACATTAAAATGTTTAGACGCGACCCTTTTTCTTGCGCAATTGCGCAGGATGAAACCGGTTGGTCGAAAGACGTGCAAGACGCGTACAGGATTGTCAACGTTGTAGGCGAGACAGGCGCTAGAGATTGTTGTTTGCCAATCGGGGACGGATAAGTAGCAACGTACCCAAGTCTCATGAATCGGATCGTTTCTCTCTTGCCTGCCGCCACCGAGATCGCGGCTGCGCTTGGTCTGATGGACCAAGTGGTTGGCGTTTCGCATGAGTGCGATTTTCCTGAACAAGCCAGGCAGCGACCACGCGTAACGCGCTGCCCCATTCATGATGCGGGTCTAACGAGCGTCGAGGTGGATGGCTGGGTGCGGCGAGCGTTGCGCGAGAACGGAACAATCTACGCTATCGATGAGCCGCTGCTCCAAACACTGCAACCGGATGTTATTCTTACCCAACAGTTGTGCGACGTCTGCGCTGTCGGTTATGGCACTGTCGCGAAACTCGCTCAAACTTTGCCGAGCCCGCCACGAGTGGTGAATCTCGAGCCAACAAGTTTGGCGGATATTTTCGACGATATTCGGCGGGTCGCTGATGCGTGCGACGTACGCGAGTCTGCAGATGAATTGATCGGAAATTTATCAAAACGCGTTGAGAAGGTACGCGAACGCGCGGGGAAGATGTCGGATCGCCCACGTTGTTTCCTGATGGAATGGGTAGATCCGCCGTTTTGTTCGGGGCATTGGGGACCAGAGTTGGTCGAGATCGCGGGTGGCCATGATTTGTTAGGCCGAAAACATCAACCCTCGGCACAAATCGACTGGCAACAAATGCTGGATGCGCGTCCAGAGATAATGGTGCTTGCGCTTTGCGGATACGACATCGATCGAGCGCAACGCGATTACGAATTGCTCAGGCAATTCACTGGTTTTGATTCGATTCCCGCTGCAGCTAGCGGCCAGGTGTACGTCGTAAACGCCAGCGCATATTTCGCGCGTCCGGGCCCTCGCATTGTAGACAGTTTGGAAATTCTCGCGGGAATCCTGCATCCGCGAGTATTTCCAGAGTTCGCTTGTCAGGGACCCGAAGATCGACGTGTCCGTCGGATCGGCTGACGAATTTTGGAGTGCGGCGGTGCTCCGCCGCTTTCGTACCCAACAATTCTGCGTGAATCTGCGGAATCTGTGGGTCACCTTCAATGCATGCGAATCAGTGAAATGAATTGGATGATGGTGGACGAATATCTCAGGCGCGACGATCGCGCAGTGCTGCCACTGGGCTGCACGGAGCAACACGCTTATTTGAGTTTGAGCACGGACAGCATTCTGGCGGAACGTTTAGCTATCGAAGCCGCCGAGCCGTTAGGCGTTCCCGTATTTCCAGTCCTGGCGTATGGCATCACGCCGTATTTTCGCGCCTTTCCCGGAACGATCACTCTTCGCATGGAAACCTACATATCAGTGGTGCGTGATATTCTCGATGCGATGGCAGAGCAGGGGTTCAAACGCATCCTGATTGTGAACGGCCACGGCGGCAACATGCCCGTACAGGGATTTGTTGGTGAATGGATCGCAAACAATCCCGCAATGCGTATCAAGTTCCACAATTGGTGGAACGCGCCAAAAGCCTGGGCGCAAGTCCAGGCAATCGACCCTGTTGCTTCCCACGCGTCGTGGATGGAAAATTTTCCGTGGACGCGCTTGGAAAAGATCGAGGTGCCTTCGCATCAGAAGCCGATGTGCGACACGGAAAAGCTTCGCCGACTCGATCCAAAGTCAGTGCGAGAACATCTTAAGGATGGAAACTACGGTGGGCTGTACCAACGGGACGACAACGAAATGATGACGATTTGGCAGACAGCTGTGAAAGAAACACGCGATCTGCTCGACAAGGACTGGGATTAAAGGTTAGGGACGCCGCGCTGCGCTGTTCCCACCTGTCTTGGAATCACGATCGTGCAAATACGTCGCGCAATTCCTGCTTGGCCTTTTCCAAAATCTGTTTCTGTTTTGTCGGCAAATTTTTTCCCGCACGATTGATGTAGAAATTCAACATCGACATCGCGATTTGAAACGGTGTGCCTTTCCGCCGTTTGCTCTCTTCTGCGGAGTGTTTCAATGAACGCGCGATCTTGCGCGGGTCTTTTGATTTGAACACATCGTGCTGAAGATCAAGCGCGTCGCTATGCTTCGTTACTTCGGCCGACCATCGGCTGTTTCTGCGGTGGTTAGTAGCCTTTCGCGAAGAAGGTTTTGAACGCGTTGGCCTTTTGTGTGATCGCTTCATCGCGAAACCCTAGGCAGCGGAACCCATACGGGTTGCGTTGACGAATTCCTCGGTATGAGGATCGATCTGACGTCCTTTGCGTCCACTGCTTGTATGAATGTAAAGATCGTCTCGCTCAACTGTGGCAGTCGAGGGAGGCGGCAGATCGATTTCGTATTTTATCGGTTGCTGATGATCGGCAACCTGCAGATCTGGCCGATGAAATATTTCCGGCGGTGTCGCGCAAGATGGCGAGCGGGCAACAAATCATCAAGCGACTTAACGAACGCCGGCGGAGGACTGCGATGATCAACTGTCACGCAGCCGGGAACTTGTTTCAGGTCGCGTCGGTTGTGCGCGATTGCATCCAATAGTCCGGTGATCGCCGTCTCGCCTTCTCCGGTCAGTACGCAATCCACAGCACCATCGGCGTGCCGGAAAATTTCATTGGGAATAAAAGAGACGCTGTGGCCACCAACGCAGATAAAGGCGTCCGGCAACAAATCACGTGTGGCTCGGGCCAAATCGATGATTTCGGGAACGTTTGCAAGATAGTTGCCACAGAACGCAATTACGTCCGGTCGCCATCGTTCGACCGAGCGGAAAAGATCCTGG
>Ga0310810_10009975_pt1 | contig 11032 bp, 5 predicted proteins | sample NCmetagenome_FD_207641 | JGI IMG/M metagenome (GOLD analysis project Ga0310810, IMG submission 207641) | Soil microbial communities from experimental microcosm in Duke University, North Carolina, United States - NC | ecosystem: Engineered > Artificial ecosystem > Soil microcosm > Unclassified ... | reverse complement strand
CACGTACCGGAGGCCGTGCACGTACCCGTGTACGCGTTGGCACCGGCGATGTTGGAGCTCTGACCGACCTCGCGGACGTTGGAATCCGCGCCGCCAGTGGCGACCGTCAGCGTGCCGTTGATGGCGACGTTGAAGGTGATCTTCTTCAGAGAGACCTGCTCGCCAGCGTCAGCGCTCACCGTGAAGCGAGAGATGACGATGGTGCCGTTGGTCAGGGTCGAGCTCGGGAGAGCGACGATCGAGACCGTGGGCTTGGTCTTGCGCAGGATCTTGGTGCGGGCCACGAGGTCACCACCGGCGACCGAGGTCAGCTGCGTGCTGGAGCCGGCGGACGTGCCGCGGACTTCGAACGTGCTGGACTCAGCCGTGGTCGTGTCGCAGTTGCCGCCGTTCGCGAGACCATCGCAGAACTGGGCCTGGAGGTCAGTGCCGGACGCGGCGCCCGACGGGCCGACCGTACCGAGGTTGGCCTTGAGGGTGAGCGTCTTGGAACCGTCCTTCGGGATGACGAAGTTCATGCCCGAGAAGTCAGCGTGGCCGGCAGAGTCGACCGAGGTCGGGCCGCCGACGAGGGTCGAGCCATCGTAGAGGCTGACGCTCGAGACAGCGGTGGACGCGGCGGCGCTCATGGCGACGCGGATCTTCGTGAGCTTGAGCTCTTCGTTCTGAGCCGTCAGACGCTCCTTGGCGAGCACCACGTTGGAGCCGCCGCCGACGACGATACCGGCTTCAGACTCGCTGTCATCCGGGGCGAGAGCCACGGTGAGCGTGCCGGAAGCGGCGACCGTCATGGTCGGGCCGTTCAACGTACCGCCGGTCGGGGCAACGTTGTTGCCATCCGGATCCTGGGCGGTGATGTCGTTCAGACCCGTATCCGCGCGAAGGCGGATCTTGTCCTTGAGGAGCGCGATCGAACCCGAGAGGTTACCCGACACCGTGAGGGTGAGGGTCTGGCCCTTCGGGACCGTGAGGTTCAGGCTGGTGAACTGGAGGAGACCGCCAGTGTTGTCCGAGGAGGACGTCGTGGGGCTCTTCGTGTCACCGAGCTGGGTCGTACCGTTCCACAGCTTGGCCGTGGACAGCACGTCCGTGCACTTCTTGGTTTCAGCGACCTGAGCGCCACCGCCGTCGGTGTCGGCGTTCGAGTCCTGACCCTGCTGGAAGCCAACCGGGAAGGCGACGCCGTTGTTCTCCATGACATCGACGTCACAGCGAACCGTGAGGTTCGTGACCTTGATGTCCTGGGAATCGCCGGCCTTCAGGTTGAAGCCCGCGAGCTGGATGCCCTGGCTGCCCTGGATGTAGGTCTGGGCGACCGGGGTCGAGGCGACAGACGCCACCAGCGAAGGAGTCTTCACGGTGTGGGCGTTGCCGACCATGTTCGACGACGGCACGATGTCGCTCGTGGCGATGAACGTGCTGTTGTCGAGGTTGCGGATGGACGAACCGCCGAAGGCGTTCAGGGTCACGCGGATCGTCTCGTTGGCCGTGGTGGCCGAGGCGACGTCAGCGGTGATCTTGAAGGTCTTGGACTGGCCGGCCGACAGGTTATAGATGTCGGTGAAGGTCAGCGTGGCGTTCGTGACGGTGCCCGTCGGGCCATCGAGGGGGCCCGCGACGACGGTACCCGTGGCGGTGTCGACGAGCTTCACATCGGTGTAGAAGGCCGTCGTACCGTTGCCGAGGTTGCCGCCCGTCGAGTCGAGCTGGATCGCGGTGTTGCGGACCTCAACGTTGGACTGGGAAGCCATCGTGAAGTTGAACAACTCCTGATCCTTGCCGTTCGTCGGGATGTCGTGCGCAGCGGGACCGTTGAAGGTCAGCGTGATCTGGCCACCTTCGATGGTGGTGCAGGACGCGTCCGTGCCGCAACCGACGCTGTTGTCATACGCAGTGCGGACGACCGTGACGCCGTAGCCGTAGGTCTTGCCCACGCCCCAGACGTCGACGTTCTCTTCCGCGTACAGCTTGGTCGTATCGCCGGAGCGAGCCGAACCGCTGATGTCACCATAGACCTCGTAGGTCTTGGTGGCGCCCTTCTCGAGCAGCTGCGGCGAGGTCAGCACGAAGACGATGTGGTCCTTCGAGTCGACGCCGGCGGCCGTCGCGAGGGTGGAGCCACCCTGCTTGAGCACGAGGTTGGTGAGGTTCGAGCGCGACAGGTTGCCGCCCTGGAAGAGCGTGACCCTGCGGAGCTCAAGATCTTCGGACGAACCAGCAGCGAGCTGGAATTCGCCGATCTTGGCGTTCATCTGACCGACCTTGGGGTTGGTCAGCGAGCCCGACATGCTGATGGTGAGCGAACCGACGGTGGCGGAGGAGAGCGTCATGTTGGCGCCCATGGCCGCACCGGAAGCCAGCGTGGTGCCGGACTGGACCTTCGTCACTTCGAACGCGCTGACGTTGCCAGCACCAGCGGTGGTGGACATGTCGGCAGCGAGCCAGAGGGTGCGGGTCTGACCAGCCGCGAGGGCGAGGCCGAGGCCCGTGAAGGTCGATTCGTTCGTGGTCGAGTTGACCGTGCGCGAGCTCGTAAGGCGCGTATTGCCCTCGAAGAGGTACGTGCTCACGAAGTCGGCCGGGGAGCCCGGACCAACGCGGTGGACGACGACCGTGTCAACCGTCATTGCGGACGAGGTGGCATTGTGGACGTCGAACGACAGGAAGTTCACGCCGGTCGCGCCGCGCGGAAGCGTAGCGGAAGCCGGAGTGCCCGCGGCCAGCGAGAACGTCAGATCGCCTGACGCGCCCGTGCCCGAGAGATTCTTGTCTGCATTGATCGAGGTGGCCGCGGCCGTTTCGGCGGCCGGGCTGTAATCGGAAGCGGAGTTGATGTCGCTGCCGATCGTGTAGTTCGTGAAGAACGCGTCGGAGACGTCATCGATCTGCTGGTTCCACGTGGCGCCATACAGAGCGGTGGCGAGCGCTTCGGTCTTCACCCAGTGCAGCGTCCCGTTGTGGGACACGGCATAGGTCTTGGGATCCGTCTGGATCTTGATCATCTTGACACCCGGCCTGTACGTGACGTTACCGCCGATCATCATCGAGGCGAGTTCCGCATCGGTGATAACGGTGACGCCCGAGAAATCCGGGTACCAGGTCTTGTACGTCTTCTCGTTCGGGAAGACGTAGCGCTTTCCATCCGCACCGACGTAGTAGACGGCGGGGAGGGAAGCCTTGACCAGCGAGCCCGAGGCCGCAGCCTTGGCCGTAAGCGGCGCAAGGAAGGCGGACAGCGAGATCGACCAGGCAATGGTCGCCGCGACGACAGCCGCGGTGAGCGCTTTCCTGCTCATCTTTAAGACTTCACTCATAACTATGTACAACCTTTCTGTGGTAGCCCGCATCTTATTAAAAAGAGATGCCGGGCAGAAGTACCGCGAAGGCGATCCTTCGGAGACCTCGACCTTTATGCCTTGCACGTCAATATCCATATACAGGTCGTAAGGGACCGACCGGAGGTTTCTTCTTTCTGTCATTCCGGGCTTGACCCGGAATCCACGATCGAGCGCCGTGGATCCCGGCTCCCGGGCCGGGATGACATTTCTTTCACTTCGATTGCCGAAGCGCAGAAAAAACCTTGGGTCGGTCCCCTTGGCAACCGACTTGTGGGACAGTCCGTCGCGGCAACGCGTGCCGTGACGGGTGTAACCCCGCCAGGCGCCACATGGCGCCGCGGGGACGGTCCAACTGTCGGTGGCCAGACCCAACGGGAAGGACGAAGCTTCAAGCTCCGAGCTTCGAGGGCTTCGACGCTCTCGTTGGGGCTGGCTGGGGTTTTAAGGAGCTGGGACTTGGGACTCTTTGGGGTTGGGACGTTATTTTTGCTTTTTGTTTTGTTCTGGACCCCGGGTCGCGGCCCGGGGTGACAGGCGGGCGGGGTTTAAGGTGCCGGGGGCGGGGCGGGCGGCGGTTCGGCGGGCGGGGTGCCAGAAACGGGGGCCGGTGGGGCGCCTTCATTAGTAGTAGACGTATTCGGGGTGCTAACGGTTTCAGGCGCGGGGGGCGTTACAGCGCCGTCGGCGGGCGCTCCCCCTTCGGGCGCGGCCGTGTCGTCGACCTCCTTGGTGAGCTCGGCAACCTCCTCGATCTTGGTCAGCGCGGCCTGGTACTTCTCTTCCTGGATGAGGACCTTGGCCTCGGCGATGGCGGCTTTCGCCTTCGCGGTGCGGACCGTCTTCTTCTCGTCGGTGGTCGGCGGCGCGGATTCGATCTTGGCCTCGGCCTGCTTGATGCGCTCCTCGAACTTGTTGACGACCACGGCGCGGGGCGCGGCGGACGAGCCGGCGAGATGCTTCTCGACGATGACGGCGATGGCCTTGATGGTCAGGCCGTCGACGAGGTCGCGCGACACGGCGATCCGCGGCTGGAGCGCGGGCGGCAGGAGCGAGCCGGCCTTGCGGAGGATGTTCTGGTAGACGGCCATCTTGCGCTCGGTCAGCTTGGCGGCCTCGGCGACGCCGTCGGGGTCGGAGGACCTGCGGGCGTCGAGCGAAGCGGAGAGCGCGCCGACCTCGGCATCGAACGAAGCGAGCACGCCGGGGACGAAGGCCTGCATGTCAGGACCCTGCTCGGCGAGCTTGGCGGCCTCGTCGAGGCGATGATCGGCGAACTCGGTGTGGAGGCTGGCGCGGTACTCCTCGTTGGGGGCGAGGAAGAGCTGGGCGCGCTCGACCGCGAGCTTCACCTTGTAGGCGAAGGCGCCGGGGGTCGCGACCTGGTAGACCTGCGCGGAGACGAGTCCGCCGCCGAACACGGTGCCGAGGACGAGCAGGAAGACGCCGGCGGCGCGGGCGGCCATGGCGAAGCCCTCCGTCGGGAAGAAAATAGAAAAGAGGTGGCGCATCGTCTCGCCGAGCTTGGGTTTCGCGGTCACGTCCGTCGTGTTCTTCACCTGCATCAGCAGGATGCCGCGGTTGCGTTCAACCCAAACTTCGTGAGGGGCTCCACCTCTCCGTTCATTCTTTATCGTCTGGAAGATGTCCTTGAGTTCCTTGTCGGTCATTGCGGATCGCAGCGGCAAGCGCCTTGGTCGCCCGGTGAAGGATGACCCTGACGTTCGACGCGTTCTTCCCCAGCACGGCGGCGATCTCACCCGTCGACATCTCGTCGAGGTACCGCATGATGACCACGTCGCGATACTCGTCCTTCAGTCCGCGAAGCTTCTCGAGGACGAGGGTGGTATCGAACTTGGTCTCCATGTCCTTCAGGAACTTCTCGCTGGCGACCTCCGCGGTCTCGTCCGAGATGGTCTCGTCGAGGCTCACGGTGCCGGGCAAGCAGTTGTTGGCGCGGTAGTGGTCGATGACCACGGTGCGCGCCACGCTGTAGAGCAGCGCCTGCAGGTTGTTCACGTCCCTCTTTTCCTTCAGATACTGCCAGGCCTTGAGGAACGCTTCGGAGGTGAGATCCTCCGCCTGTTCCGCGGACGAGACCTTGAAGTAGATGAAGCGGTAGATCTGCTTCACGTAAGCGTCGTACACGGCGCCGAACGCTTCAGGGTCCTTCTTCGCCCGAATGCGGAAGAGGAGGAATTTTTCTTTTAAACGACTACGCACAATCAGACGTAGAAAAGAAAAAAGCGTTACAGCTTTGGACCGGCTTTACGCATATCACGAGGAGTATAGGCGGGGCTTGGGAAAAGGCCAAGTGTGTAAGTGGTTAAGCTTGTTTCAGCTTTGAGCTCCTAGCTTCAAGCTCCGAGCTTCGAGGGTGCGGTGCTTTTTTCTGGACCCCGGGTCAAGCCCGGGGTGACAGTTGGGGGTCGCGGGGTGACGCGGACGATCGGCGGCTTGCTTATGTACTACGAGCGAGAGGCGATTTTGGTCACTGGACAAAATCGCCATTTTTGTCTACAATAATGTAGACAAATAAAGATACTTTCGCCTTAACGAGGATTGACTTTTTAGGGCGAATAAGCTACCCTCCCCTGTTCACAGGAGAGATGAGAAATGAGAATTTAGAATTGAGACGCTGCCTATGAACATCATCCGCATCTCCGTCTCCGAGGCTTCACGCTTGTTCGGCGTTTCGACCAGGACGGTGCGCCGGGCCATCGCCGACGGCGAGGTGACCTATGTGGTCGTCCGCGGCCGTTACAAGATCAACTTCGAAAGCCTGGTGCGCTGGTCGCAGGCGCGGCCGACGGTCAGGAACAAGCTGGCCCGCGAAGGCATCGGGCAGTTCGTGGACCAGTGGAAGATCAAGAACCGGCTTTACTCGCCGAACCCGAAGGCGCTTGAAAAGAAAGATGAGTGAAACGGGAAAAGACGACGTCGTGGATCCCGGGTCGCGGCCCGGGATGACAATAGAAAAAGAGTAGAGAGTAAAGAATAGAGACCATTAGGAAATGTCATTCCGCGCCGGGATGCGGAATCCACGATCGGGCGATCGACGTGCCCCGCCACTTCTCTCTCATCAAAGACGGCGGGGTCCCGCCACAGGCGGGAGATCCCGGCTCGCGGGCCGGGATGACAATTAAGAAGGAAGGGTCATCTCTCAACATGCAGCGTCCCCTCGCACAACGCATCGCACTGATCGCCACGGCCTCCGCCGTGCTGCTTTCGGCTTTCGCGTCGGCGGCGGGGGCGGCGATCAAGACGCCGGCGGATCGTTTCGTGCGCACGGCGAACTACTACCTGAAGGCCGGCACCGACATCCCGGCGAGCGACTATCCGGCGCTCGCGAAGTACGACCTGCTGGTCTTCCCCGCCGAGGCGCAGGTGTACAACCGCGACATGTTCACGGCGCTCCGCCGTCTCAACCCGACCATCCTCATCCTCGCGTACGTCCCGTCGAAGTCGTGGAATTACGCCTGGACCGACCCGCTCCACCAGAAACTGCTCGCCGGCATCCAGGATTCGTGGTGGCTGCTCGACCCGGCAGGCAACCGCGTCTCCGTCTGGGGGAACTCGGCGGTCATCTCCGGCGTGTCGCCCTGGAACGCGTACCTCCCGAAGTTCGTGCATGACGAGGTCATGTCGACCGGCTACTGGGACGGCGTCTTCTACGACGAGTTCTCCTCGAACGCCTCCTGGATGAACGGCGGCAACATCGACATCCATCGCGACGGCGTGAAGGACGATCCCGCGCTGCTCGACGCTGCCTGGGAGCGCGGCATGCTCAACCTTCTCAAGAACACGCGCGACCTGCTCGGTCCGGACGCGGTCATCGTCACGAACGGCGATTCGACGGACAGCCTTCAGCCGTACGTGAACGGCCGCATGTTCGAATCGTTCCCGACGCCCTGGGAGGCGGGCGGGACCTGGAGCGGCGTGATGGCCAACTACATCCATCTGCACAAGGCCGTCGGCTCGACACCGGTGTTCATCATCAACACGACGACCGGCAACACCGGGAACAACGCGGACTACAGGAAGGTGCGGTACGGGCTCGCGTCGACGCTGCTCGCTGACGGCTTCTTCAGCTTCGACTTCGGCGAGGCCGACCATGGGCAGCTGTGGCGCTATGACGAGGAGGACGTCCGCCTCGGCAGGCCGCTCGGCGAAGCCGTGAACCTGCTCTCCCCCACCGACCGGCGCATCCAGCCCAGCGTCTGGCGGCGGGATTTCGCGAACGGCGCGGTGCTCATCAATTCGTCGACGCAATCCAAGACCGTCGGCCTCGGCGGCGAGCTCGAGAAGGTCCGCGGCACGCAGGACCCGGCCGTGAACGACGGCTCGGTCGTGACCTCGGTCACGCTTCAGCCGAACGACGGGGTGGTGCTGCTCAAGCGCATCGAGAAGGTCGTCGGCGCGACGTTCCCGAACGGCGCCTTCGTGCGGCTGTTCGGCGCGGACGGCTCGAAGCTGCGCAACGGCTTCTTCTCCTATGACGCCGGCCAGGCGGGCGCTTCCAACATCACCATCCGGGACCTCGACGGGGACGGCAGCGCCGAAAAGGTCGTCGCGTCCAAAGGGACGGTGACGGTCTACGGCGCGGACGGATCGGTCAAAAGCTCGTTCAAGCCGTACGGCGACGCCTTCGCGAACGACGTGAACGTGGCCATCGGCGATCTGAACGGCGACGGCAAGGCCGAGATCGTCACGGGCGCGGGCCCGGGCGGAGGGCCGCAGATCCGCGTCTATTCGTATGACGGGAAATTGCTGACGCCTGGCTTCTTCGCCTATGACCCGAAGTTCAGGGGCGGCGTGAACGTGGCGGTCGGCGACCTTTACGGCACGGGCCGCTCGGTCATCGTGGCCGGCGCGGGCGCGGGCGGCGGGCCGCACGTGCGCATCTTCGCGATGAGCGGCAGGCTTCTGCACCCCGGGTTCTTCGCGTATGACTACCGCTTCCGGGGCGGCGTGAACGTGGCGGTCGGCGACCTGGACGGCGATGGCAAGGCCGAGATCGTCACGGGCGCGGGTCCGGGCGGCGGGCCGCACGTGCGCATCTTCAACCGCTACGGGACCGCCCAAGGCAAGGGATTCTTCGCCGCGGACCCGGCTTCGCGCACGGGCGTGCGCGTGGGCGTGACGGACACGAACGGCGACGGCAAGGCGGAGATCGCCACTTTGACGACGGACGTGTTCCAGTTCGCGGCCGCTCCTTAGGCCGTAGGGTTGTGGAGGGAGAACATCTACTATATATATAAGAAGCTCAATTCACTCACTGTCCCCCGCAGCACTGCGGGGCCACGATACGGGTCCCCGCCGTGGATCCCGGGTCCTGGCCCGGGATGACAATAGAGAAAGAGTAGAGAGTAAAGAATAGAGACTGAAAGGAAATGTCATTCCGCGCCGGGACGCGGAATCCACGATCGGGCGATCGACGTGGATCCCGGGTCGCGGCCCGGGATGACAAGAAAAGGGTGGGATAACAAAAAAGAAGGCCGGGATGACAAATAAAGGTTGGAATGACAACAGGAAGGAAACAACGAAACCCCTATGCCGAACGAGCAGCGACAACCGACGATGGAGGGCGCTCCGGGACCCCGGAAGCACTCGGATGTGCTCCGGCAGGGCTTCGAGATGCTCGCCCATCCTCTTCGGAAGGTCTGCTACGAGCCGCTCGCGGCGCACTACCATGAAAAATACCGTTCGAAGTACCCGGTCCACCACGCCAAGATCCTCATCCTGGACCTGGCCCTGCTGTTCATCGCGGGCGGCCTGACCGTGTTCTGGATCTTCGCCAACTCCATCCTGCCGCTCATCCCCGTCCCGTCGCTCGTGAACATCGAGATGCTGGCGCCGAGGACCCTCGTGAGCGGAGCGCCGTCGGATTTCGTCATCGCCTACCGGAACGACTCGCCCCAGCCGCTGTCCTGCGCGCAGCTGCGCATCAGGCTGCCGGCCGACACCGTGCTCGAGGAGGAGCCGCTCAAGACCGAGCTTTCGCGGAAGACCTGTTACGTCGAGCATGACGCCTCAGCCATGCTGACCGACCCGACGGAGCCGGACGTCCATGTCATCCTGCTCGGCACCATCGAGCCGAACGGCAGGGATGCCGTGCGGTTCAAGGCGCGGACGTATGGGCCCACGGGAAGCACCAAGACCATGACTGCCGAGCTGCAATACTGGGACGTCGGCGCGACGGAGCCGACGCGCGTGTCGACGCGCAACGAGTGGCAGGTGACCGATTCGGCGCTCGCGCTGGACATCACGACGCCTGAAGTCGTGTCCCGCGGGCAGGCGCGGACCGTGTCGCTTTCGTACGCCAATCGCGGCGAGGACGCGCTGCAGGGCGCCGTGGTGCGCCTGTCGGTCCCGGAGGATTTCACCGTCACCGGTTCGTCCCCGGCAGCCGATTCAAGGGGAGAATGGCATCTCGGCACGCTCGATCCGGGCGAGGAAGGAAAGATCACGGTGTTCGGCTATTTCCGGCCGACGGCTGGCGGCGCTGCCCCGACCTTCGCGGCGCGCGGCTACGTGGAGGCGGGCGGCAAGCTGACGCTTGCCGAGCTCGTGCGCAAGAACGCCGACCCCGGCGCCGCCGACGTCGAATTCGCCGCGGAGATCCTCTCGCCCGCGGGCCGGAGCGCGCTCCTGCCGGGCGAAGAGGTCCAGGTGAAGGTCACGTACCGCAATGCGGGCCGGACCGACCTCAAGGACATGCGCATCGTGCTCGATCCGGGCGCGGCCTTCATCACGAACGAGGCGCCGGAGGGGCTCGTCTGGGACGCCAAGTCGCGGCAGGGTCTGGCGGACGTGAAACCCGGCGATGCCGGCGAGTTCATCGCTTCTTTCGCCGTGCCCCAGACGATCCCGGACGGCGAACCGCCCATCCTGCACGTGTCCGCGGCCGCGAGCTACGCGTCCTCCGGGGCGGCGGCCCACGAGGTCCGCATCGACACGCCGGTCATCGACCTGCCCGTCGCCACGCGGCTCGCGGTCGATGCCGCCGCGCTGTACTACACGAAGGACGGCGACCAGCTCGGCATCGGCCCGCTGCCGCCGAAGGCCGGCGAGACCACGAAGTACCGGGTGTTCCTGACCGTCTCGACCACGACGGGCGCGGCGGAGAACGTGGTCGTCGAGGCTTTCCTCGGGCCGGACGCGGCCTGGACCGGCCACGCGACCGTGACCGCCGGCGAACCGCTCGACCATTTCGCCTCGACGGGCCGCCTGCGCTGGACCATCGGGACGGTGCCTGCCGGCGTCGGCGGCGACACCAAGTTCGGCGCGACCTTCGAGGTCGCCATCACGCCCGGCAAGGGCGAGGTGGGTTCGGCCCCGCAGCTGCTCAAGAGCATCAAGGTCACGGGCATCGACGCGGCGACGGGGCTTCAGCTTCATGGCGTCGCGGAGAACATCACGACGGACCTGCCTTATGACAAACGGGCTCTTGGGAAAGGGACCGTTGTCGAGAACTGAGAATTTAGAGTTGAGAGTTTAGAGGGATCCTGCGAGCGGGATCCGGAAAACGGCCATTCAGGGCCGTTTTTTGGTGGACCCCGGCTCGGAGGCCGGGGTGACAATAAAATTGGTCGGGGTGAAATAAAAATGTATGTCATCCCGGCCCGCGAGCCGGGATCCAGAAACGGCCGCATAGCTGTTTTTGTTTTTTCTGGACCCCGCATCAAGTGCGGGGT
>Ga0310810_10009973_pt1 | contig 11033 bp, 12 predicted proteins | sample NCmetagenome_FD_207641 | JGI IMG/M metagenome (GOLD analysis project Ga0310810, IMG submission 207641) | Soil microbial communities from experimental microcosm in Duke University, North Carolina, United States - NC | ecosystem: Engineered > Artificial ecosystem > Soil microcosm > Unclassified ... | reverse complement strand
GCCTCGTCTAAGCCACGCTTAGTTCGAGTATTCAGGCGGCGGTGCCGAAAGGCGCCGCCGCCTTTGTTTTGGGCGATGAACGCGCTGTTCCCCCTTCAGTAGGAAATTAACCGCTGCCGGGGTATTCTTCGCCGCAATGGCTACGGTGATCCCCTTCGAAGAGCGCGCGGTCGCGCACCTGCGGCAGCGGCTTGGAGCCGCCGAGGAGGCGAACCAGGACCTGATCGCATTCGCCCGTGGCCATTCTGGCGCCGTCGCTTCGATTCATGAGGCCGTGCTCGCGGCCGTCGAGACGAGCTCGGTCGATGGCCTTCTTCATGTCGTCACCCAGGAATGGCCGCTGATACTCGGCATCGATGCCGTGGCATTGTCGCTGATCGTCGGGGACCAGGGGTTCCGCGCCGATGGCGGCGGGGTGCAGGCGGTCGAGCCGGAGATCCTTCGCCGGGCGATCAACCAGGTCGACGGGGTCGAGATGCGCACCGTCCAGCGCGGCCATCCCCTGTTCGGCCCGGCCTGCGACCTGATCCGCGCCGAAGCTCTCATCCGCATCGATTGCGAGCGCCCGCTGCCATGCGGGCTCCTCGCGCTCGGCCAGCGCGCCGAGCTCAGCCTCGATGCCCGGCATGGAAGTGAATTGCTCATGTTTCTCGGGCGCAGCCTTGCGGCTATGATCCGCAAGTGGCTGATCGAAACCCCGAAGAGCTGAGCCCACATCCGGCAAGCGCGCTGGCGGCGCGCTGGGCCGGTCACCTTCAACACGATCGCCGCCGCTCCGCGCATACCGTGCGCGCCTATGTCGCGACCGCGCACCGGCTGATCGGTTTCCTCGGCCGCCATCTCGGCTCGAGCGTGGGCAGTTCCGAACTTCTTGGCCTGACATCCACCGATATGCGCGCATTTCTCGCGCAGCGGCGCGGTGAAGGGCTGGGGGCCTCTTCGGCGGCGCGCGAGCTGTCGGGCGTCCGCGCCTTCCTCAGATATGCGGCGGAGCAGGACGGCCGGCACGCGCAAATGCCGCGAACCCGCGCTCCGAAACGCCCGCGAACGCTGCCTCGGCCGGCCGCGCCGGATGAAGCGATGGAGCTTGCCGAAAATGCGGCCGAAGCGGCGAGCGCGCCGTGGATCGGATCTCGCGACCTCGCGATTCTGCTGCTGCTCTACGGCGCGGGCCTGCGGGTCGCCGAAGCACTCTCGCTGACCGCGCGCGTGCTTCCGATGGGACCGACGCTTAGAGTGACCGGCAAAAGATCTAAGACGCGGGTGGTGCCGGTGGTCCCCGCGGTCAAGGAAGCGGTCGAGGACTACGTCCGGCAATGCCCCTATCCGCTGAGCGGAGACGCGCCCTTGTTCGTCGGCGCGCGAGGCGGGCCGCTGAACGCGGACCTGGTTCGGCGGGTGGTCGCCTCGGCTCGCCGGCGCCTCGGCCTTCCCGATACGCTGACCCCACATGCGCTGCGACATAGCTTTGCCACCCATTTGTTGGCGCGTGGTGTCGACCTGCGCGCGCTCCAGGAGCTGCTCGGCCACGCTAGCCTGTCGTCTACGCAAATCTATACGGCGGTGGATGCAGCGCGGCTGCTCGACGTCTATCGGCACGCGCATCCGCGCGCATAGGTAAACAGCCTATCTGGATAGGAATATACACGGAGTTTGGCTTAGCAGCGGCGTATTCGTACCGGACAGGTTCTATTTTTCCTTCAATCGGCGCTCGATCGCATCCCAAATCAAGGCCGGCGTGTCCGTTCCGTTGAACTCGTCGATGGCGACGATCCCGGTGGGTGAAGTGACGTTGATCTCGGTCAGCCATTTTCCGCCGATCACGTCGATGCCTGCAAACAGGATTCCGCGCGTCTTGAGCTCGGGGCCGAGGACCGCACAAATCTCCCTTTCTCTCGCCGTCAGCTCGGTCTTCGCCGCCGTGCCGCCCACCGCGAGGTTGGAACGGATTTCGCCCTCGCCGGGGACGCGGTTGATTGCGCCCGCGACTTCGCCGTCGACCAGGACGATGCGCTTGTCGCCCTGGGCGATCTCCGGAAGGAATTTCTGGATGACGTGCGGCTCGCGGTAAGTTTGGTTGAACAGCTCGATCAGCGAAGCGAGGTTGCGCCCGTCGCTACCGATCCGGAACACCGATCCGCCGGCAAAGCCGTGCAGCGGCTTGATTACGATTTCGCCATGCTCGGCGAGGAACTTCCGCGCCAGTCCCCGCGAGCGGGTGATCGCGGTGGGCGGCATGAATTGCGGGAAATCGAGCACCCACACCTTTTCCGGCGCGTTGCGGACGGCGGCCGGGTCGTTGACGACCAAAGTCTCGTCCCGGATGCGCTCGAGAAGGTGCGTAGCGGTGATGTAGCCAAGGTCGAACGGGGGGTCCTGGCGCATCAGGACCACGTCCACGTCCCGGCCGAGATCGAGGATTTTCGGCTCCCCGAAGCGGTAATGATCGCCGGGCATTCGCTGGACCGTGACCGGATAGCCCATCGTCCACAGCCGCCCTTCGGCGTAGCTCAGGTCCTCGGGCGCATAATGATAGAGCGTGTGGCCGAGCTCTTGCGCCTTGAGCATGATCGCGAACGTCGAATCGCCCGCGATGTTGATGCGCTCGAGCGGGTCCATCTGCACGGCGACGCGTAGCGGCATGGGATCAGCGCCTACGGTCTCACCAGCGCTTTGTCACCCTTGCCACACGTTGGGCAGGTGCTTCGGCCAGCGTCCGGGAATGATGAACATGGCGTCGATGCGGATGTCGTCGCCCTCGCGCATGAAGCGCGGAGCGAGCCGCTCGGCCGCAACCGCGACCCGCCGCAGCCGCCACTGGTCGAGTGCGAAGCCGGCTGCGTCGTCGCTTGCCCGCGCCTTTACTTCCACGAACGCCAAGATGCGCCCTCGACGCGCGACAATGTCGACTTCGCCGCCTGGAACGCGTGCTCGGCGGGCGAGAATCCGCCAGCCGTGGAGGCGCAGATACCAGCAGGCCCACGTCTCGGCGCCGCGGCCGCGCTTTTCGGCCGCTTGTCGGTTCACTTCGAGCGCTCGAGGGCCCGGGCGTAGGCCCGCTTCCTTGGGATGTTGAGCTGTTCCGCAACCTCCGCTGCCGCGCGCGACGGCGAAAACTTTGCCATCGCCGCATCGAGCGCGGCATCGAGGGCGTCGTCGCTCACCGTTTCGGCTTCGAGCGGCGGCCCTACTACGATCGCGATCTCGCCCTTGGGCGTTTCCTCCGCATAGCGTTCAGCAAGCGCGGCCAAAGTGCCGGTGACGCATTCCTCGTGCAGCTTGGTGAGTTCCCGCGCGACCGCCGCGTCGCGTTGTCCAAGTCCTGTCGAAAGCGCGAGCAATGTGTCGCCGAGGCGTGGGCCGCCCTCGTAAAGCACGAGAGTCGCGCGCACTTGGGCGATTTCCGCGATCGCGTCGGACTTCGCCTTGGCCTTGGCCGGAAGGAAGCCGAGGAACAGGAAGCGATCGGTCGGCAGCCCGGCAACCGTCAGGCCGGCAATCGCGGCGCACGGTCCCGGCACGGTGTAGACGGCATGGCCTGCGGCCCTCGCCGCGCGGACCAATTTGTAGCCGGGATCGGAGATCAGCGGCGTCCCGGCATCGCTGACCAGCACGATCGCCTGACTGCCGAGCCGCGCGACGATCGCCTCGCGGTCGACGTCGCTGCTGTGGTCGTCGTAGCGCGTCATCGGCACTTTCGCCCCGATGTGCTGCAGCAGCTTGCCCGTCACTCGCGTGTCCTCGACGAGGACGCGGTTGGCCCAGCGCAGCGTATCGGCGGCACGCGGGCTGAGGTCGCCGAGGTTTCCAATCGGCGTTGCGACAATGTGCAGTCCAGGCGGCAGGGTATCAGTCACGCTCGGCGATTAACCTCTTCCAATTCAATCGAAAAAGAGTCATTACCGACTCTCATCGCGTCCCTGGGGAGAGGTGTCGATGATTGCATTGTTGGGTGCCACGGCAATCACTTTGGCTGCGCTTCAAGCGACGATCAATGCGCCGCGCGACGAGTTTCGCGATTGCCTCAAGTCCGCGACCCAGAAAGCGACGAGCGAAAAGGTCGGCGCAGACGCCATTGAGGGGTATCTGAGCAGCGCGTGCAGCGTTCAGATGCAATCGCTCAGATCGGCCGTGATTGCATTTCGGATCAAGAACGGGATGGCGAAAAAGGCTGCCGCCGAAGATGCCCAGATGACGGTCGAGGATTATATGTCGTCGCCGATCGACAATTATAAATTCCTGGTCGGCCAGAACGCGCCTCAGCCGGCGGCCGTCAACACACAGCCGCCAAAGCCATAGGCTCTCGCGCGGCGATTTCGCCGAGGATGGAATCGAGCAGCAGTCGCCCTTTGGCGGTCGCCGCGATGCGTCCGCCGTCCCTCACCAGATGACCTGAATCGGCGAGTCGATCGACCCGCGGCCAGTCGACGACCGAGGCGAGGCCGAAGCGCTCCGCAATCGCTTGCGCATCCACGCCTTCACGAAGGCGCAAGCCCATGACCAGCGCTTCATCGGCGGCCTCGGTCGGTGCAAGCGGCGCTTCCTCGGCAATTCCGTGGCTGTTGCGGGTAAGCGCGGACAAGAAATTCTCCGGCTTCTTGTGACGCACCGTGCGCAGCCCCAGCCGCCGTCCGTGGGCTCCGGGCCCGACACCCGCATAATCGCCGTAACGCCAATAAGTGAGGTTGTGGCGGCTTTCGTGGCCGGCCCTTGCGTGATTGCTGATCTCATAACTGGGCAGACCCGCGGCGGCCGTCATCGCGTCTGTCACTTCGTAAAGCGTTGCCGCTGCGTCGGAATCGAGCGGCTCGAACTCACGTCGAGCAACCATGCTCGAAAATCGCGTGCCGGGCTCGATCGTCAGCTGGTAGAGCGAGAGATGCCGGGTGCCGAGCGAAAGCGCTTGCGCCAATGTGGCCGACCAGATGTCCTCGGTGTCGCCGGGGAGCGCGTAAATGAGGTCGAAGCTGACGCGCCGGAACCGCTTCTGCGCGATCTCCAGGGCGGCGAACCCCTCGCGCGCCGAATGGGCGCGGCCGAGAAACTGGAGCGATCGATCGTCGAAACTCTGCAAGCCGAGCGACAGGCGATTGACGCCGGCCGAGGCGAGGTCGGCAAAGCGGGCGGCCTCGACCGAATTGGGATTGGCTTCGAGCGTGACCTCGAGGTTGTCGGATGCCCAGTGCGATGTCGCGGCAGCGATCACCGCCTCGGCGGTCGCGGGATCCATCAATGAGGGCGTGCCACCGCCGAAGAATATCGACGTCAGCGCGCGCCCTGGGAGAAGCCGCGCTTCGTGCGCAAGGTCCGCAAGCAACGCTTCATGCCATTCGTTCTGGTCGATGCTCGACCGGATGTGACTATTGAAATCGCAATAAGGGCATTTGCTGACGCAAAACGGCCAATGGACGTAGAGGGCCAGCGCCTCGCCGGTCATTCCTTCAGCGCCGCCACGAGTTTGCGGAAGGCGTCTGCGCGGTGGCTGATCGCGTGCTTCAGTTCCGGATCGAGCTCGCCGAACGTTTCCTCATGGCCCGCCGGAACGAACATCGGGTCGTAGCCGAAGCCCCGGCCGCCGCGCGGCGGCCAGACGAGCGTGCCGTCAACGCGGCCGTCGAGGGTCTCGGCCTGCCCGTCGTTGGGCCAGGCGATGGCCAGCGAGCAGATGAAGTGCGCGTCGTGGCTCGGCTCATCGCCTGACGCTTCGATTTCGCGCCAAACGCGCTCCATCGCGCGCATCCAGTCGCGGTTGCCCTCCTCGTCCTCGGCCCAGCGCGCGGAGAAAATCCCGGGCAGGCCGTGGAGAGCATCGACGCACAGCCCGCTGTCGTCGGCGAGAGCGGGAAGGCCTGACAGATCGGCGGCCTCGCGCGCCTTCAAATCGGCGTTGTCGGCAAAGGTGTTGCCGATCTCCTCCGGCTCGGGAAGTCCAAGCTCCTCGGCGCCGACGCATTCGATCCCGAGCGGCTCCATCAGCGCCGCGATCTCCCGAAGCTTGCCGGGATTGTGGGTCGCGATGACCAGCTTGCCACCGATCGGCCTCATCGGCCCACCGCCTTCAGCTGGGCCGCGAAAATGTCAGCGCAGCCGATGCGCGCGAGACGAAGCAGCCTCAACAAGCCCTCCTCGTCATAGCATTCGCCCTCGGCCGTCACCTGCGCTTCGACGATCGATCCGTCCGCGGTCAGCACGAAATTGCCGTCGCAGCCGGCCTGGCTATCCTCCTCATAATCGAGATCGAGCACTGCGTTGCCGTTGTGGATCCCGCAGCTCACCGCAGCGACCTGGCTGCGGATCGGGTCGTTCGCGAGCTGCTTGTTTTCGAGCAATTTGTCGACCGCGATCCGGAGCGCGACCCAGGCGCCGGAGATCGACGCCGTGCGCGTGCCGCCGTCGGCCTGGATGACGTCGCAATCGACGATCACCTGGCGCTCGCCAAGCTTGGGCAGATCGACCACCGCGCGCAGCGAACGGCCGATCAGCCGCTGGATTTCCTGGGTCCGGCCCGATTGCTTGCCCCTGGCCGCCTCGCGGTTGCCGCGGGTGTGGGTGGCGCGGGGAAGCATCCCATATTCAGCGGTGACCCAGCCCTGGCCCTTGCCGCGAAGAAAGGGTGGCACCTTCTCCTCCACGCTGGCGGTGCACAGCACCCGCGTATCGCCGAAGCTGACGAGGCAGGAGCCCTCCGCGTGACGGGTGAAGCCGGGCTCGAAACGCAATTCACGCATTTGGTCGGGGGCGCGTCCGGACGGGCGCATAGGGACTGGTCTCCTGATACTGGTGCGTGGGCTCCCTAGACCGGCGGGGCCGCCAATCCTAGATGATGGGCATGAATAAGCCGATCGGCGAAATGACGGACCGGATGCGCGAGATCTTCGGCCAGGTGGTCGAAGCCTATCTCGAGCGCGGAGTGCCGGTGGGATCCAAGGTTCTGGCCGGGACAATCAACCTGTCGCCGGCCTCGATCCGCAACGTCATGCAGGACCTCGAGGAGCGGGGCCTCCTGACCCATCCGCATACGTCTGCCGGCCGAATCCCGACCGAAAGCGGACTGCGCCTGTTCGTCGACGGGATCATGCAGGCCGCGGCGCCGAACCCTAGCGAGCGGCGCGAGATCGAGCGCCAGATCGTTCGCGACCAGCCGATCGAGGATGCGCTTGCGGCCGCCTCGGCGGCGCTGTCGGGCCTGTCGTCCTGCGCGGGGATCGTGATGGCTCCGAAGCAGGAGCTGCGCTTGAAGCAGCTCAATTTCGTGCCCTTGAACAGCGGCCGCGCGCTCGCGGTGCTGGTCGGCGCGGATGGAAGCGTCGAGAACCGCATCGTCTCGCTCGACGCGGGCACCTCGTCCTCGGCGTTGGTCGAAGTCAGCAACTTCATCAACGCGCGGCTGTCGGGCCTGACCCTCGACGAGGCGCAGGCCCGGCTTCGCGCGGAGATCCGCGAGCATAAGGAAGCGATCGACTCGACCGCGGCCGAGCTCGTGGCATCGGGACTCGCAGCGTGGAGCCAGGACCATGCCCGCCGGCCGGTGCTGATCGTCCGCGGCCAGGCCAATCTCATCGACGACAGCGCCGCCGAAGACCTCGAACGCGTCCGGAGCCTGCTCGACGAGCTCGAAGACCGGCAGGAAATCGCCCGGCTGCTCGAGGGAGCGCGCGACGCTCCGGGCTGCCGGATCTTCATCGGATCGGAGAACCGGATGTTCGCGCTTTCCGGTTCTTCGGTGATCGCCGCGCCCTATCGCGGGAGCCAGGGCCAGGTCGTCGGCGTTGTCGGCGTAATCGGCCCAACCCGGTTGAACTACGCGCGCGTGGTCCCCATGGTGGATTTCACAGCGAAAGCCCTGACAAGATTGATGGCATGACCGACGAAGACGAAGATCATCTGCACGACGAAGCGGAAGAGATCCGCAAGGAAACCGCGCAAGGCTCGCCCGAAGTGGCCGAGCACGACCGCGTCGCGGAGCTCGAACGCCAGCTCGAGGAAGCGAACAGCAAGGCGCTTTATGCGGCGGCGGAGGTGCAAAATGTGCGCCGGCGCCTCGAAAGCGAAATGCAGCAGGCGTCGAGCTATGCCGCGGCGCAGTTCGCGCGCGACATGCTGGCGATCAAGGATCACCTGGAGCGGGCGCTGGCCGCGGTCAGCGACGAGCTTCGCGACGACAAGCTGGCGAGCCAGTTCCTTGCCGGCATTGAAGCGACCGCGCGCGAGATCGATTCTGTGTTCGCGAAGCACGGCATCAGCCGGATCAAGTCGATCGGCGAGAAGCTCGACCCGCACCGCCATCAGGCGATGGTCGAGCTGCCGTCCAATGAAGCCGAGCCCGGCACGATCGTCGAGGAAATGCAGCCGGGGTATATGCTGAAGGACCGACTGTTGAGGCCGGCGCTGGTCGGGGTTGCGAAAGCGCCCGACTAACGGAAGCCCAGGCGCAGCCGGGCGTAATAATACCCGCCGTTGATCCCCCAGGCGGTGAACTTCGGATAGATTTCGACCGCCGGGCTTCCGACCGCGCCCTGGATCGCCAGCGCCTCCGCATTGACGCGGTTGGGACGCTTGTCGAACAGATTGTCGGCGCCCACGGACAGCGACAGCGCCCTGGTCAGCGCGAAGCCCACATCGAGATCGGTGATGAAGGCGGATCCGGTATTGTCGCGATAGAATTGTCCGTCGCCCGGGTCCTGGTAATTCCAGGCGTTGCCGTAGAAGCGTTCCTTCGCCGAGACCGTCCACCGTCCCGAGCGATACAGTCCGGCAAGGATTACCCTGACCCGCGGCGTTGCGGCTTCGAGCGTCGATATCGCGACCGCATCGAACAGTTGTTGGCCCGACGCTGCGATCGGCGCGGGAGTCGCGCGGATGTGTGTAACCTTCGTCTTGCTGTAATTGCCGGTCAGCGACCAGTGGATGGTGCCGAGCCCGCTTACCGGAGTGTCGAAGTTGACCACGAGGTCGACGCCGCGGGTGCGGGTGTCGAGCCCGTTGGTGAAGACGTTGATTCCGGTGAAGGGCACGTTTTCGAGGACATTGCCGTTGGCGACGATCGCGTCATTCACCGCCTGTGAGCGGAGCACGCCATTGTAGGTGCCGTAGAGCGTTCCGCTGCCGACGACCCGGTCGCGGACCGAGATTTGATAGGCATCGAGGCTGACGGTGAGGTTGCTCGCCGGATTGGCGACGATCCCGACGCTGAAGTTGCGGGCATGTTCGGGCGACAAGGGTTCGATCCCGATCAGGCGCGCAGCGGCGGCGTTCGGCGGCAGCTGCACGAACGCCGAATTGGGCTGCACATTGGTCGCCGAATAATAGGATTCCGCAAGCGTCGGTGCCCGGAAGCCGGAGCTTGCCGTCCCGCGCAAAGCGAATGCGGGCGAGATTTCCTTCCGAGCGCTGATCTTGCCGACCACAGTGCCGCCGAAGTCGGAATAATGCTCGTAGCGGCCGGCGACATCGACAGTGAGGGTGTCGTCCGGAGCCAGGTTGAGGTCGGCGTAGAGCGCCTTGTTGGTGCGGCTGTGGCTGCCGGCGTCGGTCAGCGAGAAGCCGGGGAAAGATTGCGAGCCGGCCTTGTAGCGCGACGCGGGGTCGCCGGGGCGAAGGGCATAGGTGTCGCGCCGGTACTCCGCGCCGAACGCCAGTCCGATGACCTTGCTGAGGCGACGCCGGAGATCGAGATTGCTCGTCCACTCGCTCGCCTTGAAGCTTCCGTTGAAGAAGTCGGTCGGGGTTGCGCCTGTGTCGTGGAACAGGTCGACGTTGGCGGAATTAGTGACTTCGACGCGATTGGTGTTGAGCCCATAGGTGGTGCTCAGGTCCCAGCCCCAGCCGGCGACTTCGCCACGCACGCCCGCCGTGCCGGAATAATCGTTGCTCTTCAGCCGGTCGATCGGAGTGAATCCGTTCGGGTAAAGCTCCGGAAGGCGCGTCGGTAGCCGGAAGTTCGCCCATCCGCCGGCATTCTTGCGGCCGTAAGTCCCGAATGCATAAAATTCGGTGCCTCCGCCCAAATCGTAACCGAGGTTCGCGGACAGCAACCGAAGCGTATAACGGGCGTCGCCGAACACCTTGTTGACCAGTGGATAGTGCTTGAGATTGACCCAGTCGGGGTGCTCGCCTGACGCGATCGCAAGCTCGACCCGGGCATCCGGGCCGCCGGCATTGCTGTAGTCGTGAAAGCGGGTTTCAGCCGAGAAGTTGAAATAGCCCTTCGATCCGAGCGCAAGGCCGAGGTTGCCCGTAGCTCCGATCGTTTCGCCGTCGCCCTTGAAATACTGGCCGGCGTAGAGCTCGGCCCAGCGGCTCGACGTGCTGTCGTCGAGGATGATGTTGATGACGCCTGCAATCGCGTCGGAGCCATATTGCGCGGCCGCTCCGTCGAGCAGCACTTCGATCCGCTTGATCGACGCGACCGGGATAAAGGCGAGATCCGGAGCCGCGCCGCCCTGGAACGCGCTCGACAGGATCGACAGGTTGGCGGTCCCGTGCCGGCGCTTGCCGTTGACCAGCACCAGAGTGTGGTTCGGCGACAGCCCGCGAAGCCTCGCCGCCAGAGTCTCGTTGGCGAGGTCGTTGCCGACCGCCTGCGTGTTGAAGGAAGGCACCAGGGTCGTCAGTGCATCGGCCAGTGCCGGCGGGCCCGCAGTCTGAAGCTCCTCCGAGCCCACGACCTGCACCGGCTCAGTACTCTTGTTGGCTCTCAGTCCCGCAAACCGGGTGCCGGTGACGATGATCGTGCTTTCGTCCGAAACAGCGGTGCTCGTGGGATCCGCGCCGGCGTTTCCCGACGCAACCTGTGCTGCAACGGCAGCAGCGGCAAGAATGTGCATGCCCCCTCCGATGGGAACGCGCCCCCGCGCGTCTCATCCCCAAATTGCACGCTATGCTGCGACCGCTTGGTTGTCGAGTTGCCCTTAATGCACTTCGCGGTGGTGAACTTCGCTCTTGCTGGCGAGGCTGAATCGCGGTTCCGGTTTGGATGAGCCCATCAATAGGGCCGCCGCGTATCGGCCGACCTCGGGGCCATGCTTGAAGCC
>Ga0310810_10009972_pt1 | contig 11034 bp, 12 predicted proteins | sample NCmetagenome_FD_207641 | JGI IMG/M metagenome (GOLD analysis project Ga0310810, IMG submission 207641) | Soil microbial communities from experimental microcosm in Duke University, North Carolina, United States - NC | ecosystem: Engineered > Artificial ecosystem > Soil microcosm > Unclassified ... | reverse complement strand
GCCGCCGCGAACATCGGGCTCCACAATCGATCGATGATGAGCGACAGCTGCGCGCCGTTGGGATGGAGCGCGGAGTGGGCCTGCCACCACGGGCTCATGGCGATGCCTCAGTGCAGGGTGTAGAGATACGCCGCCATACTCCGCGCCTGACCCTCGGTAATGCCGAGGTTCGGCATCGCGGTGCCCGGCTCGATCGCCTGCGGCACCTCGATCCAGCGCACCAGAAAGTCGGCGTTGTTGATGACCTCGCCGGCGATGTAGGTGCGGCGAGCGAAGTGGTCCAGCGGCGGGCCGACGAGCCCGTTGGCGCCGCTCACGCCCGGTATCGTGTGGCAGGAGCCGCAACCGCGCTCCGCCAGGAGCTGCTTGCCAGCCGCGGGGTCGCCGCCGGGCACCGGGCGCGCCGGCGCGTGGTCCTGACAGCCGAGCAGGACGCCGGCGACGGCGAGCAACGCGACGCCGCGCGCCATCGTCACTCGTGCTCCGCCGGGCGTGGCCGCGGCGGCGCTGCCGTACCGGCGGTGGAGCCCGGCGGCGCTGACGCAACGTGGGTGGCGTGGCCTCCCGGCCACGGCTCGCCGCGGGCCTGGCTGATCGCCCACACGTACGCCGCGATCTCGCGGGTCTCGTCCGCGGTCAGGTTCGACTTGCCGCCCCGTGGGGGCATGCCGATCGCCGAGCGCGCCACGGCCTCGGGAACGCCCACCCTGATCAACGAATCGATCGGCCCCCACTCGGTCGGCACGAAGTTGAGACCCATCGTGAGCGCCGAGCCGGCGTCGGGCAGGCCGGTCGCGTCCGCGCCGTGGCAGGCGAAGCAGTTCCCTTTCCCGTGGAACAGGCTGTCGCCCGCCCGGATCGCGTCGAGCGTGAGGCCGGCCGGCAGCGGCGGCAGGTGCGGCGGCTGTCCTTCCTCGTTGGTTGGGAGCCCGCGGATAGTCGTGTCGGGCGGCGGCTGATGCTGCGCGGTGAGCGGGGCGGCCGCGGCGGTCGCCATCACCACGGTGAGCGCCAGCGCCGCCGGCCTCACGGCACAGCCTCGCGAGCGGTGTCTGCCGCCGCCGGGGCCAGCGCGAAGGCGAGCACCTCGTCACCGCGCGGGGCGTTGATCTGGAAGTTGCCGCCGGCGGCCACGGCCACGAACTGGCGGCCGTTCACGGCGTACGAGATCGGCGGCGCGTTCACGCCGGCGCGGGCCTCGTAGCGCCAGAGCCGCGCGCCCGTGCGGGCGTCGAAGGCGAGGAACTGCTTGTCCTTCGTCCCGGTGAACACCAGTCCGCCGGCGGTCGCGAGCGCGCCGCCGATCAGCGGGTCGGCCACCCGGTCCTGCCAGGCGATGCGGCCCGTGCGGAGATCGACTGCGCTCAACAGCCCGTACTGCGGCTCGCCGGTCGGATAGAAGGCGCCGCTCAGCCAGAATGCGGGCGGCGTGAGCGGCTGGGGCTTCACCTTGTAGAGCATGGGCTGATGCAGGCCGAGCACGTAGAGGTAGCCGGTCTCGGGGCTGTAGGCGGGGGCCGACCACTCGGAGCCGCCATTGGCGCCCGGCAGCATGCGCACGCCCTCGAGCGTCGGCTGGGCGAACAAATTGGCCTGCGGCACGAATGGATCCGAGCGCCGGATCGGCCGGCCGGTGGCGCGGTCGAGCAGATACACCCAGCCGGTCTTGCCGGCCTGCGCCACGGCGCGCACCGGATCGCCGCCCGCGCCGGGCAGGTCCACCAGCACGACCGGGCTCGCCGCGTCGAGGTCCCAGACATCGTGCGGCAGCTCCTGGAAATACCAGCGCAGCTTGCCGGTGCGGAGGTCCACGGCCACCACCGACGCCGTGTACAGGTTGTCGCCGGGCCGCACCGCGCCATCGAGGTCGGGCGAGGGGTTGCCCACGTTGAAGATCACGAGCCCCAGCGCGCGATCCACCGCCGGCGCCTGCCAGACCGAGCCGCCGCCGGTGCGCCACGCGTCGGCGTACCGGGCGCTGTCGGCGCGCTCGCGGGCGAGATCGCGGTGCAGCGCGTTGCCGAACGGATCGGTCGCGCTCCAGCGGCCCCACCAGCCGCCCTCGGCCGGGCTCGGAATCGTGTAGAAGCGCCAGACCAGCTTGCCGGTCGCGGCATCGTACGCGGTGACGAAGCCGCGGATGCCGTACTCCGCGCCGCTGATGCCGACGATCACCTTGCCATCTGCCGTCACCGGGGCGCCGTCGATGGCATACGCCCGCTCGTTGTCGGCCACGCGCACGCGCCACACCGGGTGGCCGGTCCGGGCGTCGAGCGCCACCAGGCGGCCGTCGAGCGTCCCCATGTAGATCCGGCCGCCGTAGGCCGCGACGCCGCGATTCACCGGCCCGCAACAATGGACCGTGGTTGACAGCGTCTCCGCGAACTCCCAGCGCTTCCGTCCCGTGGCGGCGTCCAGCGCCACGACGTGGTTGAGCGGGGTCGAGACGTACATGACGTCGCCAGTGACGACAGGGCTGCCCTCGAATGCGTACGGCAGGCCCGTGTGGTAACGCCACGCCAGCGTGAGTCGGGACACGTTGTCCGTCCGCACCTGCGCGAGTGGCGAGTAGCGGCGGTTGCTGTGGTCCCGGCCGTACGAGGCCCACGCGCTGCTGTCCGCGAAGTCGTGCTGCAGGGCGGCGTCCTCGTTAGCGCCGGTGCCGCCCAGCCGCGAGCGTGTCACCGGTTCGCGCCGGCAGCCGCCCGCCATCGCAGCCAGTGCGAGCAGCAGCGAAGCAAGGCCCAGCGATCGGTGGCACATCAGCGGCAATCTTCCGTCTACGGGTGCGGACATCGCGTCGTGTTTGTTACATGTCGTATCCTGGTGGTCGGGGCGCCGTGACTTGGATCACGCGGGGTTGAGGCCTCGATCGGGCGCTTGTCGGCGTCGGCCTCCATCCCCGGCCGGGCCGGCGGATGCTTGCGCTGGGGCGGATCCGGGCTCTAGGATGAGAACATGAAAAAGTCGAGCGCGGGCCAGGGCCAACCGGCAGCGGAACTCATCTCGAAAAGAATCGCCGAGCTCCGGGACTGGCGCGGGGAAGCCCTCGGCAGAATGCGCCGGCTCATCAAGGCCGCGGACCCGGACGTCGTCGAGGAATGGAAGTGGATGGGCACTCCGATCTGGTCGCACGACGGCATCATCTGCACCGGCGAAACCTACAAGAAGGTCGTGAAGCTCACCTTCGCCAAGGGCGCGGCGCTGAAGGATCCGTCCCGCCTCTTCAACTCGAGCCTCGAAGGAAACGTACGCCGCGCGATCGACATCCACGAAGGAGAAGAAGTCGACGAGTCCGCCTTCACGGCGCTCGTTCGCCAGGCGGTCGCCCTCAACAGTTCGGGCAAGTCGAAACCTTCGAAGAAAACGAAGTCCTAAGGATGCCGGCATGTGTCGGTGCCGTTCTCCAACAGGCAGACCATGCAAGCCGCACTCGCCTCCAGCCCGAGCGGCCAGGCCTAGCGAGGACCGCGAAGGCTGCAGCCTGTCGAACCAGCCAACGTCGACGTCCCGGGACCTGTCGGCCCACCCCCGCTCGTTCATGCCGAACACCTCGGCCCCCCCCGCGAGCGGAATCCGATCGAACCCGGACTCGACGATCGTAGGCCGCACGACGGCACTCCGTGGCCGGTGGGATGGTGTCAGTACGGCCCGGTCGAGGAGCTCCCCCGCGTCAGCGCAGTGGAGTGCTGTGCCGGCTGGACGAGCCAGGGAATTTCGTGGCCGACGTTTCCGGTGACCGGCTAGGCTCGACGACGATTTCGGAGAGGAGATGCCTCGATGGCCTCGATTACCGCCGCGGCCCCACAATTCCTCGTTGATCGGCTGGACGACGCCCTGGCCTTCTACGAGCAGCGCCTCGGCTTTGCACGCAATTTCGTCTACGAAGACTTCTACGCCGGCGTGTCGCGCGATGGTGCGGTAATTCACCTCAAGTGCGCCCCGAAGCTCCAGGCGGAGCGGGCACACCGAAGGTCCGAAGAGCATCTCGACGCCTACCTGGCCGTTTCCGGGGTCGGCGAGCTGCACGACGAGCTCGTCCGGCGCGGCGCGCCCATCATCAAGTCACTCGAGCAGCGGCCCTGGGGCCAGCGCGACTTCTACGTCGAGGATCCGGACGGATATATCCTGTGCTTCTCGGAAGCCGTCTGACGGAGGTGTGAAGGATGCCTGGATCGGAATTCGTCGTCGAGACCGACCCCCTGCCCGAACAGGTTCAATATCTGGAGGACCGGCTGTACGACTTCAACTCACACGTGACGCGGATAACGGACGGCGAGGGCCTGGCGATTTTCGTGAGAGACGACGGCGGGCACATCGTCGCCGGGATTTGCGGGCATACCTGGGGCGGCTACTGCGAGATCCGGCAATTCTGGGTCGAAGAGTCGCACCGTGGCGGAGGGTTGGGGACGAGACTGCTCGAGGCCGCGGAGCAAGAGGCCCGTCGCCGCGGCTGCCGGCAGATCTTTCTCATGACGTTCACCTTCCAGGCTCCGGCCTTTTACGGGAAGCGCGGGTTCGAGACGCTGGCCACGGTAGACGACTACCCGCGGGGACACCAGAATCTCCTGCTGAGGAAACGCCTCGACGACGCCAGCTGACCTCCGCACTCAGGCTGCAGGGACCAGGCCGGTGATCGCCGGCCTGTGTGGTGGCCCCTCCGTCGGTCGTCCCTTCTCTGGTCTCGGTGAGCCGCCCCGGCTCACACCTTCAAAGGGCGTCAGATGAAGCGGTCGCCGCTCCTCGTTCTGCTCTTCCTCGCCTGCAACGCCGCGACGCCAGCCGAGCGCTACGGTTTCGTCGCCCTGCTCGGCAACGACACCGTGTCCGTCGAACGGGTCTCGCGTTCTCCCACGCGGCTGGTCACCGACGGCGTCGATCGCTGGCCGTTCGTCCGACGGCGTCACACCGAATTCGATCTGGCCCCGGACGGCACGATCCGGCGCATGGTGATGGAGGTGGGAACGCCGAACGGCGGGTCGCCGAGGGAACGCGGACGCCGGATCACGGCCAGGTTCTCCAACGACGCTGTGGCCATCTCGATCCGTGACAGCAGCGGCGTGCGGGACACCTCGTTCGCCACGGGCGGGGCGATCACCGTGCCGCACGTGTCGATGATGTACAGCGTCATCGAGCTGGAGATCGCGGCGGCGCTGCGGCGCGCTGCCGCCACCGGACTCCAGGCGGGGGACAGCGTGCGGTTCCGGCAGTTCTATCCGGATCGGGATGTCGGGCCCAGCTTCGTCCTCCACAAGGGGTTCGTGATCCCGCACGCGGGGGGCCAGGTGGAGCTGCGGCACGACTGGCTGGCGGGGACCGGCGATGTGACCGTCGACAGCAGCGGGCGGATGCTGACCTACTCGGGGATGCGGAGCACCTACAAGGTCGCCGTCGCGCGGACGGCGACGCTCCCGGACGTCGAGTCGATCGGGGATCGCTTGGCGGCCGCGGAACGACGTACCGGCCTCGTGCAGCTCAGCGTGCGCGACACCGCACGCGCCACCATCGGCGCCGCCACCCTCTCGGTGGATTACGGCCGGCCCCTGGCGCGCGGGCGGGCGCTGCTGGGCAACGTGATCAGCTACGACCGGGTCTGGCGCACGGGAGCGAATGCCGCGACCCAGCTCACGACCTCGGCGCCGATCACGCTCGCGGGATTGTCGCTGCCGGCGGGGACCTACACGTTGTGGACCGTTCCGCACGTCAGTCGCGTCGACCTCATCGTGAACCGGCAGACCGGACAGTGGGGAACGGAATACAACCGGACGCAGGACCTGGGCACGGTGCCGATGAAATCGGACAGCGTGGCCCCACCGGTGGAAAAGTTTACCATCTCGATCGAGGCGAGTGACGCGAGGCGCGGTACGCTCGCGATGGCGTGGGGAACGTTTCGATGGACGGCGCCCATCGTGGTGCGCTAGGCCAGGCGGTCCGGGCAGGAAGGAACCAAGGGCGATGCATTCGGGGGCCTCGGGAACGCCCCGAGGCCCCCGGCTGCGGTTCGGCGACGCTTCTCAGCGAGGTCAGGAGCCCGCAGCCGCGGTCTGTGGCACACGGGATGGGCGGGCGAACCCCTCCCGGTTCTCTACCGGGAAATACTCGTTGCGGCTGATGCTCCCGATGAGAGGCTCCAGCAGATTGCGAAGGGCGTCGACCGAGGCCGCTTCCCAGATGCACACGGCCCGGGTCCCGTCCGGGGTCGGGAACGTGTGGTGAAGCTTGATCTCCGGAGAGATGGCGTTCGGGTCAGCCGCGTTCCAGAAAGCGGCTGGCTCGGAGATCGTGTGCTGGACCATGATGTACATGGGCTCCTCCGAGTGCGGAAAATTGTTGTCGGATCCTGCTAGATGGGACCGTCGTTGAGCGTTGTCAAGCGGCACTACCGGTACCCCGCTGCCTGCAGCTGGAACAGCTCCGCGTACAACCCGCCCCGCGCCACCAGCGCCGCGTGGGTCCCGTCTTCCACCAGCTCCCCGTTCCGGAGCACCAGGATCCGGTCCGCCATGCGGACGGTACTGAAGCGGTGGGAGATGAGCACCGCCATCCGCCCCGCCGTGAGCTCGGAGAACCGGAGGAACACCTCGTACTCCGCCCGCGCGTCCAGTGCCGCCGTCGGCTCGTCGAGGATCAGGAGCTGGGCGTCGCGCATGTAGGCCCGCGCCAGCGCCACCTTCTGCCACTCGCCGCCCGACAGGTCCACCCCGTTGTCGAACCGGCGTCCCAACATCTGGTCGTAGCGGCCGGCCAGCCGGGCGGCGACCGTGTCGGCGAGGCTCCGTTGCGCGGCGGTCTCGATGCGCCCCGCATCCTCCCGCTCGGCGATGTTGCCGACCGCGATGTTCTCCTTGAGGATGAAGTCGTAGCGCACGAAGTCCTGAAAGATGACGCCCACGTTCCGCCGCAGGCTGTCCACGTCGTACTGACGGAGATCCACCCCGTCCAGCAGGATCCGGCCTTCGGTCGGATCGTAGAGCCGGGCCAGGAGCTTGACCAGCGTGGTCTTGCCGGCGCCGTTCTCACCCACCAGGGCGATGCGCTCGCCCGGGGCGAGCGAGAAGTCGAGGCCGCGCACCGCCCAGCGGTCGGCGCCGGGATAGCGGAAGCCGACGTTCTCGAACACGAACCCGGTCCGGATCGGCACCGGCACCTGGCGGCCCTCCGGGTTCCGGCGGATGCCGGGCTCGATCGCGAGGAAGGAGAACAGGTCGTCCAGGTAGAGGCTTTGTTCGAACACCTGCGACAGCGAGAGCAGGACCCGCTGGATCAGGTCGCGGCTCTGGCGGAACGATCCCGACAGGAAGGTGAGCACGCCGATGGTGAACGGGCCCGCCGGCGAGCGGTACCCGGTCACCGTGAGGTAGATGATGACCGCATAGGCCCCGTAGTAGCCCAGCGTGCCGAGAAACGCGAGGAGCGTCGACACGAAGTTGCGGCGTATCGCCAGCCGCTTGTTGGCCTCGTAGAACTCCTGGCTCAGCCGGTCGTAGCGGCCCACCAGGAAGTCGGACAGGCCGAAGAGCTTGAGCTCCTTGGCGGACACGTCGCTGGCGCCGATGTAGCGCAGGTAGTCGAGCTGGCGGCGCTCGGGGGTCCACGAGTACAGCAGCGAGTAGCCCAGCGAGGCGAAGTGGGTCTCGCCCAGCAGCGACGGCAGCACCGCGATCACCAGCAGCGCCAGCAGCCACGGCACGTAGACCGCGAGCGCCGCCGCCAGCGTCACCAGCGTGATGGCGTCCTGCACCGACGCGAGCAGCAGGGTGAACAGCCCGATCCGCCCGACCGTCTGCCGCCGGGCCCGCTCGAGCTTGTCGTACAGCTCGGCATCCTCGAACTGCTCGAGATCGAGCTCGGCGGCGTGGCGCATGAGCTCGACGCTGGTCCGGTTGGCGAACAGGTCGCCCAGCAGGCTCTCGAGCAGGGCCGACAGCCGCGCCAGCCCTTCCCCTACCAGCGCCACGGCGAGCTCGAACGCGAGCAGCTCGGCCAGGCGCGTCCAGTTCACCGCGCCGCCGTGCCCGGCCGTGCCGATGGCCCGCACCACCTCGTCCACGATCAGCTTGCCGATCCAGAGGACGACCAGCGGCACCAGCGAGCGGAGCACCCGCAGCACCAGGATCCCCGCCACGTAACGCGGCTCCGACTGCCATACCAGCCGGAGCAGCCGGGGCACGTGCTTGAGCGCCTCGATCCGCTCGCGCCAGCCGGGCTTGGGCGCGTCAGGCTTACGGCTACCGCGGTTGGGCCGTACGATTGGGTGCTGAAGCGGCAGGGTCATGTTGAGGAAGCTAATCGCCGGAGAGGTTCCGATGCCCCACCCGGATTGGCACGCGCTGTGGCTCCACCTGGTCCACCTGGACTGGCAAACACTCTGGACCAACCTCCTCTACTTCGGCGCGCCGGACAGCGCCACCCATCCCGTGTCGCTGATGGAGAAGGTGGTCCGGCCGGTGCTGGTGTACCTCCTGCTCGTGGCCCTGCTCCGCCGGGCCGGGAAGCGGGTGCTGGCGCAGCTCAACCCGTTCGACCTGGTCGTGCTGCTGACGCTGTCCAACACGGTGCAGAACGCCATCATCGGCAACGACACGTCGCTCCTGGGCGGCGCGGTCGGCGCCGCTGCACTCCTCACGGTCAACGCCATTCTGGTGCGGATCTACTACCGCGGTCCCGAGGAGGAGCACCTCTCCAAGACCGACCGCGACATCTGCCTGATCGCGGGCGGCAAGGTGCAGTACGACGAGATGCGGCGCCTCCACATCAACGCCGGCGAGCTGACCGCCAAGGCGCACGAGCGAGGCTTCGATAGCCTGGACCAGGTCGAGCATGCCGTCCTCTATCCCAACGGCACCATGTATTTCCAGGGCCAGGACGCATTGTCGGAGAATACCCGGTACCAGGAGATCATCCGGCGGCTCGACACGCTCCGGGACGAGGTCGCGGCGCTCCGGCGGTAGGCCCGCCGTGCGGTGGGTCGGGTTACTGAGGCCAGGCCGTTGTGCGAGGCCCGCCCGGCTCTTCACCACGAAGGCACGAAGGCCACGAAGGCCTCCGCAACCCGGTCAATATCGCCGCATGCCGCGTCGGAGGAGTTCAGGAGGTGGTGTGCCCCCCCAAAATCTTCGAACTCTTCCCACGCGGCATGCGACGGAATATCGAGCGGCCCGGGAGTCCTTCGTGGCCTTCGTGCCTTCGTGGTGAACGGCCGCACCGTGCCGACTGAAACCCCTAAACCACTTTAGATTCAGCCATGCCGCCTGACTCCACCGCTTTCATCACGGGCGCGACCCACGGGATCGGCCGCGCCACCGCGTTCGCCCTCGGCCGCGCCGGCTACGCGGTGGGTGTCTGCGCGCGCACCGCCGCCAATGTGGACGCCCTGGTGACGGAGCTCCGGGCCGCCGGGATCACGACGGCCGGCGCGGCGGCCGATGTGGGCCAGCCAGAGCCGGTCGCGCAGGCGGTGGCCCGGGTTACCGAGGCGCTGGGTGAGATCGGCCTCCTGGTGAACAATGCCGGGGTACTGATCGCCCGGCCCTTCGAGGAGCTGACGCTGGAGGACTGGGACACGACCATGGCCACCAACGTGCGCAGTCTCTTCGTGGTCACGCAGGCCGTCCTGCCCGGGATGCGCCGGCGGCGCGCGGGCACCGTGGTGAACGTCGCGAGCCTGGCGGGGCGGAACGGCTTCGCGGGCGGCACGGCCTACACGGCCTCGAAGCACGCCGTGCTCGGCTTCGCGCGGTCGCTCATGCTCGAGGTGCGGAAGGACGGCATCCGGGTCGTCACGATCTGCCCCGGCTCGGTGGACACCGGCATGCTACGCGACCAGGCGATGCTCAAGAGCGATCCGCAACGGATCCTCAGGCCTGAGGACGTCGCCGAGGCGATCGTCGCCGCGGTCCGCCTTCCGGCCCGGGCGATGGTGAGCGAGATCGACGTCCGCCCGACCAATCCCTAGCCGTGGCCGGCGTGCTCGTGACCATGTGCGTCTGCCGGCGCATGCCCTTCGCGCAGGTGCTGCCCCTGGCCCGCGCGGGCGGATGGGGCCTGGAGGAGATCGCCCGGGCCACCGGGTGTGGCGCCGGGTGCGGCCTGTGCCGGCCCTACCTCCGCCGGATGCTGGCCACAGGGGAGACCGAGTTCCGCGAGCTGCTGGGCGAGGGTCGCGAGGGATGAAGTGGTCGCTCGGGCCTGCGGCCCTGTCGGGCATTGCCGTGGTCGTGGGCTGGGCCGGAGTGTACTTCGCCTTCCGGTCGAGCTGGCTCGGCATCGTCCTGCCGCTGGTCACCACCTGGCTCACCTGGCTCGCCGTGCGCCGGGGCGAGCGGATGGGGCGAGCGCGGAGCGGGGAGCTCCGGCGCGCCCTCGAGGCCACTGCCGCGCGAAACCGGGAGCTCGAGCGGCTGCGCCATCTCGCCGCGACCTTGCTGGCCGGCACCGATACGCCCCAGCTGATTCAGGAGGTCGCCACCGCCGCCGCCGACCTGCTCGAGGCCGAAAGTGGCGGCGTCACGCTCATGGTCGAGGAGGGGCGCTTCCTGCGGGTGGCCGCCGCCACCGGGCCGCTGCTCACCGCGGTGGGTGCCCTCATCCCGGTGGACCACTCGATCCTCGGCTGGGTCGTCATCAACGACCGGCCCTTGCTCTCGGACGATCTCAGCGCCGACGTCCGCTCCTACAGGGTCCCCGAGGTGCCGGTGGAGCTCCGCACCGCCGCCACGGTGCCGCTCCGCTCGGCCGGGGTGGTGATCGGCACCGTGAGCGTCTACAACCGGCGCGATGGCCGCCGGTTCAGCGATTACGACCTCCAGTTGCTCCAGACGCTCGGCGACCAGGTGGTGGTGGGGTTGGACCGCGCGGCCGTGCTAGAGCAGAGCCGCCGGAACGAGCGGGCGCTGGCCGCGAAGAATGTCGAGCTCACGCGGGCCACCCGGCTCAAGAGCGAGTTCCTGGCCAACATGTCCCACGAGCTCCGGACGCCGCTCAACGCCATCATCGGGTTCTCCGACCTGATCCTCGAGGGTGGGGCCGGGGACG